>Ga0224509_10000135_pt1 | contig 18995 bp, 15 predicted proteins | sample SF_Jan12_sed_USG_5_FD_170158 | JGI IMG/M metagenome (GOLD analysis project Ga0224509, IMG submission 170158) | Sediment microbial communities from San Francisco Bay, California, United States - SF_Jan12_sed_USGS_24 | ecosystem: Environmental > Aquatic > Marine > Sediment | place: USA... | reverse complement strand
ACCGCACTGAGGCGCAGAGAGCCACGGCCATTCGGCTGTGGCGCGAAGCCGCCGAGGGCGGACTCATGAGCGCGCAGTATAACCTGGGTGTGAACTACGCGACCGACCCCGATATGCCGATCGATTTCAAGGAATCCATGCGTTTCTATCGCATGGCGGCAGACAATGGGATGTTGGAGGCACTCTATAATATCGGCACCATGTACCAGGACGCCGAAGGCGTGGAAAAAGACGAGGCTCTCATCCTTCATGCGGGCGAACAGGGCGAATACTTGGCGCAGTATTACCTCATGCAGGCCTACGAGGAAGGGTATCACGGTCTGCCCGTGGACAAGGACGAAGCCGCCTATTGGAGGCAGAAATGCGAGGCGAATATTGGAGACGATTGACGTCACAGCTTATGGCCGCATGGCCTACTCCGCCAATCCCGGCGCCGCCGCGCCCTTCTCCGCCCGCGCCACGGTCGTGAGGCCCAGGTCGTGCAGGATGGCGTAGCAGACCGGCACGACGATCAGCACCAGGACCGTCGAGGCGAGCAGGCCGAAGGCGAGCGAGGTGACCAGCGGGATCAGCACCTGGGCCTGGAGCGAGCGTTCGAAGAGCAGCGGCAGCAGGCCCGCGATGGTGGTGAGCGAGGTGAGCAGCACCGGCCGGAAGCGGTCGCGGCTCGCCTGGCGCGCCGCGTCGACGGCCTCGGCCCCCTCGGCCGCCCTGAGCTTTACGAAGTTGACCAGCAGGATCGAATCGTTGACCACGATGCCGGCGAGCGAGGCGAAGCCCAGGATGCTGGGCATGGAGACCTCGAGGCCCATGACCAGGTGACCCCAGATCACGCCGATCGACGCGAGCGGGATCGCCAGCATCACGATCAGCGGCTCGACATAGCTGCGGAACTGGAAGCTGAGCAGCAGGAAGATGCCGATCAATCCGGCCATCAGGCCGCGCCGCAGGGAGCCGCCGGTCTTCTCCTGCTCGGCCGTCTCGCCCTCGAGCGAGACCTCGACCCCGGGGAACGTCCGCGCCAATTCGGGCAGGAACCTCGCCCGCGTGTCGGCCAGCACCTCGTTCAGGTTCGCGACCCGGGTGTCCAGATCGCCGCGGATGGTCACGGTGCGCCGGCCGTCGATCCGCGCCACGCGGGCGAAGCCGCGCCCGGTTTCGATCTCGGCCACGGTCGCGAGCGGCACCTGGGCGCCGTCCGGTAGGGTGACCGCGAAATAGTCCAGGTCGGCCAGGCTGTCCTGGTCGCCGGCCGGCAGCCGGACGTCGATGTCGAAGCTTTCCGGGCCGACCTGCAGCTCGGCCGCGGTGCGCCCGAAGTAGGCGGCGCGCAGCTGCCCGGCGACCGTCGCCGCGTCGAGGCCGAGCGCCGTGGCCCCGTCGCGCAGCTTGAGCCGGAGCTCCGGTTTGCCCGGGCGCAGGTCGTCGCTCAGGTCGACCACACCCCGGTAGCGGTCGAGCCAGGCGATCAGCGCCTCGGAGGTCGCCTTGAGCTGGTCCAGGGACTCGCCCTGCAGTCGGATCTCGATCGGCTGACCGGCCGGACCGATCTGGGGCTCCTTGAAGGTCACCGAGACGGCGTCCGCGACCTCCCCGGTCTCCTGCCGCCAGAGGTTCAGCACGTCGTCGAGCCGGGCGTCGCGGATCTGCGCCGACAGCAGGTCGGCGGTCACTGTGGCCAGATGCGCCCCGGTCTCGAAGGCGTCTGCGTTGGTGTTGAAGCGGACCATCACGTTGCGGACCAGGGTCCGGCCCTCGGGCTGGCGCGGCGCGAAGGCGGCGTCGACCCGCGCCAGGGCCGTCGTGAGCTGCTCGACCGCCGCTTCGGTGCGCGCCAGCGGCGTGCCCTGGGGCAACAGCAGGCGCGCCTCCACCACGTCGCCGTCCAGCTCCGGAAAGGCGCGGAACTTGAGCACGCCGCCGGCCACCATGCTGAGCGAGACCAGAAAGACCATCACGACCAGGCCGAGGGTCAGGTAGCGCCAGGCGACCGCCAGGTCGACCAGCCGGCCCAGCCGGTCTTCCCGCAAGCGCTCGAAGGCCGCCTCGAAGCGCCCGCGGAAGGGGCGCTCGCGCCGGCGGGTCAGCGCATGGGCCATGTGGTTCGGCAGGATCAGGAAGGCCTCGATCAGGCTGACCGAAAGGGTGATGATCAGGATGACCGGCACCACCTTGAGCACCTTGCCCATGTCGCCGGCGAGGAAGGCCAAGGGCACGAACACGCAGACCGAGGTAGCGAAGGAAGACACCACGCCGGGAGCGACCTCCCGGGTGCCGGCGACCGCGGCCTCGAGCGGCGTCTTGCCGAGGCGCAGATGGCGGGCGATGTTCTCGGCGATCACGATGGCGTCGTCCATCATCAGGCCGATGGCGATCAGCAGCGCGACCATGGTCAGCATGTTGATCGAATAGCCGATCAGGGTCATGACGAAGAGCGTGCCGAGGAACGAGGCCGGCAGGCCCATGGCGACCCAGAACGAGAACCGGAAGGAGAAGAACAGCCACAGCGCCAGGAACACCAGGAACAAGCCCTGCAGGCCGTTGCGGACCAGCATGTTCAGGCGGTCCCGGACGATGGACGCGATGTCCCGGGTGAGCGCGAAGGCCACGCCCGGCGGGGCGCGCCCTTGTTCCTCGGCCACGAAGGCCTCGACGGAGTCCATCACGGTCAAGGTGTCCTGCGCCTTCGTCTTCTCGACCTGGAGCAGCGCGGCCCGGCGGCCGTTGAACAGCGTGCGCTCCTCGTCCAGCTCGAAGCGGTCGGTGATGCGCGCGATCTGCCCGAGCCGCAGCTCGGCGCCGGTCGCGCCGCCCAGGATCACCAGGTCCTCGAAGGCCCGCGGGCTGCGCCGCTCGTCGGCGAAGCGGATCAAGACGTCGCGCTCGCCTGTCTCGACACTGCCCGAGGGCAGGTCCAGGCTCTGGCGCCCGACCGTCTCGGCGATCGCGGCGACGCTGAGGCCGTACTGGCGCAGCTTGACTAGGTCCGGCTCGATACGGATCTGCCGCGTCGAGAATCCCAGGAGCACGACTTGGCTGATCCCCGGGAGGCGGATCAGACGGTCCTTCACCGCCTCGGCATAGACCTTCAGGTCGGGCTCGGCCATGGGACCGGTCATCGCGACCGAAACCACGATGTCGGTCCGGTTGAGCTCGCTGATGGTCGGGTCCTCGGTCAGGTCGGGGAAGTCGGCGATCGCGTCGATCTCGGTCTTCACGTCGGCGAGGAAGCGGTTCAGGTTGCCGTCCTCGTGCATCTCGATCGTGGCGCTGGCCAGGCTTTCGCGCGCGTCGCAGCGCACCTCTTCCAGGTCGGTCAGGCCCTCGACCGCGTCCTCGATGCGCTGACAGAGGGCCTCTTCGACCGTCTCGGCGCTGGCGCCGGGGTAAACGACGTTGACCCGAACCGCATCGCTCGCAAAATCCGGGAAGGTCTCGCGCTTCAGCATCGGCAGCGCCATCACCCCGGAAATCAGCAGCAGGCCCATGAGGAGATTGGCGGCGGTCGGATGACCGGCGAAGAAGCGGATCATCTAAGCCCTCCGGCCCCGCCGGCCTGCGCCGCCAGACGCCCGGCCAGGCCCTCGTCCATCCTGGGGGCGAGCAGCATGCCCTCGATCGCCGGGATCAGGTCGGACACCACGACCCGCTCGCCCCCCTCCAGCCCCTGCTCCACGATCACGAAGTCGCTCTGCACCGGACCTAGGGTGACCGGCCGAAACGCGAGACGATCGTCGGGGCCCGCGAGGTAGACGAGGTCGCCGCCGTCCGCGCCGCGATGCAGGGCGACCCGCGGTACGGCGATCCGGTTCGCCTGGGAGGCGCCCCGCACCTCGACCTCGACATACATGTTCTTGGTCAATGGCGGCCGCTGACCCGGAATTGCACTGCGGTAGGGCTCGTCGACCGCTACCACGACACCGAGTGTGCGGGTCTGCGGATCGACCATGTCGCTGATACGGTCGAAGCGGGCCTCCCAGGAGGCCGCGAAATCGCCGGCGACCAGCCGCACCTCGGCCGAGAAGCCCCACTTTCGCGGCAAGTCCGAGATTTCCTCGACGCTCAGCGACGACAGGTCTAGACCCGTGGGCACGAGGGGCCGCATGTGATTGAGCGCGATCTGCGCCGTGACCTCGGCCACGTCGATCGAGTCCGCCACGCCCAGCTTCTGGCCGGCGCTCACGAACTGGGTCGCCTCGGCCAGCACCTCGGCGATGCGCGCCTCGAACGGCAACCGGATGACGGTGCGCTCCAGATCCAGTCGCGCTTCATCCAGTTGCGCCTGGTTGAGCACGAGGTTGGCCTTGAGCACCCGCTGTCCGGCCGGCAGCAGGTTCAGTTGGTTCTGCAGATCCTGGATCTGCCGGCGCTCGTTCAACACGGCGCTCTCGGTCTCGTCGACCGTCGTTTGGCTGATGTTCTTCTTGGCCAGGAGCTTGCGCTTGCGCGCCAGATCCTGCTCGGCGAGCGTCAGGGTGCGGCGGGCGATCTCGAGCGAGCTTTCGGTGTTGGCGCGGCGCACGTCCAGCTCCTCCAGCTCGGCCCGGACGGCCTCCACGCTGGCCTCGATGCGCGCGACGGCCAGCTCGTAATTCGCCGGGTCGATTCGCAGAAGCTCGCTACCGGCCTCGAGCAGACGTCCGCGTTCGAGATCCGGGTGCCGATAGACGACCTTGCCGGAGACCTGGGCGACCGCCTCCCAGACGGTGCCCGGCTGGACGAAGCCATAGCCGAGCGCTCGCGGCACGAAGTCGGCCGGCGCCACCTCGATGACGCGCACCGGCTTGGCGACTTCCATTGGCTCGGCCTGTTCCGGAAGCTGCCGTTGGGAGAGCTGCCAGGCCAGCACGGCAATGCCGATCGCCACCGGCGGCGCGATCAGCAGCGCCTTGAGCCGTCGCTTCCCCGAACCGGCCATCGATACCCTCCTAAAGTCCCGGGCCTCACGAACCTGACAGCAGCGCCCGGGCGATGATGTTGCGCTGGACCTCCGAGGCGCCCTCGTAGATACGCATGATACGCACGTCGCGCAGGTAGCGTTCAAGCGGAAGGTCGCGGCAATAGCCATAGCCGCCGTGGACCTGCAGCGCCAGGTCGCTCACCATGCCGGCCATCTCCGAGGCGAACAGCTTGGCCATGGCGGCCTCCTTGGTGAAGCGCACGCCGGCCTGGCGCAACCGCGCGGCGCGCAGCGCGAGCAGGCGGGCCGCGTCCAGCCGGGTCGCCATGTCGGCGAGCATCCACTGGATGCCCTGATACTCGGCCAGCGGCCGATTCGACACCTCGCGCTGCTTCGCCCAGGCGAGCGCCGCGTCGAAGGCCGCTTGGGCGATGCCGAGGCACATCGCCGCCACCTCGACGCGGCCGTTGTCGAGCACGCGCAGCGCCGTCTTGAACCCGCTGCCCTCGGGACCGATGCGGTTCTCCTCCGGCACGACGCAGTCGAACGAGAGCTCGAAGACCTGGCCGGCGCGCAGGCCCATCGTGGGTTGCGGCGGACCGGCGGCGAAGCCGTTCGTTCCCCGGTCCACCACGAAGGCGCTGATGCCACGGGGACCGGCCGCCGGGTCGCTGACGGCGAAGACGACGACGAAGTCCGCCACGCCGCCGTTCGAGATGAAGTGCTTCACCCCCTCGAGCCGATAGCCGGCGCCCTCCCGCCGGGCGGTCGTGCGCATGTCGGCCGGGTTCGAGCCGGCGCCCGGCTCGGTCAGCGCGAAGGCGCCCAGCGTATCGCCGGCGGCGGCCGCGGGCAGATAGCGCTGCCGTAGGCCGTCCTCGCCGCCCAGCAGTATGGCGTCGCTCGCCAGAAAATGCGCGGTCACCATCGAGGCGGTCGCGGCGCAGGCCCCGGCGATCTGCTCGACGGCCAGCATCAGGGCCGGCGCAGAGATGCCCGGACCGCCCCAGCGCTCCGGCAGGTTCATGCCCATGATCCCCAGCTCGGCGAGCTTGGGCAGATGCTCGGCGGGAAAGGCCGCCGTCTCGTCGAGCGCGGCCGCCCTCGGCGCGAGCACCTCCTGGGCGAAGCGGCGGACCGTCTCTTTCAGCAGGACCTCGTCCTCGGTGAATTCAGGATCCATAGCACCCTCCCCGGTCAAACCGCGCCGTCCCGCCGCAGCGCCTCGACCTCCGCTCGGCCGATGCCGAGAAGCTCGCCCAGCACGGCCTCGCTGTGCTCGCCGAGCAGCGGCGGCGGCGCGTGCCGCCCCCGCGGTACGTCGGAAAAATGCACCGGCTGCTCGATCAGCGGGATCTCGCCGAGGTTCGGATGTTCCGCCGTCGCCAGCAGCTTGCGAAACGCGACCTGGGCGCTCCCGGCGGCCTGCTCGACGGTCCAGATCGGCGAGGCGGGCACCCCCTGCCCTTCCAATATTTCGACGACCTCGGCAACCGTTAGACGGCCGCTCCAGGCCTCGATCGCCGCGCGCAGCGCCGGCTCGTGGCGGGTGCGCAGCTCGTCGCTGGCGAAGCGCGGGTCGCGGACCAAGTCGGGCGCGCCCATCGCCTCCGCCAGGCGGGCGAAAAGCCCGTTGTTGGCGACCGCGATGATCACCTCTCCGTCGGCCGCGCGGAAGCTCCCGAAGGGGGAAGAGAGCGGATGCCGGTTGCCGGTCCGCCCCGGGGTCGTGCCGGCGTAGAGATACTGGGCCAGCGCCGTGGGCAGCAGCGAGAAGATCGAGTCGAACATGGCGACGTCGATCCGCCGGCCCTGGCCGCTGCGCTCGCGGGCGAAGAGCGCCGCCATGATCGCCCAGGCGGCATAGAGGCCGCCGGAGAGGTCCGCCATGGACTCGCCGGCCCGCGTCGGCGGCCCGTCGGCGTCCCCGGTGACGCTCATCAGGCCGGCCATCGCCTGGGCGATGATGTCGTAGGCCGGCCGGTCGGCCAAGGGGCCGCTCTGGCCGAAGCCCGAGATGCTGGCGTAGATTAGACGGGGGTTGATCGCGCGCAGGGTCTTGTGATCGACGCCGAGCCGGCCGGCCACGCCGGGCTTGAAGTTCTCCACCACCACGTCGCTCTTCTCGGCGAGTCCTTGAGCCAGGGCCGCGCCGCGCGCCGACTTCAGGTTGAGCGTCAGGCTCTTCTTGCCGCGGTTCATCAGCAGGAACAGCGCGCTCTCGCCCTCCTTGAAGGGGCCGATGTGCCGGTAGTCGTCGCCGCCCGGCGGCTCGACCTTGATGACCTCGGCGCCCAGGTCGGCAAGCAGCGCCGTGCAGAACGGGCCCGCCATGACCCGCGAGAAGTCGAGCACGCGCAGCCCGCTCAAGAGATCGGCGCCCGGCATCTTCCCCTTCCCCTGCAACCGTTAGACCGGACGCGAAGCTTGCCACGCCGCGCCGCGCGGGTCACGGCCCGGGATCGTCGCGCGGGCCGCCGTGCCGGAGGCCTCGATCTATCGGCGCAAGGCGGCACGCCTGGCCGAGACGCAGCCATAGGTGACCACGCAGAACGGCACGAGGTAGTTCAAGCCTATCTTGACGAGGTTCGGCGCCTCGCCGGCCAGAACGACGTCGCCTTGGTTGATCGCGCTGAGGACCGTGCCGACGACCAGGGAGGTCAACAGCGAACGCTTCAGGACCCCGTCCGAGGTGGCCAACTCGAAGAGGCCCGGCAGCCGGCCGCGATCATCACCTTGCGTCATGACGTCCCTCATTGCCCCGGAAGTCGGTCTCTTCTAAGGGGTCAGGATATCGGCGGGACGGGCGAAGTAAAGAACGAGACCTGGATTCGCGCTGCGCGGGCGGCTGGACAATCAGGGTGCGGGACAGATTACCCCGTGCCGATGCGCGGTTGGCCGTCCTTCGGGGGGCCGAAGGTCTTGTCGAGAATGCGGCTGCTGTCCTCGGCGAGCATTATGCTGTCCGACAGGAGTTGGAGGATCTTGATATTGTTCTCCAGGACCTGATGGGCTTCGGGCCTGTGATCGTCTACGATCTTGGTGGCGCGCAGGATGACCTCCTTGCGGATCGCCATGAGGATCTCCTCGAGCTTGTAGCCGCCGGGATTCTCCGCATTCACCAGAAAGTGCGTCATCGTCAGGCCCCAGGTCCATTGTTAATATATAGCTCTTAGCATTAAGTGATTACCTAGGTCTAAATCCGGCCTCGGGCCAGCCGCTTCGGGTTGCTGAGCGCGAGACGCGCCGCGGCGTCCCGGTCGAGGATGTCATGGACCCGCGGGTCGCCGTCCAGCTTGCCGGCGCGGATTTCCGCCGCCAGGCGCCGGTTCAGGTCGCCGAGCGCGCCTTCGATGTCCTCTGCCGACGCCGGGCCGAGCAGCGCCTCCAGCGCCGTCCGCTCCGCCTCGCGTCCCGCCTCCCCGGTCTCCAGCTCGCGGGCCGCGATCGCCATGGCGCTGGCCACCATGAGGACGTCGTAGCGGCGGCTCTCCGGGAGCGCGCCCGCCAGCTCGTCGAGCAGGACCGACCGGGCCTGGCGCAGCAGCTCCGCCCCGTCCGGACGATCGCGCATCACGCGGCCGTCCAGCGTTCGGGCGGGGTGACCCTTAGAATCTCGTGCTCCAGCTCCGCGGCGATGCGGCCGGTCAGCGCCAGATCGAGCGAGGCCTCGCCGCCGGACAAGTGCCGTTCGCCCTGCTGGAGCGCGATCACCGCCCAGCGGATATGCGCCACGGTCTCCCAGTAGGCGACGGCCTGGGGATCGACCCGCCGGCCGGAGGCCCGCTCGTAGCCTTGGTAGAAGGGCGCGCGCGGCGCGATGCCGCCGGCCCCGCGGTCGTCCCGGCCGAAGCGCCAACACCTGGCGCAGAACCAGCCGAGGTCGCTCATCGGCTCGCCCCAGGCGCAGAACTCCCAGTCCAGGATGCCGGTCAGGCCGTGCTCGTCGACCATGTAGTTGCCGGTGCGGAAGTCCTGATGCACCAGCACGATCTCGCCGGCCGCCGGAGCCTCGCGCTCGCACCAGCGCAGCCCCCATTCCAGCGCCGGGCGGGGCCGGCCGAGGGCGTCCAGGTGGCTCCGGTAGCGTCGGATAGCGTGCAGGGCCGGACTGCCTTCCGGCATTTCCAGGAACCCGAGGTCGGCGCGCGGCGGTACGATCGCGTGGATCTTCGCCAGCTCTTCGCCGAGCCGTTCGGCCAGGGCCGTCTTGTCGCCGGCCGGGCCCTCGTCCTTGACCAGCCGCCGTCCGACCGCCGTCCCGGCAAGCCGGCGCATAAGGTAGAAGGGCCGGCCCAGCACGCCGGTGTCCTCGCAGAGCCAGAGCGGCTCGGGCACCGTGACGCCGGCCGCGCGCGCCGCCTGGAGCAGCCGGAACTCCTCGGCCCGGCTCAGGCTGACCGCAACCCCCGAAGGCGCGTCGGTGCGCAGAACGAGCGCCTGCCGACCCGCCCAGGGACCGCCGGTTACCACGGCGTCGATCAGCCAGTTCTCCTGGATCGCGCCGCCCGAGAGCGGCCGAGCGTCCTCGATCGCGATCGTCTCCGCCTCCGCCTTGTCGGCGAGAAAGCCTTCCAGGGCCTCCTTGAACGCCGCCAGGCGGGCCTCGGCCGGGGCCACGCTCACGACCGGCCCCGGGGCCCGCGGGTCCCGCGGCGCAGCTCTTGGGCCCCGGCGGAGAGGGTGACGTTCATGTCGAAGGTTGTCCCGTCGTCCGGCTTCAAAGCCCGGCCGACTGGCCGCCGTCGACCACCACGACGCTGCCGGTCATGTGACACGAAGCCTCGGAGGCCAGCAGCAGCAACGCGCCGTCCAGGTCCTCGGGCCGGCCGAAGCGGCGCTGCGGGATGCGCTTCTTCAGCGCCTCGCCGGCCGGGCTGGTCAAGAACTCGCGGTTCAGGTCGGTCTCGACGTAACCGGGCGCGAGCGCGTTGACCCGGATCCCGTCCCGCGCCAGGTCGACGGCGAGCGCCCGTGTCAGGTTGATCAGCGCCGCTTTCGAGGCGCAGTAGGCGGCCAGCTGCCCGGTCGCGGCGAGGCCCAGGATCGAGGCCACGTTGACGATCGAGCCGCCGTGACCTAGTCGGGCCATGTGGCGCGCGGTTTCCTGGGCCATCAGCCAGGCGCCCTTGAGATTGGTGTCCATCACCCGGTCCCAGTCCGCTTCGGCCAGGTCCAGGGCCGTGTCGACATGGGCGATGCCCGCATTGTTGATCAGGATCGAGATCGGCCCCAGCTCGGTCTCCGCCGCCTCGACGCAGGCGCGCACGGACTCGGTGTCGGTCACGTCCAGGGCCACCGGCATGGCGCGCTCGTCGAAGGCCTCGATCTGGCGGGCCAGCTCGGCCAAAGCGTCGACCCGCCGCGCGGCCAGCGCCACCTTGGCCCCGGCCCGCGCCAGGGTGCGCGCGAAATGTCGGCCCAGGCCGCTGGACGCGCCGGTGACGATCGCCGCCTTGCCGGTTAGATCGAAGGGGTTGCCCGAGGTCATCGCGTTACAGCTCCCTGGCCTGGTCGCGCAGAACGAACTTCTGGATCTTGCCGGTCGAGGTCTTGGGCAGCGGCCCGAAGACCACGGTCTTCGGCGCCTTGAAGTGCGCCATGGCGTCGCGGCAGAACGCGACGATCTCCTCCGCGGTGGCCGCTTCGCCCGGCTTCAGGGTGACGAAGGCGCAGGGGGTCTCGCCCCACTTGTCGTCGGGCCGGGCGACCACGGCGGCCTCCATCACCTTGGGGTGGCGGTAGAGCGTCTCCTCGATCTCCAAGCTGGAGATGTTCTCGCCGCCCGAGATGATGATGTCCTTGGAGCGATCCTTGACCTCGACGTAGCCGTCGGGATGGCGCACCGCCAGGTCGCCGGTGTGGAACCAGCCGCCCGCGAAGGCGCGCTCGGTGGCATCCGCATTCTTCAGATAGCCCTTCATCACCGTGTTGCCGCGCAGCATCAGCTCGCCGAGGGTCTCGCCGTCCCAGGGCAGCTCTTCCACGGTATCGGGATCGGCCACCATGACGTCTTCCAGGGTCAGGTAGTTGATCCCCTGACGCGCCATCAGGCCCGAACGTTCCTGCAAATCCAGGCCGTCCCAGGCCGGCTGCCAGGCGCAGACCGTGGCCGGCCCGTAGGATTCGGTCAGGCCGTAGAGGTGCGTAACCCTGAATCCGATGTTCTCCATGGCCTCGATCACGGCGCTGGGCGGCGCGGCGCCGCCGGTCGCGATCTCGACCGTTCGGCCGAACGTCACGGTCTTGGCCTCGGGCGCATGGGCCAGCGCGGTCAGGACGATGGGCGCGCCGCACATGTGGGTGACGCCGTGCTCGACGATCATCGGATAGATCAGCGCCGGATCCACCTTGCGCAGGCAGACATGGGTTGCCGCCGCCGCGGTGACCGCCCAGGTGAAGGTCCAGCCGTTGCAGTGGAACATCGGCAGGGTCCAGAGATAGACCGCGTCGCGGGTCAGGCCGAAGGTGATCATGTTGCCGATCGCGTTCAGGTAGGCGCCGCGGTGGTGATAGACCACGCCCTTGGGGTTGCCCGTGGTGCCCGAGGTGTAGAGCAGGCAGATCGACTGCCACTCGTCCTCGGGCTGGCCCGCGTCGTAGGCGGGCGCGCCTTCGGCCAGAAAGGACTCGTAGTCGGTCTCGCCCAGCAGCTCGCCCGTCTCGGCCAGAGGATCGTCGATGTCGATCACCAGGGGCGGACTCTTTAGGTGCGCCAGTGCCGGTTCGATGACCTTGGAAAACTCCTTGTCGGTGATCAGAACCTTGGCCTCGCCGTGCTCCAGTATGAAGCCGATGTTCCCCGCATCGAGGCGGATGTTGAGCGCGTTGAGGACCGCCCCCAGCATGGGCACGGCGTAGTGGGCCTCGAGCATGGCCGGCACGTTGGGCGCCATAAGCGCCACCGTATCGCCCCGGCCGACGCCGCGCCCGGCCAGCGCCGAGGCCAGGCGGCAGGCCCGCTCGTGGAACTCGCGGTAGCTGATCCGCCGCTCGCCGTGGATCACCGCGGTCTTTTCGGGATAGACCGCCGCCGCGCGCCTGAGGAAGCTGACCGGTGTCAGCGGCGCGCTGTTGGCCGGGTTGCGGTCGAGGTCGAGGTCGTAGATTCCGGGCTTGCCTGCCGCGTCCAAGATGGCGCCTCCTCGCGTCGTTGCCCGGACCTTTGGTATGAGCCCACCCGCGATCCGGTATTTGCGCTATGGTGGGAGGGCGCGGGGCCAAAGGTCAAGCCCGCAGCACAAGGGTCCCAAAGGAGACCGCCCCATGAAGATCGACGTTTACTCGGACACCATCTGCCCCTGGTGCTTCATCGGCAAGCGCCGGCTCGAGCGAGCGCTCGCCGAGCGGCCGCAACCGGACCTCGAGCTGACCTGGCGGCCCTTCCAACTCAATCCGGAGATGCCGGCCGGCGGCATGGACCGGCAGCGCTATCTGGAGCTGAAGTTCGGCGGGCCGGCCGGCGCGAAGCAGACCTACGACAACGTACGCCAAGCCGGCCGCTCCGAGGGCATCGACTTCGCCTTCGAGCAAATCGGCCGCACGCCCAACACGCTCGACTCGCACCGCCTGATCCGCCTCGCCGGCGAAGCCGGGCGCCAGGAGGCCGTCGTCCAGGCCCTGTTCGACGCCTACTTCCTGGAGGCCCGAGACATCGGCAACCTCGACGTCCTGGTCGCCGCGGCCGAGGCCGCCGGCCTCGATCCGGCCCAGGCGCGCGCCTATCTGGAGAGCGAGGAGGATGCCGAGGCGGTCAAGGCCGAGGACGCGCGGGCGCGCCACATCGGCATCCAGGGCGTGCCGACCTACATCCTCGCCGACAAGTACGTGCTGTCCGGCGCCCATCCCCCCGAGGTCCTGTTCCACATGTTCGAGCTGGGCCACCAGGAGGACGCGGCCGAGGTGGAGCCCGGCGGCGCCTGATACCCCGGTCACCGTAAGTCGGCCGCGACGGCGATCAAGCGGTCGATCTGGGCCTCGAGGTCGGAGGCCCCGAAAAGCGAAGCCCCAAGAGCGATCCACAAGATCAGGCCGACCACGCAGAGCCGCGCCGAAACCTGGCCCGAGAACAATACCGGCATGCTCAGGAAGGAGATCACGACCGGGCCGGCGGCGAGGAAGGTCCAGAGAGGCTGCCAGATCGGCGCCAGCCCGTGCCAACCGTACTCCACGGCCGACAACGGGCCGCGAAAAGACCACACCAGATAGCTCCACTGGACATGGCTCCGCAGCCACCTTGCGTCTCGATAATCCTGGTAGAGAACGCTCAAGACAACCGAGATCAGGAGGTAAAGAAAGACGATAAGAATCAGTTTCTTGGTGGCCGTCATCAAACTTGAACATAAGCTTGATTTTGGGCGTTTTTGGGGCAAATTCGTGATCAGATCCGGCCGGCGAAGCCGCGGCTCCGGGCCTCATCGCGCAACGATTCCGTCTGCCATTACACGGCGCGCCCAATTTCTGCTCTCCGTGCCCTCAGGCCCCCCGCCAGATCCACACGACGAGCGGTTTTTCGCGGTTCTTGAGCTGTTGCGGCCGGCCCCGGGCGAAGCCGTCGAGGACCTCGTCGCGGTCCTCCAGCTCGACCTGCCGGGCCAGCTCGTCGCTGAGCGCGATGTCGACGCCGAGCCCTCGCGTCAGGCCCTCGAGGCGGCTGGCCACGTTGACCGTGTCGCCGACCACGGCGAACTCGAGGCGGCGCTCGCTGCCGATGTCGCCGAGCACCGCCGGACCGTAGTGCGCGCCGATGCCGATCTGGATCGGGGTATGGCCGGCGGCCCAGCGCTGCCGGTTCCAGGCCGCCGCCTCGCCGACCATGGCCCGGGCGCAGGCCACTGCATTGGCAGCGTCGGCGGGGCCCGTGAAGGGCGTGCCGAAGGTCGCCATGATGGCGTCGCCGATGAACTTGTCGACCGTGCCCTCGTTCTCGAAGACGGCGCGAGACATGCGGCCGTGGAACTCGCGCAGCAACTCGATCACCCGCTCCGGCGGGAGCGCTTCGGAGACCTGGGTGAAGCCGACGATGTCGGCGAAGAGCACGGCGACCGGCTGGCTGCGCACGGCGCCCAGGGCTTCATCGGTCCCGGCCAGCTGATCGACCATGTTGGGCGAGAAATGGCGCGCCAGGTTGCCGCGCTCCCGCTCCGCCTCGGCCTGGCGCTGCACCAGGCGCTTGCCGCGCCAGCCGGCCACCGCCAGGATTCCGGCCACCAGCAGCAGGACGATCACGTTCTGCTGCCATACGCCGGTGTCGACAAAGCGCGGATCGAGGTGCAGGGCGAGGGACTCCTGAGCGGACATCTCGCGGTCCACGAAGGCGGGCAAGCTGCCGGGCTGCGCCACGAGCCAAGCGGCGCCGCCGCTCCAGGCCAGGGCGCCGACGAAGCCGCTCCAGAGCATGAGGCGCGGTCTGTAGCTGAGCGCCATCAGGCCGACGAAAACGAAAAAGTAGACCACGGTGCCGTTGCGCAGCGCCATCTGCGGCGGCCAGGGCTCGTCGAGGAGCGTCTCGAGCCCGAGTGTCGAAAAGGCAAGGAGCCCGAAGTCCAGCACGACAAAGATATAACCCAGCCAGGGCCAGTCCGGGCGCCTGCGCCGCAATCGATAGTGGGCGAGGCCCAGCAGTGCGAAGACGACCAGGAGCACCTCGAGGACCTCCGTCCGCGGCGGCTTTGTCCAGACGAAGAGCCAGACCGCCACCACAACGAGCGCCACCAGGCGGGCCTGGGCCGCCAGCTTGAGCCCGGCCAGCTCCTCCGCGCGGAAGGCGGCCAGCAAGCGGTCGCCGCGGCGCGCCTCGAGCCTCGTGTCGGTCATGACGAACCTCCTGCGTTCGGCCGGCCCCGCCTCATGCCGCCAGTTCGGCAAGGTCGCCGAGCAGGCGGCGCACGCCGGCGAGGCGGGCTTGCGAATCGTCCCAGCGGCGCTGATAGATCAGCTTGTGGTCGGGCCTCAGCTTGACGCTGCCCGCCTGCCGCTGGACGAAGCCGACCAGGCCCTCGAGGTTGGCGAAGTGGTCCTGGTAGAACGACACGACCGCGCCCTTCGGCCCGGCCTCGACCTTGTCGACCCCGGCATCCTTGCACAGGCGCTTGATCGCGACGATCTGCAGCAGGTTCTCGACCTCCTCGGGCAGGGGGCCGAAACGGTCGATCAGCTCGGCCGCGAAGGCGTCGATCTCGGCGCGGTCGACCAGCGTGGCGACGCGCCGGTAGAGGCCGAGCCGCACGTTGAGGTCGGCCACGTAGCGCTCGGGGATCAGCACCGGGGTGCCGATGGCGATCTGCGGCGTCCAGGCCTCGGGCGCAAGCTCCTCGGCCGGCGCGCCGCCGGCCCGCGCATTGGCCACCGCCTCCTCCAGGAGCTGCTGGTAGAGCTCGATGCCGACCTCGCGGATGTGCCCGGACTGCTCCTCGCCCAGCAGGTTGCCGGCGCCGCGGATGTCCATGTCGTGGCTGGCCAAGGAGAAGCCGGCGCCGAGCGTATCGAGGGTCTGCATGACGTGCAGGCGCTTCTCGGCGGCCGGGGTCAGGAGACGGCCCGGCGGCAGGGTCAGATAGGCATAGCCGCGCAGCTTGGCCCGCCCGATCCGGCCGCGCAGCTGATAGAGCTGGGCCAGGCCGAACATGTCGGCGCGGTGGATGACCAGGGTGTTGGCGTTCGGGATATCGAGACCGGATTCGATGATGTTGGTCGAGAGCAGCAGGTCGAAGCGGCGGTCGACGAAGCCGGTCATTACGGTTTCGATCTCGGCCGGGGTCAGGCGGCCGTGGGCGACCCCCAGCTTGACTTCCGGCACCAGCTTCTCGAGCCGCTCCTCGAGCTTCGGTAGGTCCTCGATGCGCGGGCAGACGTAGAACACCTGGCCGCCGCGGTAGTGCTCGCGCAGGATCGCCTCGCGCACGACCACCGGGTCGTAGGGCAGCACGAAGGTGCGCACCGCCAGCCGGTCGACCGGCGGCGTGGCGATCAGGCTCATCTCCTTGACCCCGGTGAGCGCCAGCTGGAGGGTGCGCGGGATCGGCGTGGCGCTGAGCGTGATCACGTGGACGTCCTCGCGCAGCTGCTTGAGGCGCTCCTTCTGCTTGACGCCGAAGTGCTGCTCCTCGTCGACGACCAGGAGGCCCAGGTCGCGGAACTCGACGCTCTTGGCGAGCAGCGCGTGGGTGCCGATCACGATGTCCAGGCGGCCGTCCTTCAGGCCCGCCTTGACCTCGGCGGCCTCGCGCGCCGAGACCAGCCGCGACAGCTGGGCGATCTTGACCGGCAGGCCGGCGAAGCGTTCGCCGAAGGTCCGGAAGTGCTGGCGGGCGAGCAGCGTGGTCGGCACGACGACCCCGACCTGGCGGCCGGTCATGACCGCGACGAAGGCCGCGCGCAGGGCCACCTCGGTCTTGCCGAAGCCGACGTCGCCGCAGACCAGCCGGTCCATCGGCCGGCCCGCGCCGAGGTCGTCCAGCGTGTCCTCGATGGCGCGCTGCTGGTCCTCGGTCTCGGGATAGGGAAAGCGGGCGCAGAACTCCTCGTAGAGGCCCTCGGCCGGAATCATGGCCTCGCCGGTCTTGAGCTGGCGGGCGGCCGCCACCTTGATCAACTCGTCGGCGATCGACTTGATGCGCGCCTTGACCCGCGCCTTCCTGGCCTGCCACTGGCCCTGGCCCAGGCGGTCCAGCTCGGCCCCGGCCTCCTCCGAGCCGAAGCGCGACAGCACCTCGATGTTCTCGACCGGCACGAAGAGCTTGTCGCCGCCGTGGTAGATCAGCTTCAGGCAGTCGTGCGGCGCGCCGCCGACGTCGAGCGTCTCCAGGCCCTCGTAGCGCGCGATGCCGTGCTCGATGTGGACGACGAAGTCGCCGTCGTGGAGCGCCGAGACCTCGGTCAGGAAGTTCTCCGGCCGCTGGCGCTTGGCGGCGGGCCGGGCCAGGCGCTCGCCCAAAATGTCCTGCTCGCCGATCACCGTGACCTCGGCGGTGCCGAAGCCCTGCTCGAGCCCGAGCGTGATCAGCCCCAGGGTCCCGGGGGCGAGGCCCGCAACCTCGGCCCAGGACCCGACCTTGGCCTCGTGCGCGATCCCGTGCTCGGCCAGGAGGTGCCCGAGGCGGTCCAGCGAGCCCGCGCTGAACGCGGCTACCAGGACCCGGCGGCCCGCCGCCTGCTCGCCTAGGACGAAGTCGCGCACGGCGTCGTAGAGCCGCCCGTCGGCGGCGGCCCGCGCCTCGGCGAAGTCGTGGGCCCGGCGGCCGCCCGCATCCAGCACCTCGGCGGCGAGCCCCGGCGCCCCGCCCTCGGGCGCGGCGAAGGGCCACATTTGCCCGCCGGGCCGCGCGGCCAAGCGGTCGCGCCATTCCGGGCCGTCCAGATAGAGCCGCTCGGGCACCAGGGGCCGGTAGGGCCAGCCGCCGGTCTCGCGCGCGCCCTGCAGGTTCCGGCGCGCCTCGTAGAAGTCCATGATGGTCTCGAGCCGGGCCTGGCAGGTCTCCTCGGCTTGGTGGTCGAGGGTGACCGGCGCCTCCGGCAGGTAGTCGAACAGGGACTCGGGCGCGTCGTAGAACAGCGGCAGCCAATGCTCCAGGCCCGGGTGCGGCCGGCCGGCGCTGACCGCCGCGTAGAGCGGGTCGTCGCCGCGCACCGCGCCGAAGGCCTCGCGGTAGCCGCTGCGGAAACGCGCGATCGCCGCCTCGTCCAGGACCACCTCGCTGACCGGCCTGAGCGCGAAGCTCTCGGCCGTGCCGGTCGTGCGCTGGCTTAGCGGGTCGAAGCGGCGCAGGGACTCCAGCTCGTCGCCGAAGAAGTCCAGGCGCAGCGGCTGGGCCTCGCCCGGCGGGTAGACGTCGACGATGCCGCCGCGCAGCGCGTACTCGCCGGGCTCGCCCACGGTCTCGGAGCGCTCATAGCCGTTGGCCGCGAAGAAGGCCATCAGGTCCCGCGGGTCGAGGCGGTCGCCCGGCCGCCCCGCCAGCACCCGCCCCTCGAGAGCCGCGCGCGGCGGCAGGCGCTGCAGCAGCGCGGCGACCGTGGTGACGACGAGGCGCCCGCCGGCCGGCGCCCCAGGGGGCGCCGCAGGGTCCATCAGGCGGGCCAGGCATGTGATGCGCCGGGCGACGATGTCGCGGTGCGGGCTGACCCGGTCGTAGGGCAGGCAGTCCCAGGCCGGCAAGGTCAGGACCTCGGCCTCCGGCGCGAAGAACCGGACCGCCTCGGCCAGGCGCGCCATGCGCGCGTCGTCCCGCGCCACGTGGAGCAGCGGCCCGGGACGGCCGGCCGCCAGGCGCGCCGCAAGGCTCCGCGCCAGCACCAGGGCGTCCACCCCCTCCGGCGCGTTGGCGAGCAGTATGCGGCCGGGTTCCGAAAGCCTTTCTACGAGTGTTTTCAAAGGTATTACGGCTTCAACTTGAACTGCAAGAACAGGCGGGTAACGTCGTGGTCGTGCTCGGGCGGCGGCAGGGACTTGCCGGTCAGCCAGTCATAGAGCAGCGGCTCGGGCAGTTCCAGCAGCGCTTCGAAGCGGCCGAGCTGCTCGGCGTCGAGGCCCGCCACGTGGCGTTCGGCGAAGGCGCCCACGAGAATGTCCAGCTCCTTGGTGCCACGGTGCCGGCTGCGGTAGGCGAGGCGCTTGCGCCGGACCTCGAGGCTCTCGTTCATGGGCTGCCCTCCCCCGCACGCTTTAACCAGACTTTCACCCGAAAGTCCGCCGGTTTACCGTCCGCGCTAGGCAATTCTTAACCTCAATGAGGCAATCTGAACAGATAGAGAACCGCCTTCCGCGAAACGCCCCGAAAGCGGCCCGGCGGCGGGGCGGAACGGCAAGGCCGCCCAGTTTCGTCGAACCAGCGCAGGGACCAAGAGATGCCGAACTCGCTCGTCAACACCGTGGAGGTGACCCGCAGCCCGCAGGACAGCGGCATCGAGATGCTCCAGTTCGCCCTGCCGATCCCCGCGGACCACCGCGAGAAGGTGCGGGCGTTGACCTACCTCCACGAGACGGTCGATTTCTACATCAAGGATTTCTGCGACCCGAACGGCCGGGTGCTCAACCCCCTCGAGGCCGAGGACGCCGTGCCCAGGTACAACCCCCACGCCATCACCCTGCCCCAGG
>Ga0224509_10000133_pt1 | contig 19149 bp, 17 predicted proteins | sample SF_Jan12_sed_USG_5_FD_170158 | JGI IMG/M metagenome (GOLD analysis project Ga0224509, IMG submission 170158) | Sediment microbial communities from San Francisco Bay, California, United States - SF_Jan12_sed_USGS_24 | ecosystem: Environmental > Aquatic > Marine > Sediment | place: USA... | reverse complement strand
CCTTCTCCAGGTCGACGATGCGCGTCTCGTGGCCCGCGACGGCGGCTTCGACGGCGGTATTGTCGTTGTCGTCCGCCGCGCAGGCCCACTTCAGGCTGCCCCATTTCAGCACCTGTCCGGCCAGACAGGGCTCGCCGATCTTGGCGGCCGTGACCGCGCCGTCCGCGATCTTGCCGGTCGTCACCGAAGCCGCCGCCAGCCCGTCGCCGGTCACCGCGCCCGGCACGACGGCCTCGGCGACCGCCGAGCGGAACGCGTAGCCGACGCTGGTCAGTGCCTGGCGCGGGGTCATTTCCGGATCGCCGCCGACCGCGATGCCCAGAAAGAGCGGGCCCTCGAAGACCGAGCTCTTCAGCGGGCCTTCCGAGGTCGCACCCAGGACGGCGTGGAACGTTCCATTCGTCACCATGACCGTCCGCGTTTCGGTCCAGAGCGGCGTCACCGCGCTCGAACTCGCGTAAAGGCTGAAGGTCATCAGGAGCGCCTCGTTGACCGGATCGCCCGAGGCGTCGCTCAGCGAGCCCTGATAGCTGATCGTCTGCGGGATGGCCGAGCGGCCGGGCGACGGCGCCAGGATCAGGCACACCAAAAGAATCAGGGCGAAGGCCCCGAGTTTCGAGTTCGCGGACTGCATAGCTTCCTCCCCTCGATACCCCTCCGAGCCAGCACGATCCCCTTGCTCGGACAGTCAGCATAGCACTCGGCGGCAGTGGGCCCAAATCCACTTCCATCCCCGCCGAGCCCCTCGCTGAGGGCGCGCGCCCACGAACAAGGATGCGGACGTGCCGCACCTTGTGGCAGAGTGCGTGCAAAATGTGGAAGTAGCTCGATGTACAAGCTCTACTGGGCAGCGGGCACGGCGGCCCTGGCCCCGCAGGCGATCCTGGAGGAGGCTGGCGCGCCCTATGAGATCGTGGCGCTGGACCTCGGGAAACAGGAGCACCGCCGGCCCGAGTACCTGGCGCTCAACCCGGCCGGCCTCGTGCCGACACTGGTGACCGACGATGGGCAGGTGCTGACGGAATCGGCCGCCATCACGGTGGCCCTCTGCGAGCGCCATCCGGACGCGGGGCTGATCCCCGGAGCCGGCGACCCGGCGCGCTGCAGCTTCTTCCGTTGGCTCTTCTACCTGACCAATACCGTGCAGGAGGCCTTCAAGCGCTTCTACTTTCCCGGCCGCTTTTCGACCGACCCTGCGGACGCGCCCAGGATCAAGGAGCGGGCCGCAAGCGATCTGGCCGCACGCTGGCGGATCGTCGAAGACCGCCTCGCCGATCCCGGGCCCTATCTGCTCGTCGAGCGTTTCAGCGCCGCCGACATCTTTCTCGTCATGTTAGCGACCTGGTTCGAGTCGAGGGCGGGCCTGTTCGAAATGTGCCCCAAGGTCGGGCGCTGCTTCGCTCTGGCCGCCGAGCGCCCGGCCCTGCGTCGCACACTGGAAGCAAACGGAGAGCTGTGAACATGACTGCCACCGCCGACGACGTGCTCGAGTTCTGGTTCGCCCCCGGCATGGAGAAGCGCTGGTTCAAAAAGGACGCAGCCTTCGACGACGAGGTGCGCCGAGCGCTCCTGGAGCTTCACGGGCAGGCTGCGGCGGGAGCCCTGGAGGACTGGCGGCAGAGCGCCCGGGGCGCGCTCGCGCTGGTCATTCTGCTCGATCAGGTGCCGCGCAACCTGTTTCGCGGGGATCCGCGCGCCTTCGCGACCGACGCCAGGGCGCTTGCCGTAACCAAGCGGGCGCTCCAAGAGGGCCTCGACAAGACGCTGCGACAGGCCGAGCGCATGTTCCTCTACCTGCCGCTGGAGCATTGCGAGGACCTGGCCGACCAGGATCTCTGCGTGACGCTCACCGGATCGCTGGACGAGAACCCGGAATGGCACGGCTACGCGGTCCGGCATCGCGACGTCGTCGCCCGCTTCGGCCGCTTTCCGCACCGAAACGCGGCCCTCGGCCGCGAGACCACGCCCGAGGAGCAAGCGTTCCTGAAGGAGCCCGGCTCCTCGTTCTGAGCGGTTCGGCCGAAGCGGTCAGTCTTCGCCGTCGCCGCCCTCCACCTTGCGCAGGCGCGGTGGGCGGCCGGCCTGTGCCGCGTCCTCCGGCTCCGGGCGGCGGACGGCGATGGCGTCTGCGAGCCGGTCGATGTTCTTGACGTGCAGATCGCGCTGCGGAAAGGGGATTTGAACCCCGGCTTCGCGAAAGGCCTTGTCGATTGCGGTCAGCAGGTCGCTCTGCGCCGTGTAGAGATTCTCGATATTCGAAAGGAAGCCGCGCGCCTCGAATTCGAGCGCGCTGTCGCCGAAGCGCCTGAACAGGACCCTCGGCGCCGGCCAGGCCACGATGTCCTGGTTCTCCTTCAGGCAGGTCATCAGAATTTCCTTCACCTGCTCGACGTCCGAGCCGTAGGCGACGCCCACCGGCACGTCGACGCGGCCGTAACGGTCCTTGTGGGTCCAGTTGACGACGGCGGTCGAAACGATTTCGCTGTTGGGAATCACGATCGAGGCGCGCTGAAAGGTCTCGAGCTCGGTGGCGCGCAGGCGGATGGTCTTGACATAGCCCTCGTTGGTGCCGACCACGACCCAGTCGCCGACCTTGATCGGCCGCTCGATCAGCAGGATCAGGCCGGACACGAAGTTGTTGACCACGCCCTGCAGGCCGAAGCCGATGCCGACCGAGAGCGCCCCGAAGATCAGCGCCAGATTGGTCAGGTCGAGGCCCACAGCGGAGATGCCCAGCGCGAGGGCAATGATCAGGCCCAGGTAGCCGAAGCCCGCCGAGAGCGAATGGCGCAGACCGGGATCGAGCCCGGTTTGCGGCAGAACGCGCTCGCTGAGCAGGCGTTGCAGCATCCGGACGACGATGAGCGCGATGACGACGATGGACAGCGCGGTGAGGATGTCCACGATGGAGATCGTGACGTCGCCGACCGTGATGCCTTGGAGCGCGTCTCTTGTCCAAGCCCACATGTCGGCCACGGGCACGCCCCATAGAACGAGAACCAGGAACAAACCGATACCGAAGGTCACGATGTCGAGCAGGGCGCGTAGCCAGAACTTGAACAGATTGCGCGTGGCGTGCCGGACCGCCAGGCGCTCCTGGAGGAAGTTGGAGCGCAGCGCGCCGCCGATCAGCTCCCGGCACAGGCCGCGCAACAGAAACAGGATTCCGACGACCACCCCGCTGGCGAGCAGGCTTTCGCTCAAATAGGCGCCGAGATTGGCGTGGCCGAGCAAGGCCGCAGGCACGGCGGCGAGCGCGACGGCGGCGATGAGAATGCGCACTCCATTCCAGAAAGACGACGCCGATGGCACCTGGGCTGCCGGCTCGTCGGCTTCAGGGCCTTGTCCCGGTTGCGCGGTGGTGCTCGTTTGCCCGCCGATCCACAGCCTGCCCTGGACCAGGGCCAGGACGCCGGCTGCCTCGAGTGCGGCAACGACGAATTCGAACACGGACGTGAACGGGTCCGAATAGACGAGGCTTCCGCTCAAGGTGGTGAAGAACAGGTCGACGGCGAAGACGGACGCGAGAAAGGTAACGCGGTGGTTGATCGTACGGGCGTTGGCCGGCGAAAGTCCGACCAGGCGCCAGGCCGGCAGCTCCGGCGCCAAGACCGCGCGCGGCAGGGCATAGGCAAGGACCAGGAAGATCGTTATGATGCTGGCCGCCGCGACCGCATCGGCGAAGAGGCCGCCGACGACCGTGGCCTCGCTCGAGACATAGTAATAGAGCGCGCCAAAGATCAGGGCCGGCACGATGCCGCTGGCCAAGCCCTCGCAGATGCCGGCAAGGAGCCGGCGGGCATAGGTCGGCTCCTCGATCGTCCGATCGCGCCCGAACCAGCGCCGCAAGGCGATGCGAATGACCAATCCGAAAAGCAGCGCCAAGGCGGCGAGCATGACCGAGCGGAAAAAAGCCTCCTGCTCGCGTTGCTGCGGTGTCAGATCGCGCCACCACTCGAGCGGCGATCGGGCCAGGGTCGACAGGTGCGCGAAGAACTCCGGAACCGCGATGGCCAGGGTGCTTGGCGCCAAGGGCAGGGGAAATCGTTTAAACAGGGTCTCTATCTGTGCCCCCCGGGTGCGCGCCTTGATCGCGTCGGCCAGCTCGTCAGTCCGCTTCAAGGCCAGAGCGGCCTGCTTGATGCGTGTCTCGTAGGCGGTAATGTCTTCCGCGATCTTCCGGCGTTCCTCGGCGATCGTCTCGTCTTCCGGAGGTTCGCCTTCCTGGGGCGGTGGCCCCAGTGCTTCGGCCCGCGCGCTCAGCGGCTCGACCAGCGCCGCGCTCTTGGATTGAATCTCCTCGGCCTCGGCGCGGATCGTCGCGAGGTGCTGCGACAGCTTCGCGGCACGGTCCTCGGACAGGCTCGGTTGCGCGAGCTCCTGCGCGGCGAGGTCGAGCGACTGGTTCCAGTCGCCGACTATGGTGCTGAACGGCCGCTGGGGCTCCTGCGCCGCGGCGGCGCCGGTCAACAGCCACAGGACGGTGGCGAGCCAAAACAATTTTGCGGCGTGGCGGAACGGCAAGTTTGGGCCCGCTTTCGGTTGGCGCCGCACCACTCTAGCACGGCGCTCCGCAAGAGCCATCGCCTATCCGTCGCTACGCGGCCTTCAAGTGCTCCCGGTCGTGCGGCGCGTCGAAATCGATCTTCGGGCCCTTCGGCACGATGCCGGTCGGGTTGACGGTCGCGTGGCTGCCGAAATAGTGCTGCTTGATGTGGTGCAGGTCGACCGTCTCGGCCACGCCCGGCACCTGGTAGAGCTCGCGTGTGTAGGCCCAAAGATTCGGATAGTCGACCAGGCGCCGCTTGTTGCACTTGAAGTGACCGACGTAGACAGGGTCGAAGCGAACCAGTGTCGTGAACAGGCGCCAGTCCGCCTCGGTCAGGCGCGCGCCGACCAGATAGCGCTGGTGCGCCAGCCGGTCCTCCAGGGCGTCGAGGGTGTCGAAGAGGGCGTCGAAAGCCTGCTCGTGAGCCTCCTGGCCGGTCGCAAAGCCGGCCTTGTACACGCCGTTGTTGACGGTGTGGTAGACGGTCTCGTTGATCTCGTCGATCGTCCCGCGCAGTTCCTTCGGATAGAAATCCAGCTCCGGGCGCTCGGCCATGGCATTGAACTGGCTGTTCAGCATGCGGATGATTTCGGCGGACTCGTTGTTGACGATCGTGCTTTCGCGCGTGTCCCAGAGCACCGGCACGGTCACCCGGCCGGTGTAATCGCTCTTGGCCCGGGTGTAGATCTCATGGAGGTGGCCGGCGCCGAACAAAGGGTCGCCGGTGGCGCCGGGGCCCTCGCGGAACTCCCAGCCGGTTTGGCCCATGTGCCAGTGCACCACGGACACCGGGATCACGTCCTCCAGCCCTTTCAGCTTGCGCAAGATCAGCGTGCGGTGCGCCCAAGGGCAGGCAAGCGACACATAGAGGTGATAGCGCCCCGGCTCGGCCTTGAAGCCCGACGCGCCGTCGGCCGTAACCTCACTGCGGAACTGGCTTTCCTGGCGCTGAAAGCACCCGCCGCTCTTCGTCGTGTCGTACCACTGGTCGTGCCACGCGCCGTCGATCAACAGTCCCATCGCGACATCCTCCGGTCGGGTCGAAGCGAGAAAAAAGCCCGGCGGCACCACAGGCGCCACCGGGCCTGCTGTAAGAGACGTCAGAATTCCCGGCCGATCTTGCGGTCGACCGACAGCTCGCCGCCGCCGCGGAACGCGATCGCGAGCGCGATCAGGCCCCAGAGCAGCGGATACTCGTAGCCTCCCTTGTTCCAGAAGAAACCGCTCGGCAGGTGGACCATGAAGGCGGCATAGGCCATCAGGATGGCGATGCCGATGGCCGCCGGGCGGGTGAGAAAGCCCACGGCCAGGAACAAGCCGCCGAAGAACTCGGTTGCGCCGACCAGCCCGGCCCAGAAAATTCCCGGCTCCAGGCCCAGGTTCTGGGCGAAAAAGCCGCCGGTGCCCTCGAGGCCGCCGCCGCCGAACCAGCCGAACAGCTTCTGTGCCCCGTGCGGCATCAGGATGAGGCCGGTGAAGAAACGGATCATCGGGTAGGAAAGGCCCGATAGGCTGCCATAGAGCGGCTGCAGCGCCGGGACGATCAGGCGGGTCGATGCGGTTCCATTGGTCATGGCTCAGGTTCCTTGTTTCGATTGGAGGAAATCACGGCAGGTCGGCCAGAAGTATATCCGAGTCGTCCAGTGCAGTAACCGTGAGTGTATCTTCCCCGGTTATGGCAATGCCGTCACGTGCATTCGCCAAGACGCCGTTTACCTCGATTCGCCCTCGGGAGGGAACCAAATAGGCCCGGCGCTCCTCGCCGAGGCGGTGTGTGACGCTCTGCCCCGGCGACAATGCCGCGCCCAGGACCGCCGCGTCCTGACGGATCGGCAGGGCGCCGTCGTCGCCCGCACGGCCCGAGGCGAGCGCGACCAGCGCAGCGGCGCGCTCGGCCTTGGGGAATCGGCGCGTCGCCCAGCGGGGCTCAAGCCGGGCTTCGTCCGGCTCGATCCAGATCTGGAAGATCTGCGTTGCCTCGTTCTCCAGGTTGTACTCGGCGTGGCGGATGCCTTTACCGGCCGACATGACCTGCACGTCGCCGGCCACGGTGCGGCCTTCGTTTCCCAGGTGGTCCCGGTGCGAGATCGCGCCGCGACGGACATAAGTGATGATCTCCATGTCCTGGTGGCCGTGTGGGTCGAAACCGGTGCCCGGCTGGATCGTATCGTCGTTCCAGACCATGAGCGGCCCAGGCCGCTGCGCGCCGGGTCGTGGTAGTTGGCGAAGCTGAAATGATAGCGCGCGCTCAGCCAGTCGATATCCAGCCGGCCCAGGGTCTCGAAGGGGATGACTTCGATCACGGCGCTGCTCCTTCCGGTTCAGGCCGCCAGCCTGGCGGCGATTTCGGCCACGTGCCGGCCCTGGAAACGGGCGATCGTGAGCTCGTTCTCGCTCGGTTGACGGCTGCCGTCGCCGCCGGCGAGGGTCGAGGCGCCGTAGGGCGTGCCGCCGCTGATCTCGTCCATGTTCATGAGCTCCTGACAAGCGTAGGGCACGCCGACGACCACCATGCCCTGGTGCAGCAGGGTCGTGTGGAACGAGGTGATGGTGGTCTCCTGGCCGCCGTGCTGGGTCGCGGTGGAGACGAAGACGCTGCCGACCTTGCCGACCAGGCCGCCGCTCATCCAGAGGCCGCCGGTCTGATCCAGGAAGTTGCGCATCTGCGCGGCCATGTTGCCGAAGCGCGTCGGCGTGCCGAAGATGATCGCGTCATAGTCGCCGAGTTCCTCGGGCTTCGCCGTCGGTGCCGCCTGGTCGAGCTTCATGCCGGCCTGCTTCGCGACCTCCTCGGGGACCAGTTCCGGCACCCGCTTGACCGTGACCTCGACCCCGGAGACACCGTCTGCCCCCTCGGCCACCGCCTTGGCCATGGTCTCCACGTGTCCGTAGCCACTGTAGTACAGCACTAAAAGTTTACTCATGGCGCCGCTCCGATCGCGTTATGGATGTGGGCCAGGGAACCGGCTGGCCGGATCCTGAAAATAGGGCGTTCTCTCGGATAAAATAATATGCTGAAATGGAATAATATTGTTTCCCACAGGAAACTATCCCATGCCGGATCTGAGCGCTATGGCGGTCTTTGCCCGGGTCGTCGAAACGGAGAGCTTCACCCGGGCGGCGGAGGAATTGCGGCTGTCCAAATCCGCCGTCTCCAAGCAGGTGAGCCGGCTCGAGGACCGGCTGGGCGTGCGGCTCCTGAACCGCACGACCCGGCGCCTCTCCCTGACCGAGGCGGGGGCCGCGTTCTACGGGGGGTGTCAGAAGACGCTGAGCGAGGCCGAGGCGGCGGAGCAGGCGGTCACCCACCTGGCCATGGCGCCGCGCGGCGTGCTCAGGGTCGCCGCGCCCATGTCCTTCGGTTTCCAGCACGTCGGACCCGCTCTGCCCGATTTCCTGTCGGCTTGCCCGGAGCTGACCCTCGACCTCGCCCTCAACGACCGGATGGTCGACCTGGTGGAGGAGGGATACGACGTGGCGATTCGCATCGGCGTGCTCGCCGATTCGAGCCTGGTCGCTCGCCGTCTTGCGCCGAGCCGGCTGGTCCTCTGCGCCGCGCCCGGGTATCTGGCGGAGCGTGGCCGGCCGGCCGCGCCGGAGGATCTCGCCCGCCACGACTGCGCGAGCTACAGCTACCGGACGGCCGGTCCCGAATGGCGTTTTCGCGGCCCCGACGGCTTGCACCGGGTCAAGGTGTCGGGGCGCCTCGCCGTGAACAACGGTGACGTCCTGCTGGCCGCGGCGCTGGGCGGCCTGGGGGTCGTCATGCTGCCCAGCTTCATTGCCGGGGGCGGCCTGCGCGCCGGAGGTCTGGTGCGGGTGCTGCCCGACTGGCGAGTCGCCGAGGAGGCCAACGTCTATGCGGTCTATCCGGCAAGCCGCAACCTTTCGCCCAAGGTCCGGGTCTTCGTCGATTTCCTGGCCGCGCGCTTCGGCGAGCCGCCCTATTGGGACGAGGGGATCGACCCATGACACGGCATCACCACGGTTTACCCGCCCTGGCCGTGGCGGGCTCGGCCGTCCTGTGGGGGCTGTGGTGGCTGCCGCTGCGCTGGCTGGCGGCCGGCGCGCTGCCCGGGGATTGGAGCAGCCTGGCGATCTACGGCGCGGCGACCCTAGTGCTGCTGCCGGTCGCCTGGCTCCGCCGCCGGCATTTGCGAGCCGGCGGGAAACCGCTGCTTCTGATCGGCCTCAGCTTCGGCGCGGTCCTGACCTTCTGGAACCACGGGGTGCTGGTCGGCGAGGTGGTGCGCGTCGTGCTGCTGTTCTACCTGGCCCCGGTCTGGGCGACCGGCTTTGCCTGGCTGTTGCTGGCCGAGCGGCCGGGGGCGCGGCGCCTCGTCAGCATCCTCATGGGGCTCGGCGGCGCGGCCGTGGTTCTCGGCTTTGAGGGCGGGTTTCCCCTGCCCCGCTCCGAAGGCGACTGGTTCGGCCTGGTCTCGGGCCTGCTGTTTGCGGTCACGCTCACCTTGACCCGGCGGGCGCCCCAGGTCGGCGGCCTGGAGACCAGCTTCGTCTCCCTTGCCGGCGGCGCGGTGATCGCCCTGGGCTTCGTACTGTTCCTGCCGGGCCAGGTCCTGCTGCCGGCCGGCCTGGCGGAGGCCCTGCCGCCCGCGGCGCTGGTCGCCGCGCTCTGGCTTCTGCCGCAGACCTGGCTGGTCTTCTGGGGTGCGGCGCGGCTCGATCCGGGGCGGGTGTCGATCATTTTGCTGATCGAGGTGGTCACGGCGGCGGCCAGCGCCGCGGTTCTGACCGGCGAGCCCTTCGGATTGCGCGAGACCGCGGGCTGCGCGCTCATCCTGGGCGCCGGCCTGCTCGAAGGGTTCGCTGCGTTGCGCCGTCCCGCGCCCGCAGTCTGAGCCTTTCTTTGCCGGAAAATCGTGGCGCGTGGCCGGGGCCTGTGATACACCGCTTGCCACCCTATCGTGCACCCCCGACCAGGGAACCGACCCGATGGCCGCAGCCAGGACCCTCCGACGACGATGCGAACGCGCGCGACGACCGCGCGCAGAGGGGCCTGCGCTCTAGCGTTCGATCGGCCTGCGGGACGGCCATGACCGGATCCGAGGGACTCGAGGAAAGGCAGGCGAGCGACCGGCCCCGCCGGGCGACCGGCGTCACGCCTTTCCCGACACGGCCGCGCACTGGCGCGGCACCCTGGACCGGAACGACCATGGCTTTCCAAATACGGCCCCAGCGGCCCAAAGACTCCGAACATTTCGACTCGCTGCTCGACCGGACCTTCGGGACCGATCGGCTGAGCAAGACGGTCTACCGCCTGCGCGAGGGGATCGCGGATCTGGCCGACCTGCGCTTCGTCGCCGTCGGCCCGGACGGCGGCCTGCTCGCCTCGCTGCGCTTCTGGCCGATCGCGATCGGGACGGCGCCGGCCATCCTGCTTGGGCCACTCGCGGTCGAGCCGGCCCTGCAGGGCCGGGGCATCGGCCGGGCGCTCGTACGCCACGGCCTCGGCGAGGCCCGGCGCCTGGGCCACCGCATCTGTGTCGTGGTCGGCGAGCCCGAATACTACGGCCCCTACGGCTTCGTGAACGCGCCTGCCGCGGGCCTGGCGCTGCCCGGGCCCGTCGACCCACGCCGCTTCCAGGTCCTGGAGCTCGAAGCCGGCGCGCTCAACGGCCTGCGCGGACTGATCGGCCGGGCCAACCCCGCCGGGGACAGGGAGCAGCGCGGCGGCGCGCGCGCCTGATGCGAACGACGCCGACCGGGTCGGACGTGGCTCCGGCAGTTTCTATCGTGCTGCGCGAATATTCGAAGGGGTCGAGCCGGTCCATCGTTTGAAGGCGTGATTGAAGGCTGATATCTCGGAGAAGCCAAGGAGATAGGCGATCTGAGAGTTTCGGTGCCACCCATCTTTGAGATAACGAAGGGCCAGCTGGTGGCGCAGGTCGTTCAGCAGCTCCCGATAAGTCACCCCGTGCTCGCTCAGCCGCCGTGCGAGCGTGCGCGAACTCATGCCCAGTTCACGGGCCACGGTGTCGATCGTAGGCTCTCCAGACTGCAACCGGCTTGCGATCGACGTCTGTACCTGATGGCGAATGTCGCGGCTGCCGGATCGTTGACTCAGGACATCCTGTGCATGGCGTTCTAGGTACTTGAGCAGCTGATTGTCCGCGGCACGAACCGGGGCGTCGAGAAGATTTGCCTCCACGATTGTCGCGTTTCTGCCGGCGTTAAAGCGCACCGGTGGCTTGAGTATGCGCCGATACGCCGATGTCGGCCCTAGGCGTTCATGGGCGAACTCGATTGCCACGGCCCTGATCTCGAACCCGACCAGGGCGCTCATCACATGTTGGGTGACGCTAAGGCCCAATTCGACCGCCTGCGGCGATCCAAGTGCCCTTGGGTCCAAGACTCGTTGGACAATCGCGGCCCTGGCGCCTTCTTGCACGAGGGTCAGGTCGGCGCCGTCTGAATAGACCCGGGAATAACGTTGCACGTTCCTCAGGGCGTCACCCAAAGTGGTCGAATTCAGGGCGATGTAACCGAGAAGGCCAAAGTCCTTCACGTTCACGGACTGGCCGAGACGAAGGCCGAACAGGGGGCAGTGGGTTTCCCGGGCCGCGGCCTCGAGAAGCGCGGCGTGCTTGTGAAACGGGATGCGTCCCTCGTAGTTACTGGTCTGGGCTCGCGTGAGACCAACCTGCCTGAGGATGGTATCGGTCGGCACCTTGCTTTCGCGGAGGCGCTCCATGGCGAGACACGCCAAATAGGCGGATATGGTGAGACTGGTGGCCACGTTCAGGTTTCCGTTCCACTGTCGAGATCCGCACGGCCAACAAGGTCTATTGACCCGGCGCCGATCCCGCAAGTGTTTGGCGAGATGAGCCAATCTTTTGGCAGATCCGATCAATGAAAGAAATGAGACGGCCGCCTATCTCAGGTCCGAATGGAGCCTTTTGGGCGCGAACGTTGAGCTGAGCTGAGCTCAGCCCGTGTTGAGCGGAGGTATCTGAGATCATGACAATGCCTCGGGAGACGGACATCCATACTGAGTATCCCCGTGGAGAACGAGTACCGGCAATCATGCTTGATCGGATACGGTCGGACATCCTGAGACAGTTGTTCCAATATTGGGACGAGAAGCGGGGCGATCGCCGTGCGCCGTCACGCGACGATATTGATCCAGCCGGGCTGATCGAGGCTCTCCCCTACATGTTTCTGATCGATGTCTTGGCCGAGCCGCGACGCTATCGGGTTCGCCTTATGGGGACTGTACTCGTCGATTGGTACGGCCAGGATATTACCGGGCGTTACCTTGACGAGATCATGGATCAGGAGCTTGGTGCGTTGCACGAGCTTGTCACGACTTGGCGGCCGCGGCGCCTGGTCAGGGAGTCCGGCAGAACGCCCGGCCGGGTCAAACTGTACGAACTTTTGGCGTTACCGCTGTCTACGGATGAAGCGGCTGTCAACATGGTCCTGGGTGGTATCGTGCAGGTGGATCTGAATAAATAGGACCGGTATGCTCTCACCGGGCTTCAAGGGTGTCCACAGGCTCAGCGTTTCATCGACCTCTTGCGAATTTCGGCTAAGGTCCACCATTTCCTTCCAGGGACAGCGAGTATCTACCGTTAGATGCACGGCCAACACCCGACCACAGACGTCCGCTTACGGATGGATGTGAATTCGAAAGCTGAGAATGTTCCCTTCGGATCAACACTTTGCCGTGCAAAGCCGGTCCAAAGGCGGTCCGCCCGCCGCCACATGGCGGGCTCGTCCGGTGCAAGTTGGTGCCGACCGAGGGGTGAGCCGTAAGTCACTGACCTTTGGCATGAACCCGGAGTCGAAGGCTTGGGCCGACCCGCTGCCGTCATCTCCAATCTATCGGGGCCGCAGCGCGAGAAGCTTTATGATGTCCTGAAACAGGAAGCGTTCCTCGATCAGCTCGAGGCCTGCGGCGTCGACGTACTGCTCGGTGTTGCGGTCGAAGGTCGCGCCGTACATCAGGCGCACCCAGGGCGACCACAAACGCATCACGAAGCGCTTCAGCGGATCGCGCGAGTAGGCGTACTCCAGTAGCCGAATGTCCCCGCCCGGCCTGCAGATCCTGCGCAGCTCACGGAGCGCCGGCAGCTGGTCCTCGTCGTCGAGCACGCAGAACAGGAAGGTGGCGACCACATGGTCGAAACGCCCGTCGGAAAAGTCGGTGGCTGTCGCGTCCATAAGGCGCAGCTCGGCCGCGACCCCCAGGCGCGCCTTGCGCTTCCGGGCCTGGGCCAGCATCCGGGGACTGAGGTCGATCCCAACCACCTCGCCCTTCGGCGGATAGAAGGGCATGTTGCGCCCCGTCCCGACACCCGCGTCGAGCACGGCCCCGCCCACGCCCTCGAAGAGAATACGCCGGATCGGCCGATACCGCCGGTACTCGAAGGGGAGGTCCAGCAGGTCGTAGATCCGAGCTATGTGGTCGTAGGTCCGCTTCTCGGCCACGCGCCCGCCGCCCCTGTTCATGCGGTGCGAATTTCGGAGTCTCCGGTCACTATTGCACGGAAGGGCACCGGGGCCTAATGCCCCTCGCGCCACCAGGCGAGAAAGGCGCTGCCCAGGGCGAGCAGCAGGACCAGGGCCGCGGGCAGCAGCGGTACCTGCGAGACGCCGGTCACGACGTAACCGCCCTGGGCCTGCACGCCGATCCAGCCGCGCCCGTGGCGGTCGCGCCCGGGCTTGACCTTGCGCAGGGAGGGCAGGCGGTCGCCGGCCAGGCGCACGACCGCGCCGCGGCTCGCCTCGATCAGCGGCTCCAGCGGCTCGGCCGTCGCGCGCAGATCCTCGAACTCGACCGGATTGAGCGGTCCGACGGCTGCCAGGGCGGTCTTCTGGCCGTCGCTCACCCGGTAGAGCCCGGCCTCGGTCACCGGCATCAGGCCACTCGCGCGGCCGCCGCGGCCGGGCTCCAGCGTGAGGCTCCGCAGCTCGCCGGACGGCAGGGTCACCTCGATCTCCGGCAGGTCCGGGGCGAGCGAGCGCCGGACGACCTCCAGCTGTCCGCCGGCCACGCTGGCGCGCAGGTCCTCCTCCTCGAGGTCCGGTTCCCGCATCAGCCAGTGGGCGACCCGGCGCAGCAGCTCGGCCTGCGGCCCGCCGCCCTCGAAGCCCCGCGACCAGAGCCACATGTGGTCGCTCAAGAACTGAGCCACGCGGCCTTCGCCGACCCGGTCCAGGATCAGCAGCGGCCGCCCTTCGGCGCCGTCCATGACAACCACGCCACGGGTCGGGTGGGCCTCTATCTGGCGGAACCAGCGGCCCCAGCCGGGCGCCTTGGACGCGTCGGTCCCGGCGTCGGGCAGGTCCGCGGTCACCGGGTGGCGCCAACCCAACTCGGTCAGAGCGGGCCGGTAGCCCTGCTCGAGGATGCTGCCGCTCGGCTCGCCCGGCAGCACCCGACCGAGCGGCGTGCGGTACAGCGACAACGGCGTGGCGAAGGTCGGGCCGACCGCTTCCAGCAGCGCGCCACCCTCCTCGACGTAGCGCGCGATGTTCTCCAGGTAGATCGACGGCAGCACGCCGCGCCGCCGGTAGCGGTCGAAGATGATCAGGTCGAACTCCTGCAGCTTGACCTCGAACAGCTCGCGCGTCGGGAACGCGATCAGCGACAGTTCGCGGATCGGTGTGCCGTCGTTCTTTTCCGGCGGGCGCAGGATGGTGAAATGGACCAGGTCGACCGCCGGGTCGGACTTCAGGATGTTGCGCCAGGCCCGCTCGCCGGCGTGCGGTTCGCCCGAGACCAGCAGCACGCGCAGCCGGTCGCGCACGCCGTTGATCTGCACGGCGGTCCGGTTGTTGGCCAGCGACAGCTCCTGCGGCCCGGGCGCGACCTCGATCTCCAGGACGCTGGGCCCGCGGTGCGACAGCTCGAACTCGATCTCGGTTTCGACCCCCGTCGGCAGGTGCAGGACCGTCGGCGGGCCCCCGTCTTGGCGGATCTCGACCCTGGCGATGCCGCCGGGTTCCTCGCCCGGAAGATCGTCGACCCTGAGGGTGAGCGGTTGCTCGCGGCCGACGATCCCAAAGCGCGGGGCTTGGGTCACGGCGATGCGGCGGTCGCCTTCGTCCTCGCGGCCGGTCAGCAGCAGGTGGAGCGGCGCGTCGAAGCCGAGCGCTTCCAAGTCCTCGGGCGCGTCGTGGACCTGCCCGTCACTGATGATCAGGACGCCGGCGACCCGCTGGCGCGGCACCTCGGAAAGCCCCTGGCGCAAGGCGGTGAAAAGCCGCGTGCCTTGCTCGTCCCTGCCCAGACTCGCGCCGCCTACGCGGACCACGCGCACCTCGGTGTCCTCGAGGCGCTCCAGCGCCTGGGTCAGGTGTGCCAGCGCGGTCTCGCTCTGCTCGGGCCTCGGCGCTATGTCCTGGCTCGGGCTCTCGTCGACCACGACCAGGATCACGTCGTCCAGGCCCGCGCGCTGCTCCTGGACCAGCGAGGGATTGGCGAGCGCCGTGATCAGCGCAGCGGCGGCCGCGGCGCGCCACCAGACGCCGGGCGCCCGCCGCCACAGGGCCAGCGCGACGGTTGCCAGCGCCACAACGGCCAGGGCCGTCACCACGGACCAGGGCAGCAACGGCGCCCAGCCGATCGAAAGCTGGCCGCTCACCGCTTGGTCCCTCGGTTGTTCGGCGCGCGCATTATTGGCCCAGGCGCTCCAGTATGAAGGGGACGTGCACTTGGTCGGCCTTGTAGTTGCCGGTCAGCGCGTACATCACCAGGTTGACGCCGAAGCGGTAGGACAGCTCGCGCTGCCGTTCGCCCCCGGGGACCACTGCGAAGATCGGCCGGCCGAGCTCGTTGACCGCCCAGGCGCGGGCCCAGTCGTTGGACCCGACCATGACCGAGGCCACGCCGTCGTTAACCCGCCCCTCGGTCGCGCCGATCCAGAGGGTGCCGCCGGCGAATCGGCCGGGGAAGTCCTGCATCAGATAGAACGACTTGGTCAACACGTGATCCGGCGGCACGGGTGCCAGCGGCGGTATCTCCAGCCCTTCGGTCAGACGCTTGAGGGCCTCGCTGCCTCGGCTCGTGCGGCCGAGCAGCTGGACCCCGCCGTTCGGCTCGCGCAGGTCGAACAGAATCGTGCCGCCCTGCGAGAGATACTGGTTGACCTTATGTCGGGCATACCCGGCGAGTGGTCTTTGCTCCGGGGTCACCGGCCAGTAGAGCAGGGGGAAGAAGGCCAACTCGTCGTCCCTCAGGTCGACGCCGAGCGGCGCGCCGGCCTCGACCGAGGTCCGTCCCAGCAGCACGCGGGTCAGCCCGAACAGGCCGGCCCGACTCGCGTCATCGACCGCCGGAACGCCGGTCCGCACGAAGGCGAGCCGGGTCTGCAGCGTGGCCTCCATCGCGAAGGTGTCGCTCGCCGAACCGGCCGTGCTCTGCGCCCAGCTCCCGTCGATCTGCAGCGCCAGCACCAGTGCCAGAACCGCCGCGGAGACCCGGGCCGTCCGGACCAGCAAGCCGCGCAGCACCAAGGCGATCATCAGGTCGATCAGGCCCAGCAGCAGCGCCATGGCGAGCAGCCAGGGCTTCAGGTCGGCTTCGCCGCGGCCCGTATAAAAGCCGAGCGATACCCCGCTCGGCAAGCTGCCGATGACCTCGAGGGAGGGCGCGGCGTCGATCAGATTGTGGGCACGCCTGCGGCTGTCGCTGCCGTAGTAGCCCGGCGGATGGCGCGGGTTGATCCGGCCCTCCTCCAGGACCGCCTGATCAGCCGCCAGGGCGGTCGGCGGCGGGGCGCCCAGCCGGCCGAACCCGTCCAAGGTCTCCAGCGGTGGCAGCGCCAAGGAGGCCGCGGCCTCGCCCTCGACACCCTGGCTGACCGCCACGACCCGGCGCAGCAAGTCGACGAAGAGGCCCGAGAGCGCCAGGTTCGCCCAGTCGGTGTTGGCCGTCGTGTGAAGTAGCACGATCCACCCTTCGGCTCGCGGCTCGGCCGTGATCAGCGGCGTTCCGTCGGCAAGCCGCGCCCAGGTCCTCTCGCCCAGCTCGATCGACGGTTCGGCCAGGACCTGGCGGTTTATCAGCACATCTTCCGGCACGGCCAGGCCGCCGAAGGGACCTTCCGGGTCGAAGGGCGCCAAGCGCGCCGGATTGTCCCAGGTCATGACGCCGCCCAGGGTTCGCCCCCCGCCGCGCAGCCGTACGGGCAACAGGCGGTCGCTGCCGTCGTCGGCCAGGCGCGGCCCGGCAAAGCGCAGCAGCAGCCCGCCGCTTTCGACCCAAGCGGCGAGCCGCTCGACCTCCACTTCCGGCAGGCTGCCCAGATCCGGGAGCACCAGAACCGCCAGCTCGCGGCGCAGCAGCTCGCCGATTTCGCCGCGGCGCAGTTCGGTGAAGGGTTCGAGGGCGCGTTGCAGGTAGTAGAGCTCGCTGAGCAGCGGCTGCGCCTCTTCGAGGGGCCCGGTGGCGACCAGGCCGACAGGCCGCCGCCGCCAGCGCTCGTCGAGCAACAGGACGGCACCGGCCTGCGTCTCGCCTTCGACCGACAGCCGGGCGATGCGGTTGCGCAGTTCGGCCGGCAGGTCGAGCGTGGCCTCCGCCACGGACTGCCCGCCCTCGAAAACGAGCGGTGTGCGGGCCACCAGGCTGCCGTCCTCGGCGACGGCCAGAACGGCGGCGCTCTCTTCTCCGGCCTCCCCGGCGCGCCGCAGGCGCAGACCGAGCGTCATGCCGTCGGTCTCGGGTGGCAGCAGCAGGCGCGGCAGGCTGCCGTGGCCGTCGCGCAGGACGTGGAGCTCGCCCAGTCCCTGCAGCCGTAAGGCCAGATCCTGCACCGCGCCGTCGGCCAGCCCGTCCGACAACCAGATCACGTTGGCCGCTCCGGGCAGGTCGAGCCCTTCGAGGGCCGCCAGCGCTGCCGCACGGTCGACCGGCCAGGGCTTCGGCGTCACGCCCTGCAGCCGGCGGCGAGCCTCGCCGGCGGTCAACAGGCCGGAAACCGCGGCCGGTTCGTCCAACTCACCGGGCGCCGTGGTCAACAGGACCACCGGCCGGGTTTCGCGCTCGGCCTGGGCGAGCAGGCCGTCGATCGCCGCTTCGCGCGCCGGCCAGTGGCGCGCGGCGGCCCAGCCGTCGTCTATCACCAGCATCAGCGGGCCGCTCCCGCTCAGCCGGGCCGCGGGGTTCAAGAGCGGCTGGGCCAGTCCCAGGACGATCAGCAGGGCCACGATCAGCCGCAGCAGAAGCAGCCACCATGGGGTTCGCGCCGGTGTCTCCTCCGGCGGCAGAAGGCCGAACAGCAGGCGGATGGCCGGGAAGCGCAGGGTCCGCGGGGCCGGCGGCGTGACCCGGAGCAGCCACCAGAGCAGCGGCAGGGCGAGCAGCGCCGCGAGGATCCACGGCTGGGCAAACGCGAGCGGCCCAAAATGCAACATTGCCGTCAGCTTTCCAGGGTCTGCGACAGCGCCGTGTAGAGCGCGAGCAGCGCGGTCTGCGGCGGCCTGTCGGTGTGGTGGCAAGCATAGGTCCAGGCGGCTGCCCGGGCAATCGCAGCCAGGCCCTCGCGTTGCGCCTGAAGCCTCTCGAGATAGGTATGGCGTACGGATTCGACGCGCGACAGCAGCCAGGGCTCCTCGCCCTCCAGGCCCTCGAAGCGCACCCGGCCGGCATAGGGCAGCTTCTCCTCGGCCGGGTCCAGAATCTGCAGCAGATGCCCCTTGATGCCGCGTTCGGCATAGCCGCGCACGACCGAATGGACCTCCTCGAGCGGTGCCAGCAGGTCGCCCAGGAAGACCACTTGGGCGTTGCGGGGCAGCGGCTGGACCGGCGGCAGATCGCTGTCCCGTCCGGTGGCCAGGGCCCCGCCTTCATCGGCGATGGCCAGCGCCAGGCGGGACAAGGCGCCGCGGCCGGTCGCGGGCCGGATGCCGGAGCCGAGCAGGGAAACGTGCTCGCCGCCGCGAACCAGCAGCACAGAGAGCGCCAGCGCCAGGAGATCGCTCCGGGCGCGCTTCTCGGGCAGATCCTGGGCCGAGCGCCAGGTCATGGACGGCGAATGATCGCGCCAGATCCAGACCGACTGTGCCGCCTCCCACTCGAGCTCGCGGATGAACACGTGATCGGACTTGCCCGACTGGCGCCAGTCGATCAGCTGTGGCGTGTCGCCGGCCGCGTAGTGGCGAAACTGCCAGAAGGTTTCGCCCTGTCCGACCCGGCGCCGGCCGTGAACGCCCTGTACCACCGTGGCTGCAACCCGCTCGGCCGCAACCAGCAGCGGGGGCAGGGTGGCGGCGAGCTGTTCGGCCCGTTTTCGGAGGGGGAGGGCGCCGGCTGACATGTCACCGTCGGGCCGCGGGCTGTTCGTCATGCATAGGGCGCGGCCAGCCGGTTGATCACGTCGTCGATCGTGACGCCGTCGGCCCGCGCGGCGAAGTTGAGCGCCATGCGGTGCCGCAGAATCGGACCGACCAGGGCCGTGACGTCGTCGATCGACGGGGCGAAACGGCCCCCCAGCACCGCCCGCGCCCTGATCGCCAGCATGAGGGCCTGGCTGGCGCGGGGTCCGGGACCCCAGGCGACCTGGTTCTCCACCTCCGTGATCTCGGTCGTGTCGGGCCGCCCGCTGCGCACCAGGCCGAGGATTGCCTCGACC
>Ga0224509_10000128_pt1 | contig 19577 bp, 19 predicted proteins | sample SF_Jan12_sed_USG_5_FD_170158 | JGI IMG/M metagenome (GOLD analysis project Ga0224509, IMG submission 170158) | Sediment microbial communities from San Francisco Bay, California, United States - SF_Jan12_sed_USGS_24 | ecosystem: Environmental > Aquatic > Marine > Sediment | place: USA... | reverse complement strand
TCGGAAGAGCCAGGTTTCATGGGTTCTTTCATCGTAGAGACCACTTGGGATGGAGTGAAAATTGGTAAAGATATGCCCAAAATGGGACTCAAGGCAAGTTCCACGGCAGCCATTCAATTCAAGGACGTCAGGGTACCAGTGGAAAATCTCTTAGGTCAGCCGGGAGAGGGATTCAAGGTCGCCATGAGTATCCTTAATTACGGCAGACTAGCCCTCGGCGCAGGATCTGTTGGCGCCATGAACCAGTCGATGCGGGACATGGAAAAACAGTCTGCACGCCGGAGACAGTTTGGAGTGGAGATCAATAGCTTTGAACTCATTCAAGAAAAGATGGTGCAGGCCAAGGTTGACAGTTACGTGGCCTCAGCCATGACAGCTTTCACAGCTGGAATGTTAGAGGATCATCCTCAAGCCCGGATTGCCATTGAGAGTTCCCACTGCAAATTGTTTGGCACCACGAGAGCCTGGGATACCCTTTATAATGCTCTCCAAGTAGCAGGCGGTTCAGGGTACCTTGCCACCCAGCCCTATGAGAAGAGATTGAGAGATTTCAGGGTAACTACCATTTTTGAGGGAACCACAGAGATCCACTCCATCTATCCCCCCCTGTTCGTCTTACGCAACCTTAACAAACACATGAAAGCAGTCCACCCCTCCAGCACCTCTAAGTTAGTATTTCTGCTAAAGGGTCTGTTTGGTAAAGCTGATTGGAAACTGCGATTTCATCAAAGAGTCATGAACCGTGCGGCCCGTCTTGCCAAAGCAAATGGACGAAGTGTACGCTGGTTGTTGCACGCTGGCCTTTTGATATATGGCAAAAAGATCCAAAATGAGCAGTTTTTCTTACGTCGGATTACCAATCTCAGTTTACATCTCTATGGACTTGTCGCCGTTTTGGCCAAAATAGACGGAGCCAAAAAAATGGGGAGAGATATCTCAGAGGATCTCAGGATACTATCCTATTTTCTGGAGGTTGCGCGGCAGTCGAGAAAACGTGACAAACGTTTGTTCAGATCCAGAAAGGAAGCTCTTCACAAGAATGTTGCCAAAAGTATCATTTCCTGATTTCCTGACCCACCTAAACCTTGACCGGGGTCGAAGTGTGACTTACTATTAAAGCATATTTCTCAAGCGTCTTGAGAAAAACTGATCCAAGAACTATTCAGGATGTCTCCCAAAATTTCGTCATCCCCATGGCGCGGGGGGCGCCCAGAAAAGATCGATTCCCAGCACCGACAAGGAGACTCGCATGCAAGAACGTGATGGCATAGTCACCATGAAAGGTAACCCGATTACCCTTATGGGTACCGAGCCACAAGTTGGAGATAAGGCTCCCGACTTCGTAGCCATAGACAATGATCTGAATCCGGTAAGCTTCGACTCATTCCGCGGCAAAGTCTGCATCGTTTCCTCCGTGCCATCTCTCGACACGCCGGTGTGTGACATGGAGACCCGGAGATTCAATGATGAAGCAGGTCGCTTGGGCGACGATGTGGAAATTCTAACCATTAGCATGGATCTTCCATTTGCTCAAAAACGCTGGTGCGGAGCTGCCGGAGTTGACAGGGTCCAAACGCTCTCTGACCACCGTGACGCTGCCTTTGGGCAGGCATATGGTGTACTAATCAAGGGCCTCCGGTTACTGGCGAGGGCGGTTTTTGTGGTAGATAAGGAAGGAACCATACGATATATGGAGCTGGTCAAAGAGATCGCCAGTGAGCCGGACTATGATTCTGTACTGACAGCAGTAAAAGAACTCGTCTGAGAAGAGGTGCACCGTCAAGAGACGGATCATCTTTCGTTGGTCCTTATTATATTCTTGCTCCCCATGTGGTTGTCACATCTCACTGACTGATATTTTGGGGAGTAGCTGAGGACGTGTGTATTTTACCCACTTCTTTTGTATGAATCCTTATAGAAAAACTAGGGAGAAGGGAATCATGCGACTCTTACCTCTTGTGGCCTTGCTAATTTTGTTTTTGCCTTCACAAGTTAAGACGGCGGAATTGAGCGATGCCAGTTCTGAATGTCTAGACTGCCATGTGAGTATAGCGCCAGGGATGGTTGCTGGTTGGCAAAGTAGCCGCCATGCCAGAGTGAGTCCACTTGAATCTCTGAAAAAGCCGGAGCTGGAAAGAAGGGTCTCCGCGAAGTGGGTTCCAAGTGACCTGGTGCAAAGTGTAGTCGGCTGTGCTGAGTGTCACACCCTGAACCCGGAAAAACACAGCGACACCTTCGAACACAACGGCTATCAGGTGCATATTGTTGTCACCCCTGAGGACTGTGCCACCTGCCATCCAGTTGAAGAGAAACAATATGGGCAAAATCTCATGTCCCATGCTTATGGGAACCTGCTGAATAACTCTCTTTACCAGGATCTGGTGCAGACGCTCAACGGGGTGCAGTTTTTCGATGACGGCCACATAAGTATTAAGCCTGCAAGCCCAGAGACAAATGAGGATTCCTGTCTTTCCTGTCATGGTACCAGAGTCGAGGTGAAAGGCTTCGACTCCCGAGAGACAGCTATGGGAGAGATGGAATTTCCCGTTCTCAGTGGGTGGCCCAATGTGGGTGTGGGTCGTATAAACCCCGATGGCAGCAAGGGTTCATGCTCATCATGTCACACCGGGCATAGATTCTCCATTGAAATGGCCAGAAAACCTCATACTTGTTCCCAGTGCCATAAGGGCCCGGATGTTCCCATATATAAGATATATCAGGTCAGCAAACACGGAAATATCTATTCATCCATCGGCAAAAAGTGGAATTTCGAGGAAGTTCCCTGGACAGTGGGCGAAGATTTCACTGCACCTACCTGTGCCACCTGCCATGTCAGCCTGGTTGTCACTCCAGAGGGCGATATCGTAGCGGAGAGGACTCATCAAATGAACAATCGCCTTCCCTGGAGGATTTTTGGTCTGATTTATGCCCATGCCCACCCCAAATCTCCTGACACCAGTGTGATCAAGAGCAAAGCCGGTCTTCCTCTTCCCACTGATCTCAATGGGGAGCCCGCCTCCACATACTTGATCGATAACAACGAACAACAAAAGCGACGTAAGATTTTGCAGAAAGTTTGTCTCAGCTGCCATAGTCAGCAATGGGTGGATGGGCACTGGGCCCGATTTGAAAATAACATTAGAACCACCAATGAGATGACTGTGACCGCCACCGAGTTGATGCTCAAGGCTTGGGAAACGGGAGCGGCCAAGGGGTTGGCTCAGAATGACTCGATCTTTAATGAAGCCATCGAAAAGAAATGGATGGAGCACTGGTTGTTTTTTGCCAACTCGACCCGGATGTCGTCAGCCATGCTTGGTACCGACTACGGTGTATTCGACAATGGCCGCTGGTATATGGCGAAAAACATACAGGAAATATATGACTGGTTGAGGATGATGCTCGCTGTGAACAGCGAAACATCTATAGAAGAAAAACTAAAGAAAAAATAGCGAAAAGGAGGATTAGTAATGGCTGAGCAGTTGGAGGTTTACAAGTGTGATGCATGCGGTAACATCGTAGAAGTCTTGCATGGCGGCGGCGGAGAGCTCGTCTGCTGCGGGGAGGCCATGAAACTTTTTATTGAGAACACCGTTGATGCGGCCAAGGAAAAACATGTGCCGGTGATCGAGAAAACTGCTGATGGCTTCAAGGTGAAGGTGGGCGAAGTGGCGCACCCCATGGAAGAGAAACACTATATTGAGTGGGTCGAGGTCATCGTCGGCGGCAAGGCCTACCGTCAGTTTTTGAAACCGGGCGAAGCTCCGGAGGCCACTTTTTGCGTCGACGCTGATCAGGTAACAGCCAGGGAATACTGCAACCTGCACGGTTTGTGGAAAGCGTAACTCAACTCACTGATAATAAAGGTGGGGGATACACTCCACCTTTAATTGAACAGGACAAACCCTCTCCCCCATTCGGGGGAGGGGAGATTTTTTTTGTGGCGCCGAGTCCTAAGCATCCTTATTATTTCTTCATCGGCAGACATCTTACGAATGGCCATCGGACAGGAAAAAGATTCCATTGTTTTCTATACGGGCCTGAGGGAGGGGATTTCTCAAACTGCCGGCAGAGACCGAATTCAAGCAATCATCAAAGAGGAAATGGGTCATATCGGATTTTTGCATAGAGAGATTGATGCTTTGAGCTCAAACGTCAGGTGAAAGGGCGAGAGCATGGAGAAAACTGATCTCACCTTGCTAATTGGTGGGGAGGCAGGACAAGGGCTAGTGACTTTAGGACAGCTCCTTGCCAAGAGTCTGGTCCACGCTGGCTACTCTATCCTTGTAACCCAGAGCTACCAGTCACGCATTCGAGGTGGTCACAACACCTTCGCCATCCGGGTTAGTAGGGAAGCCGTCGTTGCTCCACGGGAGTCGGTGGACCTCCTGATTGCCATGAATGCAGAAACAGTGACTCTTCATAAAGCAGAAGTTGCTGATGGTGGGCTCATTGTCGCTGATGAGGCCCATGGAACTGAGACTGATGGTTGTCTCCTGGTCCCGTACCAGCAGTTGGTAGAGACAAGATTTGCCAATGTGGTGGCGCTAGGCGTTGTGAGTGTTCTGCTTGGTCTTGATCAACCGTTGGTGGCCAGAAGCTTAGATGATTTTTTTGGGAAGAAAGACCATGAGATGGCCGAGAAGAACAGACAGATATTGACCACCGCTTTTGACTGGTGCGACCAACAAACCGTTGCTTTTGAAAAACTCCCCCCCGTGGCTAAACCAATCCAGCGCATGGTGATGAACGGCAATGAGGCCATCGCAATGGGCGCACTCTCTGCAGGGGTGAAATTTTGCTCCTTTTATCCCATGACCCCAGCCACCTCTATTGTCCTCAATTTGACAGCTCAGGCCGGGCGTATGGGTTTGGTGGTGGAGCAGGCCGAGGATGAGATTGCCGCTATCAACATGGCCATTGGGGCTTCCTTTGCTGGGGCGCCAAGCATGACTGCCACCTCCGGCGGTGGTTTTGCCCTCATGACTGAGGCGGTTAGTCTGGCGGGTATGAGCGAGACGCCGGTGTTGATTGTGGTGGCGCAAAGGCCGGGGCCGGCTACCGGACTACCGACTCGCACCGAGCAGGCAGACTTGGAGCTCGTTTTGTACGCCGGTCACGGCGAATTTCCCCGGGCGATCTTCACTCCCGGAACAGTTGAAGAATGCTTCTGGCTCACGCGCAAATCATTTGAAGTGGCGGCCAAGTTTCAGGGCCCTGTCTTTCTCCTCACTGACCAGTTTCTCGCCGACTCCTCCCGTGCTGTTACACCTTTCGATCTTGACAACTTGGAGCCGATTGATCCGGGGATAGAAACAGACGCTTCTTCTTTGCCGTACAGTCGATATGCTATCACTCCAAGCGGTGTTTCGCCTCGACTTCTTCCCGGCATGACCAAACATCTCGTGGTCGCCGGCGGTGATGAACATCTCGTGGATGGCCATCTCACCGAAGACCTGAATGTGCGCAACCTCATGGTTGCAAAGCGATTAAGGAAAGAGCAAGGGATTATGGAGGAGGTGGTTCCTCCTGAATTCCAGGGTGACGAGCGGCCAGATCTACTCCTGGTTACATGGGGTTCAAGCAGGGGAGCGGTTCTAGAGGCTGCAGACCAATTGCGCAATGAAACCACTAGAGTGGGTACCTTGCATTTCTCACAAGTCTGGCCTTTGGTCCCGGATCTATTCCTGGAACACCTGGAAAACGCCGCAAAGGTGGTCTGTATAGAGGGCAATGTCTATGGCCAGCTGGCACGTCTTATCAGGAGGGAAACCGGTTTTGCCGTTCACAGCCGGGTGCTTCGCTATGATGGTCTGCCCATTACACCGGAGTACATAATAAGGGAATTGAGGGATTGAGAAATCCTGGGATTAGGGCATTGGAAAATCTCGGGATTAAGTCGAGCTATAAAGAGGCAACAGGTTATAGGAATGGTAATATTGCATATGGATAAATTCCTAAATCCCTTAATTGAGGCTGTCCGACAACCGTCCAAGGCGCCTAGTTGTCATTCTGAGCGAAGCGAAGAATCTCATAAACCTAGATACTTACGCCTTCGAGATTCTTCGGCTCACGCCTCAGAATGACATTGTCGGACAGCCCCGATTCCTAGATTTAGTTTCGTTGTTTCACCGTACTGACGAATATAGGGGGAATAAGTGGTCACTATTGAAGATTATGGCCAATATGAAACTGCTTGGTGTCCTGGTTGCGGGAACTTTTCCATTCTTGACGCAGTAAAGAGTGGCCTGGTTGCAAGCGAACTGGAGCCGCATCAGGTTTTGTTGGTATCTGGCATTGGTCAGGCTGCAAAAGCACCCCACTACCTTAATGCCAACGTGTTTAATGGACTGCACGGCCGAGCTCTCCCAGTGGCCACCGGAGCCAAACTGGCAAATCCAGATCTTCGAATCATTGTCGAAAGCGGAGACGGCTGCAACTATGGTGAAGGTGGTAACCACTTTCTTGCTGCCATCCGACGAAACATAGACCTGACATTGATTGTGCACAATAATCAGATTTACGGTCTCACCAAGGGCCAGGCCAGTCCCACAACCATGGAAGGTTTTGTTACCAAGGCTCAGCCCGAGGGTGTGGCCTCGGCACCTTTCAACCCGATTGCGGTTGCGGTGGCCATGCAGGCAAGCTTTGTGGCCCGTGGTTTTTCTGGAATGATTGACCACCTTGCTGGACTCATTGAACAAGCAATCGCCCATGAGGGTTTTGCCCTCATCGATGTGTTGCAACCATGTGTTTCCTTCAACAAGGTCAACACTTTCGCCTGGTACAAGAAGCGCTGTTATACTTTACCGGGTGAATACGATGCCACCGATTGGCAAGCTGCAATGCAGATGGCTATGGAGTGGGGAGATAAAATCCCTCTCGGGATTATTTACCGTAACCAAAGGACCAGCTTTGAAAAAAGATTTTCTGTTCTGCGACATGGTCCGTTGGTTGGTCAGGATACGAATCTGGCGGAACTCAAGAAGATTCTGGAAAAATTCTCTTAGGCAGGCAGAAATTGGCGGAGGCGAGAGAGAAGTTTGCGGGCGGGGCCCCGCCCGCCTCGCCTGAGCGAGAGCGATGGCGGGCAGGTAAACCCCGCCCTAAAAGGGCTAGATGAATGTAGGGGGTTAAGAATGGTAAAGGTTAAAACGTTCGCCACAGAATTGAAGATATTCCATACCATGAAAGAATTGTACGATCTGGATGAGAAGGTAAACCAATTCATAAAAGATAACAATATTAATAAGATAGTTTCTGTAAGCGATACTTGTACTACCGATGATAAAGGTGCCACCATAGGGGTTATTCGAGTAATTGCGTACGAGTAGTTTGATCCCGGGATTGGATTGGAGTGTATACTTTTGTCCATGGTGGAAGTCCCCGTGACAAACGGAAATAGATAAAGCTACTGTGTGGAGGAGGATCTGATGTACAAACCTTTCAAAGCCATTAAAGTAACCGATAACGTCTACTGGGTGGGAGCAATTGACTGGGGAATCCGTGATTTCCACGGTTATCTCACTGAGCGGGGGACCACATACAATGCCTTTCTGGTAATGGCAGACAAGATTACCTTGATTGACACGGTCAAGCCTCCTTTTCTACACGAGCTTCTAGCCCGAATCGGTTCGGTGGTGGATCCAAAGGAAATCGACTATATTGTCTCCAATCACGCGGAAATGGATCACTCCGGCTCTCTGGTTGATGTTATAGACGTGGTACAGCCGGAAAAGGTGTTTGCTTCTGCCATGGGCAGTAAAGCACTCAAGGAACACTTCCACCTGGATCGAGAGATTGTGGCGGTCAAAAATGGTGAGAGTCTCAGTCTCGGCAACCTGAGCTTGACCTTCCTCGAGACTCGCATGCTCCACTGGCCCGACAATATGTTCAGTTACCTACCTGAAGAAAAGTTGCTCTTTTCACAGGATGCCTTTGGCATGCACCTCGCCACTAGTGAGAGGTTCGCTGATGAGATCGATGAATCCATCCTGGAGTATGAAGGCGAAAAATATTATGCCAATATTTTGCTCCCTTTCTCTGCGCTGGTGACAAAGCTTCTGGAAAAGGTCGGCGAGCTTGGTATCCAAATCGATATTATTGCCTGTGACCACGGCCCCATATGGAGGAAGGATCTCGACAAGATTATCGGCTGGTACTCCAAATGGGCCCAGCAGAAACCTACGAATAAAGCGGTAGTTGTCTTCGACACCATGTGGTTTAGCACAGCTAAAATGGCAGAGGCCATTGCCGAGGGCTTGCTGGCAGGGGGCGCGCAGCCAAAGCTAATGCCGCTCAAATCTAATCACCGCAGTAATGTCGCCACTGAAATCCTAGATGCAGGAGCAGTGGTGGTAGGCTCTCCCACACTGAACAATAACATGTATCCGACGGTTGCCGACTTGTTGGTTTACCTCAAAGGATTGAAGCCAAAGAACCTAGTGGGTGCAGCATTCGGCTCCTATGGCTGGAGTGGTGAGGCTGTGGGCCAGGTGCGAGGAATGCTGGAAGAGATGAAGATCGATCTGGTGGACGAAGGCTTGCGGATCAAGTTTGTCCCAGACGGTGATTCCCTCAACAAGTGCTTTGATCTCGGACTTCGGGTAGCAGAAAAGGTCAAAGCATTGTGTGAGTCCGCATAGTATTGGACGAAAACTTTCAATTATAGGATGAAAAAAGAGGAGGTGAAAGCATGCAAAATTCCTGGAAATGTACGAAGTGTGGGTACACATTGGATACCGATGCACCACCGGAAACCTGTCCATCTTGCAACGAGAAGTGCGAATTCGTGAATGTTACCTGTTATATACCCGACTGTGGCGACACAGGAAGTGATCCGAGACTTGGATCTTGATGCTGTCGCATCACAAATCCGAATATCGAATATCGAAATACTGAACAAATCCGAAATTCGAATTACCAAATGTTCCAAACGTCTGGAGAATCTAAGAGGGTATATCGATTTTCGGACAATCGGTTGCGATGATTTGAAGTTCTTGTTTTGAATTTAGAATTTTGGTCATTAGATATTGTTTCGGATTTCGTGCTTCGGATTTCGGGTTTACTCTGTATTAAGATGACATTTGGAAATACTGCGCAGGTGTGCCGGCGAGAAACGAAGTGGAGAAGAGGCAAAAAGTGAGCGTGAAAGTACTGGGGATTTACGGAAGTCCGCGCAAGGGCGGCAACACTGATCTACTCCTGGACCGGATCCTGGAAGGAGCACAGGCGGCCGGCGCTGAGGTGGAGTCGATCTATGCACGGAAGTTAAAGATTAGCGGCTGTATTGAGTGTGGAAGCTGTGATGACACGGGAGAGTGCGCAGTTCATGATGACATGGATACAGTGTATCCACTACTTCAGGAGGCGGATGTCATTTTTCTGGCCTCCCCGAACTTCTTCTATAATGTCACAGCTCAGGTGAAGCTTCTGATCGACCGCAGCCAGGCCATGTGGTCCAAGAAGTTGCTGGAAAAGACGCCGGAACAGAGGCGAAAATACGACGGCGGCAAGGGTTACCTAATCTGTGTGGGGGCCACGAAAGGAAAAAATCTCTTTGTTGGGGTGGAGCTGACGGCAAAATACTTCTTTGATGCTCTGGACATGAGTTACGAAGGAGGGCTTCTGCTCGATAGAATTGAGGCCAAGGGTGAGATCAAAAAGCACCCGGACGCCCTAGAGCAAGGTTTGAACCTTGGAAAGAGCGCAGTAGAGAGCATGAAATCTTGAACGTTATTTGAGAGTTTGGGTAGGAGCAAGCTTTGCTTGCGATAAGACCTTTCCTGAGAGAGCAGAACCACCAGACCTACGAAAAGACCTCATATTGATTGTGTAGGTCGGATCGTTCCCGCAGGCAGCGGGGTTGATCCGACAAAAAGAATAGGAGGAATGGGAATATGGCGAAAGTTCTCGTGGTTTATGCCACCAGGACCAGTTCGACAAGAGATATTGCGGATCTCGTTGCAGAAGGAATTCGCTTTTCCGGCAATGAGGCAGTGATCGTTGAGGTGAAGGATATTAAGAGCGAGGCCGATTTCGAAGGATTTGACGGCTATGTCTTCGGTTCCCCCACCTACCACGGTGAGATGCTGCAGTCCATGAAAACCATGTTGTTTCTGGCAGAAAAGGCCAACCTGGAAGGTAAGGTGGGTGGCGCTTTTGGCGCTCATGGCTGGAGCACCGAGGCCCAGGATCGAATCTACAATACCATGAAAGAAGTCTTCAAGATGGACATGGCCAAAGGTCCGCTCCTTTTGAAGTCAGCCTCTCTGGGGGGTGGGGTACAGATGGCCCAAGACTATGGGAAAGAAATAGGCAGTAAATTGACCCCCTGATCTTAATGTCCGGTGCGGCCTTCGACAAGCTCAGCCGAGCCGAGACCGGCCGTACTCGAGAAACAAGTAGCCAGTAGTCAGTAGCCAGGAGGGAAGGATAGTCTTTATGTTTTTGCCTCCTGCCGTCTGTCCTCTCTCTTATATCCTTTTGCAACGGACCACTGACCACGGACAACTGACATCGCCTGCTTGTATTTTTTCATAAAAACGCTCTCTATTGGTCCATCTCACTTATATCTAACCCATTTTCTGGATTATCCCTTCCAAATCTTGCCACTTATTCCATAATTAAGCGGTGAGAAATTTGTGTCGTTATATAGACTGCTGGCCGGCTAGTGTTTATTGTTTATACATTGTAACCATTCCGAGTCAGTACGAGGAGATGTCATGGAGACTGAGCTGTCAGGATTAGAAAAGGGAAAAAACCGCTTGAGTAGGGAGAAGAGTCACTACCTGATGCAGCATGCTGAAAACCCGGTGGACTGGTATCCCTGGGGAGAAGAGGCATTTGACAAGGCCAAAAGAGAGGATAAGCCCATATTCCTGTCAATAGGATATTCCACCTGCCACTGGTGTCACGTAATGGCGCACGAGTCTTTTGAAGATGAAGAGGTTGGCCAAATCCTCAATGAATTTTTTGTTGCCATTAAGGTTGACCGGGAAGAGCGGCCGGATGTTGATATGGTTTATATGGCAGTGTGCCAGGCCATTACCCTGAAAGGGGGATGGCCCCTTTCAGTTTTTATGACGCCTGACGCCAAGCCTTTTTACGCCGGGACCTATTTTCCCAAAACCGGCAAGATGGGGATGCCAGGTTTTCTAGAGATGATCAGCCATATTGCCAATGCCTGGGCAAATGACCGGGGCCCTTTTCTTGAGGCAAGCGAAAAGATTACCAAGGGTATTCAACCGAGACCTTCCAGTGGATCAATGTCTGAGCTGGGTCTAGATACACTGAAAAAGGGCTACGACCAACTAGCACAGGCTTTCGACCCGAAATGGGGCGGTTTCGGTTCAGCCCCAAAATTCCCCACCCCTCACAACCTCACTTTTCTCCTGCGGTGGCACAGGAGAAATGGCGAAGCCAATGCCTTACGCATGGTGGAGAAAACACTCGATAATATGCGGTATGGTGGCATCTTTGATCATATCGGTTACGGTTTCTGTCGCTACTCCGTTGACGAAAGGTGGTTGGTGCCCCATTTCGAGAAGATGCTTTACGATCAGGCCATGTTGACTATGGCGTACACCGAGGCGCACCAGGTAACGGGTGAGGCCCGCCATGGAGCAGTGGCAGCTGAGATCCTTACGTACGTTCTGCGTGACATGACTGCTCCTGAGGGGGGTTTTTACACTGCCGAAGATGCGGATAGTGAAGGTGAGGAAGGACTCTTTTATGTTTGGACTCCCACGGAGATAAAAGAACACCTGGGAAAAGATTTTGGTGAGCTTTTCTGCCGATTTTATGACATCGGCCCCCATGGCAACTTCGAGGATGGTCGCAGCATTCTACACACTCGTATTCCTGTAGAGAGTTTCGCTACGCGGGAGAATATGGAGGTTGCCGAGCTGGAACGGCTTTTGGAAGAGGCAAGAGAACGTCTCTTTATGACGAGGGAAAGACGGGTTCACCCTCTCAAGGATGACAAGATACTCACCTCCTGGAATGGGCTGATGATTGCCGCCATGGCCAAGGCCTATAAGGCTCTTGGTAATCAGACCTATGTGGATGCAGCCCGACGTTCTGTTAGCTTTATCCTCGAGCACCTCAAGAAACCGGGACCTCGTTTGTATCGTCGCTACCGGGATGGTGAAGTGGTCTATCCAGGCTACTTGGATGATTATACTAATTTTGTCTGGGGACTCATCGAATTGTACGAAGCCACTTTTGAAGTCAGCTACCTGGAGGAAGCCCTTGGATTGAATCATGTCATGATCGACCTTTTTTGGGATGAAACCCACGGCGGCTTCTTCTATAGCGGCAAAGACAACGAGGTTCTGATCAAGCAGAGCAAGGAAATTTATGACGGGGCAATCCCTTCGAGCAATTCTGTGGCGGCGTTGAACCTAGTCCGCCTCGGACATATTACAGGAGATCGTGATCTGGTGAATAGGGCTGAGCAACTGACCGGGACGTTTGCCAAGCGTATCAAAGCATATCCCTCCGCCTACACTCAGTTCTTGGCAGCACTGGATTTTATGATTGGTCCCAGTCGGGAGATAGTGATCGTGGAAAACAAAAATGGCGGAAGTAGCAGGGCAATGATTGAAACAATCCACGCCCACTTTCTCCCCAATGAAGTCCTACTGCTGCGGCCTTCAGGTCAGGCAGGAGAAGAAATTACGGCTGTCGCTCCCTTTGTAAAGGAACTCCAGAGTGCGGACGACCAACCAGTTGTCTATATCTGTGAAAATCACTCCTGCAGGCAGAACCCGATAACGGAGGTTGAACCGCTCAAAGCAGCCCTGGCATAGAATTACTAATACAGGGAGGAGTAGGCGGGTGCTAATTGATTGAGTCAGCAGGAACTGTTTACTGCTTTCCGCTCACTGCTTACTGAAATAGGAGGAAACCATGCACGACAAGAATGAGCTATGTGACAAAATCAAGTCAATTTATCCGGACATAGGCGAATGCGGTATCGATGTTGAGGTTAATTATAATGAGTCAAAAAAGGCTTGGGTTGTGGACTTGAAACACGGAGAGCAGCATCTTTCGACCCACTTGGAACCAGAAGATGCCGATGCCTGTATCGAGGGGAAAGAGTGTGTGTACCTGGGAACACAGATAGCCCAGCTTGCCTCTAACGTAAAGAGACAAACTTAGATGCACTAGATAAAATAAAAGGGCGGGTGTGAACCCCGCCCGTTCTGTTTCGTCTTATTCTGCCAGCTGCTTGCTGCAAGCTTGTCCTGAGCCTGCCTGCCCTGAGCTTGTCGAAGGGTCGAAAGGCTGCCTGCTGTACTAGCCTCCCCAAGGCATTCCAGCGTAAACAGCGGAAAGTTTATCGCGGTATTCTTTGAAGAACTTTTCGTGGGCTTTTTCCCAGCGGGCAAGCATGCCAAAGGTCTCACTGGCAGGACCTTCGGTATTCCTGGCGGCATTTTCGTAAAACTCACTGAGATCTTTCTCGATGAGCCAAGCGGTATTGAAGACGGTGACGTCCGGAACCATGGATCCCTCAAGGCACTGTTGCAAGAACTCGGACTTGGCCCGCTCATCGAAATAATTTGTAGGTTCCATAACAAATTCTTGCACTTTCGCGACGTCTATGTCTGCTCCAGATTTCAGATTGTCGATAATGCGGCTGATGAAGAGGATGTGTTTCTCCTCCTCCTCGACCAACCGCTTGAAAGCACTTACTGCAGCACCAATTCCCATTCTGCCTAGGGAGGTCTGGAAAAAACTCATACCAGTTTGTTCTTGATTGAGCGCATACTCGTAGATCTTGATAAGATTTTCTTTGGTCGGCATTTAACTCTCCTCTTGTGTGATCGCCATCGATAAAATGAAGTGCAAGTATAGCGCAATCGCCAGGTCATATCAACGCTCATAGTTATGAACGTTCTGCAGGAACGTTCATAACTATAAACTAATATCGTCGATATCTAGTTTTTCTCTTTTTGTTCGAGTTTTTCAATTCCCGCGGGTGTTATCTCGTACATCTGACCTACTTGATGCGTGAATCCGGCTTCCAGGAGTCGCCGAACGGTACCTCGCACACGAAAGAGGGGCAGCCCTGTTTTCTGGGCCACATCCTCAAGGGTAGTGGCAATAGTCAAGGTGAGGAGGACTGACACTCCAGTTGACCCTAAAATGTCGTCAGATGGTAGGCAAGCCATGTTTCGTCCTCAACTAAATCGCCTTTTTACAAAAATACCAGTCCGTCCAATAGGAAACTTGGTGGAACCATTTTGGGGTTCATTTATTCCCATCAACATTCTGAGGTTAGAAAGCTTAATGGCAAAAAGATATGCATGATCCCAAGTTCAGTCAACACGAGGGGCTACCAGATCAATGGAATTTTTATCAGAGCAGGAAGGAAGCTGAATGCACCTGTTGATATACCAGGTTGCATCTCTTGAAAACCGTGTTTATATGAGCAGATATGCGCATGAAGTCTGAAAATGACAATCTAAATAATATTAGCGATTCAAAAGATGGAGAAGCTTGACAAAAAGTTGAAGGGCCGGGAGTTCAAACGGCAAATCATTGATCTGCTGAAAGCGGACGATTTCGCTGGAGTATTGGAGACCTTCCGTTCCTGCCCTGCGCGGCGGGTGATTAATCCGCTATTTTCCTGTTTGTGCAGCACCGAGCCGCAGACTAAATGGCGCGCTATCACGGCCCTGGGAGCAGTGGTGGCAAATCTCGCTCAAGACGACATGGAATCGGCCAGGGTGGTGATGCGGCGGATGATCTGGAACTTGAATGATGAGTCTGGTGGCATTGGCTGGGGTGTGCCGGAGACCATGGGTGAGGTCATGGCGCGGCACGAAGGGTTGGCCAGGGAATATGTTAATATTCTCGTATCATACATCCGTGAAGACGGTAATTTCTTGGAACACGAACCTCTGCAGCAAGGTGTCCTGTGGGGACTGGGCAGACTGGCCCAGACGAGTCCCGAATTGCTGCAAGATGCAGTACCCCATCTACACCCATTTCTGTCATCCAAGGATGCTACTCTAAGAGGACTTGCGGCCTGGACCATAGGATTGCTCGACGCCGGAAAAGCCGAGCCCAGTTTAGAGATCCTGGAGGGTGATGATGCTGAAGTCACTCTCTATTTAAACGGTACCGAGCGTACCTATCTGGTGAGTGAGTTGGCGAAGCAAGCAATAAAAGGGATAGAGGGATTGAGGGATTAAGGATGCATCCAGCATCTAACATCTAGAACCAAGGATCCAGTATCCAGATATTGGAGGTATAAAAATGACACTAAGAGAGTATTTTGAATCTGTTAAAGGTCGCGGCGTGTTGGCTACGGCCGATGCAGATGGCAGGGTGGATGCTGCTATTTATGCCACCCCCCATTTCATGGATGACGATGAGACGATTGCTTTCATCATGCGTGACCGTTTGAGCCATCACAACCTGCAGTCCAATTCTCATGCAGCTTACCTGTTCATGGAATCAGGAGGAGGCTTTGCAGGAAAGAGACTTTTTCTAACCAAGACGAGAGAAGAGCAGGACAGTGAGCTTCTCTATTCACTGCGGAGAAAGAGATCTTCTAGCGATGAAAAGGAGTCGAAATTTTTAGTTTTTTTCCAAATCGATAAAGTTCTACCACTCATTGGGGCTGAAGACGGTAAATAGGCTGACACATTTTGGGATGTCGCAACCTTTTGTATCAGATTCTTGTCAGGAGGAGCGAGAAGTCAGTTGCCTTTGTCTGTGACCTGTGTCAAAATTCCAGCCAGTAAGCCCCTGATGCACAACAGATTATTGAAAAGAAAGGATGTGTTATGGCGGAAAATTCTGTAACGATGTATTCACTCAGTACCTGCAGTCATTGTAAATCTGTCAAGAAACTACTCGACGAGTGCACAATTCAGTATGAATTCACCGACGTGGACCTGCTTAAGGGTAAAGAGCGTGCAGCCATCCTGGAAGATATAAAAAAGTTCAATCCAAATTGTTCGTTCCCCACCATAATCATTGGTGAAAAGGTCATCGTCGGATACAAGGAAAAAGAGATCAAAGAAGCTCTGGGATTATAATAATGGACATTGAAAAGCTGTACGAGATGTTACGGAAGGTGCAAGAGCCCAAAGGTTACTATTTCAGTAATGACAAAGAGAGAACCTTTGAGCTGCTAGAAGGTCTGTTGCAGAACAAGGAACGCTATGGCTATATGGTGTGTCCCTGTCGGTTGGCTGGCGGTGACCGGGAAGGGGACAAAGACATCATTTGTCCGTGCGTCTACCGTGAGCCTGACGTGGAGGAATACGGCAGTTGTTACTGCAACCTTTATGTCAGCCAAGAATGGAATCAAGGGAAGATTCCGCACGCCTATGTCCCGGAGCGAAGGCCGCCGGAAAAGATTCGGTTCTGATAGATCCTACGCTAGTTCCAGATCTTTATAGCTGCGACTCCAAAGGAGTAGCAGCTTTTGCATTTCTTTGACCAGAGACTTCCGCAGAGATTAGAGACAATCTTTGTATTTCTGCTTGCTGCCAGCTGCCTCCTGCCTGTTGTTTGCGGTGCCAAATGAACTAGGTGCGCATATTAATTAACCATTTTTGAAAGGTTGGGATACGAAAATGGGCCTACTTTTCATAGACGGAAACCAAGCGGTGGCAATGGGGGCCATACATTCCGGCTGCAGGTTTTTTGCCTCATATCCCATCACTCCCGCGAGCAATCTACTTGCAGCAATGCTCGACACCCTTCCCTCAGCCGGAGGCATTGCCTTGCAGGGTGAAGACGAGATCGCTTCCATCGGTTACTGCCTTGGGGCTTCCATGGCCGGTATGAAAGTAATGACTGCCACCTCCGGTCCAGGCCTCAGCCTTTATAGCGAGAACATCTCCTTCGCCATTGCAGGGGAGATTCCAATAGTCATTGTCAATATCATGCGTCAGGGACCGTCAACCGGTTCCGCCACTCGGGGCGCAGACGGCGATGTGCAGTTCATGCGCTGGGGATGCAGCGGTGGCCTGCCAGTAATCGTCCTTGCCCCGGCGGATGTGAGTGATTGCTTTACCCTGACGGTCCATGCTTTCAATCTTGCCGAACAGTTCCGTTGCCCGGTAATCATAGCTTCCAACAAAGAGATAGGAATGACCAGCGGGACTTTGGATATGGAGAGAGTAGAGAAGCCAGCAGTTATAGATCGTACCCTGCATGAAGCCGGTCCGTTTCTGCCTTTTCAAGTGAAAATTGGGGAGGACGTCCCGCCATTCCTTCCCATTGGCGGACCGATTCTGGTGAGACAGACTTCCTCCACCCATGGACCAGATGGATACATTACAACGAATCCCTCGGAGATTCAGGCAGGGGTTGAAAGGCTGCAAAGAAAAATCGATTCTAAGGCAGAATCATTTTCCTATTTCGATCTGGAAGAAAGAAAAGGGGCTCGCACCTTGCTGGTCGCCTACGGGATAACAGCTGGAGCCGCGAGAGCTGCAGCTGCTGAGCTTTCTGAAAACCAAAATATTCCCGTGTCGCTCCTGGTTTTGAAGACCTTGTGGCCGGTTCCGGAGCAGGTACTGCAAGCTGCTGCGGTTGGAGTGGAACGAATTCTCGTAGTGGAAATGAATCTGGGCCAATACGTCCAGGAGATCCGGAGAGTTCTTTGCAACCAAAGAGTCGATTTTTATGGCAAAATGTCTGGTCAGCTGATCTCGCCCACAGAAATCATAGAGGAGGTAACTCGTGGATAGCCTCCTGAATCCCAATCGCCCCCCGGTCTTTTGCCCGGGCTGCTCTCACGACCGCAGTGTCCATACCCTTGACCGTGCTCTAAAAGAGATGGGTCTCAAGGGTAGTGATGTGGTTATCGTAAGTGATATTGGGTGCTCGGGGCTATTCGACACCTTTTTCAAGACCCATGCATTTCACGGACTTCATGGTCGAGCTCTTACCTATGCAGCTGGGATCAAGCTAGCGCAACCTCATCTCAAGGTGATAGTCACCATGGGTGACGGTGGACTGGGCATAGGTGGGGCACATTTCCTTGCCGCTTGCCGCAGGAATCTGGATCTTTCCTTGCTGGTATTGAACAATTTCAACTTCGGCATGACCGGGGGTCAGTTTTCCTGCACCACACCAGAACAGGCATCCGTGGCCTCCAGTTTTCTCAATCTTTTGGAAAAGCCGTTTGATGTGTGTGATGTTGCAGCTTGCGCCGGGGCTCCCTTTGTGGCGCGGTCTTCCGTCTACCGCAAGAATCTCCCGAAACTCCTGGCAGAGGCCATCTCCTTCGAAGGGTTTGCAGTTGTAGACCTATGGGGCGGTTGCCCTGCCCGTTACATGAAAAAGAACCCCCTGTCTCCCAAAGAGATCGAGTCGGCCATTGGGAAACTGCAGCCATATCAGGGAGTTGTATCTACTAATATCCGCAGAGAATACTCCAGCTATTACCGGGAAGAGGCCGCAAAGGATACTGCCGGGGTGGACTGGCAAGGTATTGAAAAGACCTTCGAACCAACAGTCAAGGAACGACGGGAGGTGGTTTTTTTAGGGAGCGCAGGGCAGAGGGTGATAACTGGAGGCACCCTATTGGGTCGGGCAGCCATTCTAGCTGGCATGAATGTCACTCAAAAGAACGACTACAACATAACAGTCATGCGGGGGCCGTCTGTCACCGAGGTTATTGTTTCACCCCAAGCAATTACTTACACGGAGGTAGGAAAACCTGACGTGATCGTAGCACTTTCCGAAGAGCCCGTTCGGAAGTGTTGGGGACTCTTCCAGAAAATGGAAAAAGAGGGACGAGTTATTCTGGCGGCAGGAGTTGAAATTCCCACTACCGATGCTCAGGTCCTGGAAGTAAATTTCAAGGCTGGAGGAATCAAGAAGAAGGAGAGGGCTCTTGCGGCCCTGTCCTTGCTGGCTCAAACAGGAGATCCAGTCACACTGGAGATGCTCAGGGAAGCCATTAGCCAGAGTTTTCATGGCCAAAGGCTGGAGGAAGCACTCAGGATTCTGGAGAAAGCCGCTGCGATCCCGGTTCATGAGTAAACGCAAAGCATATAGGATGGTTGTCTAGGGGGCAGCCCTCCACAGTTTATTGTAGGGGCGGGGTTTATCCCCGCCCGCACTATTCCATATGTAGAATCTGGCTTAGAAAGAGTTTTGTTCGCTCGTGCTGGGGGTTTTCGAAAAACTCCACTGGAATGTTTTCCTCGACAATTTCCCCTTCATCCATAAATAAAACCCTGTGGGCCGCGCTCTTGGCAAAACCCATTTCGTGAGAGACCACGATCATGGTCATGCCCTCTTGTGCCAGGTCGATCATAACATCCAGCACTTCCTTGATCATTTCCGGATCCAGAGCAGAGGTGGGCTCATCGAACAGCATGACCTTCGGCCTCATGCATAGGCTGCGGGCAATAGCCACACGCTGTTGCTGGCCGCCTGAAAGCTGCCCGGGATATTTTAAGGCCTGTTCGGCGATGTGCACCTTTTCCAGATAATACATTGCTGTTTCCTCTGCCTCTGCTTTGGGGACCTTTCTCACCCATACCGGTCCCAAGGTGAGGTTTTCAAGGATTGAAAGGTGAGGGAAAAGGTTG
>Ga0224509_10000125_pt1 | contig 19870 bp, 16 predicted proteins | sample SF_Jan12_sed_USG_5_FD_170158 | JGI IMG/M metagenome (GOLD analysis project Ga0224509, IMG submission 170158) | Sediment microbial communities from San Francisco Bay, California, United States - SF_Jan12_sed_USGS_24 | ecosystem: Environmental > Aquatic > Marine > Sediment | place: USA... | reverse complement strand
GACTTCGTGCGTGCATTCACCGAGAAGCGCGATTATCTGCCCGGCATGAGCCGCGAGGAGAAAATCGCCAAACTGAGTCGGATCAGCTACCGCAGCTACCTCAAGGACTACGTCAAGGTCGATGAGCAGGTGCTCGAAATGTATCAGCGCTGGGGTATGAGCTACTGGTGCGTGGGCATGGATGAAGTTCCTGCCATCTACATTCTCGGCTATACGGATGGCGGCGGTTTGCCGGGGCTCGAACACACGGTATCAATAGAGGGCGGCCGTGGGGTTGAGCCATACATATTCCACTTTCCCGACGGCAATGCGTCGGTCGCCAGGCTGCTGGTCAGAAAGCTGATTCCCGAGGCCCTGCCAGGGACAACAATGGAAGACAGCGTGACGGCGCGCCTCGACTACAGCATGCTCGACCGCGATGGCGCGCCTGTGCGGCTTCGTCTGAACAGCACAGCGGTAAACGTCACCCACACCGCGGACTCCAAAGCGGTCCATGCAACCTACGTGTACTCCGGCAACGCGCACACCATACGGGCGAAGAAATGCATCATGGCCTGCTATAACAGTGCTATTCCATACATCTGTTCAGGGCTGCCAGAAAAACAAAGAGCCGGGCTCGCCTACAACGTCAAGGTACCGCTGACCTACACGAAAGTCATGGTGTCGAACTGGCGCGCATTCGCTGATTTGGGCGTTCGCTTTGTCTATTACACGAACGATTTCTACAAGCAGGTAGAGCTCGATTACCCGGTGTCGATCGGCGATTACAAATTTGGCACCGACCCCGATCAGCCGATGGCATTGCACATGTGTCATGTTCCATATTTTGACGACATCCAGGGGCCAGAGCAGTGGCGAGCAGGCCGACGCAAGCTCCTCGAGACGCCGTTCTCTACGTACGAGCACCACGTTCGCGATCAGCTGGACCAGGCCTTATCAGGCGCGGGCTTCGATGCCGACAAAGATATCGAAGCGATCACAGTCAATCGCTGGGCGCACGGCTATTCCTACAGTCCGGACCTGTTGTGGGAGCCGGAATACGCATCCGATGCAGACAAACCCTGGGTGATCGGCCGACAGCCGTTCGGACGCATCAGCATCGCAAACTCCGATGCCGGCGCAGCGTCAAACACCAACTCCGCGATTGCCGAAAGCTATCGCGCCGTGCAGGAAACGTTAGCGAAATAATATTGCTTGCGGCTGGCAGCACCGTGGGAAGGCTACCACTGCCGGACTCGTCCCGTGTCGACGTGAACGAAGTCCGATTTACTGTAGTAGCCAACCCCACCGCGCTGGAGTGACAGCGCAACGTCACGCAGTTCGGCGGTATCCAGGTCGGTCAGTCGCACATCGATCGCCCTGCCTAACAAATGCTGGCTTTTCCTGGCGACGCCGTTTGATTTGCCACGCAGCATTTCATTGGTCGCGGGTGACCGGTATGCCGATATGATCTGATAGGTGCCGACGCTACCCGACGCGATCTGAATATCGTAGAGAATGTCGAACACTGCCGGATCCATGTTCACAGCGTCATCGGTTCGAAAATCCCTCAGGAAGTGATTGAGCTCGGCGAGCGCAGACGGCACATACTCACCATCCCGGTAGTACGTTACTGTCAGGGATTCGGACGTGTGAGTGTGGTAGAACGACAGCTGCCGTTCATCCGTTTTCGAGACTGTTGTCGCAACCGGCACGATCGCGAGAGCTACAATTAAAAGAGTGTTCCAGTATTTCCGCACAAAGGTAATTCCATGGTCTTGAGAATTTCAGTTTTGTTTCTGGCCCTGCTGGTGTCTTCTCCCGCATCATCGCAGACCCAGGTAGGCAGCAACGACAGTATTCAATATTTATCAGAGCAGCTGTTGCTTGGTTCCGAGGTAAGAGTCGCAGATGCGGCTCTGGCCGCGTCGAACATTATCCCGGAGTTTTACTCACGACGAGAGTTTACACCGGCCTGGGCAGACGCTGATCAAATTGACGAATTCGTCGGACTCATTGGCAGGGCCTACGAAGAAGGCCTAAACCCCAACGACTACCTGCATGTGGAGTTGTCCAGCCTTGTGCATGACTATCGCCAGAACCCTGATGATGCAGATCTAAAGGGGAAACTGGACGTACTACTGACCGAGAGCCTCAGTCGTTATGGCAATCACCTGATTTACGGCAAGGTTGACCCGGCACAACTTGATGAGAACTGGAACTGGCTTCGAAGTTCCGATGGGCAGGATCCGGTGGCACTGGTGCAGCAAGCCATCGACTCCGACTCCATAACGGCCTTTATCAATAACTTCCTCGACCGTGGCTCGCTATACCAGCGCATGAAGGCCATGCTTGCCGAGTACCGGTCCCTGAAGGACACCGGAGGCTGGCCGCTTATCGATACCGGCCCAACCCTCAAGTTGGGCATGGAGGACGATCGCATCATGGTCATTCGCAAGCGGTTGGCGGTGACGGGCGATTTGCCAGGATCGGAAGACAACCAGTCGCGGATGTTTGATAAAGCGTTGGAACAAGGTGTCACGGCTTTTCAGGATCGGCATAATCTCGACGCTGATGGTGCGATCGGCGCGCGGACGCTGGCTGCCATGAACGTCACCGTGGATGAACGCATCGACCAGATTCGCGTCAATCTCGAGCGTCTCCGCTGGGTTGTTCGTGACATGGAGGATGAGTTCGTTGTGACCAATATTGCGTCGTTCCGAACGTTCCTCGTGCGGAACCGCGAAGTTATCTGGACGGGCCGGTCTCAGGTTGGCCGTTTCTATCGGCAAACTCCCGTATTCAAGGCAAAGATCAAATACCTGCAATTCAATCCGACGTGGACCGTTCCACCCGGCATTCTACGCAACGACATTCTCCCCGCAGTTCAGAAAGACGTTGGCTATCTCGCCGCGAAGGAGATGGACCTGATCGATCGCGATGGCAAAATTGTGGATCCCGCAACGGTAGATTGGTCGCGCTACGGCGCGGGCCGATTGCCTCCCTACCAGTTCGTGCAGCGCCCGGGCCCAGCGAACGCATTGGGGCGAGTGAAATTCATATTTCCAAACTCACACTTCGTGTTCCTGCATGACACGCCGAGCAAAGCGCTGTTTGATCGCACTGAGCGCACCTTCAGCTCCGGCTGTATTCGGGTCGAGAATCCATTCGTGTTCGCTGAATTGCTGCTTAACAATCCCGGCAAATGGAATTCTGACTCGATACAAAAGCTATTGGACAACGAGAAACCGCAAAACGTGTTCCTGGACGAGCCGCTGACCGTCATGCTGCTCTATGGCACCGTTGGTCTCTCCGACATGAGACTCGTTCGATTCTACAGCGATATCTACCAACGCGACGCCCGCGTGCTCGATTCGTTGAATGCGGCTTTCGAGGTTCGTGATACGTTGATTGGGTTTACTGGCGAATTCCATTAGGATTCGCGCCGATCTTACTGAAAACCGATGTCACCGATGCCGATGAGGCCCCATTCTGTGAAACTGTTGCTTTGGCGTTGCAGCTGGACTCTGTGTTCGATGCTGGCCTGCGGTGCTGTGCTTGCTCAGGACCCAGTGGACGAGAACAACGAGGACGAACAACTGGACTTCGCCGGGTTCAAAAACACGTTCTCAGGTGGTACGACGGATATTGACGAGGATGCGGTTGGTGTTGTCGGCAATCCGTTCAAGCGTCTGTTCCGGAACTGGCCTGACGACCTTGTCATCGCGCCGGTACCCGGCTATTCCCCGCAACTGGGCTGGAACCTGAAACTGGTCGGTGCCTACTTCCTGGATTCTGATGACGATGAGCCTGAGGACAGGCCCTCCGCAATCGGGGCGTTCGCCATGGGTGCCGAAAACGGTAGCTACGCTTTCGGGGGCGGTACCAAGCTGCACTTGCTTGACGACAAGCTACGCGTCCAGGTCGGGGCTGGCTACATGGATGTCCGATATCGCTTCTATGGGATCGGCAACCAGGCCAACGAGCGTGGAATAGGACTGGATTTACTGCAAAAAGGGCCCGTGTATTTTGCCAAAGGCAGTTGGCGGATCTGGAACCAGCTCTATGCTGGCATCGGCTACATGCGCGGATCGATTGAAACACGCGCGCGGTTTGTGATTCCGGATACCAATAACTTCGACCCAAGCCTGGACCTCGAGGTCGGCGCGCTGATGGTCCCACTGGATTTCGATAGCCGCGATAATGAGCACTTTCCTCGCGATGGCTGGCTCATAAATACCATGGTCAGCCTGTATCGCGAATCATTGGCCAGTGACTTCGACGCCACGATTGTCAATTTCAACGTGAATCGATACGTGCCAGTACGTCAGCAGGATACGTTCGCCTGGCGCGCGGCCGTGCGCTCCGCCAGTGGCGACGCGCCATTCTTCCTGCTTAGCTCATTCGGTGGCAGCAAGGACCTGCGAGGCTACCCGTCTGGCCGCTACCGTGACAGCAAGATGTATGCGGTACAGGGCGAGTATCGCTGGCAGTTTAACGAGAGCTGGATATTTACCGGGTTTGCCGGCGTTGGCGAGGTTGCCGAGCAGTTCTCGGAGTTTGGCGATAATTTCTTACCCGCGGCCGGTGTAGGTGCCCGCTACGTAATCTCCAAGAAGCACCGCGTCAGTCTTTCTGCTGATATTGCCGTTGGCAACGACGGCACCGAGTTCTATTTCGGCGTTGGTGAAGCGTTCTAGGACGAATGCCCGGGTGCGAACTGCGGCATCACCAGTAGGCAGAAAACCGCAGCACCGGGTTGGCGAATAACGATACCAGGTGCCAACATTCGGGATAGGTACGGAAGCTCACACAACGCTGCTGCGAAACTCGCGCGATTGATCATCCAGGGTCGCCAAACCACCGATTTCGGCATTAGCATCCAGCAGGTGCAGACCGACATCCCACTTCTCGGCAAATCGCCAACCGAACCCGGCTATGATGAGCTCCGGAGCGTCCTTCAAGCCTAATGCGGTCTCGAAGTCGGTCAGCGATACATTGATGTCACCGCTTGTTGATCCCGCAGATGCGGATCAATTTAGCCACCCGGCATTATCATGCCGAAATCCTTGTTCAACACCATGTGCAACCAGATGCTAAGGACGTAGCCGAGAGCGATTGCCGGCGTCCAGCGCAGATGCGTGAAGAACGTGTATTGCCCACGGGCCTGCCCCATGAGCGCAATGCCCGCAGCCGAGCCGATCGACAACAGGCTGCCGCCCACTCCCGCGGTCAGGGTAACGAGTAACCATTGCTGAATACTCATCGTCGGATTCATTTCCAAAACCGCAACCATGACCGGGATGTTATCGACGAGCGCGGATATTAGACCGACCGCGACGTTAGCGATGGTCGGGCCAAGCTCACCGTACATGTAGGCTGACAGGTGCGACAGGTAGCCGACGAAGCCGAGTCCGCCGACACACATGATGACGCCGAAAAAGAATAAGAGCGTATCCCACTCCACTCGCGATACTTCACGAAACGTATCAAACGGCGACGTGTCGCCTATCTGGCCGTACTGTTTACGGTCAAGCTCGGTTGGCTTGTGCGAGAGTCGCAGGTAATAGCCGAAGAACTTGAGTAAAGCGAGGCCCGTCATCATCCCCAGGAACGGCGGTATGTGCAGGAAATTGTGAAAGGACACCGCAATCGTAATTGTGCAGACAAACAGAAACATGATTCGACGTGCGCCACGTTTCAAAGCGACCGTACTGTCCGACGCAGTACTCGCGGGTACATCGCTCGGGATCACAAGGGACATGAGAGCCGCTGGCACAACAAAGTTCACGACGCTCGGCAGAAATAGAGCGAAAAAGGTCCCGAAGCTCACGACGCCACGCTGCCACACCATGAGAGTTGTTATGTCGCCAAAGGGGCTGAATGCTCCACCGGCATTGGCAGCAACCACAATGTTGATGCATCCAACACCAATAAAGCGTGGATTCCCCTGGCCAACTGCCATGACAACCGCGCACATGACGAGCGCCGTTGTCAGGTTATCGATGACTGGCGACAGAAAGAAGCTCAGCAGTCCGGTAATCCAGAACATCTGGCGATACGTGAACTCGCGCTTGGCGAGCTGATCCCGGAGAGCCAGGAAAACGTTGCGCTCACTCATCGCGTTTACATAGGTCATTGCTGTGAGCAAGAACAGGAAGAGTTGTGCGAATTCTGTCAGGTACCCATGGATCGCGTCCGCAGCCGCGTGCGGGCGATCGGCCAGGGCGTACTGGTACGCTATCAGGGCCCAGATAATGCCCGCCGCGAGCATTACCGGCTTTGATTTCCGAAGATGCGTGAACTCTTCTGTGACAACAAGAGCATAGGCTGCAACGAACAATATAATTGCAGCTACACCTACCCAGTGTGTGGTCAGGTCCATGCGCCTGGATCTCCCTTGGTTGGCGGCAGCGCTCTATCCAGCTGGGCCACGGTAGCTTCGTGGGTGGGGTATTCTACAGCTTGGTAACAGACCACGGAATGCTCATGGCAAAAAAACTCAAACACGAGAAAGCACTGCTCAAGGTAGCGCTTGAGATGGTCCTCGACGATGCAGTGCAGCGGGGAATCGTTGAAATCGAGGCAACGGATTCCCTTGATCTCAAAATCCAGTACGCCTACCGACTCCTTGTGCATGACAAAAAAATCAGTGCGCTGCCCAACGACCAGGTATCCCTGCCCAAGATCAAACATCGCCTGGCGATGTGGGTAACGCACCAGCTACCCGAAGACCACGAACTACTCAGCTGAGCGTCGCCTCAATATAGTCATCGACGATTCTCTCTAGTATATCGAGCGGTACCGCACCATTTTTCAGGATGACATCATGGAAATCCCGAAGATCGAACTGATCCCCGAGACTGTCCATCGCCCTCTCGCGCAGTTCCAGGATCTTCATCATGCCCACCTTGTAGGCCGTAGCCTGTCCCGGCAGCACAATATAGCGTTCAATCTCGGACACGACGTCGCTCTCAGCCATGCCGGTATTTGCCTGCATGTAGTCGATAGCTTCTTCCCGCGTCCACCGCCTATGATGGATGCCGGTATCGACGACAAGACGTACCGCCCTGAATAACTCAGCCGCCAGGCGGCCAATATTGTCTGCGGGCGTCGGCATCAGTCCCTGTTCCCAAGCGACTCGCTCCGCGTACAGCGCCCATCCTTCAACGTAGGCTGTGAAAAGCGAGAAGCGGCGTAGCAGGGGCATGCCCTCCAGCTCCATAGCAATCGCGACCTGAAAGTGATGGCCGGGAATACCCTCGTGCACCGCCAGGGTCCGCATGCCGAATTTCGGTGTGGCCTTGATGTCATACAGGTTTGCATAGAAGCGACCAGGCCGCGTTCCGTCCAGCGACGGCTGCTCGTAGTAGGCGCCCGGCGAGGTCTTTTCCTTGAACTCGGGTATGCGAACAACCTCCATGCCGGCCTTCGGACGAATATTAAACGCGTCATCCAGATGCGCATCGATGTCGTCGAGAATCACCTGGTAATCCTCGAGGATTTGCGCCCGTCCCTTATCGCTATCCTCGTAGTAAAACTCGGGCAATGACGAATAAGCATCCATGGCTTCGGCGTAGCCCTGCGACACATCAATCCCCTCTGCCGCAAAGATATCCAGCATCTCAGCCTGGATACGCGCGACTTCTGACCGCCCAACCTCATGTATTTCATCAGCCGTATAGTCGGTCGTCGTGAACAATCGCAGCGCGAGCGTGTAAGCCGCCTCGCCATCCGGCAGGTGCCAGTAGCCGTCGTCAATCCCGGCCTTTGCTTCCAGTTCGCTGAAATAATTGATGAACAAGTCGTAGGCCGGGTACACGGTCTCGTTAATCTGTAGCTCGGCCCGGCCAAGCAGGTCTTCTATATCTATCTCTTCTATACCTTCGGCTTCTTCGAGCTTTCTGGCCAGTGACTCGTACAAAATGTTCTCTTGCGCCGGCGTCGCAACGAAGTCTTGCATCTGCTGCACAACCCGGTCGACGACGAAGCGCGGCGGAATGATTTCCTTGCCTTCCCGAATCTTGAGGCCGAGAAGATACTGTTCATGCTTGCGACGCAACTCACCCAGGCGGGAAATGTAGTTCTCGGCATCCTCGACCGAGTTAATCTGGTGGCTCGCATCCATGAAGCTCGGAAACGCACCCTGGATTCCAAATGTCTGGTTGGCCGGATAGGTGTGAAAACGAAATGGCTCGGCATCGGCCAACATTCCGGCCAGGTACTGCGCGATTTCCTTGCTGAGTCGTTCGTTAGCGTCAAGATCCTCGTCCTGGTACTGACTCAGCCCATCTCCAAAGGCCTTCAGGTCCTCGAAAAATTCGTCCGTTCGATCGGGGTGGACATCATCAAGATGCGCATTGTGGCCTTTGATGCCCATGGACTCGAGAAAGCCCAGCGATGTGAGTGTCTCCGGGTCGTTGAAGGCTACCTTGACCGGCATGCGGTCCAGATACGCACGGAACATGAACGGTTTATCAGCGTACCATTCGTGCGCGGCGAACGAGCCTCCGCCCACGATGACGACGAGCATCAGGATACCAGTCCACTTGAAGATCTTGCGAAGCATTCGTCTTTCCTGGGGCGAGCCGACATTCAGGGTCCGGCATTATACTCGTGCAGGGTGTATTCAATTACACTTCCTGCATGTCACTACACCACCAACCGTCGTTGCTTTTTCTCTGCCTGGCTTTCCTCGCGGGTTGCGCGACGAACTTGCCTGACCATGCGCCGAAACAGGTGCTCATTCCATTGCTGTATGCGACCGACCGAAATGTCGACCTGTCCGCCGGTGCGTCTTCGTTCTACGGCAGCGACCGCGGCGAACTGAGTTTCGGCATGACAACCGTTGCCCTAAGTCCCAGGAAAAAAGGCGACTCGCCTTTTGCCGACTGGTCGCGCTGGCAGCCGCGCAGTGACGCCGCATACAACCGTAACGAGCTACTGACTGTTGCCCCGCTCGATCGCGGCTCGTTTAGCGAGCGACTGGGTCGATCCGTGATCTTGTATGTTCATGGCTTCCGGCGGGATTTCAATATTGCTGCTATGGATCTGGCCCTCGTGGTTTACGGGGCGGACCTGCGCAGCGTGCCTATATTTTTCAGCTGGCCGTCCGGAAATTCGGTCCTCGGTTATGCCGGCGATACAACAAACGCGCGCTGGGCAACCAATGATCTGCGCGACACACTAAGGTACCTGCTAAACCAGCCGTCGGTAGATACCGTGCACATTGCCGCACATAGCCTCGGCGGCAACGGACTGCTGGACGCGCTCGAGCGTTTGTCACAAGAAGATGGGGTGCGCATCGATAAGATCGGCGAAGTGATCCTCGCATCGCCGGATATCGACACCGGCTTGTTTCGCCGCGAATACCTGCCCTTGCTGCGCCGCGTTGGCTCACGCACCACGTTATATATCACCGAGAACGACGTGCCCCTGCAGGCATCCCAGAGGGTCAACAGGAACAATCGACTGGGCGATGCGAGCTCCGAAATCTTCATCGAAGACGGCATAGAAACCGTCGTCTTTTCCGACGTGGTGACGTTCATGAACAGCCATGACGCGATCGTCGAAATTGGCAACGTCCAAGCCGACCTGCACTACCTGCTGGAAGACCGGCTTGGCGCCAACGAACGCCCGACTCTAGAGGCCGTTGATACCGAGGACGGACGATACTGGCGAGCCCAGCCTTACCCCGCTCAGTGAACGTTCGGGTCACGAATGCCCGTAAGCTCCCAGCGACCCAATGAAATGGGAATACTGTCGATCGCGTTTAGTTGATCAAAAAAATCCTTGAGCCGAAATTCCTCGCTACGCTGCTCAATCTGCCAGGCATAGTCCTTGAGGGTCTCGTCCAGCAGATACTTGCCGGTCACATAACTCGTCCCATACCCGGGTTGCCGCAGATACAGATGCTGCTCAAACTTCACAAGGTCTTCCTCGGTCTTCATCCAGCCACGTGGCGTCCACTCGATATGCAGGCTGCCGGCCTCTTCCATGGTCATCTCATTGGCATGGGCGTAAAGCGAACCGAGACCTCGTGCCGCACGCTGCGCCAGCATGATCCACACAAGCTCTCTGGAGCGCGGGCTGTCATCGTATAGCCCGGCGTTCATGAAGATTTCCTCGACAGCTGTGGCGGTGCCTTCATTGCGACTGTCAAAAATGTTGTAGAGCAACGCGCCTTGCCGGACTGGACTCGCATGCGGTTCGAGGTCCATGCGCGCGAGTTCGAACCAGTGGTAGAAATGCGTGAACAGCGGCGCCGGATCATAGTGTGCAGTTATCCAGAAGAAGTTGCGACGCTCCTCCGGCACGAATGCGCCGGCATGTTCACGCAGCGCGGGCTCCATGTAGTCCGCGATCGTGACGATTTCCTTGCGCTCGAGAAATGCCATGATCCGCCGGATGGCGTCATCTGCCTTCTCGTCATACTCCTCCGGCGAACTCGCCGCTACCATAGGCGGCAACCCGCGATTGCGATGTTCTTCAAGCTTGAGCATCGACCATGCGCGCGCCAGCTCGCGCTGCATCAGGCGAACTTCGTCTTCCCAGGTCATCGGGACGAGGTGCACCTTGTTCAGGTACCACGTGTAGTTCTCTTTGCCGAGACCCGACGGCCCCGTCTTTGATTTCGCCTCTGACTCCAGCCAGGCGACCAGCTCATCAGTTGCGAGAATGCTCCTCTCTATGGCGCCCTTGAGTGCAGCGCTCGCCGCGTCATCCACCCGACCCTTCAGTTCGCGCAGCGTGGTGCTCTGAGAACGAATGTCTCGTATTCCCGCGATCCAGAGCTCGCGCGCATCGCCGGTCAGATTTTTTTTCGCTTGTTTCATCAACGGCGGGATAACGCCGAGCTCCGCTGTCAATTGCCGTTCCTCGGACTCGGACAGCGGGAAGTCGTAGGTCCAGAGTTCGACGAGTGCATGGTGTGTCGGACCTTCGTGTCCGGGCACATCGCTGCGGTATGTCCAGACGGTGTTATAGAAGGCCGGGTCGCGCGCCCATGGCTTGAGAATGCGCTCATTGAAGTCGTAGCCGTTCATCTCGGCACGTACCAGGTGCCAGTCCACCTGCTGTGGAACCGACCATTCGTCGATCTCAAACGCCTGCAAACGAGTTCGCAAGGCCTCGAAATCACCACGCCTGGCCGCAAATTGCTCCGTGGTGTAATCAGGCGCGCCGTCTGTCACCGGCGGTGATTCAAACTCTCGCCAGTCAGCAAACAAGGTGAGCAAATCGTCGTAGCTGAGTGACGATGCGACGCCACTCCCCGACATGAGAATCAGGCAGACAGTTGCCAGCACTTTCAGCGTTTTCATCTCACCTGTTTTACAGCAATAAGAGCCCCAATGCGACGTCAACTCGCGGACCTCTTTGCCTGCAGCATCCAGCTCAGAACCAGCGTGCCAACGAGCAGTACGATCGGCGTCAGGACACTGCCCTCCGGACCGTCTGCTCCACCCGTCAGCCAGACCGCCGTATCCGGGGCGGGCATATAATCAGCCACCAGCGGCGTCAGTCCAAGTTCGATACCGGTCGTCGGCAGCCCAAACCATGTGATGAACATCCAGTTCCACGACGCATGCCATCCAGCGGCACCCCAAATCGATCGTTCGCGGATTACCAGCAGGCTCAGGAAAATGGAAAACAGCAATGTTGCCGATGTGAAAAGCAGGATGCCGGACAGTCCGAGCGCGGCCGATGCCTCACTATCGACATGCATCAGCGTAAACAAAACTGAGTTGCCGATAACACCCACCCAGAGGCCATAGCGTTCTGCGAGCCGACCCATCATCCAGCCGCGGAATACCAGCTCCTCAACGCCCGCCTGCACAATGAACGCGAACAGCAAGATCAGGATCGGGACTACATCGGTCAACACAAGATGCGTCTCTGCTTCCACGCTGTATCCGCCAAGCAGGCGCACGGCGTAAACAACACCCGCCGCCATCAACAGACCCAGAACAAATCCACGCGCGTAGCACTTGGTCCAGCGATCATCGAAACTCAGGCCAACGCTGCCGAGATTTCGCCGTTCGAAGAACCGAATCCACAACCAGAAGATCAGCGCGCACACGGCAAAAGCACCAATGATCAGGTTGAGCACATACGGATACGTCTCTACGTTCTCGCGGGTTATCCACCCAAGCAGTTTTGCCGGCAGCAGAAACAAGATCTGGCCGCCGACGAAGAAAGCGGGCACCAGGATAAATGTGGCCCATGCCCATGTACGGCGGTAGCTGCCTGCAGCAGCACCGAATAGAAATGTCGCACTCGCCAAAATGTCCCTCCGGATCCAGCGCCTGGGTATTGTATGGGCTCTTGGTGCCCCTCAGGGGTGTTTTGGATGCACGATCCCACCAACTCCTGATATGGTTTTACCATGATCAGACGATTGATAACCCAGGTGGTCGAGTCGATATCAGTATCGACCACAACCGTAAGCGAACCGGTCACGCGTGAAGAAGCGATACGCATGGCAACCGCAGTTCTCATGATTGACGTCGCGCGCGCCGATCATGTTTTTGAAGACAGTGAATTCGATCGCGTTTTGAGGCTTATGGAGCAGCACTTCGGTCTGACGGCAGAGCAGGCGGCCAGCCTCGTCAACGTCGCTGATGAACGAGCCGAAGATCTGGTCTCACTGTATGAGTTCACGCAACTGCTACACAACAATCTCGATGAAGCCGAGAAGGCGAAAATCGTCGGCCTGTTGTGGCAGATAGCCTACGCGGACGGTCAGCTGGACAAGTACGAGGATTCGCTGGTGTTAAAAATCAGCGACCTGCTACACGTCAGTCGTGGTCGCGTCATGCGGCTCAAGCACGACTTCCGGCCAACCTGAGCGCAGATTCACGTCGCGCTGCGGGAACGGAATCTCGATACCGTACTCCGTAAGTTTGGTTTCCAGCGCCCAAAGATAAGCGGCACGGGTTCGCGTCGGCCGTCGCGCACCTTCGCGATTTACCCAAACCGTTAACAGGAAGTTGAGGCTGCTGTCGCCAAAGTCCACGAGCCAGACATCAGGACGGCGCTGCTTTATATGAGTGAGCGTATAAAGTACTTCGTCGGCCGCCTCAATGGCCGCTTTGCGTACTATTTCCTTGTCGCTGCCGTAGGCCACCCCGAACGGAATGCGTACGCGCAACACGCGTTCACCCAGCGTCCAGTTTGTCAGGCGCGTCGTTACGAACTCTGAGTTTGGTACAACAATATCGATATTGTCATTGGTGTTGATCAGGGTGCTGCGCACGTTGATCGCCTTAACCGTTCCCGTGAGCCCCGTGTCCAGTTCAATATAGTCACCGACTCGCAGCGTGTGTTCGAACAGGATGATCAGGCCGGATACGAAGTTGCTGACGATGGACTGCAAGCCGAAACCAATGCCCACGGACAGAGCACCGGCGACGAGTGCCAGGTTACTGAAATCCAGCCCAATGGATGACAGCGCGATAAACAGCGCAATAATGATAATTGTGTAGTGCGAGAGGCGGCTCAGCGTGTACAACGACGCCTGACTCCCACTGGAATCTCTGTCGCTGACACGCCTGATTGCATAACGAATGCTGCGTGATAACAGATACGCCACAATCAGAATAATCAGAAACCGAAATATGTCGCTGCCGGTAACCGGTGTTTCGCCAACGTGAATTAACGTCACGTCGGCAAGGCCACTGATACGCTGATATGCAGCCTGAAACTGTCGGCTGGTTGACTGCAGCCAGGAAGAGAGCGCTCCGGATGATTCCGCAACCGCAGCATCCACGGCCGATGCAAGCAACTCCAGATCCGCGGCAGCCGCTTCCAGTTCATTAATATGTGCCAGCGTGCTTTGTACAATAGCCAGGCGCTGATCCAGCAATCGCCGTGAGGCACGATTCAGCCCGGTCCGGTTTGTCGTTTGTGCGGCCAGCAATTCATCCTGACTGTCCTGCTGCCACTCCGGGACATTAAGCGGTACGGTTCGAACGAGCTTCGACCAGGACAAGGCCTGCTCCTGCAGTTCGTCCAAGTCCGGATCGGTGTCCTGTTGCAGTTCGGTCCACCACCGACGCGCCTGGCTCTTGGCCAGTTCAAAGTCGCTGATAGCAACTGCAACTTCTGCGTCGATCAATTGTTGCTGAAGAAAGCGCTGTTGCGAACGGCCGTCCGCTGCCTCGAGATCCAGTGACGAGGCTTCCAGTTCCGCGTTACGCAACGCTTCCCGAGCAGTGTCAGCGGCCGCCTGTTTGACAACCACTATCTCGATCAGGCCTTCAAGACTCGTCCCGTCCGGCCGTATCGCCAGGTGTTCGGTGGCAAAGACAACGCGTTCGGCGGTTGCATTGGCATACGACGTAGCGCGTTCGAGGCTCTGGGTCAGCAGGCGCAAGCGGCTCTCCGAGATCGCTTGTGCCGAGCGTGTCTGCACGAGACGCAATCCAGCGATAATCTTCTCATCACCCTCAGCAGCGTCAACATACTCCTTGAACGCCTGGTCACGGCGCCGGCTCGCGCCACCCAGGACTCGCTGTTCGCGTTCGACCTCCAGCCTTTCCCGTGTCGCGCCCTCATGCGCGGCGCGTGATACCTCCGCGAGTCTCAGCAGCTCGTCCAGCGAATAACTGATCTGTGGCTGCGGCAGTGCCTGCAATTCGAGTTCGTCACCACCGAGCAACGCGAGGTAGGCGGACAAGTTGTCTCGCACTGCGCCGAGCAGCGCTTGCCCGGTCTCAATATTGGCTGCCTGCAGGCTGGCGACATCGCCTTCAGCGGCCGCGAGAAAGGCGGTGACGCGGGGTGCGATCTCGTCGCGAGAACCTTCGAAATACGACCAGGCGCCAGCTTCGATCCGGGACAGCTCCAGAATGGCCGGCGCCGTGTCCGTCTCAGGCTCCTGAGCATGGGTACCACTGAGGATTGCGGTGCCAAGCAGCACCCAAGACACGCGCATTAGTCGAGAAATCTTCATTAGTACAGGACTATAACTGCTACGGGCAGCATTGCCAGCAGGTGCGAGTGAGTCGTATCACACTCGATGCTACTAGAGGGGTCCTTACTAAGGATATATTCGGGCCAGTCCGAGTAGCACACCGACTACCAGGAACTTACCGTTCATCTCAATACCGAGATAGACACCAAGAATAACGAGAGGCAGGCCCATTAGGAGCCAGCAGTGGCGCACGCTCGTAGATGGAATTCGGTAGGTACATGACCAAGCCTCAAGCCTTCATTGCTGCCTAGCGGCAGAGATCATCTTTCTGCGCGCGGGTTTCTGCGATGGTCTGTGCAGCAGCTTCCTTACTCAGGTATTCCCGTTCGCCATCAGCCCCGGCCTTGAACAACCGCGGCGCATTGACGTAGGAGTCGTATATCTCGGTCGCACGTTTGCAGTAGTAGGCCTTCGCTTTTTCGCGCTCAGCGCCGTCTTCGACGGTTTCACCCGGCAGATATCCGGCAGAGCCGGCCTTGTCCTTGTACGCCTTTACTTCCTCAAGCGTGCCGTTCGAGACCCACACCAGTACGACCGATACCGCATCTTCATGATCCGGCGTATCGCTGTAGTGAACGTCGCCGCTCTCATCAACCCAGGTATAGATCGCGGTCTTCGTATCGACAAAATGTGTCGTGCCACTCGCATCGACCCAACTCCACACATCCGCGTGGGTCACGGACACGAGACCGAAAACAAGTAACAGTACGGCGAAAAAGTTTCTCATACATGCGCTCCTGAAGAAGCTGAGTATGGGGGTAATCGCGGGCCAATCCTTTGACTGAAGTCACAAAAAAGTGTTATGCCGCCCAAATATGGGGCTTAAGAGTTTTTCGCTCCAGCTGACATAAGACCGTGCACAGTTCACAAAAGCGCCTTCAGATTCGACCCGTTTATTAGCAAATCAGACCTGTGTCTCATCGTCCAGACCGCCTAACGACTAGGATTTCGTCGTGGATATCGATAATTCGTGCCACCCGAAAATATCAACCCCAATTAAACGCTGGTCCGGACACACATAATGCTGAGAGAAAAAGGGTTTACGCTTATAGAACTGATGATAGCGGTTGGGCTTACAGGCCTGCTGCTGTCCATGGCTGTGCCCGCTCTCGATATATTCGTGTCCAACGCTCGCCAGACCGGAGCGATCAACGACTTCGTATCGTCCATTCACCAGGCTCGCAGCACAGCGGTAACCACCAACGCACGCGTCACAATTTGTCCCAGTTCCGGCGGCACCAATTGTGAGGCTGTTGGCTGGGATCAGGGCTGGATTGTTTTTTCAGACCCTGACAGCAACCGCAATGTCGACAATGACGAAAGGATCATTGCCACGGCCGGGTCGATCGATGGTCTTAACATCCAGTCTGCAGAGTTCGGCAACTTCCTGATGTATCGCCCAAATGGACGCGTGATGAACGCGTCCCTGAATGGCTCTTCCGGGTCGTTCACGGTCTGCGACGACCGTGGCGCTGACCATGCAAAGGTCATGATCCTGGACCTCTCGGGCCGCCCGCGTCTCAGCAAGACAATGGCCGACGGCAGCTCGCCTTCGTGCTCCTAGGACTGAATATGTCGATACGCATAACCCAACGTGGATTTTCGCTCATCGAACTGCTGATTGCCCTTATCGTCTTCAGCGTCGGCTTGCTCTCCGTTGCTGGCCTGCAAACAGTGTCCAAGCAGGCAAACTTTGAGGCACTCCAACGCACCGCTGCTTCCCAGATTGCGCATGGGCTTCTCGAAGATATGCGCGTCAATGGCGACGCAATAGACGTCTACCTTGCGGCTGGCGAAATGGGCGGCGGAAGTCGCGGCGGCGAGCCCGCACCCAACTGTTCAGGCACATCCATTTGCGACCCGGCTCAGAAAGCGTCCCTTGACCTGTGGTTCTGGGAGCAGATGCTTGACGGCAACCTGGAGATGAGCGGTAACGCCGGGGCCGGTGGCCTCGTAATGCCGACCATGTGTGTGGACGGTCCCGCCGCCGGTGGCGCCGGGATCTACGCGGTCACAATTGCATGGCGCGGATCCGCGTCGCTGAGCAACAGCAATGGCAGCGCTTGTGGCACGGCTGGCGGCGACTACGGCGCCAACAATGAGTTCCGACGCATCATGCAAATCCCAACCTACATAGATCCGACACAATGAGTTTTGTCTTGATAAAGAATACGCCGAAAAAATTCCAGACTGGCTTCTCCGTCGTTGAACTGATGATCGCGATGCTCTTGTCGATGGCATTGTCCGGCGCAATCATCTCCGTCTTCGTGAACAACAGCTACAGTTTCAAGCAGGACGAGAATGTCGGGCGCATGCAGGACGATGCACGTTACGCGTTGCGCGAAATTGCCTTTGATCTCAGCATGGCCGGTCACTACGCGGACCTGCATATTCCGGACACGGTGTCCTATGACGGTGGCCTGAGCATCGGCCAAGACTGCGGACCCGCTGGTCAGGTGAACTGGATGTACCAGGCCACGGAGGCCGGCACCGGTAACAGCCTGTCGCTCATGGCGATCGATAACGCGACGAGTGCGACGGCCGCGGCTGCTCATTCCTGCTTCGACGGCGCTGAAGTGCTGGACGGCACAGATATCGTGTCTATCAAACGCGTTGCTGGCGCCGAGGCCGGTGTGCTCTCTGCCAATGGGGCATACCTTCGGACAAACGGTACGGTGGGAGTCCTTTTCAGTGGCGCTGCACCAACGGCACCGCCGGTTGCGGTCGCTTTGCCGCGTGCTGACTGGGCATTCCGACCGAGCATTTATTACGTTCGCCGGTTCGCCAATACACCAGGGGACAACATCCCGACCCTGTGTCGCAAAGCATTGGCTGCTGCTGGCCCGGGCATGACGACCGAGTGCATTGCGACCGGCATCGAGAACCTGCAAATCGAATACGGCATCGATACGACAGAGGACGGTCATCCGAACGTGTACATGACAAATCCCTCGTTGGCGCAGATGCAGGCCGCCGTTGCCGCTCGGATTTTTATTGTTGCCCGAACGACCGAAATCGACACTCGCTATACGAATACGAAAACCTACTCGGTAAGTAACGCGCCGGACCTCGTGCCAGGCGATAGCTTTCACCGCCGGGTGTTCTCGACCAGCGTGTCGATCCAGAACATCCGCACCATGAACATGATGGGCTTCTGATATGAAAGATACTTCCTTGCCATCGAGACACAAACAGGGTGGCGCGATTCTCGTCATCGCGCTGATGTTTCTTGTTGCCATTACGTTGTTTACGATCTCGTCCATGCGGTCCAGCAATATCGGCCTGTTCATGGCGCAGAACGAAGAGTCGCGTGTGACGGCCACCCAGGCCGCACAGGCACTGGCCGATGCGATCGTTGCCAGCCCTGCGTCGACGCCCGTTGTTGGCATGACGGGTTACACCGCCTGTACGGCGAGTGAGACCGGCTGTAACCGTAATGATCTGCCTGTCACCGATCCGATTCTGGCGAGCGCTGTTGCGAATGATCACATTAGCGCACGCGTCGAGCGGATCGGCACGACGTTCCGCCCGCCGCCGCGCGTGGTCGAAACCAGCATTGATAAATTCAGCAGCGCTTCATTTCGCGTTGTTACAACCTATGACCGAACAGCTGAAGGGCTTGGCCACGAACAGGTAACCGAAGGTGTCCTCGTTCTTGTGCCGAAGCTATAAATTTCATTGAGTAGAGATACCGGTATGGATTCCAAGCCGCTGAAAGCCGCGCTGACTATGTCGTTAGCTGCATTGATTCTGACGATCGGGTCCGCTCACGCTGACGACACCGACGTCTACATAAACCCGGGTGACGGACTGCCAGCCGGCAGCGAGCCGATGGTCATGTTTTCGCTCGATTACCGCCCGAACCTCGCCGCTGCCGCCTGTAACAACAATGAGTGCGACGCGCTCATCGAGGATGAGTACATGCCCCTGCAGGAGTCGTACATATTCTTCGACGTTCTCAAAGGTGCGCTGCGCAAAGTCTTTGACCCGCTGGAAGGTGTTCGCGTCGGCCTGATGCTCAATCACGATCACAATAACGAATGCGCAGGTTTTGGCCGCACCCAATGCAGTAACGGTGGGTATATCGCGATGGGCTTCGACTCATTCGTCAAAGACGATACCAATGGTGCCAAGCAACGCTTCCATGATCTGATTGACGCCATGCCTATACCGCAGGGCGATCGCAGTCATTCCTACCAGGGCAAGGAGCTCTTCTTTGAGTTCTTTCGCTACCTGACCGGACAAGGCGTATACAACGCACATAATGGCTACAGCGACTACTCGACGGACATCACATCAAATCTCGACGTCGATAACCCCGCGATCTCGTGGGACACGACCATCGAGGAGGGCACCAATATCAAGTCGCGCTATTTGACACCAATCAATACGGCCGGCGCGTGCTCGAAGATCTATACAGTCAATTTTCTATTCCAGGTCTCGAACCAGGACAATGACTCGGATACCGCGATCGAGGCACCCGTATCGTCAGGTGGTTTCGGTTCAGCACAGCGGGAGTTTCCCGATGTCATTCAGTACCTGAATGACGCCGACCTTGCTGATGGTAACTACGGTTCGGCCCCGAATATCGACGACAAACAAAATGTCGTGTCCTATTTCCTCGTTGACCCCACCAAGATCAACACACTGACGCGCGGCTACGCGCGGGCAGGCGGCACCGGTGTGCCGCTGCCCTTGTCCGAGAACCCCGATGAACTGGTTGCGACACTGCAGGAAATCTTCAAGCAGATCCTGAGTGTCAGCACGACCTTCGTTGCGGCGTCGGTTCCTGTGAACGTATTCAACCGCGCGGAAATTACGGACAACGTCTACATCGCGTTATTCCAGGTTGACGCGCAGGCCCGTCCTTACTGGGTGGGTAACGTCAAGAAACTCAGACTCTCCGGCGCCAACGAC
>Ga0224509_10000124_pt1 | contig 19889 bp, 21 predicted proteins | sample SF_Jan12_sed_USG_5_FD_170158 | JGI IMG/M metagenome (GOLD analysis project Ga0224509, IMG submission 170158) | Sediment microbial communities from San Francisco Bay, California, United States - SF_Jan12_sed_USGS_24 | ecosystem: Environmental > Aquatic > Marine > Sediment | place: USA... | reverse complement strand
TCAATCCCTCTTGTGAATATGCTGGCCCCCTCGCGGGGCCTTTTCATTTTCCGGTTCGGGGAGGTGGAGACGAGGACCGCTGTTCGACAAGTCCGCGCAGCGACTTGCTCGCGCGTAGCGCGAGCATCCCTCGTTCCCTTTACTGCTGATTATTCAATATCCTCAGCTCGACGCGCCGGTTTTCGGCTTTGCCTTCGGCGGTGCCGTTGTCGGCGATGGGCTCTGATTCGCCGTAACCTCGCGCGGTAAGCCTTGCCTCGCCGATGCCGCCGTTGATCAGGTAATCCCGAACGGTGTAGGCGCGGCGTTCGGACAGCCCAAGGTTCGCCGCGGCGGCCCCGTCACTGTCGGTATGCCCTGCAACCTCCACGACCAGGTGCGGATTCTTCTTCAGCCACGCGACGGCGTCATCCAGTACCTGTTCCGCTCCCGTCAACAGACGGTCTGAGCTGCTGGCAAAGTTGACGCCACGCAGTTCGACGGTGCTGCCAATTTCGCAGCCGCGCGCATCCACCGGCGCGTTGGCGCGTGTATTCGGGCATTCATCGAGGTGATTGACCACGTTGTCTCCGTCATCGTCACGTTCGCAACCGTTGACGTAGATTGCTGCGCCGGAAACGGTGTTCGGGCATTCATCGATATCGTCGGTGACGCCGTCGCCATCCTGGTCGCGAATGCAGCCGTAGCTGTCAACGGGTGCCCCCTGCGGTGTGTTGGCACACAGGTCCTTGCGGTCCATGACGCCGTCACCGTCGCTGTCGACGAAGATCTCGCAACCGGTGTCGTCAACCGTAACGCCCGGCTCGGAGTTTGGGCACTGGTCAAAGACGTCCTGGATCCCGTCATTGTCGCTATCGATAACGGGCGGTGCAGAACGGCGACCAAAGGAATATTGCAGGCCAAGCGTGGCGATTCGGTCGGTCAGACTGTTTTCTTTCTCCCATGCGAGGCGGAATCTGTAGTCACCCCGGATCGAGAACGCGCTCCTGCCCAGGTGCCATTCGAATCCAAGCCCAGCGCTGGCGCTGGGGCGATTCTCTTCGCTACCGGAACTTGTCTTTGTACCGAGATAGCCGGCGCCGAAAACCAGGTACGGGGAAAAGCTGCCGTCGGGATTCAGTTGGCTCACAAGATCGAGGCCGACATCCAGGAATTCCTGGCTTTCTTTCTCCGTTACCGTCGGCCAGTTCGGCCATCCGTCAATATCCGAGTAGCCGAAACGGCCTTCGAGCGAAAACACGTCGGTCAGACGCCGGCCTACGTTTACTTGCCCGCCGCCAAAGACGTCATCGAGCCTGCGATCCGGATCGTCATCGGTGTAGACAATCGCGCCCCCGAGATACCAGTCATCCGGCTCCGCCAACGCCGTTGCGAGCGGCAACAGAAGCACCGGAATAGCCAGGAAATACAGAATCTTACCCATCGGAGCACAGATTATGAAAAATCAGGGTTCAAAGAATAGACCCGGATCTCATCCATATCTGTGCGTTAGTTCACATGATCGGGGACGTGTGACAGCGCAATCCGCCGTGCCGTGACAGATATTGCGTGGCCAGGAAGACCGAAAGGCCTCAGCCCCTGAGTTCTCTTACACCCTCGTCGTTGCCGATCAGCAGGATGTCCGCCGGGCGGTGGGCAAAAAGCCCCACAGTGAGTATCCCCGGGATGCGGTTGAGGCGGTCTTCCATTTCCAGTGGATTGGAAATCGCGAGGTCGTGAACGTCCAGGATGTGATTACCATTGTCGGTCACGAAATTTTCCCGCCAGACCGGGTTCGCCCGCATCTTGACGAACTTGCGAGACACGGAAGCCTGCGCCATCGGCAGCACTTCGACCGGGAGCGGAAATTTCCCGAGCATGCCGACAAGCTTGCTGTCGTCGATGATGCACACGAAACGGCGCGCGGCCCCGGCAAGTACCTTCTCCCTTGTAAGGGCACCCCCGCCACCTTTGATTAGGTTCAGTCGTTTCGTCGCCTCGTCCGCGCCATCGATATACAGGTCGAGATCGCCCACTTCGTTCAGCGTCGATGCGGCGAACCCGTGCTTCTCCAGCAACGCGGTTGTGGCTTTCGAACTCGATACGACGCGGTCGATACGATTTCGGATGCCGGGAAGCATATCGATGAGAAAATTGACGGTGGACCCGGTACCTACGCCAAGGATCACCCCGGGCTCGATGAATTCGAGGGAAGCCTCGGCTGCACTGCGCTTCTTGTCAGCTGATGTCATGGAACTGCGGCCGTTGTTCTGACGGTAAAGAGCTTAGCTGATCGCTTGCAGAACCGCCATTGCAGGCGTCACAGTCGAGAGCTCAACGTGGTCAAACTTTCCCGGCGCCCAAATAAAAAGTGCCCGCATGTGCGGGCACTCTTGTCTACTGGAAGAAGGCTCAGGCATCGCCTGTTTTTCCAGCAAAAGCCAACCGGCCTGCGCTATCTCTTCTTGCGCGAGGCTTTCTTCCTGCTGGCTTTCTTCTTGGTCTTACGCTTCGTAGCCTTTTTCTTGGCCTTCTTTTTGGCCTTTTTCTTGGTCTTGCGCTTGGCTACTTTCTTCTTAGCCTTCTTCTTGGCTTTCTTTTTAGCCTTTTTCTTGGCTACTTTCTTCTTAGCCTTCTTCTTGGCTTTCTTTTTAGTCTTGCGCTTGGCTACTTTCTTCTTAGCCTTCTTCTTGGCTTTCTTTTTAGTCTTGCGCTTTGCTGCTTTCTTCTTAGTCTTGCGTTTCGCTGCCTTCTTCTTTGTGGCACGACGCTTCGCGGGTTTCTTCCGCGCTGTTACTTTACGCTTCTTAGCGACTTTGCGCTTCGAAGCCTTCTTACGTGACTTCTTTTTGGTAGCCATAATTTTCTCCGTGTCGGGTACCCGGCGTTGAGTATATACAAGAGAACCGAAAAATCCAGCGAGTTAAGTGACGCAATCGACACTTTGAATCAGCCAATTCAGGCTGGTTTTTTCGGGATTTAGATCTGAATCGACGATGCACCTGAAGAGTAATATTGCGAGTCGATAACGACGACGCGAAAATCGATCCGATCATCCGCGACGTTTGTTTTTGAATAACGCTCGATCGATGATTTTTCCGCGTGCGGTTTTTGAGAGGAGAGTCACCGATTACGAACTTGAATCTGCGATCAAACCGGCTTTAGTTGGTTTCGGTGAAAACACGAAAAACCGGTATATCCCAAGGGTTTGGCGGGATTTTTTCCACCTGCTGGCAGCCGAATGCAATCCCAATCAGCTTTGGCCGCAGCCAGTGACGACGCCCGCCGAGGAACGAGAAGGTACGATCGAAATAACCGCCTCCCATGCCGATACGGTTTCTTTCACTATCGAATGCAACGAGTGGAGTAACGACAACATCGAGTTCGCTTGCATCGATTGGCTTTACCGATAGCGGCTGCCAAAGACCGAAATGATTCATCGCCATCTCCGTATCGGGCAGCGTCTCGTGGAAACGCATTTCTCCGTGTGCAGCGATTACCGGAAGGAAAACGCGCTTTTTTGCGCTCCATGCGCGCTGGATGATTGCACTTGTATCTACCTCATCCCACGTCGAGAGATAGCAAGCAATCGTGTCGTTAGCCAGAAAGTAACGGCTGTTTAGAAAGTAATCGGTAATGCGGCGCGATGCACGGCTGCGCTCGGCAGACGACATTGATCGGCGTGCGGCTCTCGCGTCCACCCGCAGACGTTTAATCGCAGTTGACGGATCTGTCATCTGAACTCGTGGGGTCGGGGAAGAAAGCGCCCCCCGCCTGTGCCGGTGCGAGCCGTCGCTCTCGAACCAGAGCAACAGGTGGGGTCAGCCGTGGCAGCAACAGGCTTTCCGCAGTCTCGCTCGGCGAGATTACGGCCCTGCTCAAATGCTGCCGACAGTGCGCGACCCCGAGGTTATGATTTAGGGTCGAAAGGTATCCAGGTCGCTATCGAACACTGCAGGGGGCGCCATTTTTAATTCGGTGACGGTCGCGTCAGAGATCCAGTTGTTGCGATTCGCCAAGGACGTTCTCGACACGATCAGATATCAGTTTCAGGCGATCGCTTACGTCGCCCTCGAGCAACCTGTCCCGTGCCTCCGCATGTATCAGTTCGTTTGCCATATTCAGTGCGGCCATGACGGCGATGCGATCGAGCCCTACGACGCGGCCGCTGTCGCGGATCTCGCGCATCTTATCATTCAGTATTTCCGCTGAGTCGAGCAGGTCTGTCCGCTCGCTGGCAGGACACGCAACCTGGTATTCCTTGTCCAGAATTCGAACGCTCACCTGTGCGTAGGGTTCACTCATTGTCAGGTACCTTGTTCCATAGCCTTGAGTCTTCCGATCATCGCTTCCACGCGCGCCCGCACCTGCTCGTTCTTCTGCAGCAGGTTGGCACGCTCGGCGGTGAGTATGTCCTGTCGCTGTTTCAGCGACTTGTTCTCGTCCTGGAGCTGGTCACAGACGCGAACCAGCGCATCAACACGCTTCTCGAGGCGCCTGAGTTCGTGCTCGAATGTCGTATTTTTCTTGTCAGCCATGACAATCAATATAGACACGCAACGGGGCAGAATCAATCGCCAATGTGACGTAATTGGCCGCGGCATGGTCCGGGGGCGCCATACGTGGGATCATTGCGTGACGCGATAGCTCGCCCCGGTTGGGCACCTATGATTTCCGACGTTGACCATGACACTTTGAACGACGCGCTACGCCGCTGCGGGTCTACCTGGGACGCCTCCCAGGCGCACGGCCTGTTGTCGAGCCGCCTTGCCGCAGCGGGTGTCGATGCAGGCCTCGACTGGCTGCAACAGGTCCTGGAGGGAACGGACGAGTCCGATGCCCTGCGTATCGAGTGCGCAAACCTTTTGAATACCCTGTACCAGGATACCTTCCGGCAGTTATCAGAGCGACTGTCCTCGTTCGTGCCGCTGCTGCCTAATGACAGCGACAGCGCGTCGCTCAGGACGGCAGCGTTGGCTCATTGGTGTGAGGGCTTTCTGCACGGACTCGTATCGGGCGACCATGGTGAGGCGCTCAAGCAACGGCTGGCGAGCGATCCCCTTGCGGACATCATCAGGGACATGCTGCAGCTGACACGTGCGGCGGTCGACGAGGACAGCGACGACGAGACGAACGAGTCCGCGTATGCGGAGATTGTCGAGTATGTCCGCGTCGCAGTGCAGCTGACCTACGAGGAGCTTGCGGAGTTCAGGGGTCCGGCGGGCGCGTCGTCCGCCGGGGCCAGCGAGACCCTGCACTAAGCCCCGGCGCGACGGTAGAATAGTCTCGCCCGTGTCCCGACCCATACCTTATAAATGAATAGCAAGGAATTCCTCCGCCGTCGCAAGCAGCTGATGAGCATGGTCGGCGCGGAGGGTATCGCCATACTCCCCGCGGCGCCGGTTCGCACTCGCACCCGGGACGTCGAACATCGCTACCGCCAGGACAGCGATTTCTATTACCTGACCGGCTTTGCGGAGCCCGAGGCCGTCGCCGTGCTCGTACCCGGACGAGCTGCCGGAGAGTTCCTGCTGTTTTGCCGGGAGCGCGACCAGGAAAAGGAACGCTGGGACGGATCGCGGATGGGTCCCGACGGCGCTGTCGAACACTATGGTGCCGATGATGCGTTTCCGATCGACGATATCGACGACATCCTGCCTGGCATCATCGAGTCCTGCACGCGCGTGTATTACACGATGGGTATGTACGCGGACTTCGACGCGCGCATCACCGGGTGGGTCAATTCGCTTCGGTCCCGGGTTTCGAGAGGCGGGCACACGCCACACGAATTCGTGGCGCTGGATCACCTGCTGCACGACATGCGCCTGTACAAGAGCCGCGCCGAAATTTCGGCCATGCGGAAAGCGGCGAAGATTGCCGTGAAGGCACACACCCGGGCGATGCAGGCCGTGCGCCCGGGGTTGTTCGAGTACGAAGTCGAGGCGGAATTTATTCACGAGTTTCGGCGCAACGATGCCTGGGCCTCCTACAGCCCGATCATCGGAACCGGCCGTAACAGTTGCACGCTCCACTACGTCGACAATACTGCCCAACTCGAGGATGGCGACCTGCTCCTGATCGATGCCGGCTGCGAGCTGGATTACTACGCATCCGACGTGACGCGGACGATGCCGGTCAACGGCAAGTTCACGCCGGAGCAACGCGCCGTTTACGAGATCGTGCTGGATGCCCAGCTTGCGGCCATCGAGAAGACGCGGCGCGCCAATCACTGGAACGATCCTCACGACGCCGCCGTGAAGGTCATCACCAGGGGACTGAAGAAACTCGGGCTGCTGGACGGGACGCTGCCGAAGCTCATCAAGGATGGCGCCTATCGCGAGTTCTACATGCATCGCACCGGTCACTGGCTGGGAATGGACGTTCACGACGTCGGCGACTACAAGGTCGGCGATGAGTGGCGCCTGCTGGAACCCGGCATGGCCATGACCGTCGAACCGGGTATCTACCTGCCGGACAGCCGCAAGGTGCCGGCGCGATTTCGCAATATCGGCGTCCGGATCGAGGATGACGTTGTCGTCACGAGTAACGGCGCCGACGTGCTCAGTAAAGGTCTCGCAAAGGAGCCGGACGCCATCGAGGCGCTGATGCAGGGCTGAAGATGATCGAATCGACAAACAAAGAGTACGACATCGTTATTGCCGGCGGCGGCATGATCGGTGCGAGCCTCGCGCTCGCCCTGTCGCCGCTCGGGCTGCGCATTGCCGTCGTCGAGGCTGTGGCTCGTGGCGAAGCGCTGCAGCCGAGTTTCGACGATCGTTCGACGGCGTTATCGCGCAGCACCCAGCGCATGTTCGAGGCGATGGGGCTATGGGATGACGTAATTTCGGCGGCGACGCCGATTCGGCGTATTCATGTATCGGACCGCGGCCGTTTCGGTTTCTCGCATATTGACGCGGCGGAGCAGGGCGTGGAAGCGCTCGGCTACGTCGTCATAAACCGTGTGCTGGGCAACGTATTGCAGTCCGCACTCGTGAAGTCCGAAACGGTGGACGTCATATGTCCCGCCCGCGTCGTCGACATCGATGTGGGTGGGGATCTCGCGAGCGCAAGAATCGAACGGGATCGAGGCCACGATCAGGAACTTGCTGGCCAGCTACTCGTTGCCGCGGACGGCGCGAATTCGGCGTTGCGCCCGATGCTGGGAATCTGCGCAAAGAAGACCGACTATGGTCAACATGCGGTTATCGGCAACCTGTTACCCGAGAAGCCGCTGCACAATTGCGCCTACGAGCGGTTTACGGACCAGGGTCCGCTCGCCCTGCTGCCGGTTGCGGACGACCGCGCGGCGTTCGTCTGGACGGTTTCCAGCAGCGATGCGGATCGCGTACTCGGCCTGGATGACGAAACATTTCTCGCGGAGCTGCAGGAGGCGTTCGGCTATCGGCTCGGTCGATTGTCGCGTGTCGGCGAGCGAGCCGCCTATCCTTTGTCATTGAGCAAGGCCTTGCGGTTAACCGCGGAGCGCGCTGTTCTTGTCGGTAATTCCGCGCACGGGCTGCACCCGGTAGCGGCGCAAGGCTTCAATCTCGGCATGCGCGACGTTGCGGCCCTGTGCGACTGCATCGCCGATGCGCGCAGTACCGACCCGGCGGCAGACGTCGGCGATCCCGGTTTGCTTGATCGCTACGCGCAATGGCGCCGGGACGACCAGGGAAAGCTTGTGCGTATTACCGATGGCATTGTCCGACTGTTCGGAAGTTCCAGTCCGCCGTTACGGGCAGCGCGCAACGTCGGCATGCTGGGCTTCGACATCATTCCCGGCGTTCGCTCCCTGTTTGCACGACACATGATGGGGCTCGCCGGACGCCTGCCGCGGCTGTCCCGTGGCGTGCCGCTCAAATGAAACAGCGCTACAACATAGTCGTCGTTGGAGGGGGCATGGCGGGCCTCACGGTCGCTGCGCTGCTCGCGAACTCGAGGCAGGCAGAGGCGTTGCGGCTCACGGTGATCGATTCGGCCCCACGGCCGAGTTTCGATCCCGACGACGACATTGCACTCCGCGTCTCGGCGATCGCAAACGGCTCGGCTGACATTCTCGACAATATCGGCGCCTGGGACACGGCCGTCTCCACGCGCGCATGTCCCTACGAGCATATGCGCGTCTGGGACGGTGCTGACGATTCCGACGGAGCGTCGACGCTGAAGTTCGACGCCGACGAGTTCGCTGTCCCGCAGCTCGGCTTTATCGTCGAGAACCTGCTGATCCAGGACGCGATACTGAAAGTGCTCGACAAGACGGACGTCAGCCTGCGATTCGATACGCCTATCGCAGCTATCGATAGCGCGGGCGGCACGTATCGTGTGCAGCTCGAGGACGGCCGCGAAATGGATGCCGACCTGCTGATCGGCGCTGACGGGGCGCGCTCGCTCGTACGCGAGTCCGCCGGAATCGACGTGACAAGGCGACCGTATGCGCAGACGGCGTTCGTTACGCACCTTCGCCCGCAGGAATCGCACGGAGCCACGGCGAGGCAGCGGTTTCTCGACGACGGGCCGCTGGGGATGTTGCCGCTCGCGGACGGCCGCATCTCGGTGGTGTGGTCGACGACACACGAGACTGCGCGCCAGGCAATGGCCGCGAGCGACGAAGAGCTCGGCAGCATGCTTACCGAAGCCTCGGACCAGGTACTCGGCGAGCTGGTGGCAGCGGGTCCTCGCGGAACCTTCCCATTGTGCGCGCAGCATGCAAGAAATTATGTCTTGCCGCGCCTTGCCCTGATCGGCGATGCGGCGCATGCTGTACATCCGCTGGCCGGGCAAGGAGCGAATCTCGGTCTGGCAGATGCCAGCACCTTGTCCACGGTCATAGAAGAAGCAATTAAAAAAGGTGAACACCCGGGAGACAGACCCGTACTCAGGCGTTACGAGCGGGCCCGCAAGGGCGCCAACGCGACGATGCTGCATTTGATGACGGGGCTGAACCAGCTGTTCGCGGCAGGCTCACCGACGATTGGAGAGCTGCGCCGTGCCGGCATGCGGCTGTTTAATGTGAGCGGACCGTTGCGGGAGCGCGCGGTCAAAGTCGCGCTGGGTGCCGGTCGGCAATAGCCGGCCCGGGCAGGTTGGAGATCTTATGACGCAGCGATATGTGTTCGTGCTTGCCGTGCTGCTGACGCTCGCCGGGTTCGCCATGTTTGTCTACAAGTGGCAGGTCCTGGGGTTTCCGCTGTCCGAGAACCAGGAAACGCCGGTCTGGACCATCGAATCCGCGATCAGTTTCGATTCCGGCCCGGGATCCATCAAGGTCAACCTGCACATTCCGACACTGACCCCAGGCTTCCGCCAACTCAATGAGAATTCGGTATCGCGGGGCTACGGCTTCAGTCTCAACTACGGCAGCGGCGGGCGCGAGGCTCAGTGGGCGATCCGGCGCGCCGATGGCCGCCAGACGATCTACTATCGCATTTCGGTGTTCGAGGATGCCGGCGCCGAGCAGGCCGATACGACGCCGCCGTTCCCGCCGCCACCGGCAATCAACGAACCGTTCAAGACGGCCGTCGACGTGATCATTGCCGACGTGCGCGAGCACTCGGCCGATACGACATCGTTCACGACGGAGCTGCTGCGGCGGCTAAATGATCCGTCGCCGGACCCCAACGTCGAGCTGCTCCTGTCAGACGTCGAGAGCGAGACCAACTTTGTCGACGCTGCCACCATGATGCTCGCCGCAGCTCGCATACCGGCCCGCATGGTCCGTGGCTTCGGACTCAGCGGCCGCCAGCGCAGCGCAGACCTGGAGCCCTGGCTGGAGATTCATGACGGTGACCGCTGGCGCTTCTTCAATCCGACCACCGGCGAGGAAAATCTACCGGATCGCTTTTTTATCTGGTGGCGCGGTAACGAGCAGCTCATCAACGTCGAGGGAGGCAGTAACGTAGAAGTCGATTTCGCGATCCAGGAAGCCCATCTCGATGCCGTGGCCATCGCGAAGTCGCAGTCGGCGAAAGGCGGCGCTTCGTTGTTCGACTTTTCGCTCTACAGCCTGCCGATCCAGACGCAGGCTGTGTACGCCGTGCTTCTAATGATCCCGATCGGGGCCCTCGTGATGGTCGTGATGCGCAATATCGTCGGGATCGATGCGTTCGGCACATTCATGCCCGTTCTGATTGCGCTCGCTTTCCGCGAGACGAAGCTGATATGGGGTATCGTGCTGTTTTCGGTACTGATTGCGCTGGGCCTCAGCATCCGCTTCCTGCTGGAGCGCCTGCGCCTGCTGCTCGTACCGCGGCTCAGCGCCGTGCTGATCGTTGTCGTGATATTGATGCTGCTGATCAGCCTTGTTTCCCACAAGATGGGAATGGAGACGGGCTTGTCGGTAGCCCTGTTCCCGATGGTCATCATTGCGATGACCATCGAACGCATGTCGGTCGTGTGGGAGGAACGCGGCGCCGCCGATGCGATGCGGGGCGGCGGCGGCAGTCTTCTAGTGGCGACGATTGCCTACATCTTCATGGGCCTGAGCTGGCTGGAGCACCTGGTGTTCACGTTCCCGGAACTTTTGTTGGCCGTGCTTGCACTGGTTCTGCTAGCGGGACGTTATACCGGTTACCGACTTCTGGAACTCGGCCGTTTCAAGGCCCTTGCCGGTAACTGATGTTTGCAGCTGCGAAAAAACTGCGCGAGGCCGGCGTACTGGGTCTCAACGAGCGAAATGCGGAATTCATCATGCGCCTGAATCCGCGGCGCCTGTATCCGCGCGTCGACGACAAGGCCCTCACCAAGCAACTGGCGCTCGAAGCCGGCATGGCCGTACCCGACCTTTACGGCATCATCGATAATCAGGGCGACGTCCGGCGATTTGCCGAGATCGTCACGGATCACGACAGTTTTGTCATCAAGCCGGCCCAGGGCAGTGGCGGCGATGGCATTCTCGTCATCACCGGGCGCAGCAAACGCAAGCGCGACTGTTTTCGGCTTTCAAGCGGCGTGTTGATCACGGAGGCCGAGATCGCTCATCACCTGTCGAATATCGTGAGTGGCCAGTACAGCCTGAGCGGCAACCCGGACAAGGCGCTGATCGAGTACTGCGTGCATTTCGATCCGATCTTTGCCGAAGTCAGTTACCAGGGCGTGCCCGATATCCGGGTCATCGTCTACCGGGGATACCCTGCCATGGCCATGGTGCGGCTACCGACACGTGCTTCGGATGGCAAAGCGAACCTGCACCAGGGTGCCGTGGGCGCTGGCGTCGATATCGCAATGGGTGAAACCCTGACCGGCGTACTCAAGAACGACGTTGTCGAGGACCATCCCGATACCGGCGCATTGATCGCGGGCCTCAAGATTCCGCAGTGGGACTTCATCCTCGAGTCGGCCTCGCGCGGTTTTGAGGTCACCGGTCTCGGCTACCTGGGCGTCGACATGGTCATTGACGCCGATCGCGGACCGCTGATGCTCGAGATGAACGCGCGCCCCGGGCTGAACATCCAGATCGCGAACGGCACGGGGCTGAGCAAACGAATCAGTCGCATCGACGAGGTCTACGATGCCAAAGCCACCCCGGCCGAACGTGCTGCGATTGCGCGCCGCGAGTTTTCAGCCGATCGGCAGCTGCAGATGCTTTGACCGGTCCCGAGCGCGTATTAAGGGACTCCGGCGGGCACACCGAGAAACGTTGGGTCACCGAAACGCCCGTTGCCATCGGTAACGAGACCTTGCTGATCGAGATCACCCTGACCGCGAGGGACGATATGTTGTTCCGCACGTTGCTTGCCGTGCCCATTGTCAACGTCGCCGGTGTCGGTCTGCTGCGCTCGAATCACGGACCGGTGGTGATGGAGGTCAACTCCAGCCCCGATTTCGAGGGCATCGAGGCAGCGACCACCAAGGATGTTGCGGGCATGATTATCGAGTTCATCGAGAAAAATGCCCGCCAAGGAAAGACCCGCACCCGTGGTCGCCGGTAGAGGAGCTTTCTATTACTAGTGGTCTACACCGATACCGGCATAGGAATCGAATTCCCCTTCGTCGTAATCGTCGTAATCTTTGTCGTAATCGTCGTATTCTTCGTAGTTGCCGAAATCGTCATACTCGTCGTCGTCGAAATGCCGCTTGTGTTTCGGACCATGGGCCCTGCGGCTGGCGAAACGCGATTCCTCAAGTCGTTGTTCGCGCAACAGGCGAGCGACGGAAGGGCTATCGTCAAAGTCGAATTCGTCGAAGTCTTCGAATAGGGGGCGCATGGCAAAGTCCTCCTTAGAAAGGGCCACTCCCACGCTCAGTATGTGTAAATTTTGTTCGATGTCAAGTATCTTTATATCAAAATATATAACCGGAAATTGGAATGAAAAAGGACGCGATTGACCAGATCCTGGACCAGTGGTCGGAAGAGCGGCCGGACCTCAACACGGCAAGCCTCGGGGTGGTCATTCGGGTGATGACCCTTTACCGGTCGTTTTCGCGGCAGGCGACGCGGGCGCTTGAAGGTGTCGATCTCGAGCTGTGGGAATACGATGTGTTGTCAGCCCTGCGCAGGCAGGGTGAGCCGTATTCGTTGCCCGCGACCCGCCTGGCCCGTGAGACCGGTCTCAGCAGCGGGGCGATGACGAATCGTATCGACCGCCTGGAAACGCGTGGTCTGGTGAGACGCAGGCCGGACCCTGAAGACCGCCGCGGCGTCAACGTGTCACTGATGGCAAGAGGCAGGAAGCTGATCGACAAGGCAATTCAGCATCGCCTGGATTCGGCGGAGGAAAGTTTGCAGGCCCTGAATGCCGCGCAGCAGCGCCAACTGGCGCAGCTGTTACGTATTGCCGTGCTGACGGCGCCGGACGACGATTAATCAGGACCGGTTTGCCAGCTGCTCGGCGAGCCAGTCGTCCATGCGCTGCTGCAGCATGTCGAGGGGCAGCGCGCCGGCACCGAGCAAGGCATCGTGGAACGCCCGCACGTCGAAATCGTCACCGAGCGTCGCTTCCGCGTGCGCGCGTAGCGACAATATCTTGAGCTGGCCTATCTTGTAGGCCAGCGCCTGCCCGGGCATGACGATATAGCGGTCGATCTCGTTGACGATGTCGTACTCGGTTTTGGCGGCATTGTCCTTGAAAAAGTCGATCGCCTGTTGCCGCGTCCAGCCTTTGTAGTGGATGCCCGTGTCGACGACGAGACGCACGGCTCTCCACATGTCATAGGTCAGGGCGCCGAAGCGGGAATAAGGATCCTTGTACAGGCCGAGATCGTAGCCCAGGCTTTCGCTGTAGAGTCCCCAACCCTCGACGAATGCCGTGAAGCCGGAGTAGCGGCGGAAGTTCGGCATGTTGTCGAGCTCCTGCTGGATGGCGAGCTGCAGGTGATGACCGGGCATCGCTTCGTGAACTGACAACACCTCGATTTCGTACTTGGGCCGGACCTCGGGCCTGTACAGGTTGACCCAGTAGATGCCGGCGCGGCTGCCGTCTGCAGCCGGTCGCGAGTAGTAGGCTGTCGTCGTGTCCGGCGCGATTGCATCAGGGATCGGTTTTACACCGTAGGGCATCCGCGGCAGAGTGCCGAACAGCTTCACGAGCTCGGGATCGATGCGCTTGCTGGTCGCGAGATAGGCTTCGTAAAGGTCGTCGGGATCGTCGTAATAGAACTGCGGGTCGGTCCGGAGGAACGTCAGGAAGTCCTGGAAATCGCCCTCGAATTCCAGTTCGTCGATGATCTGCTGCATCTCCCCGCGGATGCGCTTGACTTCTTCGAGCCCTTTGCGGTGGATCTCATCGGGGCTCATGCGCGTGGTCGTGAAGCGGCGAGCCAGGAACTCGTACCAGGCGCTGCCGTTCGGCAGGCTGGATAGCCCGACGCTATCCCGCGTCGCGGGCAGGTAGGTCTTCTCGAAATATCGCGCGAGCTTCCGGTACGCGGGAACAACCGTGTCCTCGATCGTCTTTACCGCGGCCGCACGCAGGCGTTCCTGGTCCTTTCCGGGAATCGTCTCCGGCATGGTTTCGAAGGCGCGATACAAAGGGCTGTCCTCTCCATCCTCGACGATCTGGACGACGATCTGGTCGGGGATTCGCTCCATCAGCACGCGCGGCAAGACGGTTTCCTGCTCGATGCCGCGATCGGCTACCTCGATGGTCTGGTCGATCACCGTGTCGATCTTGTCGAGTCGCTCGAGCCAGTCCTCGTAGTCCCGCACCGTCTCGAATCGCAGGTAGCTCGCCTGGCCGTCGAGGTTCTGGACCCCGCCACGCTGGTTGAAGGGCATCAGGAATCCCTGGAACTGGTGTTCGTCCACGCGTCTTTGCTGGTCGCGCCGGAACAGCTCGTAATTGAGCTGGTCGGTTTCCGAGAGCGCAGTTTTGTCGATTGCGTACGCGCGGCGCAGGAAGTCGCGCCGCTGCAGGTGCCGTACTTCGATGGCGGCGAGGCTGCGGTCGCGCCACTCAGTGTTGTAGCGCCGGTCGCCCGCCCGCGACGCGACCATCGGGTGCTGTTCGAGATACCACTCCCAGGCCTCGTCGAGCAGCGCGTGAAAATCCTCGGTGGCGTCCGCCAGCGCACCTTGTGAGGCCAGCAGGCCCGCGGCGATCGATAACAAAACCCGATTTCCCATGTGTGACTCCGGCAATGAGGGACGCCCATGGTACCGACACCAGCGCCGCTGGCAACCGGCACCGCCATTGGCTATGATCACGGACACTAATCGATAGCGTTCACAAGAGAGACCCCGCCGAGAACGGGGCGCCGAAGGCGCAACATGCCCGGAAACGCTCAGGCAGAAGGACTGTGACCGCTGATTAGCTCTGGAGAGCGGCTAAGAAAAGCCCACCGAAGGGGTAAGTGACTGAAAAGTCATCGATCTCTCAGGTTTTCGAGGACAGAGGGGCGACAGGCCGTTTGGTCTGTCGCCCTGTTTTGTTTCACTCTGGAGCCGTAATGACAAAAAAAACGCCTCTTTTTGATCAGCACGTCGCTGCCGGCGCGCGCATCGTCGATTTCGGTGGCTGGGACATGCCGCTGCACTACGGCTCGCAAAAGGAAGAGCACCACGCCGTAAGGCAGCATGCCGGCGTCTTCGACGTATCGCACATGACCATCGTGGACCTCGCCGGTGAGCGGGCCCGGGAATTTCTTCGCTACCTCCTGGCCAACGACGTGGCCAAGCTGTCGGTGAGCGGAAAGGCACTTTATACCTGCATGCTGAACGAGCAGGGTGGCGTCATCGATGACCTTATCGTCTACTATATTGACGACACGCACTACCGGCTTGTGGTCAACGCCGCCACTCGCGAAAAAGACCTCGCGTGGTTGCGCAAACAGGCCGAGCAGTTCGATACCAGGATCAGTGAACGGGCGGAGCTGGCGATGCTGGCGGTCCAGGGCCCGAAAGCTCGTGAACTCGCGGCGCCGTGCATTGACGCGGAATTTCGCGACGCGGCACTTGATCTCAAGCCTTTCCACGGCATGGACGCGGGGGACTGGTTTGTCGCTCGCACCGGGTACACCGGCGAAGACGGCTGGGAGATCGTCGTGCCCGCTGCGGAGGCGCCAAAGCTTTGGGACCGGCTGCTCGCAGCCGGCGTCCGGCCCAGCGGACTTGGGGCACGCGACACGTTGCGCCTCGAGGCCGCCATGAACCTGTACGGCAACGACATGGACGAGGGCGTATCGCCGCTCGAGTCCGGGCTTGGCTGGACCGTTGCCTGGGAGCCGGCAGATCGTGACTTCATCGGGCGCGCAGCCCTCGAGAAACAACGAGCGGAAGGCAATGTGCGTCGGTTCGTCGGCCTGTTGCTGGAAGACAAAGGCGTGCTGCGCGATCACCAGCGCGTCGTGGTCGAGGGTATCGGCGAAGGAGAGATCACCTCCGGTGGATTCTCTCCTACCATCGGCCGTTCCATCGCGCTGGCCCGGCTGCCGGCCGGCGACTACGACCGGACGCAGGTGGATATTCGCGGGAAACTGCTGAATGTGCGCGTCGTCAAGACGCCGTTCGTACGTAATGGAGAGATTCGCATCGACGTCTGACATCGGTGCGCCAGACAAGCAGACAAATGACAGGGGAGAGTGAGAGATGAGCGAATTGCCCGGAGACCTGCAGTACACCAGCGATCATGAATGGCTGCGGCGCGAAGAGGACGGCAACGTTACGGTAGGCATCACGGACCACGCGCAATCGGCGCTCGGTGATCTCGTGTATGTCGAGCTGCCCGAGGTCAACCAGGAAGTTGAAAACGGCGGCGACATGGCGGTCGTGGAATCCGTGAAGGCCGCATCCGACGTTTATGCGCCGATCGGTGGCACGGTCGTTGCCGTCAACGACGCCTTATCCGATGACCCGGAAGCCATCAACAACGATCCTTACGGCGAAGGCTGGATCGTCAAACTGGAACCGAGCGGCGACGAGGGTGAGTTGCTGTCACCGGATGCCTACCAGGCACTGCTCGACGACATCGATAGCTAACAAGGTAACGTCATGCCTTTCATACCTCACACCGACGACGACACGCGGGAAATGCTCGAATCCATCGGCGCGAAGAGCATCGACGACCTGTTCGACGAGATTCCCGCGGAACTGAAGATCGACTCGCTCGACGGCATCCCTGATGCCATGAGTGAAATGGAGATTACGCGCCTTATGCGGGAGCGGGCTGCCATGGACGGTGCGCCGCTGTGCTTTATCGGCGCCGGTGCGTACGAACATCACATCCCGCAGGCGGTGTGGGATATCGCGACGCGCGGCGAATACTATAGTGCGTACACGCCGTACCAGGCGGAGGCGAGCCAGGGAACGCTGCAAACGATCTACGAGTACCAGTCGATGATCACGGAGCTGACCGGGCTCGAGGTGAGCAATGCCTCACTGTACGATGGCGCGTCGGGACTGGCGGAGGCGGCCCTGATGGCGGTGCGCAGCAACCGCAAGGCCAAGTCGCGACAGGTGCTGCTGACCCCCGGGGTCAACCCGACGTACGCCAAGGTGGCGAATGCGATTGCAGGGAGCCAGGGGCTAACGTTCGACTACCTGCCGATGGATACGTCGACCGGCAATCTGAAACCTGGTGCGCTCGACGACAACGCCGACCCGGTTGCAGTCGTTATCCAGCAGCCGACGTTCCTGGGCACGCTCGAGGACGTCGATCGAATCACGGACTGGGCGCATGCGCGCGGAGCATTCGTCATTGCGATTGCCAATCCCACGTCGCTCGCGGTCTTGAGGGCGCCTGGACATTGGGGCGAGCAAGGCGCCGACATCGCGTGCGGCGAAGGGCAGCCGCTTGGCGTGCCGGTGTCGTCCGGAGGCCCGTATTTCGGCTACATGACCTGCAAAGAGAAGCATGTCCGGCAGATGCCGGGCCGCATCATCGGCCGCACCATCGACCTCGAGGGCAAGCCGGGCTTCACGCTGACCTTGCAGGCGCGTGAGCAGCACATCCGGCGCTCGAAGGCCACGTCAAACATCTGCACGAACCAGGGACTGATGGTGACGGCTGCGACAATCTACATGTCGCTGCTCGGTAGTGACGGCCTTGCGGCTGTTGCGCGGCACTCTGCGGGCAATACGGCGCGCCTGGTTGCCGGCCTGACCTCCATCGATGGCATCGAGCGCCTGTTCGACGGGCCGGCTTTCCATGAGGTTGCATTGAAGTTCGACCGCCCGGTGGTGCCGGTCCTCGAAGCCCTCGCGGCCAAGGATATCCTGGGTGGGTACGATCTGGGCGCCGACTTCCCGGACCTCGGCGATGCGTTGCTGGTCTGCGCGACTGAGACGAAGACCGAGGCCGATATCGACGTTTACGTCGAGGCGATGCGCGAGGTATTTGCATGATCCCTCTCGCAGTCGGCCCGACAGGTTCGGTGTAGTCCGTGGCGACGATAACTTACGAGAACTCCACCTATAGCACGCGCGGGGAACTGCCCGTCGTCGGCAGCTCTGCGCCCGAGATCCGGCTCGTCGATACGCGCTTGAAGAATACGACGCTCGCCGATTGGATCGGCAAGCGAAAGATCATGAACATATTTGTCAGCATCGACACGCCCGTATGCGCGAAGTCGGTCATCGAGTTCGATCGCCTCGTCGCCGAACACGAAGATGTCACCGCGTTGATGATTTCCTACGACCTGCCGTTCGCCCATGCCAGGTTCCAGAAGGAGCATGGCCTGGAACGCGTCGCCGGTCTATCGGCGATCCGGCATGCGGGTTTCGGTGAGAATTACGGCGTCGAGATCGTCGAGGGCCCCCTGGCGGGCATGTTCTGCCGGGCGATTGTCGTCATCGATGAGAACAATACGGTCGTTCACACACAGCAGCTCAAGGACATCGCGACCGAGCCGGATTACGAAGCCGCGTTCCGCGCGCTCGGCATAGACGTGTCCGAAGACTGAGGAAGATGAGATACATGGATAACTACCTGGACAAACTGATTTTCGAGAAATCCCGCGCAGGGCGGCGTGCATTTGCGCAGGCGCCCGCTGTTGCTGCGGAACTCGATATCCCCGAGACGTTTCTGCGTTCGGACCGGCCGCGGCTTCCGGAGGCCTCCGAGCTCCAGGTGGTGCGGCATTTCACGCGCCTGTCGCAGAAGAACTTCTCCATCGACACGCAGTTCTATCCGCTCGGCTCCTGCACGATGAAATACAACCCGCGCGCCTGTAATTCGCTCGCCCTGCTGCCGGGTTTCGCCGGGCGGCACCCGCTCGGTCCTGCGAGCCACGGCCAGGGTTTCCTGACCTGCATGTACGAGCTGCAAGAGATGCTCAAGGAGGTCACCGGCATGCAGGGCGTCTCGCTCACGCCGATGGCGGGCGCCCAGGGAGAACTCACAGGCCTCGCGATGATAATGGCGTATCACAAGGCGCGCGGGGACCATGAGCGCAATGAAATCATCGTGCCGGATGCGGCGCACGGCACCAACCCGGCCACGGCGACCATGCTCGGCTGCGTCGCCAAGGAAATCCCGACCGGCCCGGACGGCGATGTCGATATCGAAGCGCTCAAGGCCGAGGTTAGTGAGAAGACGGCGGGAATCATGCTGACGAATCCGTCGACGCTGGGCGTGTTCGAGCGCGACATCATCGAGGTCGACGACATCGTCCGCGATGCGGGCGGTCTGCTGTACTACGATGGCGCGAATCTCAATGCGATTCTCGGCAAGGTGCGGCCGGGCGACATGGGCTTCGACGTGATCCACATGAATCTGCACAAGACGTTTTCGACGCCACATGGCGGTGGCGGTCCGGGCTCCGGCGCCGTGGGCGTAGCCGAGAGGCTGATGCCCTTCATGCCGGTGCCCGTCGTCGGCAAGAAGGAGGTCGCCGGGGAAACCGTCTATGACTGGTTGACGGAAAAGGACCTGCCCCAGACGATTGGCCGGCTATCAGGCTTCATGGGCAATGCCGGCGTGCTGCTGCGCGCGTACGTCTACATGCGCCTCGTCGGCCGCGACGGTATGCAGCGGATCGCCGAGTACGCGACCCTGAATGCGAATTACCTGCAGGCCAGGCTGCGCGACGGGGGATTCGAGCTCGCCTTCCCGGATCGCCGGGCAAGTCACGAGTTCATCGTCACGCTGAGGAATGAAGCCAGGGAGTACAAGCTGACCGCGATGGACATCGCGAAGGCGCTGCTCGACTACAATTTCCATGCGCCAACGACGTATTTCCCGTTGCTGGTTCCGGAGTGCCTGCTGATCGAGCCCACCGAGACGGAGAGCAAGGAGACGCTCGACAATTTCGTGAACGCCATGGTCGACATCGTGAAGCGGGCGCGGGAGGACGGCGAATCGTTCAAGGAAGCGCCGTTCAACACGCCGGTGCGTCGACTCGACGACGTCAAGGCGGCGCGCCAGCTGGACGTTCGCTACGCGCCGGATACCACCGACCCGTCCTGAGGAAGCCCCACAGTTTGGGGACAGTGACTTTAAGTGCCAGGCAATATTGCCTGGCACTTAAAGTCACTGTCC
>Ga0224509_10000123_pt1 | contig 19977 bp, 19 predicted proteins | sample SF_Jan12_sed_USG_5_FD_170158 | JGI IMG/M metagenome (GOLD analysis project Ga0224509, IMG submission 170158) | Sediment microbial communities from San Francisco Bay, California, United States - SF_Jan12_sed_USGS_24 | ecosystem: Environmental > Aquatic > Marine > Sediment | place: USA... | reverse complement strand
TGATGCCTGAGTGAAACTGGGAGTAATTGGAATGATGCTCAAACTGAAACCGACGATCGGCCGCCGACGTTTGACCTTGCAAGCGGTCGCGCTGGTACAGGCGTTGCTCGTGATGTTTGCGGGCACGGCTGCAAGTGCGCAGGAAGGCAACCGTCTGCAGGACATTCAGGTACAAAGTCTCTCCGGACAGCGTATCGAACTCAAGCTGATCATGAGCGAGACGGCACCGGAGCCGCTGGCGTTTACGATCGAGAATCCCGCGCGCATCGCGCTGGATCTGCCTGGCACGACCCTCGGCCTTAGTCAGCGCCGCCGCGATGTAAACCAGGGGCCTCTCGATACGATTCTTACCGCGGAGGCCAACGGCCGCACGCGAGTCGTCTTGAATCTCGACCTGATGGTTCCTTACGAGACCAAGGCCAGCGGCAATACGATTACCGTTACGCTTGGCGACGGTGACGATTACGATGCTGGTTCTACCCAGTTCGCCAGCAGCCCGTCGTCCACGTCCAGCTCGCCGTCTTACGCCGCACCCGGCGGCCGCGCCATCACCAACGTCGATTTCCGCCGCACACGTGATGGCGGTGGTCGTGTTGTCGTCAGCCTGACCGATCCCGGCACGCCGGTGGATATTCGCCAGGAAGGCGCCCGCGTCGTTGCGATCTTCAAGGATACCTCGCTCCCCGCGGAACTGATGCGCCGCCTCGACGTGATGGACTTCGCGACACCTGTAGCGACCGTCGATACGCTGAAGACCAACCTCGACACCCGCATCGTGATCTCTGCCGAAGGCAAGTACGACCAGCTCGCGTACCAGTCGGACAACGAGTTCTCGATCGAAATCAACCCGGTACCGGACGACATCGAGGAAGCATCGGGCCTGTACTCGGAATCCAAGGAATACGAAGGCCAGCGTCTCACGCTCAACTTCCAGGACATCGAAACGCGTGCCGTATTGCAGTTACTGGCCGAGACCTCCGGCAGGAACATCGTTGTTTCGGACACGGTGCAGGGCAATGTGACGCTGCGCCTGCGCAACGTGCCCTGGGACCAGGCTCTGGATATCGTTATGACGACCAAGGGCCTCGACATGCGCCAGAACGGCAATGTCATCATCGTCGCTCCGGCGGAGGAAATCGCAGCGCGTGAAACCGCCGATCTCGAAGCCAGGAACGCCATCAGTGAACTGGAGCCGATGTACTCCGAGTTCCTGCAGGTCAATTACGCGAAGGCCAGCGACCTTTCTGCGCTGATCGGCGCGGATACCGGTGGCGGGATGCTGTCCGAACGAGGCAGCATCGCCGTGGATGATCGGACCAACACGTTGCTCGTCCAGGATACGGCGGACCGGCTGGAGGATATCCGGCGTATGGTCCGTGCGCTCGATGTGCCGATCAAGCAGGTCCTGATCGAGTCGAGGATCGTGGTCGTCAACGACGACTTCAGCCGCGATCTCGGTGTGCGACTCGGCGTGACGGGATACCGTGAGAACGGTACCGACGGCGCAGCAGTGATATCCGGCACGGGCACGGGTACGGACACGATGGTCAACTCGATCGTTGATAACCTCGGTACGACCGGCCAGATTACGCCGGTCGAGTTGCCGATCCTGACCGACCGCTACAATGTAAACGTGCCGATCGCCGAAGCGGCAGGCCGTTTCTCGCTGGCTGTCCTCGAGAGGGACTATCTGGTCGACCTTGAGCTGACAGCGCTGGAAGCGGAAGGCCGCGGTGAAATCGTTTCGACGCCGCGCGTGATTACCGCGAACCAGAAGCAAGCCCGGATCGAGCAGGGTGTCGAAATCCCGTACCAGCAATCTGCATCTTCCGGCGCGACGACCGTACAGTTCAAGAAGGCGGTGCTGAGCCTCGAGGTGACGCCGCAAATTACGCCGGACAACAACATCATCATGGATCTGCGCGTCCACAAGGACAACGTCGGTGACATCATTTCGACGGGCGGGCTCGGCGGCACCGTGCCGAGTATCGACACGCGTGCGGTTGAGACGCAGGTTCTCGTCGAAGACGGACAGACCGTCGTGCTCGGTGGCATCTACGAGACGGAGCGCCGCGAGACGATTACTAAAGTACCGTTCCTCGGTGATATTCCTGCGATCGGCGTGTTGTTCCGCAGTAAGCAGCTGCAGAACGACAAGTCCGAATTACTCATATTCGTGACGCCGCGCATTCTCGAGGAAGGCTCGACAATCTACTAGGTAACAAATTAGAGTAACCAGTGAAAGCCAACCTTCGGGTTGGCTTTCTCTTTTGAGTTATTGCTGCGAGACAAACGTGAGGCATCCACAAAACCTGTTTCTCGTCGGCCCGATGGGCGCGGGCAAATCTGCCGTCGGCCGGCAGCTGGCCCGACTGCTGCATCTCGAATTCTTGGACAGCGACGAAGAGATCGAATCGCGTACCGGCGTCGATATCCCGTTCATATTCGAGAAAGAGGGCGAAGCCGGCTTTCGCAAGCGCGAGGCCAGGGTTATCGATGATCTTTCCAGGAAGGACGGTGTCGTCCTCGCTACCGGCGGCGGCGCCGTCATGGACCCGCAGAACCGCAACCATCTTGGCGCGCGGGGTTTCGTCATTTACCTGCATACGAGCGTCGACCAGCAGCTGTCGCGAACGCGCAAGGGCCGCGACCGGCCGTTGCTCGACAGCGACGATCCTCGTGTTGTCCTTGAATCGCTGATGGCGATTCGCGAGCCCCTGTACAGGGAGGTTGCGGACCTGACCGTGGAGACCGACGGCCGCAAGGTGCGCGCCGTCGCCAACGAAATCCTCGACCGCCTCTGAACCCCCGCCCCCACTCGCCGTAGCGTTGCAACATCCCGTGCCACCGCGTCGCGGTTCACACGTCAGCGGACGGAGCCCGGTCTCGACGAGACGAGCAGGCGCCCGGGGTGTTTCTCGACCGAAGTAAAGCGCAGCGAAGCGAGCCATGAGGGAGAGAAATTCCCCGGGCGCCTGCCCCGGGTGTCGATCCGCAGTCAGCCGCGACGCGGTGGCGCTGCCGGGTCGGGATCGACGGCGCAGATCTTTTTTGACTGGGGGGTGTGTGAGAACGCTGCGGCAGTCCGGGATGTTGTAATCTACGGCCCCATGTCTGATATGCGATCAATAACCGTCGAGCTCGGCGAACGCAGCTATCCCATCGTGATTGGCAGCGGCTTGCTGGGCGGCGGATTCGATCTCTCGGCTCAGGTCAGCGGTCCCGACTGTCTCGTCGTGACCAACGAGACGGTGGAGCCTCTTTACCTCGAGGCGCTCCTTGCGGATCTTGCGGGCAAGCAGGTCGGGGCGATCAGCCTGCCGGACGGCGAGGTTTACAAGACCCTCGAAACGGTCGAGGACATTCTCGATACCCTGGTTGAGGGAGGCGCCAACCGCGACACCACACTCGTTGCGCTGGGTGGTGGCGTCGTGGGGGACATCACAGGGTTTGCGGCCGCCTGCTACATGCGCGGCGTCAATTTCATTCAGGTGCCGACGACGCTGCTTGCCCAGGTCGACAGTTCCGTCGGCGGAAAGACCGGCGTCAATCACGTCTCGGGCAAGAACCTGATCGGCGCATTCCATCAGCCCCGCGCTGTCCTGATCGATACGGATACGCTGAAGACGCTCCCCGATCGGGAGCTCAAGGCGGGACTCGCGGAAGTCATCAAGTACGGTGCGATCGTCGACGCGGACTTTTTTGCCTGGCTGGAAGACAACATCGAAGCATTGGTAGGACGCGACGCGGCGGCCCTGGCCGTCGCGATTCAGCGCTCGTGCGAACTCAAGGCGGCGATCGTTGCCGAGGACGAACGCGAGAGCGGTCGCCGCGCGATCCTCAATTTCGGCCATACATTCGGTCACGCGATCGAGCGCTGCCAGGGCTACGGCGACTGGCTGCATGGCGAAGCGGTCGCGGCCGGCATGGTGATGGCCGCGCGGCTGAGCGGGGGCGACGGGGCCAGTGCGGAGCGCCTCGGGAAGCTGCTCGAACGCGCAGGCCTGCCCGTCCGGCCGCCGGCTATTGCAGCGAATGACCTGCTGGCTGCCATGGGTATGGACAAAAAGGTACAGAAAAAGCAGCTGCGTTTCGTGCTGCTTCGAACGCTCGGCGACGCCATCGTTACGAGTAGCTACGATGCGGCGCGACTCGATGACGTCCTGGAGGCTGCAAGCTGATGGATCCAGCGCCGCTCGCGCCCTATGCTGCAACCGAGTCACGATCCAAAGGCCGGCGCTACAGGGAGCCGGATGCAGTTTACCGCGGCCAGTACCAGCGCGATCGCGATCGCATCATCCATTCCACAGCGTTCCGTCGGCTCGTGTACAAGACCCAGGTGTTCGTAAATCACGAAGGCGACCTGTATCGCACCCGCCTGACACATTCGCTGGAGGTCGCGCAGATCGGCCGCTCGGTGGCCGTCGCCCTGCACCTCAACGAACCACTGACGGAGGCCATTTGTCTCGCGCACGATCTCGGCCACACGCCGTTCGGCCATGCGGGTCAGCACACCCTCAATGCCTGCATGCGCGAATACGGTGGTTTCGAGCACAACCTTCAGTCCTTGCGCGTGGTCGACGAACTCGAAGCCAAGTACGCCGATTTCCCGGGCCTCAACCTGATGTTCGAAACGCGCGAAGGCATCCTCAAGCACTGTTCGGAGAAGAACGCGTCGGCCCTTGGCGACGTGGGTGAGCGGTTTCTCAACCGCACCCAGCCCGGGCTGGAAGCACAACTGGCAGACATCTGTGACGCTGTCGCCTACAACAATCACGACGTCGACGACGGCTATCGTGCCGGGCTCATCAGCCTCGAGCAGCTCCGGGGGCAGCCGCTGTTCGACGCGCAGTATCGCGAGGTCACCCGGCGCTATCCGGGCCTCGAGGACCGGCGGCTGATCTACGAGATCATCCGCCGCATGATCAATACCGTCGTCACCGACATCATAGAAACGACCAAACGCAGTCTCGATGAGGCCGGGCCCGAATCCATCGACGACGTTCGCGCCGCCGGCAGGCCCCTCGTCGGGTTCTCTGCTGAAATCGGCGGGCAACACCGGCTGCTGAAGCAGTTTCTCCACCAGCACCTCTACGGCCACGAACAAAAACTGGAAATGACGCGCAAGGTGCAGACGGTCCTGCGGGACCTCTTCGAGACCTTCATGAGCGACGTCAGCCGCATGCCTGCCGAATTCGCCGCTGCAGCAGGGCGCGGCGACGCCGCGGCGCGGGCCCGCGTGGTGGCCGACTATATCGCGGGCATGACGGATCGTTACGCTTTCGCTGAACACAGGCGCATCTCGGGTTAGAATTCGCGGCCGGCAAGCAAACCTGGACCCTCAACGTGCCCGCGAAAGACATTCCCTGCAGAGACCGCTTGATATTCGCCATGGACGTCCCCGACTGCGATACGGCTATGGCGCTCGCGGAAGAACTCGGCGACGCAGTAACCTTTTACAAGCTCGGTCTCGAGCTGATGATGAGCGGCGGTTACTTCGAATTGCTCGACTGGATGCTCGCCCGCGACAGGAAGGTATTTTGTGATCTCAAGTTCTTCGATATCCCGGCAACGGTCGGTTCCGCGGTCAGACAGCTGAAAGACCGCGGCGCGAGCTTCGTGACGGTGCATGGCAACCAGTCGATCATGGAGGCGGCCGCCGACAACAAGGGCGATACGCTCAAGGTTCTCGGCGTCACTGTGCTGACCAGTCTCGATCGCGGCGACCTGGACGACCTGGGGTTCGATTGTGATGTCGGTGAGCTCGTGCTGTCGCGTGCCCGGCGCGCGCTGGAGGCAGGCTGTGACGGCGTCATTTCTTCCGGGCTCGAAGTGCCGAGGCTGCGGGAATTCGTCGACGAGAAGCTGGTTGTCGTCACGCCGGGAATTCGCCCTGTCGACAACAAGCCGGCCGGTGACCAGAAGCGCGTGGTCACGGTCGAGACCGCATTTTCCAATGGCGCCGACTATATCGTCGTCGGCCGCCCCATCCGCGATGCGGCCAGTCCGCGCGAAACCGCGGAATCCATTCAGGCATCCATCGAGGCACAATTCGCATGACCAAGCTAAAAAACGATCTCCTGATTCGCGCATTGCTGCGCCAGCCCGTGCCGCGCACCCCGGTGTGGATCATGCGCCAGGCCGGACGTTACCTCCCCGAGTATCGGGCAACGCGCGCCGAGGCGGGCGACTTCATGAGCCTCTGCCGCAATGCCGAACTCGCCTGCGAAGTGACGATGCAGCCGTTGCGGCGCTACAAGCTCGATGCTGCGATCCTGTTTTCCGACATCCTTACCGTCCCGGATGCGATGGGCCTCGGGCTCCGTTTTGCTGCTGGCGAAGGACCGAAGTTCGACCGTCCGGTGCGGACCGCCGCGGACATTCACAAGCTGCCCGTTCCGGATGTACACGAGGCGCTCGGCTATGTGTTCGACGCCGTACGCACGATCCGCCGGGAGCTGGACGGTGCAGTTCCGCTGATCGGTTTTGCCGGCAGTCCCTGGACGGTCGGCACCTACATGGTCGAGGGCGGATCGAGCCGCGAGCTCGCAATCATCAAGGGGCTCGCAAAGGAAGATCCCGCCGCGCTGGAAGAACTGCTCGGGAAGGTCGCAGCGATGACAACCGACTACCTGAATGCGCAGATCGAGGCAGGAGCACAGGCCATCCAGATATTCGACACCTGGGGCGCCGCGCTGCCGCGCGACGATTACCGGCGGTTCTCGCTGGCGAGCATGCAGCAGATCATCGACGGGCTGACGCGCGAGAAAGACGGCCAGCGCATCCCGGTCATCCTTTTTACCAAGGGGGCGGGCGAAATGCTGGCCGACATGGTCGGCACCGGCTGCGATGCCCTGGGCGTCGACTGGACCACCGACCTGAGGACGGCCCGCGGCTACGTCGAGGACAAAGTTGCGCTGCAGGGCAATGTGGACCCCGCGACGCTGCGCGAGTCTCCGGAGGTCATACGGCAGGCGGTGGCGGATGCGCTGGCCAGCTACGGCAAGGGGCCGGGGCACGTGTTTAACCTGGGCCACGGCATAACGCCCGACATCGATCCCGACCACCTCGGCGTACTGGTGGATGCCGTTCACGAGCTGAGCCCGCAATACCACCAGTAGGAGCGCTATCGGCAGCGCGATTCCCGATCCGCGACAGCTGCGAAGGCCTCTCAGTACTAGTACGTATGGCCGGTCAGTGCCGGCGCATCTAAGAATGATGTTATGAGTGCCAAGACGGATGCCACGATGTCCGTCGAGAAGGCCATGTCACGTGTTCTCAGCGCCGAGAGGGACGCGCTGGCGCAGATTGCTGCGTGCCAAAGCCGGGCAGACGAGACACTGCAATCCACCCGAACAAAGATTCGGGCGATGGTGCGAAGAACGCAGCAGCGCCTCGTGAGGCTGCATGCCGCCTGCGAAAAACGCACGCACGAACTCGTTTCGCGCATGGGAAAGGAAGCCGCCGCGGATAGCGGGACTCCCCCCCGCGATCACGAACAGGACGCCTTACTGGAGGCCGTACGTGTCGTAGCTGCGGAATTGACGACACCCGGCTCCCCCGATGGCCGTTGAGTTCAGCTATGCCCAGGCGCGTGCGCAGGCGCGACAGGGCGACCGACTGAGCGCCGATACCTGGGGCCTGCTCGAGTCGAGCGTCGGCCTGGCGCAATTTCTGCACCTGTTGCGCGGTACGGCGCTGGCTTCCCGCGTCGAACACTTTTCTGCGACGACGTCGCCACATGTCATCGAGAGATTCCTGCGGCTCGAATGGCACAGGGAGGTCGATCTGGCCAAACGCTGGGTGCCCGCGCGCTGGCGCGCTGCGGTCGCCTGGACCGCCTGGCTCGCGGAGTTGCCGGCTATCAGCCACCTCTTGCAGGGTGGTGCGGCGCCGGCGTGGATGAACGAGGACCCGTTCCTGTCGCCCTTCGCCGCCGAGGATGCCGATATCGTCCGGTCGGCCATCGAAGAGGCGTTGCCGGGTCTAGGCGCGGATGACGGTAGTGGTGACGATGGTCGGGCAGGCTGGTTGAGGCACTGGCGGGCTCTTTGGCCCGACGAGGCTGCAGGCGATCCGGCGCTGGCGGACCTGGTATCGCTGCTCGGGCGGCCGGGCATCGTTGGCGATGCAAAAGGGGTAGACGACTGGCGTCGTGATCTCGAGCTCCATGCCCTTCGTATTCTGCATGGTCGCCGCGAACAGCCGGTCACCGTCTATTGTCATTTGCTGCTGAGCGCATTGGAGCTGCATCGGTTGCGGCAGGGCTTGCTGCAGCGGGCGCTGTTCAACGACCTCGACAGGGGGGCCGCGGCATGAGCCTGAGACCGTCGAGCGCGAACTGGTTCGAGCTGCTGGTGATGCGCGATGACCTCGCTGTGGCGATGAAAGTGCTCGCGTCTTCGAGGCGCGTCGAGTTGCAAAGCCATGGCGAGGGCAGAGCGCCGATGCTGATGCCGGAGTGCCGCGAGTTGTTGGAAGAATTCGACGAACTCGAGCGCCTCTACCGGCATCACTGGCCGCCACCGGCGCCGCACGAACGCGACGATCGGGCTGAGCCTTACAACATGCTGCAGCGCGCGCTCGATTGCCTGCGCCGGTGGGCAACGGATGCGAGAGATGTCGTCGAGCGTCTCGAGCGTCTCACCGAGCGCTGCAACGACCAGGAATTACTGCTCGAAATGTTGTGCGATGCGGAATCTCTCCCGGACCTGGCGCAGTTTTCACGAGCCGGCCCGATGCTGGATAGCGCGTTGTTCCTGCTCGGTTCCGGCGACTGGCCGGATAGCACACCTGGCACGGTGATCACGCAGCGCGTGGCGATACCGACAAATCGCTTCCTGATGGCGGTCGGGTTGCCGGACGAGATATCGGAACTCGAGCACCAGCTGCATGCGCAAAAGTCGCGCAGGCTGGTTTTGCCGAAGGACCTGCCGCCGAAAGCAGCCGACGCGGAAAAGGCGATGCGGGACCGCTTATTCGAGACCCGCCGGCAGATCGAGGGCACGGAACAGGTGCTGCGCAACCTGCATGATCGCTACGACGTCGATGACGCACTCGCCGAGGCGCTGTTCCTGCGCTGGTACGTCAACAGCGTGCCCGAGATTTCGGCCACGGAAAACTTCGCCTGGATAAGCGGCTGGACCAGTGTCGAAGACGAAGACGAACTGCAGGAAATGCTCGCAGAGGCTGGCGTCAAGGGTCTCCTGCAGCTGACCCAGGCACCGGCCGGGTACGAAGCGCCGCTATTGCTGAAGAATCCGCGGTGGATGCGTCCGTTCGAGATATTTACAGAAATGCTCGGCATACCCGCCGCGGGGGAAGCCGATCCGACCCGCGTGGTCGCGATAGCGACGCCGCTCATGTTCGGTTATATGTTCGGCGACGTCGGGCATGGCGCCGTGCTGCTGATTGCCGGCTTCATGCTGCGGCAGCGATACCCGGTGCTGCGGCTGCTCATCTACGGCGGCGCGATGAGCATCGTATTCGGCTTCGCATTCGGCAGCGTATTTGCGCTCGAATCGATCATCGAGCCGTTCTGGGTTCATCCCATCGAGGAGCCCGTGCTGATGCTCCTCGTCCCGATGGCCGGCGGAGCGGTCCTGTTGTTGATCGGCATGTGTCTGGATGCGCTGCAGTCGTACTGGCAGCGCAAGGGCCGCTACTGGTGGCAAACGGGCGCCGGGCTGATGCTCTGTTACGTCACCCTGCTCGGTTCGATACGAGAACCGCGCTTGCTGTGGCTGTCGCTGATCGGCGCAATTTGGTTCGTCGCCGGCCACGCGCTCGTATCTCCCGGACGTCGCTTACGGGCGGCCGGCACCGCCGCAGCCGAATTCGTCGAGTCGGCGCTGCAGCTAATCGTCAATACGGTCTCGTTCGTGCGCATCGGCGCATTCGCGCTCGCCCATGCCGGATTGTCCATGGCGGTCGTGGGATTGTCAGATGCTGCGGATTCGATCGTTCTTACCGTGATCGTCCTCGTGCTCGGCAACGTGTTGATCATCGCGCTCGAGGGTCTTGTCGTTTCCATCCAGACGGCTCGACTGGTCCTGTTCGAGTTCTTTATCCGGTTTCTGCATGCCGAAGGGAGGCCGTTTCGCCCCCTGACGCCACTGACCACAACTCCGCCCCCGAAACACAGGAGGCAACAATGACCAAGAAAACGGCAGCGGCTTCGATCGCTGCATTCCTCACAATTTTCACCGCCGTTCTCGCCACCGCGGCGTTGATCCTGAGCGGCACCTCCCTTGCTGCTGAAGCGACCGCCGCCGTGGCTCCCGAGATCGTCAGCTGGGGGTTGATGGCGGCCGCGATCGCCGCGGGATTGTCTGCTGTCGGTGCGGCGTACGCGGTTGCCCACGTCGGTAGCGCGGCCGTCGGAACGCTCGCTGAGAAACCCGAGTTGCTGGGTCGTGTGCTCATCTTCGTGGGACTTGCCGAAGGCATCGCGATTTACGGATTGATCGTGGCAATCCTTATCCTGAACAGGATCGGATAGCGTGACGGTTCCCGCCTTCATCGGAGACGAAGTCTCGGCAACCGCTTGGCGCCTTATCGGCGTACGCGCGACCGCCGTCGACAAAGGCAATGCTGCGGAAGCGTTCGAAGCGGCGCTGGGGGAAACGGGCCTGCTCCTGGTGACCGCAGCATGTGCTGCGGAGCTGGACAGCGAGGGCCTCGATGCGGCCCTGCGCAATGCGAAACCGCTGATTCTTCTCGTACCTGATGCAGCGAACCGGATCGCGCCGCCCGACCTGGACAAAGAAGTCGATCGCGTGCTGGGTATCGAGCAATGAACGAGTTTCGCGGCATCCTCGATCTGCAAGTGGAATCCGTGTTGAGCGTCTTGAAAGCCCGGCGGGATATGCGTTGTCGCGAGATCGAGAGTGCGACCGGCCGCAGGGCGGAGCAGCTGCTGTCTGACAGTCGCCAAAGGATGCGCCAACGCGTCCACAAAGCGGTCGTCGAAGAACGGCGACGGCGCGAGACGGCGCTGCTGGATGTGCGCCACCGGATCGAGACCGCCGGGCGCCGCAAGGTCCAGCAGCAATACCGGAGATTCCTGCATGAAGCCATGCCGCTGCTAACTGCCGACCTGCGCAAGCGATGGTGCGATGAGGAGTCGCGCCGGACCTGGTGTGAAATGGTGATCAGCGAGGCTGTCAGCTGGCTGGCCAGGGATCCCTGGACGGTTGAACATCCCGGCGGCTGGTCGAGTGAAGACACGAAGTGGCTCGAGCAGGCGTTCGCGGCGCGTGAACTACCGAAGCCCGTGCTGCTCGAGGATGCCGGTATCACCGCCGGACTCAGGGTGCGGCTCGGTTCGGCTTGCCTGGATGCGACGATCGACGGGTTGCTGGCCGATACCCGTGCGGTCGAGGGGCGCTTGCTCGCAGCATGGGAGCGGCGGGAGGACGCGCATGTCTGACGCGACCGTCAGCTGGTTGAGCGGTCCGGTGCTCCGCGCACGGACGTCCGGCCGCTTTCACGTCAGCGACGCTATCCTCGTCGGCGAGCAGCAGTTGCTCGGGGAAGTCATACGTGTCGATGCCGAGGGCATCGTGGCCCAGGTATACGAAGACACGACGGGGTTGCGGCCGGGGGACCAGGTCACGAGCAGCAGCAAGCCCCTGTCGATTCGGCTGCGGCCCGGTTTGCTCGGCAACATCTACGACGGACTGTTGCGGCCGCTTGTTGCGATGCCCGGCGACACGGTGCAGCCCGGGATGCGGGAGGAGGCTGCGGCACAGCTGCGCTACCGGCCGCTAGCGAAACGGGGCGACATTCTGCGCGCCGGACAGATCATCGGCGAGTTCGGTTCCGAGGGGGTTGCCGACAAGCACCTCGTGCCGCCGGGAACCGGCGGCGAGGTCGTCTCGATCGCCGATGACGGCGACTACGACGACGATCAAGTGCTGTGCGTGCTGCGCGACGACGCAGGCACCGAGACGGAACTGAGCGCCGGGCACTACTGGCCGATTCGATGGCCGCGCCCGGCTGCAAGACGACTCCCGCCACGCGAGCCGCTGGTTACGGGACAGCGCATCATGGACACCCTGTTTCCTGTCGCGCGAGGCGGCCGTGCCGCATTGCCGGGCGGATTCGGCACGGGCAAGACCATCCTGCAGGAAAGCCTCGCCAAGTGGTGCGATGCGGAAGTCATCGTTTACGTCGGTTGCGGCGAGCGCGGTAACGAAATGGCCGAGGTACTGAACGAGTTTCCGACGCTCGAAGACCCGCGAAGCGGCAAACCGCTTCTCGATCGGACGGTGATTATCGCCAACACTTCCAACATGCCCGTTGCGGCACGTGAGGCGAGCATCTACACCGGGATCACCGTTGCGGAGTATTTTCGCGATCAGGGGCTGCACGTGGCGCTGATGGCGGACTCGACGACCCGCTGGGCGGAGGCGCTCAGGGAAATATCGGGCCGGCTCGGCGAACTCCCCGGCGAACAGGGCTTCCCGGCCTACCTGAGCTCTCGCCTTGCGGAATTCTATGAACGGGCGGCACACGTGGCAACGCTGCACGGCGAGGAAGGTTCGGTGACGATCATCGGTGCCGTCAGTCCGCCGGCGGGTGATTTCTCGGAGCCCGTAACGAGCCAGACCAAGCGTTACGTGCGCTGCTTCTGGGCGCTCGATCGGGACCGCGCGCAGGCCCGTTTTTTCCCCGCGATTCATCCGCTGACTTCGTACTCGGAGGACGCCGAAGCGCTTGCGCGCTGGTGGCGGGCGCGCGGCAACCCCGACTGGACAGACCACAGGCGGCGGATTCTGACGTTGCTCGAACAGCGCGCGCGACTCGAACGCATGGCGCGGATCGTTGGCAAGGACGCGCTCCCGCCGCGGCAACAGCTCACGCTGTTGTGCGCGGACCTCATCAACGAAGGGATTTTACGGCAGTCCGCGTTCTCCTCCGTCGATCGCTATTGCTCGCCTGAGCGACAAACGGCGCTCGTGCACGTAATTCTGCATTTCGTCGATCGCGCCGAGCAGGCGCTGGAACACGGCGTGGATCTCGAACGTGTTGCGGAAATGCCGGTGCTGCGCAGGCTGCAAAGAGCCAGCGAGGAGATACCGGAGGAAAAGGTTGCACAGTTCCAATTGCTGATGGCGCGGCTTGACGAGGAGTTCGACCAGCTGGAAAAGAGGCAGGCTCATGCGCGCTGATTTCAGAATCGCAAATGCCGTGGAGCGCGTTGAGGGTCCGCTGTTGTTCCTGCGGCGGACCGTCAACGTCGGGCTGAACGAGGCGTTGCAGGTCATCGGCTGCGATGGCATCGAGCGGCTGGGTCGCGTCGCCACGCTCGACGAGGAGTCGGTCATCGTCGAGGTTCTCGAGAAGACCGCCGGCCTCGGCGTCAAAGATACCGTCGTATCGATGCTGGGTGAGCCGGTCTGTTTCGACGTCGGCCCGAACATGCTGGGCCGCGTGTTCGATAGCATCGGCCGGCCACTCGATGGTGACACGCCGATACCGGCCATGCAGCGCATGCGTATCGATGGCATGACCATAAACCCGGCCCGCCGGGCCCTGCCGAGAGACTTCATCGAGACGGGAATCACCGCGATCGACCTGATGAACAGCCTGGTTCGGGGGCAGAAGCTGCCGCTGTTCTCCGGCGGTGGTTTGCCCCATGATCGGCTGGCCACCTCCATCGCACAGCGCGCCCGGCTGCGCGACAGCGATAGCGGTGAGTTTGCTGTGGTCTTCGTCGGCATCGGGGTCTCGCACGACGTCGCGGAGGGTTTCCGTTCGGCGATGGAGTCGAGCGGCGCACTCGGTCACACGGTGATGTTCCTGAACCGCGCTGACGAATCGAGCGCGCAGCGCCTGCTTGCGCCGCGATTTGCGCTCACGGCTGCCGAGTACCTTGCATTCGTGGAGAGCCGCCACGTGCTGGTGATCATGACCGACATGACCAATTACTGCGAGGCGCTGCGCGAAGTCTCGGCAAGCCATGGCGAAATCCCGGGCCGCAAGGGATTTCCGGGCTACATGTATTCCGACCTGGCGAGCCTGTTCGAGAGGGCGGGCTGCCTGCATGGCTACGACGGCACGCTGACGCAGCTGCCGATACTCACGCTGCCGGGGGACGACATCGGCCACCCGATCCCGGATCTCACGGGCTATATCACGGAAGGTCAGATCGTGCTCGACCGTGAGCTGGATCGCCGTGCGGTCTATCCGCCGATCAATGTCCTGCCGAGCCTGTCGCGGCTCATGGATTACGGTACGGGCGAAGGTTTCACCGACGCGGATCACCCGGCCCTGGCCAGCCAGTTGTTCGCGGCTTATGCGAATGCACGTCGCGTGCGGGTGCTGGCGAGCGTCATGGGCCAGGAGGGCCTGTCCGACAACGACCGGGACTACCTCGCCTTCGGCGATGCGTTCGAAGAGAAACTGATCAACCAGCCGTCGGCGCGCAAGCTGGAGGAAAGCATGGCCATCGGCTGGGAGATCCTCGGCCTGCTTGCCGAAAGCGAACTCACCCGTCTCGACAACGAACAGATCATCCGGCACGTCAGGCCGGAGAAAGCCCATGCCTGAACTGACGCGGACACAGACCGTTTCGCGCAGCGCATTTCTGGAACTGCAGGACGAACGGCGGCTCGTCAACGACGGTTACGAGTTTCTCGACGAGAAGCGAATCCTGCTGGCAGCAGAGCTGTTGCGGCAACGCGAGGCGTGGCGTGCGGCACGCGCGGCCTTCATGGAGCGCTGGGACAAGGCGGCGAAGTTGCTGCCGGCGGCCGCGGCGGACCAGGGACTGGAGGGTCTCCAGGTGCACCCCCGGTTTTCGCTGAACGAGAACGGCCTCGAGATTTCCGGGCGACCCTATGTTGGCCAGGTCATGCTCGAGGCAACCTTTGACATCGGCGCCACCTCGCTGTCGCGCGAACCCGTCAGGCCGTCGGGGGAAGTGCGCCGTCTCGCGGCCGCGTTCCGCGACGTGCTGGAGGCCGCCGCACCGCTCGCCGCAATAACGGCGAATCTCAGGCGGCTGATACGTGAATACCGGCGTACGGAGCGGCGCGTCAGGGCGCTCGAGAATGTCGTGCTGCCGGAAATTCACCAGGATCTTGCCGTGATGGAGGAGCACCTGGACCTGGGCGACCAGGAAGAAGTCATTCGGGTCCGGTCTATACGCAGTGCCTAGTGGATGAATTCTCGTATCGTCTGGCGATAAGCAATAACAAGAATCGCATGAAACGCATTGTTTCAAGAATGTTTCGAGGCACGTCGCCTGGCAGCCATGGCGCAACGTCGGCTTCGGCCTGGGCCTGAGGTTCTTTAGGGCGGACGTCGAGTCCAGCGGCTCCGAGCTCAATGGCGCGTTTACATTCGATTATTTCGGGCCCACTCTCTACGTACAAGCGACGTTCTGACAAGAAATAACAGTGGGAAAATTTATGCTGCGGAGCTACCGCGGTACTGTTTGCGCCAGACTTTCTATCGCGTTTGTCTGCGCCACCGCGTTCAAGGCTGTGAATCCTGGGCAGCACGCAGCAAGCCGAATTAGCTAACGCCCCTCCACGGCTATTCCTTCAATTCCACGAGAACGACGTGGCACTCCTGAACGACGTTGGCGGTCTTGCCGCCGCGGGTTTCGGCAGGCGCCCAGGTGGGCTCGCCGAACTTGAACGACTGCATACGCTGCCCCCCCTGGCCGTCGTCCTCCATCCATGCGCAGGGGTTAAGGTATACGACGACGCTGTCGGGGTGCGCATGCAGGGGCGGGGTCTCGCCGTTGCGAATGATCTTCTTCAGCACGCGCACGCGCTCGTTCTCGAATGCAAGCTCGTAGATGTGCGGCGCAACGCGCACAGGGTCGAGCGCGGCCGGGACCGCTGCGAGGAGCAAAGGTGCGGCGACGAGCAGCGCCTTCCTATTCATCGCGCAGCGCACGGCGCAAGATCTTGCCGACGTTGGTTTTCGGCAGTTCGTCGCGAAACTCGACGATTTTCGGCCGCTTGTAGCCGGTCAGGTTCTCCCGGCAATGTTCGATAACGTCCCGCTCGGTGGTGTTCTGGTTGGTGCGGACCGCGAACACCTTCACGACCTCGCCCGATTTCTCGTCGGCAACCCCGATCGCCGCAGCCTCGAGTATGCCGTCCATTTCCACGACCACGTTCTCGATTTCGTTGGGGTAAACGTTGAAACCCGAGACGAGGATCATGTCTTTCTTGCGGTCTTCTATATAAATGAAGCCATCCTCGTCCATGCGCCCGATGTCGCCCGTGCGCAGCCAGCCACCGGGCAGCATGACCTCCGCGGTCTCGGCGGGTCGTTGCCAGTAGCCCTCCATGACCTGCGGGCCCTTGAGGCAGATCTCGCCGATCTCTCCGACGTGCAGCTCGTTGCCGTCGTCCCCGGCGATCATCGCTTCCGTGGACGGAATCGGCAGGCCGATAGAGCCCGTGAACTCGCTGTCGATCGTGTTGCAAACGGCCGCGGGTGAGGTCTCAGTGAGGCCGTAACCCTGCAAGATCGGCTTACCGGTGACCTTGTGCCATTCCCGCGCGACCGCAGGCTGAACCGCCATGCCGCCGCCCACGACGACACGCAACGGACTGAATTCGATGTCGCTGAATCCCGGGGTGTTCAGGAGCCCCGCGAACATCGTGTTCACGCCGGTGAGCAGATTGAACCTGAATTTCGATATTTCCTTGACGAAGCCGGGCATATCGCGGGGGTTAGTGATAAGGACGTTCAGGCCGCCCTGCGCCATGACCAGCAGGCAGTTACCCTGTAGCGAAAAGATGTGGTAGAGCGGCAGCGCCGTGATGGCGACCAAAGGTTCCACGCCGTCGTAGGCTTCGCCCTGCCAGCGTATGGATTGCTCAACGTTGTAGACCATGTTGCGGTGGCTGAGCATGGCGCCCTTGGATACGCCGGTAGTGCCGCCCGTGTACTGCAGGTACGCAATATCGGCGAGCCCGATCTCGACGTGGCTGAGCTGCTCGTTCGCGCCGTCACGCAGCGCGTGCCTGAACGTCACGCTGTTCCCAAACTTGTAGCGTGGCACTTCGCGTTTGACGTGGCGCAGCACGAAATTGACCAGCAGGTTCTTTGGAAAGCTGAGCAGGTCTCCGACGCCGGTCGTGATGACGTGCTCGACTTCGGTGTCGTCGATGACTTCCTCGAGGATGTGTGCAAAGTTTTCGAGTATGACGATGCACTTTGCGCCGGAATCCGAGAGCTGGTGTTTGAGTTCGCGAGCGGTATAGAGAGGGTTGACGTTCACCACGACCAGCCCGGCACGAAACGCGCCGCACATCGCTACCGGGTACTGGATAATATTCGGCAGCATGATCGCGACTCTCTCGCCGCGCGTCATTCCGAGGTTCTTCTGCAGGTAACAGGCGAACTGCATGGACAGTTCGTCGAGATCCCGGTAAGTGATCGTCGTCCCCATGTTGGTGTATGCCGGGTTTTCCGGATACTCCTGGAAACTGTGTTCGATCAATTCCCGAATCGATCGAAATTCCGGCGTCGGCACCTGTTCGGGCACGCCGTGCGGGTAGGACTTCAGCCAGATTTTTTCCACGCGTGGATTTTCCTCGTGAGACCGTTGATTTCGTTGTGCTCGGCCAGGCAATCAGGATAGCGTATCGATTGTAGTGATGCTCATTTTGCCGGTCCCAGCGCCTCCCTGATAATTGGCCATGCATTGTCGAGCAGTATCGGCTGTGCATTGGCATTGGGGTGAATGCCGTCGGCCTGCATGAGCTCCTCGTTGAGTGCTATGCCATCCATGAAGAACTCGATCCAGGGGATATCGAGCGATTCGGCTGTCTCGCGGAATACGCTTTCGAATGCCTGCGTGTAACGCGATCCGTAATTACTGGGGATGCGGATTCCAAGTAGCACGACCCCGGCCCCCGAGGCCTTACTCGTCGTGATGATCTTCTCGAGGTTCTGACGCATGCGCGCCGGCGGGAATCCCCTCAGGCCGTCGTTGCCGCCAAGCTCGAGAATGATCAGCTCGGGCGAGAAATTGTCGAGCGCCGGCCCGATCCGTTCGGCCCCGCCTTCCGTTGTTTCGCCGCTGATACTGGCGTTGACGACCCGATGTTCGTACCCTTGCTCCCGGAGCCGCGACTGCAACAAAGTGGCCCACGATTGGTCAGCTTCAATACCGTAACCCGCGCTCAGGCTGTCACCGAATATCAGCACGGTCGGTACGTCGGCGGCATGACTGCCGGTGATCGTCAGCAGAGCAACAAGGATCAGAAATCTACGCATGTCGAGTGACTCAGACGATGGCGCCGTTCTAGCGGCACACAATATCAGCAAAAAGGTTAGCAGCCCCGAGGGCAGTCTGACTATTCTTTCCGGCGTTAGTTTCTCGATCGCTCCCGGAGAGTCCGTGGCCGTCGTCGGGCCGTCGGGGGCGGGCAAATCGACACTGTTGGCCTTGCTTGCCGGCCTGGATCTTCCATCCGAGGGTTATGTCGTGTTGAACGGCGTGAACCTGGGCGAGCTCGACGAGGATGGCCGGGCACGCGTGCGCGCCGAAAGCGTCGGTTTCGTATTCCAGTCATTTCACCTGGTGCCGTCGCTAAACGCGCTCGAGAACGTGATGCTGCCGCTGGAGCTCGCGGGCAGGGACGACGCGCGGGACGCCTCCCGCGCCATCATCGAACGGGTGGGGCTCGGGGAGCGCTGGAGCCATTATCCCGCGCAGCTCTCGGGCGGCGAGAAGCAGCGCGTTGCGATCGCGCGCGCCTTCGCCACCGAGCCCGCGGTGCTGTTCGCGGACGAGCCTACCGGCAACCTCGATACCCGCACCGGCGAGACGATCATGGATCTCATGTTCGAGCTCAACCGCAAGTCCTCGACGACGCTCGTGCTGGTCACGCATGACAATTCGCTGGCCGGGCGCTGCGATCGCGTGCTCAGCCTCGACGCCGGAAAACTGGTTGGCGATACACCGGCGGCCGCATGAAGGCATTGACCTTTGCCATACGGAGTTTCGGCCGCGAGCTGCGGTCCGGCGAGGTGGTCGTGCTGCTATCTGCGGTGATCCTCGCCGTTGCCGCGCTGACCGCGGTCGGTTTCCTGACGGACCGTATCGGCAAGGCCGTCGAGCGGCAGGCAAACGAGGTACTTGCTGCCGACCTGCGCCTGCGGTCCCAGGAACCGATCCCCGACGCCTGGCGGAAAATGGCGGCCGAGCACGAACTCCGCACCGCTGACATGGTGTCATTCCCGACGGTCGTGTTCGCAGGAGACGATAGCGTCCTGACGTCGCTGCTTGCCGTGACCGACGGTTACCCGTTGCGCGGCACCGTTCGAATCTCCGACGCGCTGTTCAGCGAGCAGCGCGAGGCGGACGGTATTCCGGCGCCGGGCGAAGTGTGGGCGGACAGCGCTTTACTCGCGAGAGTCGGCGCAGACGTCGGCGACACCCTGTCGGTCGGCGAAGCTGAACTGCGCATTGCCGCGGTCGTTACCTACCGCCCCGATCAATCGATTGGCTTCGCGTCGCTGGCCCCCACGCTGCTGATGAATTCCGCTGACCTGCAAGCAACGGCGCTCATCGGCGTCGGCAGCCGTGTTCGCTACGCACTGTTGCTTGCCGGTGAGGAGGAATCGGTGAGCGCATTCAACGATGCGATCGAGGACCAGTTGCCGGATTCGTTGCGGCTGCGAAGTGCGGAAGAAAGCAGCGAGCGTGCCTATGCGGCGGCCGATCGCGCGAAGCGCTTCCTGTCGCTGACGGCTGTGATCAGCCTGTTGCTGAGTGCCGTCGCCATTTCGATGTCGGCGCGGCGCTTCGCGCACCGCCGCATGGACACGGTTGCGCTCATGAAGAGTCTCGGTGCCACGCAGGGCTTTGTGGTATCGGTCGCGATTGCGCAACTCATCGCGCTGGGCCTCATCGGCGTGGCCGCAGGCAGCGTCGTCGGTTTTGCTGCCGAAGAGGTCCTCTCGTGGATTCTTGCCGACATCATCCGGGGCGAT
>Ga0224509_10000122_pt1 | contig 19990 bp, 20 predicted proteins | sample SF_Jan12_sed_USG_5_FD_170158 | JGI IMG/M metagenome (GOLD analysis project Ga0224509, IMG submission 170158) | Sediment microbial communities from San Francisco Bay, California, United States - SF_Jan12_sed_USGS_24 | ecosystem: Environmental > Aquatic > Marine > Sediment | place: USA... | reverse complement strand
CCCGCCCGACCGCGTGATAAAAAAAGGTGTCAGGAACCTTTTATCTTATGATAACATCGATTAATCAACATATTATGAAACAAGGAAGCTTCAAAGAAAAAGGTTTCTGACACCTTTGTCTGTGAAGAGTCACTAATCCTTGACTGCGCCGGGGGCAGGACCAATGCTCCCGGGCATCGTGAGCGATGTGCCGATCCACCGCGGACTGTCCAGCCTCGTAGGGAGCTACGACGTCTTTATCGTCGACCTCTGGGGCGTGCTGCACGACGGCGTGCGCGCCTTTCCCGAGGCGGTCGCCTGTCTCGAGCAGCTCAAGGCGCGGAGCAAGCAGGTTCTGATCCTCTCCAACGCGCCACGCCGCGCCGAAGCGGTGGCCGAGCGCACCGTCGAGCTCGGCGTCGCGCCCCGGCTGTTCGACGCGGTCGTGTCCTCCGGCGAGGCGGTCTGGCGGAACCTCGAGGCGCGCCGCGACCCCTGGTACCGGGCGCTCGGCCGGCGCTGCTACCACCTGGGCCCCGAACGCGATTTCGGCATGCGCGCGGGGCTCGACCTCGACTTCGTCGAGGACCTCGCCGCGGCGGACTTCATCCTCAACACCGGCGCGCTCTCCTCGGATGACACGGTAGAGGCCTACGCCCCCCTGCTGGAGGCGGCGCTCCGCCGCGGCCTGCCGATGGTCTGCGCGAATCCGGACCTCGAGGTGATCCGAGGCGGCCGGCGCGAGATCTGCGCCGGCGCGGTGGCGGCGCTCTACGAGCGGCTGGGCGGCCAGGTGCGCTACGACGGCAAGCCGCACCGCTCGATCTACCAGGCCTGCTTCGACGAGCTCGGCCTCGACCGGCCCCTCGTGCGCCCGGGGACGATGCTGGCGATCGGCGATTCCCTGCGCACCGACATCGCCGGCGCCCAGGCCGTCGGCATCGCGGGCCTCTTCGTCGCCGGCGGCATCCACGCCGAGGAGCTCGGCATGGTCGAGGGCGCGCCCCCCGATCCGGCCGCCCTGGCCGCCCTGTTCAAGGCGCGCGACACCTACCCGCTCGCCGTCCTCGACGCCCTGCGCTGGTAACACCCGCGCGAAGTGACGCCGGCGGCCCTGACTAGTACTCCCCTCCCCCAACGCGGGGAGGGGTCAGGGGAGGGGGGCGAGCGAAGCGAGGGGGAGACTGCTTTGCCACAGATGCCGTGGCCGGCAAGGGCTCGGCAGATGCCGTCGGCACTCACCCCCACCCCAACCCTCCCCCGTCGAGGGGGAGGGGGACAGTGCCACTGGCACTGCGTGAGCTGCCCGAGTGGTGAGGCCTGGGTGGGGGCGCTCGTATTCGCCCGCGAAAACGTAAGGCGAGCCCCCGCGCTGGTAGGGCGCCCTCAGGGGCGCACGTAGCTCCAGCCCTGCTCCTGCAGCTCCATCAGGCGCACCACGCCGGACGGCACCTTGGTCGCCTCGGACATCAGCGGGACCGGCTTGCCTTCCTTCTTGGACATCTTGTCGTGGGTGTTTCCGCAGGCCGCGAAGGACAGGTTGGGCAGCTCCAGGCTCATCTTCTCGACGCGCGGCTTCACCGGCGAGGTGTCGTCGCGCAGCATGTGCAGGCCGGGACCGTAGGCGACGATCTCGATCTCCACCGTCTCGCCCTTGGATTCGTAGTACTTGTTGATGTTGTAGGCGTTGTTCAGCGCCATGTTCATGCGCTTGGGGTCGTTCTCGTCGACGTGGATCGCGACCCTGTGGGCCGCGGTCTCGCCGCCGAGGCCCGGCTGCGCCGCGCCCAGCACGGCCAGCGTGCCGACGAACAGCATCGCGAGCGCGGAAAGGATCTTTCTCATGGGTGTCGCCTCCTCTTATGGGCCTTCGGCCGTCTGTAACACATTCGCATGCGACTATATGAGCCGGCGCGCCGCAGCACGAGTCGCTTTCCCGGCGGCTCACGCACACGTGATGGGGTCGACCGAAGGGCCTCAAACAAGAAAAGTTCACCACAGAGGCACAGAGGAAACAACTTTGGAACCACTAAGACACAAAGAAGGATCTCAGCGCGCCTGCCTGCGCGAAGCCGGAGCTTCGCTTCGGCGAAGGCAGGCGGGAGCTATACCCGAAAGTTGGTGATGGCATGAGGTGAGGGCGGCGTATCCTGGCGATGTTGGAGTCGCCATTTTCCACGAGGGAGGGATACGCCATGGGCGAGGATACAGTTGTTCGGTTTCGCCAGCCAGGCTCAATTGAGGAGGATCCGCTGACGGCGGTTCTGCGTGCCGGCGCGCGGCAATTGCTGGCGCAGGCGGTTGAGGCCGAGGTGGCGTCTTTCGTCGAGGCGCAGGGGCATCTGATGGACGAGGCCGGGCGCCGGCGGGTCGTGCGCCACGGCTACCTGCCGGCGCGCGAGATCCAGACCGGCATCGGGCCGGTTGCGGTGCGCTGCCCGAGGGTGCGCGACCGCGGCGTCGGGGCAGCGGGCGGCAAGATCCACTTCAGCTCGGCGATCCTGCCGCCTTATCTGCGCCGGACCAGGTCGATCGAGGAGCTCCTGCCCTGGCTCTACCTGAAGGGCATCTCCACGGGTGACTTCGGCGAGGCGCTGGCGGCGCTGCTTGGGCCGGAGGCGCCCGGGCTGTCGGCCTCGACCATCGCGCGCCTCAAGGAGGTCTGGCAAGGCGAGCTGGATCGCTGGCAGCGGCGCGACCTGTCGACCAGGCGTTACGTCTACTTCTGGGCCGATGGCGTCTACTTCTCGCCCAGGCTGGATCAGGACAGGCAATGCATCCTGGTGATCATCGGCGCCGATGAGTGTGGCAGGAAAGACCTGCTGGCGATCGCCGACGGCTACCGGGAGAGCGCCCAGTCCTGGCGCGAAGTGCTGCTTGATCTCAAGCGCCGCGGCCTGACGATCGGCCCGGAGCTGGCCATCGGCGACGGCGCGCTCGGCTTCTGGAAAGCCCTGCGCGAACTCTCCGGGCGAACCCGCGAGCAGCGCTGCTGGGTGCACAAGACCGCGAATGTCCTGAACAAGCTCCCGAAGGGCCTACAGCCCAGGGCCAAGCAACACCTGCAGGAGATCTGGATGGCCGAGACCCGCGCGGCGGCCGAGACGGCCTTCGACTTCTTCCTGGAGGCCTATGGCCCGAAGTACGACAAGGCCGCAGCCTGCCTCGAGAAGGACCGCGACGTGCTCCTGACCTTCTACGACTTCCCGGCCGAGCACTGGAAGCATCTGCGCAGCACGAACCCGGTGGAAAGCACCTTCGCCACGGTGCGCCACAGAACCACCAAGACCAAGGGCTGCCTGTCGCGCAAGACGGCCATGACCATGGTCTTCAAGCTCTGCCAGTCGGCCAGCAAGAAATGGCGTCGGCTCGACGGCTCGCACCAACTCGCCGAGATCATCAAAGGTGTTAAATTCAAGGACGGAGAAAAGCTAATCGAACGCGCCGCCTGAACCCACGGTCACCAACTTTTGACAATAGCTCGCGTTCCGAGGCCAGCACTCCTCTCTGTTCCCGTGACCAATCCTCCTCTCGCAAACTCCTCCCCAATTCCAGTGACAGTTTACTTATCTAACCGAAGTCCGCCGCCCAACAACCGCACGACCCGCCCTCAGCCGAAGGTCACCTCCTCGTCGGCGAGATAGTCGGCGGCGAAGGCCTGGGCGGCGCGGATGTCGTCGAGGGTGAGGTTCGGGTGGTCGGCGGCGACGGCCTCCGGCGTCATGCCGGCGGCGAGCTTGCGCAGGATCGACTCCACGGTGATCCGCGTGCCCCGGACGACCGGCTTGCCGGTCATGATGTCCGGATTGACTTCGATCCGGTCGTGGGTCATGGCTCGCCGTCCTTCGCGGTGGTCGCGCGCTCGTGCCCCCGAGTATAGCGGAAACCCCGCGCCCCGGTGCCAGAAATCCGCACCGGTCCCTCGCCTCTCTCCCCACCCACTCTACAAGAGATCGATGTCCCGGCGGGCGAAGGCCGCGGTGCGCGCCAGGCCGACGCGCATCAGGTCGAACAGGAACTCGCTCGGGGGCATGGGCGGGTTCCGGTAGGCCGTTCGTGTCCTTCGCAGCGCGGCCATGGCCTCGGCCGGGTAGAGTTCGAAGGTACCCGAGAGGAAAGCGTCGGCAGTGACCGCCTCGATGCCATATGGCCGTGTCGCTTCCGCCGGGAAGTCCCGGAGGTTCTCCGTAACGATGTGCTGCGCGCCGGCCCGGATCGCCGCGGCCAGCACGTGGCGGTCGGTTTCGTCCGGAAGGTCGAGCGCCTGGATCAAGCCTTCGTACCCCTCGACCAACGCCTCCGGAAAGGCCCGGGCCATGGCCTCTTGCTGGGAGCGGACACTGGCTTCCAGGTGTGGTTTTTCCGCGACCAGGTTCCGCGCCCACTCGTCCAGGATCTCGGGCGACCAGCGCGCACGGAACAACCCGGCCTCGGCGAAGCGCAGCAGAACGTCGCGGACCCTGAAGGGGTAGAGGATGTTGGCATCGAGCACGACGACGAAGCGGTCGGCGACGTCCTTCACTTGTTCTCACCCGGCATCGTACTCCTGACCGAGACGCTGCAACTCGTCCATCGCGCTCGCCCGCTCGCGGTCGCGCCGCTCCTTGTAGGCGAGCAGATCGTTCACCCGTACGCGCCGATGCGATCCGACACGGTGGAACCGGATTTCGCCGGCTTCGAGCAGCTTGGTCAGGAACGGCCGCGACACGTTCAGGAGGTCGGCGGCCTTCTGCGTCGTCAGCTCCGCGCCATAGGGCACGAGGGTCACCATCTCGCCGCGGGCGACGTGCTCGAGGAGTTCAAGCATCAGCTGGCCAATCGCCGGCGGAAGCTCGACCTGAACCTCGCCGGCGTCCTCGCGGACCTTGAACGGCAAGGCCCCGTCCTCGGTCAGGGCCCGCGCCATGGCGCTAATTGCCTCGGAAGCCTTCTCCGTTTCGTCGGTCGTCGGCAGGCGTTCAGACAAAGCCTGGGCAGTCATGGCGGCCCTCCATGGTCTCTCGTGCGTTTCATGCGTGTTTCCGCCTATATAGAGCGAAAGGATCGCAAACGCAATAAACGAAATAAACGAAATAAGTGAATAACTCGATAACGGAGCCTTGCCGCAAAGGAAGCCAATTGTTGTCCGGTTCAGGTGGCTTCCTTGCGGCGGCCCGCCTTCCGTTCCAGGCGCTCCAGCGCCCTTCGCTGCTGGCGGTTGAGGCCGGCCTCTGGCTCCGGCGGCGGCTCCGGCACGGCGGCACCGACGGACCTGGGCGCGTCGGGAGGCGCCGCCTCCGCCGGCCCGGCCGTCTCCTCCGCCACCCCCTCGGCCCTTTCGCCCAGCTTCATCATCCGCTCCAGCTCCGCCGTGAGCGCGCCGCCGCGGGCGATCTGCTCCTTCGTCTCCTGCACCCGCTCGCGCCAGGCCCGGCGCTCTTGGGCCTCGGCCTCGCGGCGGCGCTGGTCGCGCAGGCGCGCGAGCGTCGCGAGCTGGCGGCTGGTCAGCGCGAACATCTGCGTCGCGATCTTGCGGGCCTTGTCGCGGACGGGCTCGGGCAGGAAGGAGGAGTCGGCCTGGCCCAGCCAGTCCATGGCGGCGCCGTGGACGCAGAGGAACTGGACCGCCTGGATGCGCTCGCCGATCCAGGCGCCGGCCGGGGCCAGCTGCTCGAGCGCCGCCTTGGCGCCCTGGAGGAAGAGCTGTTGGTGCTCCTCGCTCTCATCCTCCGGCAGGCGCAGGCCGTTGACCAGCGTCAGGCTCAGCCATCCGGCGATCAAGGCGTCGCCGCCCTGGGCGATCAGCTCGTAGGGGTCCATGGAAACGTCTCCCTGAAAGTCTTATTATAAGATTATTAGCATATATCATGGCGTTTGTCAAGAACAAACAGGAACCGCGTCGCTTTCCGAAACAACGAAGGGTCACCACAGCCTCCCTTCGCCCGCCGAAGCGGGCTTCGCGAAGGCGGGAGGCACAGAGAACCGAAGGAGGGAAACAGGGACTGGCTCGTTTTCGCGTGAGCGAAAAGGTGCCTGTCCCTCTTTCCCGGGCCGACGGAGGCGCCCGGCCCGGCAACCCGCGAAAATGGGGACAGGCACACGGCCGCTTGCGCGTCCGCGAGCCAGTCCCCGTTTTCGCTCCCACGGGCGCGAGACCCAAAGTCGGGTTCTCTGCGGCCTCTGTGCCTCCCGCCTTCGCGAAGACAGGTCGGCGGGCGAAGGGGGGCTGTGGTAAAACCTTTTTATTTCAATGACTTACACGACAAAGCGCACTTCAAGCTCACCCCATAACCCCTTGAAAACAAACGTACTTTTACTGCGCATGGGCTCGTTTGCTCACGTTTCGCGCCGCCGGTCGAGCCCCACGCGGATCAGCCGCACCGTCTCGTCCCAGAGGTCGTAGCGGGCGAGGTCGGCGGGGTCGGCCCAGGCGACCTCCGCGGCGTCGCCGCCGGCCGCGGCCTCGCCGGCGCGCCACTCGGCCAGGAAGTCGACCAGGGTGTAGTGGTAGGCGATCGCCTCCGCCTCGTCGCGGGTGACCGAGTCGACCACGTCCAGGAGCGCCGTCACCTCGACCTCGACCCCCGTCTCCTCGGCGACCTCGCGGCACGCGGTCTCGCGCACGCGCTCGCCCAGGCGCTGGCGGCCGCCGGGCAGCGACCAGCGGCCCTCGCGCGGCGGCTTGCCCCGGCGCACCAGCAGGACGTCACGGCCGCCTTGAGCCCCCTCCCTGAAGACGACGACCCCGACGCCGATCAGCGGCCGGTTCGGATAGTCGCTCACGCCTCGCGCGCCGCCTTGTAGAGCTTGTCGTCGAGCTCGACCTGGTAGCCGGTCACGAGCGCGTTGGTCTCGTTGGCCATGCCGACCACGGCCATCAATTCCGCGTGCATCGCGGGCGTCATGCCGCCCCGGCGGGCGGCGGCGGTGTGCGAGTTGATGCAGTATTCGCAGCCGTTCGTGACGCTGACGGCAACATAGATCATCTCCTTCGTAAGCGGGTCGAGGGCGCCTTCCGCCATCACTTCCTTGACGCTCTCCCAGGTGCGCTTCAGGGTCGGCGGGTGCTGCGCCAGGGCCTTCCAGAAGTTGTTCACCCAATCGACCTTGCGGCTTGCCATGATGTCGTCGTAGACCGCCCTGACCTCGGGCGGCGCGTCCTCGTACTCCACGAACCTGCTGATCGGCATGGTCTTGCTCCTCCGTTCCGGCCTTGCCACCATTGCGATGTGTTCCTAGAGGGAGTTTCCGCCGTGATCGACCACCTGTCCATAACCGTCAGCGACCTGGCGCGGGCCGGGCGCTTCTACGACGCAGTAATGGAGGCCCTCGGCCATCCGCGGGTGACCGCCTCGGAGGCCAAGATCGGCTACGGCATTCGAAAGCGGAGCGAGGCCGACCGGCAGGCCTACATCTCGGTCGTCCGGTCGGACCGGGTCGTGGCGGACCGGCGGCATTGGGCCTTCGTCGCGCCGGACCGGCGGGCGGTCGCGCGCTTCCACGCGGCGGGCCTGGCGGCGGGCGGCCGGGACGACGGCGCGCCGGGGCCGCGGCCAGCGTACCATGCGAACTACTACGCCGCCTTCCTGCTGGATCCCGACGGCAACCGGATCGAGGCGGTCTGCCACGGCCCGCCGGAGGCCTGATACCAACGAGCCGGTGAATGGAGTCATTGCAGCCTCGCCCTCATACTTCGCCTTTCGACGAGCTCAAGGTGAGGAAGCTCAGCATGAGGGCTTCAAATTGAGCCCCTGAGCTTGTCGAAGGACGAGGGACGAGGGGCGAGGGCGCCAGTCACTTCGTCGGCTCGCTGGTATGAAACGAAAAAGGCCCTCCCGGCGCGGGGAGGGCCCTTCGTTGCAACGGCGCGGGCCGGCCGCGTCAGGCCATGTACTGGCCGCCGTTGGTGCTGAGGGTCGCGCCGGTGATGAAGCCGGCGTCGTCGGCGGCCAGGAAGACCACGCATTTCGCGACCTCCTCGGGCTCGCCCAGGCGGCCGACCGGAATCAGCGGCAGGATCTTGGTCTTGAGCACCTCCTCGGGCACGGCGCGCACCATCTCGGTGCCGATGTAGCCCGGGGCGACCGCGTTCACCGTGATGCCCTTGGCCGCGTTCTCCTGGGCCACGGCCTTGGTGAAGCCGATCAGGCCGGCCTTGGCGGCCGAGTAGTTGGCCTGGCCGAACTGGCCCTTCTGGCCGTTGATCGAGGAGATCGAGATGATCCGGCCGAAGCCGTTGGCGCGCATGTTCTCGATCACGTTGCGGGTCATGTTGAACAGCGAATCCAGGTTGGTGCTGATGACCGCCTGCCACTGGTCGACCGTCATCTTGTGCAGCGTGGTGTCGCGGGTGATGCCGGCGTTGTTGACCAGCACGTCGACCGGCCCGACGTCCGCCACGACCCGGGCGACGCCCGCGCTGCAGGCCTCGAAGTCCGAGACGTCCCACTTGTAGACCGCGATGCCGGTCTCGTCCTTGAACTTGTTGGCCGCCTCGTCGTTGCCGCCATAGGTCGCCGCCACCTTGTAGCCGGCGGCGTTCAGTGCGACGGAAATCGCGGCCCCTATGCCGCGCGTGCCGCCGGTGACCAGAGCTACTCGCGCCATGCCTTTTCCTCCCAATATTGTTGCCCCTGCGTCCTTTGTCGCGCCGGAGCCCCCCGAATGGCCGGGCTGTCATAGAACCATATTTCGGCCGCTATCGCCAGTAGTTGCTGCGCCGGATCGATTAGTACATTCCGCCGGGCCGCCCAGGGGAGGGGCGGCCCGCTCGGTTTCCGAAGATCCGGTCCGGCGAACCGGTCAGTCGCGCTCGACGCACATGGCGATGCCCATGCCGCCGCCGATGCACAGCGTGGCGAGGCCCTTCTTCGCGTCGCGCTTGGCCATCTCGTGCAGCAGCGTGACCAGGACCCGTGCGCCCGACGCGCCGATCGGGTGGCCCAGCGCGATGGCGCCGCCGTTGACGTTAACCTTGCCGGTGTCCCAGCCGAGGTCCTTGTTGACCGCCAGCGCCTGGGCCGCGAAGGCCTCGTTGGCCTCGATCAGGTCCAGGTCTCCCACGGTCCAGCCGGCCCGCTCGAGCGCCTTGCGGCTGGCCGGGATCGGCCCGGTGCCCATGATCGCCGGATCGACCCCGCAGGTCGCCCAGGAAACGATCCGCGCCAGCGGCTGGGCGCCGCGCCGGGCGGCCTCTTCCGCCTTCATGAGCACGACCGCCGCGGCCCCGTCGTTGATGCCGCTGGCGTTGCCGGCGGTCACCGTGCCGTCCTTGTCGAAGGCGGCGCGCAGGCCGGACAGGCTCTCGACCGTGACACCGTGCTTGGGATGCTCGTCGGTGTCGACCACGGTCTCGCCCCGGCGGGTCTTGATCGTGACCGGCACGATCTCGTCGGCGAAGGTGCCGGCCTTCTGGGCCGCCTCGGCCTTCTGCTGCGAGGCCGCGGCGAAAGCGTCCTGCTCCTCGCGGGTGATCTGCCACTGCTTGGCGACGTTCTCGGCGGTGTTGCCCATGTGGTAGCCGTTGAGGGCGCACCACAGGCCGTCCTTGATCATGGTGTCGACCATCTTCAGGTCGCCCATCTTGGTACCGTTGCGCAGGTGCGCGACGTGCGGCGCCTGACTCATGGACTCCTGGCCGCCGGCGACCACGATCCCGGCGTCGCCCACCTGGATCGCCTGGTAGCCGAGCGCGACGGTGCGCAGGCCGGAGCCGCAGAGCTGGTTGATCTGATAGGCGGTCTTCTCCGCCGGGATGCCGGCGGCCAGAGCGGCCTGGCGCGCCGGGTTCTGTCCCGTGCCCGCGGTCAGGATCTGCCCCAATATGGCCTCGTCCACCTCGGCGGCGTCCACCTTGGCGCGCTCCATCGCCTCCTTGATGGCGACGGTGCCGAGGTAGGAGGCGGCAACGCTGGCAAGCCCGCCGTTGAAGGCGCCCACCGGGGTCCGGGCGGCGCCGGCGATCACTACGTCGGTCATGGTCGAATTCTCCCTAAATCTGCCGTTTGCGGCCTGTCTGCGGTTGCGGCGCGACCCTCGGCCGGAGCGGGGCGCCAATGTTGCACTGCACAATAAGCCCTAGAGTTATAGTAATCCGGCCTGCATTTGCAAGCGCCTATTGCCATGGTCGCATGGCGCCGGGCCGCTGGACAAGCGCGCTCTCGAGGATACGGGTTCGATCAGCCGGCCTGGCGGGCCGCGAGCCAGCGGGCCAGGGGCCGCCAGACCTGCGTCGGGGCGCGGGCGCTCGCCACCATGCCGATATGCCCGGCGGCCGGAGTCAGGCTCTCGGCCCCGGGAATCGCCGCGGCCAGGGCGGCGGCGGAGTCCGGCGGCACGATCCGGTCCTGGGCCGGGATCAGGCAGAACGTGGGCAGATCCAGCGCGCCCGGCGCGACCGCCTGCCCGGCAACTCGCCAGCGGCCGTTGGCCGTCTTGTTTTCGCCGTACCATCCCGCCAGGCATTCGCGCGCCACTGGCGCGGCGAGCGGCACGCCGTCGTTCAGCCAGTCCTCCAGCGCCACGAAGGCGGCGGCCTTGGCCCCGCCGGGGTCGAGGCGCGAGAAGGCGAGGAACTTGCGGACGACGAGCTGCGGGTCGAGCGCCGCGAAGAGGCCCTGGATGGCATCGACCGGCAGCTCGCCGAGCGCCTCCAGCAGCGGCGCGAAGGACGTCAGGCTGGCGGCGACGAAGCGTCCCTGAGCGCCCTGGCCGGCATGAAAGTCCCAAGGCGTGGCCAGGAGCGCGAGCCCCACGAGGTCGCCCTGGCGGCGCAGGGCAAGCGCCAGCGCCAGCAGCCCGCCCATGCAGTATCCGACGACCAGCGGCGGCCGGCCGGCCGTCGCGAGGACCCAGTCCAGCGCCCGCTCCAGCCGGCCGGCGATATAGTCGGTCAGCGTGAAGCAACGCTCTTCCGCGCCCGGCCGGCCCCAGTCGATCAGGAAGGGGCGAAAGCCCTCCGTCCCAAGCCAGCGCAGCAGGCTCGCGCGTTCCGTCAGGTCGAGAACGTAGGCCCGATTGATGAGCGAGGGCACGACCAGCAGGGGGACGCCCCGGCCTTCCGGCCCGCCGTAGTCGAGCAGGCGGCTGGACCCTTCGCTCCAGACCTCCGGGGGATCCGGCAGGCTGCGCCGATAAGGGTGGGCCCGGTAGATCTCGATGCCGGTGATCAGGTCGCGCATGCGCCCGCGCGCCGCGCCCGCGACCGCCCGGGCCATGGCGTCAGGTTCGACGTTTTCGAGGTCTGCCCTGAGGTTCGCCGCGGCCTCGCCCAAGACCGGATTCAAGGACAGCGACCCGCTCCTCAAGAGCGGCAAGGCGCCGAGCGAGCTCGACCAGGTCAGCGCCGCCATCCCCAGGTGCAGCGGCAGCGGCCTTGGCCCCAGACGGCCTCGTGCTTGCCCGGGAGCCGGCCTTGCCGCGCGCCTGTTCTTCGTCCTTGTCATCGCCCGCCTGCTCGCCCGCCGCCCCCGGAACCAACCCGGCCAACGCGGCCGGCCACGCGGCCCAGGCCGCCGCCCCAGGCGTCACCCCGGGCATCACCCCGGGCATCACCCTGGGCATGTCCCCGGCGCTCGAGCCCATCAGCCGGGTCATCATATCGGCAAACTCCGGATCGCCGGCCAGGGCGCTCAACTGGTCCTGCCAAAGGTCCAGATAGCGCTCTGCCAGTTCGTCGATATCCGGGGTGTCCGACATCGCGGGCGAGTATAGCCGCGCCCCCGGACGAAGACCAGCGAGGCGCGGGAAAGGGGCTCTTACCGCGGCGCAGCGTGTTTTCAATGCACTGCAAAAAACGATGGACACAAAACACTGGCAGGGTGTTAGGCTAGCTGCCACCCGATGACCGAAGACGAGAGACAAATGGATGGGTGACAAGAAAACTGCCGACAAAGGCGGGCCGATCACTATAAAGAAGTACGCCAACCGCAGGCTCTACAATACGGCGACCAGCAGCTACGTGACCCTCGACCACCTGTGCCAGATGGTCAAGGACGGCATCGATTTCGTGGTCTATGACGCCAAGACCGGCGACGACATCACGCGACCGGTGCTCACCCAGATCATCGTCGAGGAAGAGTCGAAGGGCCAGAACCTCCTGCCCATCAATTTTCTACGCCAACTGATCAGCTTCTACGGCGACAACCTCCAATGGGTCGTGCCGCGTTATCTGGAGCATATGATGGGGGCCTTCGCCACCAATCAGGACCGCATGCGCGAATCCATGCGCGAAACCTTCGGCGGCATGTTCCCCTTCAATAATCTGGAGGAAATGGGCAAACAGAACATTGCGCTGTTCGAGAATACCATGAAGATGTTCTCGCCCCTCGCCGAGACACCGCCCGAGACATCGAAGAAAACCGAGGACACCGGGCAACCCGACGGGGGACCGGCAATGGATCAGGAAACCCTCGGCCAACTCAAGCAGCAGGTCGAGCTGCTGCGAAAACAGCTGGACGCGCTGACCGAGGGCGACAGGAAAGGCTGAAGCTCCGCCGCCACTGGTATTGGTCGCGCCCTGCCCGGCCCACGTAGATGACGCCCCGGCACGCGTTACGACCGGTCGCGACCCTCTGCCCTTATCTGGCGGCCTGCTGGGACGGAAGGCGATACGCGGGCTTGCTCTCGGCCTCGGCGTAAGCGGCGTCCTCGGCCTCCAGCTTCCATGGCGGGTTCACCTGGGGTTTGCCGAAGTGGTATCCCTGGAGCAGATCCACGCCTTCACGCAACAGATAGGACGCGTCCTCGGCGGTCTCCACACATTCGGCCACCGTGACGAGGCTGAAGGTCCTGGCGAGGCTCAGGAGGTTTCGGACGAAGAGCTGATTCTCCGCGCTTTCGCTGATGTTGCGGACGAAGGACCCGTCGATCTTGACTACGTCGACGGTGAGGGCCTTGAGGTGGCGGAAGGTCGTGTAGCCCGCGCCAAAGTCGTCGACGGCCACTTGGCAGCCGAGATCCCGAACCGCGGTCACGAACTTGGCCGATTCCTCGATATCCTGCAGCGCGGCGGTCTCAGTGATTTCGACGATCAACCGGCGTGCCAGCTCGGGCCGGTCCTTCAGGCGGGCGACGAGCGTGCGCAGCCAGGACCGGTCGGTGGCGGTCAAGCCCGAGATGTTCAGGGCCAGCTTGATATCCGGATAGGTTTCGAGGTCGTGGATCGCCAGATCGAGCGCCCGCCGGTCGAGGTTGCGCATCAGTCCGAGTTGCTCGACCACCGGCACAAACCGGTCCGCCGAGACCAGCGCGCCACCGGGCGTGCGCATGCGCAGCAGGCATTCGTAGAAGCGTACTTCCTCGCTGCCGGCGTCGACCACCGGCTGGTAGGCGAAGCTGAGCCGGTTGTCCTTGATGGCCAACTTGACCTCCTCGCCGACCGCCATGTTGTCGAGGTGCCCGCGGCGCTGCTCCTCGGTCATTTCATAGACCCTGATGCAGTCGCGGCCGGCCGCCTTGGCAGCCATGAGCGCACCCTCGGCCTTGGTGATCACGTCGAACGAGGTCCGGGCATGGGCCGGAAAGAGCACGACCCCGACGGAGGCCGAGACGTGAACCTGTCGACCGCCGATCTTGACCGGCGCCTGGCGTACGGTTTGGAGCACCCGTTCGGCCGCCCGGTGGGCTCGTTGGTCTCCGCAGGCCGTCAGCACGATCCCAAAGCGGTCGCTGTCCAGACGCCCGATCACGTCCACGCTTCGCAGGGAGCGGTCGAGACGTTGGGCAATTTCGAATAGCACCCGGTCGCCCGCCTCGTGCCCGTAGGCGGCGTTGATCCGGCCCATTTGGTCCAACCCGAGCGCCAGGAACGCGCCGTCCTGGCCGAACCTGAGGCCCTGAGCCAAGGCCTGGTCGAGCGCCTCGCGCAGGCGGAGTTTGTTGAAATGTCCGGTTAGACCGTCGAAGTTGGCGAGATACTCTAGGCGTGCCTCATGCTGTTTGCGCCGCGTCACCAGGCGTAGCACCCCGACCATTCGCACCGGGGTCCCTGTCGCCGAGAACTCCACCGTGCCCCGGTCGTGCACCCATTGGAACCCGCCCCCCTCGCTGCGGACCCGGTACTCGCAATCGTATTCGCCGGCCCCGGTGAAGTGCGCCGAAAGCGCGTTCATGCGCCGCGGCACATCCTCGGGATTGATGCAGCCGTTAATTTCGTCGCCGCTTTGCGGCAAGTCTTGCGGCGTCTCGCCGAACAGCCCGCCCGCCGCCCCGGCCCATTGGAGGCGATCGGTTGCAAGATCCCAGTCGTAGAGAACGTCGCCCGCGGCCTTGATGGCGGTTAAAACACCAGCCAATTCGGATAGACTGTCTTCCCGCTTGGCGGACCGTAGCACGGTCGGGCTCTCCTACCTGAAGTGCGGGCTCTCTGACCGAGGCGCCCTGCTCGTTGGCCCGCCTTTGTGCGGCAGCCTTGAAAAGACGATACACAGACGACTATTAACAAATTCTGAAATCCATCATAAATATGATCTTTATTATTAACGTTGCAAAGGAAAACGTCGGTTTTGTCAAAACAATAAACGATTAACGCCCATCCTTCTTTTGGTTAATCGATATAGTTAACGTAAATTTCGGCAGATTTTCAGCATTTTCATTTAATGGTCACGATGCATATAAGATTTTATATAATGTTAAATGCTTCCTGCAATGGTCCTGGTGATATGAGCAACCCGTCTGAATTGACGCCCGTATCAGGGCCATTGCCGCCCACCCGCGCCGCCCAAACGACCGCACCGGTGCTGGAAGTCACGACGCCTCGGAAACCTGCACCGTTTGAGAAGATACCACACCGATTCCAAGCGCCCCCCCGGCGCCACGAACTTGGTCCCTCCGATCGCGACCCGGTGCCTAGGGCTGATCGACGGGTATCCAACCCGCAGCTCCAGGCCGCGACAGCGGGGCGGCCGTCCGGCGCCTCGGCCGGCTTCATGGCTCAGGTCTTGAACCAGGCCTGGGGCGGCGGCCTGTCCGCTGGACTGCCGGGTCATCGCGACGGCGCGGTTCTGGGCAGCAATGCCTATCGCCGGGCGGGCGGCGAGCCCGCCCTCTATTCAACAGGCGCGACGTTGTTCCGCCTGACCGCCTGATCCGCTCTACACGTCTCGGCAGGAGGGCCGGACGCCGTGCCGGGCGGTAATCCGATGTTCGAAACCGCGCCTCGGGACTGGCCCTGTTCGGATCTCCGCCGTTCCCAAGGCCGATCATCTCTGCATGCCGGCGACGAAATGTGCGAAAATTCAGCAGACAAAGAAATCGGCATAAGAATTATAATATGTACTTTAATAAATAAATTAACTAAGTAAATATTGTTGTGAAATAGAATGTATATGTATTTATAGACATTATTTAGTATATAATTTTAGTGATTTAACTATACATTTTTATTGCATTTAAATAAGAATTTGATCTAATAAATTGGATTGAGAGGGCTGAATTCAACCTAGCAACTAGAGTGGATGAACCTGTGAAAAAATCTCCTCCCGAATATCAGCAGATCGAACGGCATGTCGGCCTGAAGATCCGTCAGTTGCGCACTCAGCTCGGCCTGACTCAGCAACAGCTTGCCGAGATGATCGGCGTCACCTATCAACAAGCCCACAAGTACGAACGGGGCATCAACCGCGTCTCGGCCGGCCGACTCTATGAGATTGCCCGGGTCCTGGGCGCCGACGTCGGTTACTTCTTCGAAGGGCTCGAAGACGGTGGCGAGACACGACTTACCGGACGGCAGCGTCTGTGCTTGGAAGTCTCGCGCAATTTCTCGCACATCGAAGACGAGCGGCACCAAGAGGCGGTGAGCCAGCTGTGCCGGAGTCTGGCGGTGAAGACCTGTCAAAGCCCGAAGGGGGCCTAATACCAAAGGTCATAAATAATGACGCATTTCACCGAGGCGATTTTGGCCGCCGGCAAGGCTCGCGCTGCGCCGTTGTGCGTGTACAACAAGCAGTGCGCAACGCGGCCGGCGGCCAAAATCGCCCGGCCCTGCGGGTGGGGCGCATCGGGGCGCCGGGTGCGTTGCGGCGCTTGCCCGACCCGTCCTCCGCAGCAGCGGCGCTGCCGCTGCGGAGGGTGGATGCGCGCATCGCCCCCGGGCGCCCACTGCGCGCCGCGCCTACCCGGGCGACCCGATCCGCTCCCATGAAATGAGTCATTATTTGTGACCTTTGGTATAACGGCAAGGATTGACCGGCAGGCCCGGGAACACGGGGCACCACCCGCCGTTCTAAGCGCCGCCGCACGTCAGCGGCGGCGCAGGTAGGTGAGCAAAACATAAACCAGCCAGAGCGGCACGATGACGGCGGCGCCACGGATCACGAAGGTCCAGACCCAGCGGAACAGCCGCGTGCCCAGGTCGACCGCGTCCTGCGACAAGGGGCCGAGCCGCCCGACGTAGGCCCAGGGGTTTACGTCGAAAAGCGAAAGCACGAACCCTACGCCGAGCGAGGCCACCAGCAGCTTGATGATGATGTCGAGCAGCTTGCCCGGCATGGCGCCCCCCGATGCGATCTTATCGGCCCCCGATTACGCAGCCATAATCGTCCGATCGCCTGGTCAAGGCAACCACCACCGGCCCGCCGAGCCATGCCACCATGACCGCACACTAGAGCCGGCCAAGGCGATGGGCGCCGCGTCCGGAATCGCTTGCCGCACCACCAGCACCAGACCCAGCTTTTCTAGGGAACCGGCTGGATGAGATGTTGGGCAAACCCATCTATTTGAACTATAAGAAGCGTGACACGCCACGCGGCCAGGGGCCGGCGGGGCCGGCTAAATCGAAAAGGGACCGGAACATGTTCGGCTTGGCCAACACAAGGATCGCCCTGCTTGCCGCGGCCGCCCTGCTGTCGCTGGCGGCAAGTGGCGGCGCACTGGGCCAGGGCAGCCTGTTCGACAAGGCGAAGGAGACCCTCGGCGACTACAGCGGGTCGCTGCTCGGCTCCGAGGCCCTGGGCGGCGACCAGATCGCGGCCGGCCTGCGCGAGGCGCTCAAAGTCGGATCGGAACGGGTGGTGCGGCAGGTCGGCGCGCCGGACGGATTCAACGCCGACCCCGAGATCCATATCCCCCTGCCCGGCGTGCTAAAGGACGTCCAGTCCATGCTGAAGCGCGTCGGCATGGCGGAGCTGGGCGACGATCTGGAGGTCAAGCTGAACCGGGGCGCCGAGGCCGCGGCGCCCGAGGCCAAGGCGCTGTTCCTGCGGGCAATCAGCGAGATGACGCTGGACGACGCCGAGAAGATCTACAAAGGGCCCGACGACGCCGCCACGCAGTACTTCAAGGATAAGATGTCGCCGCCGCTGGCCGAGCGCATGACCCCGGTCGTCGACAAGAGCCTCTCCGAGGTCGGCGCGGTCCGCTCCTACGACGAGATGATGGGCCGTTACGAGGCGATCCCTTTCGTGCCGGACGTCAAGGCCGACCTGACGGCCTACGTGGTGGGCAAGGCGCTCGACGGCATATTCTTCTATATCGCCAAGGAGGAAGCCGCGATTCGCAGCGACCCGGCGGCCCGCACGACGGATCTACTGAAGAAGGTCTTCGGCGCCGGCTGAGCGCCGACCCCTCGGCCGAGAAGACGGTCGGTAGAACAGGGTCTGTCCGACCACATTGCGACTTTTGGTCGTCTATCCAGCCGGAGAGAAGGTCTCGGCCGCAACCAGATCGGCGCCTTCGCGGCCGTGGTAGAAGCCGTTCGAGAAGGGCGCGATGTCGACCAGTTCCCTGAGCCGAGCCTCGGCCTCGGCCAGGTCGTCGCGGCCATCCAGAACGCCCTGAAAGATCCCGGCGACCGCGACCATGTCGACGGACTGCGGCCACAGGCGGAAACAACCGATGCCCAGATCCCGAAGCTTCTCGAGCTCGCGCAGCAGGGAGCAGAGGGTATGGGACAATGTCTGCGTGCCGTTGACGGCGAGGAAGCCATCGCCTTCCAGGGTCTCGAGGGCCATGCCGTCCGGGTCCTCCTCGCAGACGTAGCGGCAGCCGTCCTTGTGCAGGTCGTGGGCGCGGGCATGGTAGCAGCGCGCGGAGAGCGCGAGTGGCAGCCGGCCGAAGACCTGGACCTCGAGCTCGGCGTTCCCGGCCGCCCGGCCGAGGACCTCGAGCGAACCCACCGGCAACTCGCAGGGCAGCACGACGCGGTCCGCGCCGCCTCGCACCAGGACCTCTAGGGTGCCTTCGTTGTAGACGTTGACGAACGGGCCGATGACGTGCGGCCGGCCGGCCAGGAGCGCGGCGCCCGAGATGTCGTTGGCCTCGACCCGCATGTCCGGCGCCGCGGCCAGCGCGCGGACCGTCTCCATCTCGCGCTCGTTCATGATCAGCGCCAAGGTCGAATGCACGACTTCCTTGCCGGCGCGCGCCAAACGCTCGCTCACTTCGGGGACATAGGGCTCGAAGAAGGACGAACGCTTGGAGCAGACCACCTCGCCGAGATAGACGACATCGATGGCGGCCTCGTCGGCGATCCGGAAGTAGAAGTCGCGCTTGACCTCGGCCGGCCAGTTGTAGAGCACCGGACCGAGGGTCAGTTTGGCCGCAGGCGACATCGCCGTCCTCATCGCCAAGTCTTCGTGTAGGCGCCGGTCGTCTCGCGCAGGCCTTCGGTCATGCCGCCGAGGCCGAGTGGGGGCACGGGATCGCCGCGCGCCGCCGCGTCGACCGCGCGCCGGAACGCGGCGACGACCTCGGCAATATAGGCGCGACCGCGCTGCCGGCCCTCGATCTTCAGAGCCCGCACGCCAGCGGCCATGAGCTCCGGCAGGACGGTGCTCGCATCCAGGGAAGTCGGCTCCTCGAACAGGTAGCCGGCGCAGCCGCCGGCGACGAAGCGGCCCTTGCACAAGGTCGGATAGCCGGCCGGCTCGCCGTCCGGGAATTCGTTGATGGTGAAGCGGCCGAGGCGCGAAACCATCCGGCCGCCCAGTTGCTCATAGCGGACGTGACTGGCCGGGGAGCAGACGCCGTTCATGTTGGGCGAGCGCCCGGTGGCATAGGCCGAGAGCGTGCAGCGCCCCTCGGCCATGACGCACATGCCGCCGAAGGCGAAGACCTCGGTCTCCACTGGGATCTGCACGTTGAGCCGGGCGATCTCCGTCACGGTCAGGACACGCGGCAGCACCACCCGCTGCACGCCGAAAGCCTCATGGTAGTAAGCGATGGCGGTGGGATTGGAGGCCGAGGCCTGCACGGAAAGGTGGCGCCGCGTTTCCGGATGCCGGCGCCGGGCGTAGTCCAGCAGGCCGATATCGGCCAGGATCAGCGCGTCCGCGCCCAGTTCCGCCGCGTCATCCACCGCCCGGTGCCAGGGACCGGGATTGCCGGCGGCGGCGAACGTGTTGACGGCGACATAAATCCTGCAGCCGCGCTCGTGCGCGTAAGCCAAGCCGTCGCGCAGCTCCGGGCGGCTGAAGTTGAGGCCCGGGAAGTTGCGGGCGTTGGTTTCGTCGCGAAAGCCCAGGTAGACCACGTCCGCGCCCGCGTCGACCGCCGCGCGAAGGGCGCCGGGCGTTCCCGCCGGACAGACCAGCTCCAAGGGCGTTCCGCTCACGGTCGAGCAGTCCCGGGTCTGGCAGCGCGCTTGCCGGCCGCGTTCGCGCGCGGCATCCCGGTACGCAAGTCCGCCAGGTCGTCTTCCAGATCGCGCAGCCGCGCGGTCTGGGCATCGCACCGCCCGTCCACGGGAGCGACAAAGGCCGCCCGGACGGTTTCAAGGTCCCGCTCGGCGCGTGCGAAAAGCGCCTCTGCCGCACCGAACGCCCGCCTGGCCGGCCCGTTCAGGGGACCGAAAAGCGACAGCAAGTCCTCGGCAAGGTCGATCCCGCCGCTGTCGACCGCATTGCGTAGGGTCAACACGGCCTCCATGTCGCCCTCGACCGCGAGATCGCGGGAAAAGAACGCCGCGTCTCCGTCCATGCGCCCCTCGAGCAGCCGGATCAGCACCAGGAGCGGGCCGCGGAGGACGGCGCTGGGCGACTCCATGTCGTCCGCATTACCGACCACCGAGAGGCGCGGCGCGGGCGGGCCCAGGCGC
>Ga0224509_10000120_pt1 | contig 20129 bp, 22 predicted proteins | sample SF_Jan12_sed_USG_5_FD_170158 | JGI IMG/M metagenome (GOLD analysis project Ga0224509, IMG submission 170158) | Sediment microbial communities from San Francisco Bay, California, United States - SF_Jan12_sed_USGS_24 | ecosystem: Environmental > Aquatic > Marine > Sediment | place: USA... | reverse complement strand
TATATCCCCAGCACAATGTGCAGGGGGATATAGTTAGAGGATTGTATTTGATACCCGCGTGGAACTAGAAATATTAAAAAAATAAAAAAAATAATTTGTGATTAAGGACTAGTATTCTTCATCAAGTATTTTTCCCAGTTTCTTGATGGTCATCTCTTCTGTTTTGAGATGTTTTTTCAGAAGGTTCTGATGATCACGTTTGTGTTTTTGAAACACTTGACGGAGTTTTCCTCTTGTCTTTGCATTCTTTAACTGCCTATCGTAATCGGTGTGCAATTTTCGAATGCTCTTACCAAGATCATCAGTAGTCTTCTTTCCATTTGATGAGACTGTGGATGTGATTAATTTGGAAGTCATGGTGGAATTGGGTGAAATACGCTACAAAAATCAAGTTGGTGCACAATACTAGACCACTGATACTACAAATTGTATATTTGTCAAGGTTTGAGATAATAGTCCATTGTACAGTCCATGCTACAAAAATCTGAATTAAACAACTCAAAATCCTTTCCACAATTTTTACATTGAACTTTCATCGAAATCCTCTTTTTATCACATATGATTCAAAACTGTCTCTTTTTCTAAACGATGTCTAGAGTAACATACATTATTTTGTATTGACCTTTCTCCACAGTATTTACATGAAATATACTCTGCATTTGTGATGTAATCAGGATCATCACATGACAGATCATCTAAGATGTTTTTTGCCATAAAATTTCTTCCTTGTAGCTGATGCGATTAAATTACATTGAAATGAGCAATACACGGTTCCTTCATCGTAGAATATTCTTCCACATACAAGACACTTGTTTTGATCCATATGATGTCCGATTTTAAATTAGAATAAAATGTAGGAGTTTTTTGACTTAGTTACAGACAAAGTCATCTGATTGACTTTGTATTGGTTTTACTCAAGAAACTTAAACTTTTGTCAGATGTTTGAATTTCATGTTTAGTGTTTCTAGTCATCATCATCATTGTCAAACAGTTTCTTGTGTCTTTTCTTTTTGGCCATAGATTTATTCTCAATTAACAATACACATAGTATTATATTTGAAATAAGAAACTTGTCTTAATCCAAAATTAAACAACCTAGTTGGCTTCATTGTAAATACAATCAAACAAGATTTGGGTCTGAGATACAAAAAAATCAACCAGTCTTAATGGATAGATTGAAGTTGCCGACATTTGATGTCTTTTTCTCTAGAATTTTATTCAATAATTGAAGGTTTTTCTTTCCGTATGGGTTTTTTTACCAACTAGGTAAAGCCTACAAACCTTGTAACGGCAAATATGAGTTGTAATCCATCTATATGACCAATGACTTTTTTGATTTGAAGTTAAACAAAGAAATCCAGTTGATTTCATGTTGGATATGCTCAATTTCAGTTGTGTTCTTTAACTTCAAGATGAACAAAAAACATGATGAAAAATACCATGAACAAATCAGAGACAAAATACGAGAAACTTTTGAACAGGGTAGTTGAAGTCGATCCACATATGCGGTCTGCAGCCATTGCAGATCTGGATGGGGCCATTCTGGAAAAACGACAGGTGACTGAAACAAGGGACTTTCTTACAGCAGAACAGGATAGGGAGGTAATGGAGTATACCATCAATTACTGGAACTATAGAAAAACTATGAAAGACAAGATAGGAAACGCAAAATTCATTCTGGAGTCATATGAGAATTTCAAGAAACTGGTAATCGCACTAGGTCCTGAAAGACTGCTCATAATGACCTTTGACAAAGAGGGCGGACAAAAAGATATCATAGAGAGAATCCAATCTGTGATCAGATAAAAAATGTCTTAGACTTACCTGTATGTTCGTGGGATTAGTCAACACTAATTCAATAAAATAAACAAAAGAAGTAAATTCAGATTGAACAATGCATCTTTACAGAAACTAAAAGATATGTTTTTTATGAATATCTTGAGATTTCTTCAGAATTCCATTTACAGTGTCAATGAAAGCACTATGACTGCAACTGCTGCAAATACGTAGAATCCATAAAATGTTTTTTTGTAACGTGGAGTTATCAGCCTGGAATTATTTACTTTTTGAAGTATTTGATTTGTTCTTGAAGATTTTTCCATCATTGCACTGAACTATAATCCTGCTTTTAATCCAAGCATCAGTTGATTAGATTCTGGATTAAATCAACTGATTGTACAAAATTCATATAGATACAAGACTCTTGTAGTTTAATAGACTGGAATTGTAAATTATCACGTGAAACAAGTGATGCTGAACAAAGATGGCAGATTGCCAAATCAGACATCCTGTTTCATGCGCAAGGAAGTGATGCCAAAAACGCACTATACCTGTGCTCAAATTCTTACGGTAAAACAATAACATGACGTATCATTGCGAACACTGTAAATTTGTCTGGAATTTTGCAGATGGAGATATCCAGAAATTACTCGCACATGAAAAGACTCACGATATTACTGCAAAACCAACCATTGCAAAAAAACATGGTGGCGATACTCATCGAAGCATTCCAGGAAAGGAAGATTAGTTTTGGCATACAGAACAGTAACCCAAGATACATGTCCTCATGATGCCAAGCTCAAGATGCCGGGTTTTGCAGACAAATACGAGTGTACAAGATGCCAAAAAATCCTTTCATATGATCATAGTAAAACAAAGGCATGACAGAAATTGAACTAAAAATAGAGGAGATGCCTCAGGCCTATGTGGGCAAGGGTGTTGCCATCATAGATCCAAAAATAATCGAGGATAACAATTGGAAACCAGGACAAATACTGGAATTATTTTCAAAGAAAAAAAGCCATGTAAGACTGTGGTCTGGATTTCCAGAAGACTATGGCAGTAAAATCATTCGCATAGATGGCTTAACCAGATATAACATTGGTGCAAGCATGGGGGAGAACCTTTCTGTCAAATTCGTTGAGGGAGCAAAGGCAGAGCAGATCGTATTATCTCCCATTGAAAAAATTCAGGCAGAGGGATTGCACGAGTACATGTCCTCGCTTTATCAGGACCATGTGTTTACCACGGGGGACACGGTCATTGTCAACACGCAGATGGGAAGCAAGATTCAGCTTGTTGTAACCAGCACAAAGCCACCTTCAAAGCCCGTATTTGCAACTGAGGATACGTTATTCAAGCTAGGCAACATTACAAAACTGGATGATCCGTCCATACCAAGAATAACATACGACGAGTTGGGTGGACTGAAAAACGAGATTCAGAAGATACGCGAGATGGTAGAGCTTCCAATGAGGCATCCGGAACTCTTTGAGAAAATCGGCATAGCATCACCCAAAGGTGTCTTGCTGTATGGTCCTCCGGGAACCGGAAAGACATTGTTGGCAAAGGCAGTAGCTGGTGAGACAAACTCTCATTTTACGTCACTTAGCGGTCCGGAAATCATGGCAAAGCATTACGGGGAAAGCGAGGAAAAACTGAGAGAGATATTCAATCAGGCAGAAGAGAACGCACCAAGCATAATATTCATCGACGAGCTTGATTCCATTGCCCCAAAAAGAGAAGAGGTTTCAGGAGAATTGGAAAAACGCATTGTATCCCAATTGCTAACGCTGATGGATGGTATGAAGTCTAGGGGAAAAGTTGTAGTGATTGCAGCTACAAACAGACCGGATTCAATTGATCCTGCACTTAGAAGGCCTGGAAGATTTGACAGAGAAATAGAAATTGGAATTCCTGATGATGAAGGAAGATTGGAAATTCTCAACATCCACACTCGCGGCATGCCATTGGAGAAAGAAATGAAACTTGAAAAAATATCAAAAACAACTCACGGTTTTGTAGGGGCTGACCTTGAGGTACTTTGCAAGGAGGCTGCCATGAGATCACTTAGGAGAATCTTGCCTGAGATCAATCTGGAAGAAGAAAAGGTCTCAAAAGACATTTTGCAAAAAATAGAGATTACGAGCAATGATTTTACAGATGCACTAAAGGAAGTAAGACCATCTGCATTAAGAGAGGTCCTGGTTCAAATTCCAAATGTCAGTTGGGATGATGTCGGCGGTCTTGACAAACTAAAAGAGGAATTGCGTGAGGCAATAGAATGGCCATTAAAGCACAAGGAGGCATTTGAGTATGCCAAGGTGAAACCTCCAAAGGGAGTATTACTACACGGTCCTCCTGGAACAGGAAAGACACTGATTGCAAAGGCAGTGGCAAAAACCACCGAATCAAACTTTATTAGCATAAAGGGTCCGGAATTACTTTCAAAATGGGTGGGTGAGTCCGAAAAGGGAGTAAGGGAAATTTTCAGAAAGGCCCGTATGGCTGCACCATGTATAATATTTTTTGACGAGATTGACGCCCTAGTTCCAAAAAGAGGCAGCGGAGGTTCAGATTCACATGTTACAGAAAATGTGGTATCTCAGATACTAACTGAGATTGACGGCCTGGAGGAACTCAATAACGTCCTGATAATTGGAGCGACAAACAGGCTGGATATAGTGGATCCTGCATTGCTCAGACCTGGCAGGTTTGACAGAATAATCGAAGTTCCAAACCCTGATGTTGTGGGAATAGAGATGATCTTTAAAATTCACACAAAGGACAGACCGCTTGCAAAAGATACAGACCTGAAAAAACTTGCAGAAGAATCAAAAGGATTCAGTGGAGCCGAGATTGAAGATGTGTGCAATCGTGCAGCATTAAGCGGAGTCAAGAGATTTGTAGAAAACAAGGAAAAGGACGTAAAATCAATTGAGATAACCCAAAAGGATCTTGATGACGCCATTGCAGAAATAAAAAAGACAAAGTGAGATCAAATGGTTTGCAAGGGAACATGTTCCAGATACAAATCAGGCAAGCCTTTTGGGATAAACAGCAGGTATGAGTTTGGTCAGAAAAGATGCTCAGTATGCGAGATTTTCATAAACTGGGAAGGCAAGCACTGTCCGTGCTGCGGCTATGTGTTAAGGACAAAACCCAAGGGAACACATACAAGGCATCGATTAAGAATGCTGCAGCAGATAAAAAGAATATAGAAAAAGGATATTCTTGTTAGTGACTTGCAGAAATACTTCTGCAAGCCTCAGATGCTTCATTTAACCCAATTGCAGTCTGGATTCTCTCCACGATGTCTCTTTGTCCTCCTTCCTTCTCAAAGGTCACAATTAGCAGCCTTTCGGCACTTAGTGCGATTACCAGTTTCTTGAAATTCTCATATGACTCCAGAATGAATTTTGCGTTTCCTATCTTGTCTGTCATTGTCTTTCTGTAGTTCCAATAGTTAATGGTATGCTCCATGACCTGCCTGTTTTGCTCTTCTGTAAGAAAGTCCCTTGTTCCCCTGACCAGTCGTTTCTCAATGATGTCTCCGTTAAGGTCAGCAATGATTACAGACCGCATATATGGATCCACTTCGATTACAGAGTCCAAGAGGTTCCCATACTTTGCGTTTGTTTCTTTCCTATTTGTCATAGTCTGTTTCTAATTCTAATGCTGTAATTTTATGTACTGTTGACATTATCTTGATACGTCCTTTTTTTGAATGAGTTCTGAGAACGTTTTGGTATACATGTCCATGTGTGAATGCATCTGCTTGTCCCACAAATCCACAAAGGACAGTCTAAACTTGAGGTGGGATTTTGCAAGACCAGTAAACATGTTGATGTTTGACTCAACAATAGATGCAGATGATCTCAGATACCAATCAAAGACTTTCAAAGTGTCTTGGTTTATGTTCATTTTTTCAAAGTACTGTTTTTCTGCCATGTTGCATGCACCGTACATGTCCTTGATTGAGTGAAGATACATTGCATACAAATTAGAGTAGCCCTGAAACAATGGTGGCATTTCAGATTCAATCTTTTCAATAATCCTGGATGTGATGTTATTCATCATGTTGCATACTGACACTGCAGCATCGGCAACAACATCGTTTTTTCTATTTACTTGTTCATTTGTTGTTTGCATGATGAAGATAACTCATGCCAGTTAAAGAAGAGAATGAAAGTTGAGCAAATCCAACATGAAATCAACTGGTTTTCTTTGTTTAACTTTAATTCAAAAATATTCTTGGTTATATCCAAGATTGTCTTAATGTCATCATGAAACAAAGATTGAGCAAATCCGCGGTTTTATCTTCGAGAAGACCAAAACAAAGTACAAGATATAGTAAGAAAGGCGATGCAAAGGCATTTGACAAAACAGAGTGTCCCTATTGCAGCTCAGATCTTGCATATTTTTATTGGTTAAAATTTGATACTGCTGGATACTGTCCTGACTGTAACGTTAACTGGATTGAGACTGGCAATGGAATGGTATGGAGATTGCCTACTTGCGTTGAAGACAATTCCCAGGTGACTGTCTATGGTCTTGATACTAAGAATCTTGAAGAGGCGATGTCCAATTGATTTGTGGGAATTGCGGAAACAATTCGTCATGGAGGGATCCGGACTGCAACAAGTGTGATGAAATACTGCATCAGAAAAACTGCAAGGAAAAGTCTGCAGACTGTAAATGTCATACCATTAATCAAAATCTATGGACTTTGAAAAAGCCACAGGTGACACAGAAATGACGTACGTATCCAGTGTCTGCCCATACTGCCCAAATGGCAGGCAGATTACAGCAGAGAAAACAAAATGGCTGATTCATTTGGCCGCACATAGGGAGGACATCATAAAACATGTGACTGGTATTTCAACATCTTGTCTTTTCTGTGCATATTCGGTGGAATTTGCAAACAAGAAACATGCTGCGTCTCATTACCGCTGGGGACACCAAAAAAGCAAACTGCTTGACTGGGCACTGCAATGTCTTCCAGGGACACTGATTGTATCTTAATCCGAGAAGATTAGGGGAGGTGAAAAAATGTTTCAGAAAATAAAGCAGTCCAGATACATGGTACCAAGACACAGGAAAATATACTATGGGTTCTACGTCTTTGCTGCAATTGCAATCGTAGTTCTTTCACTTGCCCTGTAGAGGTATTTTCCAATATCAATTTTTATAATTTTTTTATTTTATTCAAAATAGTGACAGAACAATCTTACAAAATACTTTTCAAACAAATGCTTTTCATATTGTTTATATTATGGGATTATAATTCATATCTGCCGTCACAAGGTTTGAAGGCAAAACCTAGTTGGAAAGAACCATACGGAAAGAAAAACCTTCAAATCAACATTATAAATCAAAAAACCTCAATTCTTCAAATTAAAATTAATGCACCCACGTGGAAGTGTTAAACATATTAGCAATTCTGATTATAACAAAACGATAGGTTTTGCCAATCACTAACAAGACAGTAAAAGAACTGCTACCACTGTCATTCAATTCCACTCCTGCGGTGAGCATAAGAAAAGAAAACGAGGTGTGGATTGCGACAAGCATGCTGATTCACTATCTGGAATCATTTACAGACTCACTTGTGGTGACAGAAGAACATGAAAAACCAATAGGAGTAATTGGAGGCAGAGAGATAATTGAGAATATTTTCAGAGACCCTTCTTCTAACTTTTTTGATAACACGACAGTGGAACAAATCACTGATAAAAATTTGGTAATTCTATCTGATGAAACTACCCTGGGAGAACTTCTCATTACTTGGAGGAATACGCGACGTGCATTTTCTATCATTCCAAATGATTTGGGAGGATACTCTGCCATTTCTGGAAGAAAGATGCTTGAAATTGGCGCCAACTGTGTTACTGATTTGACAGTGTCTGAGTTGCCTAAAAAAGAGATGGTCACATTTGAGAAAAACAGCACCATAAAGGACATCATAGGCCTGATGCTTGAAAAAAACACAAGAAAAATCCTTCTAAAAGACACAGATTATTTCATAAGTGATCGACTGCTAATTCAAAGCATAGCGCAAGAGTATGATTTTTTTAGAAACGTCAAATTTCTGGAACGCAGGTTTGAGGAATCATTCAAACTTGAAAAGATCAAGAGAATTTCAAAGGATGTGAATTTGGCAGAAATTTCAAAAAGCATGTACGCCATGATGCATCCGTATGTCCTGTATGGTGATCAGGTGATCACTTCCTGGGACATCTGCATGGCTTTACAGTCTGACAGAATAGACTTTCTCGGATGAGGTAAAATACAACAAGCATATCTTCATTTCTATTTTTTAGAGATTATTCTCTTTTGATAAAAAAACCAAATTGCAATATCAAGTTGAGTTCAAATAATATGTTTAATACAAATCAACCATACTTAGAACGTGGTAAAAATTCCCGATAAAATCAAAGAGTTCATCGAGAATCAGGGAATTTTTGCGGTAGGAACCGTGGGCGGAAACAGATTTGCAAACGTATCGCCAAAAATTTTCTTTACGGTTGATGAAGATGCAATTTACTGGCTTGATTTTTTCAAACATAAATCATGCAAAATTTTTTCAGGCAAATCCATGGATTACGGTTTCTGTTTTTCACAAGGACATACTAAAATGATATCAGTTTAGAGGAGTTGTAATCTTTATCACTGACGAGCCCACAAAGTCAAAAATTAAAGAATCCATAATCAAAAAGACATTGAAAACAAATCCTTCTCCCACAGTCAAACTATTATCTGAAAAAGAGGTCAACATTATTCAATTTGAACCAAAAGTCTGTTATTCACTAAATCCTGAAAAATATTCTGACTTGTCGATTGGGTCCGACATAGATCCCGCCCAATTATTCTAGTGATCAATTGCCTGTTTCACTATCCAAACTATGCACACAATTCCGATGTGCAATAGTTCATCAATGATTATAAAACAAAAAAATGTATTGGATAGATTTTTTATTCTATCTGTATTTTTGTTGTCTTTGGTTGAGGGGTGGGCTTTTCCTTTGGAATGTCTATTGTAAGTATCCCGTTGGTCAGTTTGGCCTTGACATCAGATGATTTTACCCTGTCAGGAAGTGACATTCTTCTGTGAATCGATATCTCGCTGTGTTCCTTTCGGATGTATTTCTTCTTCTTTTCTTCGTCAGATTCCTTGTGCTCAGCTGAAATATCGATATAGTCATCGCCAACATCCAGGCTGATTTCTTCTTTTTTTATCCGTGGCATATCTGCGGTAACTACGAACTTGTCTCCCTCATCTATCAGATCACATGATGTGGAGGAGGATTCAAACACATGATGAAATGGTTTTGCCACAAATGAGGGTGCCAAAACCTGCTCAAAATCTTTCTTAAAATTATCGAAGACCTTGTCCAGTTCGTCAAATCCTGAACGCCAAAATGGAACAACATCCTTTTTCTCTTTGTCATTGTTTTCATTATTCATAGATGTGAAGTATCAAAAAAGAGATTTGTACTTTTTGCAGATTATCAGTTTTGATTTTTATTTTCATATTGTCTGGTTGTGACAAAAAGTAAGAACACAGGTTTAATGTTGGTCTTTAATTGGGATGACTCATGGATATATTCTAAAAGTAATCTATCCAGCCTCTCTGCAACAGAACTATAGATGTAGATTCCGTCAAACAAACCGCATTCCCATTGGAGTTTTTCATAAATAATTCCAATCCTTCGCTACATATTACATCTCTTGGAATTACAGAACTCATCTGTTTTTTGGGTGATGGCTGGGACATAATTGGCAATTCATAGTCAAAATAAATATCTGGACTGTTGATGTTTTTTCCTTCAAATTTAATTTTGTATTGTCCAAATTCCCTTAAAACATCCGAGTTTACGTCAATTGTAAATCTGGAACCTTTCAGCAATATGTCTTCAGAATAGAGAGTAATTCCACTTGGAGATATAATTTCAGATGTGATACTGGGTAATTGTATGTGATTCTTGATTTCTCCGGAAATGGTGACTGTGTCTTCTGGATGATATGTCTGCCTGTCTGCTATTGCTAAAATTTGGTTTATCAAAACGTAAGGCTTTGGTATCATTTCTCCAACCACATCGATACCCACAATTCTGACCTGGGTGGTGTGTCCTTCCAAGGGAACAGTTAATGTTGTTCCACTGCTTGTTGATTCGGAATCATAAGTCCTGATTTGATCCTCATCTATCCATACGGACTGCGGGTCTTTTATCAATTCTTGCGGGAGATAAACAACAAGTATGTCATTGTCAATCTTTCCGACAAAATTAAAAACAAGCATATTCCTAGCAACGTCTACTTTTACTTCCGACAGATTTCTCTGCACTTTGTATGGAATGTCAAACGTAATGTCAGACACATCAGATCCTACATTGTGCATCACTTGAAAACCTTCAGGCAGATCAACTACGTTGATGATTCCGACCATCCAGGGATGGATTGTACAAAAATATTTGAACTCTCCGAACTCCTCTTGAGTGAATATGTGTCTGAATGTCTCTCCCGTTTTCAAGTAACCACTATCAAATTTACCGTCAATACCTGTCTCCAAGGAACCAGAAGTTATCGTATGTGTCTGTCCATCTCCATTTCCCCACTCAACAATGTCGTCAGCCTTTACAGATATTTCTTGAGGGATAAAATGAGATTGAGAGTCAATCTTGGAAGCATCTGTAGGAATTTGTATTTTCCATATATCAGCTAAAGCGTAATCGACAATAGGGATTAACATCAATGCAACAAATAGAAAATAGACTAAATTATTCAATATCTGTATTTGATTTCAGAGTATTTCATTGCGGATCATAATTCTCAGTTCTGATATGACTGAATCTAATTTGATGGAAACTGAGATAAAAAAATATGACAATTACGTATACTATCATGATAAATGAGATTGAAATCTTTGTTCATGTAGAAATGCTATGAAAAAGTATTACTTTTTCCTAATTCTGATGGCAATGTTGCCCTTAGGTTATGTTTTACTGAGTTCAGAATACGACGCTGAAAATGATTTTCAAACATATCAAAATCCACATGACGAGTTAGTTACAGATGTTAAAAAAATGGAGTCTGAAATAAATGAAAAAATTCTAAAAAAAGATATTGTAACTAATATTTTTTCGCAACCTCAGGATTCGGGAATAATCCTTCTTGATTATTTTAATGAGCTAATTCAGGAAATTGCCGCTGACTCTTCAATTTATGACCTTGTTGGCTTTTCAATAGGGATGGTAATCTATGGAATATTTGTTTTTCATTTTTACAGGTTTCTATCTAGACGCGACTTGTTTTCTATGAACATTGAGAAAAGGATTGCTCAGGGCAAATTCAAACCCACAGGTAAGAAAATATCAATAGCGCCAAGAGCTGCAGCTTTCATTGCAACGAATTTCTTTATTTTTCCATTTGTGATATTTTTGTGGTTTATCGGCTACTCTTCATTTATGTTTATGCTGGTTCAAAACATGCCAACCTCGACCATTTTCCTAGTTTCAAGCAGTTTGATCATTGCAATCAGAATTTCTGCATATTACAAAGAGGATCTGTCAAGAGACATTGCAAAATTGCTTCCCTTTACCCTTTTGGGCATATTCCTATTTAATCCTCATTTTTTCTCGTTTTCAGACATCCTGTCACGATTCCTTGAAATACCTTCTTTTGTAATTCAAATCGCATTTTTTATGATTCTGTCAATGGCAGCAGAGATAGTTCTTAGTACCGCATACCTTGTCAAGATTAGATTTTTTCCTAAAAAAGAAGGTGATTTAGATGATGATCATAGTGCACCAGCATGATTAGGATGTACTGTCAAAGCCATAATTTTTTGCCAAAAACTTGCACAAGGTTTCAGAGATATTCTTTGCTTGATTACATGCTGGCTGATTATAACTGCCATAGCCACGTTTGTGGCATACTACGGCGCTGTCTTTGAGGATTCCAAATGACATTCAAGAAAACGATCGACGGCACAGAATAGTTACAATAATAATTTTCATTACCCTGAACATCCTTTTGGGATTTTTTTATTCAGACCCGTGAAAAATATTGGTATCATTTGGTTCCCTTGGTTATGAGCACTGGGCATTTTGCGTGTCCAACTACGCCGCTTGCAACACTGCCTAGGACGATCTTTCTAAAGCCAGTTCTGCCATGAGAACCCATTACTATAAGATCAAAACTATTTGCATCAGCATAATCCACTATTGCATCTGATGATGAAGGATTGTGAACTATCTTTATTGAGAATGATACGTTTTTGGTCTTTGCCTCATCCTCAAGTTTTTTGAGTATCAGAATAGCTGCATCTTCCTGCTCATCTTGAATTTCTTGCATACGCCCAAGTGACATGCCAGCAGAATCAGATGTTTTTGACTGGATGACTGTCATTGCTGTAAGTTCTGATTCAAACTTTTCTGCAATCTCCAATGCCTTTTCAAATGCTTTCTCAGAATATTCAGAACCGTCAAATGGTACGAGTATTTTTTCAATTGTCAATTATTTTACCACCGGTACTAGAATCTTTTCCAACATATCATAGAACTTATTTTTTGGAATTTATACCCATGGGTGATTTTTCAAGTTGAATGCTACAGTTGAGCCGGTTACAAAAACAGTTACAATTTACCAGAAATTTATGATTCTTTAATTTTTGCTGAAATTTTGTCAGTAAGATCAATGATGTCATTTTCTCCTTTAGATTTTATTTTGATAAATTTTGTAATCATAGTCATCTTTTATTAAATCAAAACACAAATTCAAATCTTCTTCCGTCGAATAAATTCTCTTTGGTTTTGATAATCAAAGATATGCTTAAGTTCGTAAAATTGTTTGGAATGTCATGCAATTCAAAATTGGCAGATGGACTGCAAAAGCATACAACTGTGCTTCTATTTATCAAGGAAATACATCGGCATAATTTAACATAAAAGGTCCTGGAGACATTGCCGTTTATCACGATGATAAAGTGACTAAATTTTATAAAGATGGAACAGTTTCGGGGAAAAAAATCAAAATCAAAAATCCTTCTCATACTTGGGTTTCAGGAACATACATTGGTCCTTCAGATAAGATGGAATTTGAACAAGAATGGTTTGCAAAATCTGGAACGTGGCAAACGGTGTATCATGGGGAAAATGCCAAATTATATAGAATTTTAGGCCCTACCACTCAAAGGGATAGTGACATACTTGTATCAGTTGATGGAATACAGACTGGATGTTTTTTGTCTAAATCCCAGTGTTGATGTAAAAGGTAAACGCATTAGGATAAAGAAAAGAAAGGGACCTTCTTTTGTTAGCGGATTTGCTTATTCATTAAAATAAAAAAAACAAATCATCATTTGATAGTTGTTTTTTCCTCTAGATATAATGAAAATTATGGGAGTTTATGAAAAAACAATCAATATTGAAAATTCCAATAAAAATATCTGCACTAGAATACCCGATAGAGCCTGATGCCGCCGCTATTACTTGGACCGATGACGACATTATGGTCCATACTGTAACTGAGCAGGAATCAGGATCATTTGATTCTGGATTCATTCAGGCCGGTGCAAACTGGGATCATACGTTTGACGAGTCAGGCGAGTACGACTATTACTGTACATTGCATCCTTGGATGAAATGCGCAGTGGTGGTAAGATAACTGCTCATCTCCTTTCTTTCTTTTCTTTTGCTGTGCCAATGTACCAACTTTTCAATCCATAGCGAACTTGTAATTATTACAAACAATATCACTGCAATAATTCCAATCTTTAACCCGCTGATGTTGCTTCCAATGTCTACTCCCTTTGTTTTTAGTATGTGTTGTCTGAATTCCTCATGAGATTTGTCTCTGAATTGTGGTAGGTTCTTCATGGTCTGCAATGAAGAGTTTCGTGGCTTGCTGTCCTTGCCTCTTTCCTTGCTGCGTTTTCTTCTTCGATTTACAGCATTTTTTGCATCATTAGTTTTGGTTATCAATCCGGTAGAATTTTCTATCAATTCGGTAAAATATTCCGAAACTTTCCGATAGTCTGATCGATTATTCAATCAATTCGGTATCAATTAGGAGATTTTCCTGAAACTGTCGATAGAATATTTGATCGATATCAATTTGGAATACATTATGATGAAAGATGAAAATAGATTCTTTGGACATGTCTAAAGATCATCCTGATGCTTGTATGATATACACAGCAAGAAAAATTGCCAAAGTAAGGACAAAGCATCAGAGAGTCATCCCAATCAATCTATTCCTATTGCCTGGCCGTCACGGCGAATCTCAGCGATCCCCTGAAAACCCTTTGAGCCTTGCTTTTTTATCACTGCATGTATGGCGCCATGATAGTACGAGTATGGCTCCTTGGAGTCTATCTTGTATCCAAGCTCCGCCAAGTGTGAAATTACGCTCTCATCAAATCTTTCTCCCTCTACTGCAACTGTTCCGTCAACTGAACAGTGAATTCGCGGCCTGTCCATTGCATCGTTTGGACTACTTCCCAAGTCGACAATAGAGGATATGAACTGGGCAGTGGTAGTGGGTATCCTGTCACTTCCTGGAGTGCCAAGTGTCATCCATGGTATGTTTTTGTGGAAAAGCATTGTTGGCGCAACTGAAGTCCACGGACTGGTGTTTGGACGCAGGTAGTGAGGATAGTTTATGTTGTCATACTCAAAGGATGACATGTAGCAGTTATACAGGAATCCAAGTCCCTTTGCTGCAGCCTTTCCACCGTATACCAGCTCAATTGACTGGGTGATTCCCACTGTGTTTCCCTCATCATCCATGACAGAAAGATGCGTTGTGTCCTCGTCGTGAAACTTTTTTGGTTTGGGTTGAGAGTTTATCGATATGCCATCGGCTATGGACTCTGAGAGATGCTTGAGAAATGTTTTGTCATGCAATAGCCTGTCATCAAACTGCTTGTATGTGGATACCTCGTATGGCCTCTGCGTCCTAAACGCAAGTGATCTTCTGAATGTCTCCACCAGATAGTGATAGTATTCTGGCTTGCCGTTCTTTATTGTCCTTACCGGGATCTCGTTTAGCAGCATAAGAATCAGAAGCAAAATCCTTCCGACTGCTGGTGGTGGAAATGTCTTGACTGTGACATTTCTGTACTTTCCAAGCAGCGGCTCTCTTTCTATGACTTTTGGCATCATGACCAAGTCATTCTCGCGCAGCAGTCCCTTGTTTTCCCTCATGTCCGCATCTATCATCTTTGGAATCTTGCCGTGGTAAAATGACCTGTATCCGTTTGCCCCCAGATATGACAGAAATTCTGACAGTTCCTCCTGCACGAACAGATCCTTTGGATCATATGGAACTTTGCCGTCCTTGAGTAAATATCTTGCACCGGATCCTGATTCAACCTTGGCAAAATTCTTAAGTTCACGTTGCTGCAAGTCATGCTGAAGTTTTGTGATCCTGTATCCTTTCTTTGCGATCTTGATTACTGGATTTAGAACGTCTGCCCAGTCAAGATTCCCATATTTTTCATTGAGAAATCCCATCACTGCAACCGTGCTTGGAACTGTGGCTGCCCTGTATCCTATGGAACGGTCTTGAACATGCCTTAATTTTGATGGCGTTGCAAGCGAGGGTGCACGTGTAGAGCCGTCAATGCAGATGGTCTTTCCCTGAAAATGCATTATTACCATGGACTGGCCTCCAATTCCTGAGGCCTGAGGTTCGCATACTCCCAATGCCAACGCGGTGGCACATGCGGCATCGATTGCATTGCCGCCTTTCTTGAGCATCTCGACTCCTGCCTTTGTTGCATCAGGGAATGCAGAGGACACCATCCCCTTTTTGGATTCTGAGAACTTGCTGTCAGTCGTTACCTGAAATGATTTTTCAATTTTTTCAACATTCAAATTTTATCTATTAACTTCATAATATGAAATTAAATAAACACTTCATTTGGAGTCAAAACTCTTTAAATCATTTACATCATGTTATAAAAAATCTAAAACTTTTTTACAAACATTTCAATACTTGAAACAAATTTTATCTGCCCGATTTTTCCAAATCTTTCAACTTTTTTGAGCAGATTTGAATCTCTTCAAAGGTGTGGCTCTTTTAAGAGACCAAAAACTACACTGAATCGTTGCCTGGTTTTTGTGGATGCTTTTTTACCTGACCAACCTTCCAACACGAAAGAAAAAAATTCGTGTGGGATTGGAATGGTTTTTGGATCTATTTTTCCATCGAAGCGAGATACTTACTGTGGGGAAGATAAAAAACAAAGAAATTTCAGAGTTGGATAACCCAATTCAGTCTGTCTTTGATATTAAACATGAGGAATTATGGCACTAATTTTTGTACTAAAAATTATGTCAAACTTCACTGAATTGGTGATGTGAAAATACTACCATGTATTTTGGATTTACAAATTAGATTCGGATTGTATTTTTATATATCATACAAAATTTCTTTTCTAATTTGATCTTTATTTACTAGAGACTGTTATTGTAGCCGTTGAGTAAAACCCACTCAAAAGACATTGCAAAAAAAGGACTTGAATACTTGCTTTCTGATGAAAGCCAAAACATTGTAGATGTTTTGATGGGACAAGAAAATGTTCAGGTGGTAAGCTCCGATATACTTGTTAATGAAGTACAGACAAGGGTTTGGAAGGCATTGACAAAAGGTCATCAATATTCAGATGTTGCAAAGGACTCTGACAACTTTCTGAGAGAGAATGTTTTTTCCAACAAATCTATGGTGGTGATGTATGTGGACTTGGTAGGTTCTACACAGATGGTTTTGGACCTGCCACAAAAGCAATTGGCAGTGATTGTAAGCTCATTTGCACAGGAGATGGCATATGTGATTAAACAGCACAATGGCTATGTCTTAAAATTTGTAGGGGATGCCGTAATCGGCTATTTTATAGAAAATGACAAATTTCACATTGCAGATAACTCGGTCAGCTGTGCAGAGTCAATGCTCAAAGTTCTCAAGATGGGAATAAACCCTGTCTTGAAACAGTATGACTATCCGGATCTTGCAATAAAAATTGGAATAGATTTTGGCGAGAATTCAATTATTCGTTATGGCGACAATGAAAAAGAGTCCCATGTTGACCTTCTTGGCCCGTCGATGAACATGGCAGCAAAAATACAGACACATGCACAACCAGACCAGATTCTAATTGGCGGCGAGGTTCATGCAAGACTGTATCCATCAATTCGGGAATATTTTGAGCAGGTTGCATGGAGAAACAATGAATGGAATTACAGAAATAAAATTACTGGAAAAATCTATCCTGTGTATGCGTACGTGGGAAAATAGATCACTAGTATTATTTTATCATTTACAAAAATACCCGGCATCATAGATCTGCGAGACAATTGTCGACGTGCTCAGAAAAGATGAATGGGATATCTTTTGGTATATCGCACGGTAATCCAAGATATATGCCCCCATGATGTCAAATTCGAGATGGCAGGAACGAGGTATGTGCGAATGTACCATATGTCACAAGTTTATACGTGCTGCAGCATCAAAGATGTGGGAGAAAATATAGTGAAGAATGGTGGCAAACAGGCTTGACGACAAACAAATAGAGGAAATAGTTCACACCGTACTTGATCCTGAAGATATTTTCAGCATTTACAATGATGACAGAAACACGAGAATAATGGTTCAGAATATGGATACAGATGAAATAGACAAATGTGTAAAACAACTGGATGATATTTTACTGCCGCTAGTCGATAAGCCATATCGTATTTGGATTGACAGCAAACCTGAAGATTTGGATTTTGAATTAAACGGATCTAAAAAAGAAAGCAATATCGCAGAAGATAAATTTCTGCATAACGGCGGAGAGTCTGACAGTGTTGATATTTCTCATGCAGAGGAAAAAACAATTGTTCTAAAAAATCAACTAGAGCCAGAAAAACTCGACGAGATTATTTACAACAAAAAAACATCACTGTTTGGGTCTGTATTCAGCAGACCAAAACCTGAACAGATACATGTACATTCAAAGATCACTGCCTATGAGTCGTATCTAATAATTTCTGGCAAATATGAGATTGATTTTTACCGCAAGGCTACACACAAGATAGACGTGAGCGGAGACGTGATAGAAATAATCATGAATGATGGAATATTTCCCATCAAGACAAAGTCTGGAATTCTGGACAAGTTTGGGGACAAAATGAAGGAGGGAATTGGAATAGACAAAGAGGAAGTGGAATTGGAGGTTGAAGAGCATGCAGTGCAAAGGCAAAGTGGCACACTCACTTTGGACCATCACGGGCATGAAGTAAAGGAGTTTCCACACAAGATTGATTCCAAGAGCATTGAAAACTATCCCGCAAGAATACTGGAGCAGAATTCAGAAAATGTAAAACAACAGGAATTGACAAGGGAGAGTTGTATTGAGAATCTCAGAATAAAACTGTGCAAAACAAGTCCACAAGACATTAGAATGAATTCTGAAAAATTCACCATCGATAAAATCACTACAGTATATGTTCCCGTCCATGAGGCAAGATGTGTTGACGCTAAAAAGAAAGTAGAAATTCTCAGAATTGACGGGATTACAAAAAAGGTACTAGGTTAGATCTTATCCAACAAGTCCTTTTTCTTTGCATTGAATTCTTTTTCGTTTATTATTCCCTGTTCTTTTAGCTTTGCAAGTCTCTCAATTAGATCGATTGTCTCGTTTTTGAATTCAGAGGATTGAGGTTTCATCTTCTTGGCTGCATCCAAACCGTCATCTACTGCATCATCAATTCTTTCACCTAGTTCACCTGCTTCCCTGGCAGCCATCTTTCCAATCTCAATGCTTTTGTCCTTTAGCTCGTCTGCCTTTTTTGCAAGATTGTCTAGAAATCCTTTTTTTGGCAAGGGTCCTTTTACAGAATGGTTTTCAGATTGTTCATCATTGTCCTTACTTTCCATATTTTAGGTAACCGTCTCTTGTAAATAAACCTCGTATGAATGTGTGCGATTTATCAAACAACGTTTTACATGCAAGCCTTTTTTTTGAATGGAATGGATGATGCTATTTCCCCCTGCCTTGCTTCCCCTCGGAATCATGTTTTCTTAACATCTATTGAAAAATCTGCAATGGAAAGTGACTTTCCACACAAAGGGCATCGGTTAGAAAAACCTCTCATCGTATCTTTTAACGGTCTGAGCAGTTTCATAGTTTTTATTATTTTTCCACAATTCCCACATTCGATATCTACAGACAGGAAGTAACTAGTCGGGACACCGATATAACATTTCATTTTCATTAGTTTTAAGGAATCCCTAAAAATTTCCGATTGGGAGATGGGCCTTTTATCCGTAAAAAAACTTCCACGTGGGTCTTTTATTTTGCTCACTAACTATATTCAATCATAATACGTATGAGGGTATAGTTAAGGAAGACATTACTTAACCCATGTGGAACTAGAAATATTAAAAAAATAAAAAAAATAATTTGTGATTAAGGGCTAGTTTTCTTCATCAAGTATTTTTCCCAGTTTCTTGATTGTCATCTCTTCTGTTTTGAGATGCTTTTTCAGAAGGTTCTGATGATCACGTTTGTGTTTTTGGAACACTTGACGAAGTTTTCCTCTTGTCTTTGCATTCTTTAGCTGCCTGTCATAATCTGCATGCAGTTTTCTAATGCTCTTGCCAAGTTCATCTGTAGTCTTCTTCCCGTTTGATGAGACTGCAGATGTAATTAATTTGGAAGTCATGATAACACGAGCCGAAATGTCCTACAAAAATCAAGTTGGTATAAAATACTAGACCAGTGATACTAGATTCCAATCATGGTTTAAGGTAACAGTCTATGGTACAGTACATGCTGCAAAAATCTGAAGTAAACAATTCAAAACCCTTTCCACAATTTTTACATTTGACTTTCATTGTAATTCATTCTTCGTTCCAGACTGTTGTATACAATGTCTTTCTCCAAATATCAGTTGATTATATTCTGAATGAAATCAACCAGTTATTTTGGGATTGCATTTGAGCAAAAATCTTTTGGCTTAATACTGTCTTGCATTATTTTCATTTCATGACACAACAAATCATAATAAACAGACAGAACCAAAAAACAAACCAATTAGACGCGGTTAAAAGACATGTCAAAAACGCCTCCCTGATCAGCGAATACAAGCCAATTGCGGCTGATCTGATGGGCCTGTCCTGGATCTTTGCAGGAGGAAACGATGAAGAGGAATGGAATCCATATGATTGAATCAGTTGAAACTTCATTGCATGCATTGGAGTATGGATTGTACAGTTCTCTTGTCACTTTGAGACAACGATTGCGTAAACGCACGGTCGAACCCGAATTTGATTCTGAGATACTTAATGCATACAGGTAATTG
>Ga0224509_10000118_pt1 | contig 20236 bp, 23 predicted proteins | sample SF_Jan12_sed_USG_5_FD_170158 | JGI IMG/M metagenome (GOLD analysis project Ga0224509, IMG submission 170158) | Sediment microbial communities from San Francisco Bay, California, United States - SF_Jan12_sed_USGS_24 | ecosystem: Environmental > Aquatic > Marine > Sediment | place: USA... | reverse complement strand
ACAATCAGCAGACAGGATACGGTATTGCCTGCAGACCCTGACGACGCTCAGCCGTGGTACGAAGAGACACGAGAGCTTTAGGAAGCGCGACCGAGCAACTTGCGTGTCGATACCTGACAAACAGGGGGCTGGAACAGGTTGAGCGCAATTACCGCTGCCGCCATGGCGAAATCGACCTCGTTATGCTGGATCATGATTGCCTGGTGTTCGTCGAGGTTCGTTATCGCTCCGCCACTGCATTCTCGAGTGCTGCCCTGACCGTCGACCGGCGCAAGCAGAGCAAACTGGTCAGGACTGCCGAAATGTTCCTTGCAACCCGGCCGGGATTTGTTGCCCACCCGACACGATTCGATGTCATAGGAGTCGATGCACGCGCGGATGGGCGCAGGGCCGTCGAGTGGATTCGTGACGCCTTCGGCCCCTGAACAGACGCACCAGGAAACGGCTGCTAGAATTGTCCCAACTTCAACACGAGTAGATCAATCATGGATCCTGTAACGCGCGTTCGTGAGCATTTCGCGGAAAGTATTGCGACCAAGCAAAGTGCCGTAGAGGCTCTGAGCGAGAGTATCGCCGCAGCCGGGGCGCTGATGGCCCAGTCATTGCTCAACGACGGCAAGATCCTGAGCTGCGGCAACGGCGGGTCCGCGGCCGACTCGCAGCACTTCTCCTCGGAACTCCTGAATCGGTTCGAGATGGAGCGTCCGGGACTGCCCGCGATGGCGCTGACCACAGACGCCTCGACCGTTACGTCGATCAGCAATGACTACTCGTACGAGGAAATCTTCAGCAAACAGGTTCGCGCACTGGGCAAACCACAGGACGTGCTGCTCGGCATCTCGACATCGGGCAACTCCGAGAACGTTTGCCGAGCCATCACCGCGGCGCATGAGCGCGGCATGAGCGTCGTGGCGTTATCGGGCCGCGATGGCGGCCGCATGGCAGGAATGTTTACTGGGGACGACGTCGAGATCCGGGTGCCGGCGACTCGCACAGCGCGCATCCAGGAAGTACATCTCCTGGTAATTCACTGTCTGTGCGACCTGATTGACACGACGCTCCTCGGAGACGCCTGAGAGTCCGGCTACTTGACGACCCTCAGGTGCGGCCGCGACCGTGTCTCTTCGACTTCGTCCGCGTGCCGAATAGAGTCAGACGTACCGGAGTCATTGGAAAAGATCATCCCCTGCCCGGTCTCTCGCGCATAGATGCCGAGTATCGAACTCGTCGGTACCCAAACGTCGAAGGGCACTCCGCCGAAGCGCGCGCGGAAGCTCACAGAGTCGTTAACGAGCTTGAGATTATGCGCAGCAGAATCACTGATATTGAGAATGATCTTGCCGTCCTTGACGTGCTCATGCGGCACGCAGACTCCATCGACAGAAGCATCAACGACGATATGGGGCGTGTGACCGTTGTCGGCCATCCATTCGTGCATCGCTCTGATCAGATAGGGTCTTTTTGATCGACTTGGATTTGCCACTTTCCCGCAAGCCTTTTGTTTTTTCCCTGGCACGAAGCTTACCACCCTTTTGCGCAGCATTTGAAAAGATTACATAAGCTGACAGTCGTGCTCTGTGCCATCCCAAATACGGCTGCTCGCTGTGCACGTCAGCAAACATAAGCTGACGTCGCTGCGATAATACTCACATGGAAAGGGCCCGGGGTATTGGATTCCCGCGGCCTGAAGCGAGCCTTCGGCGAGCAGCCCGGGAACCGATACCCCGGGCCCGTCCACCCACCTACATCCGCATTTCCTGCTCCAGTTCAGTCAGGCTCTGCTGGAACGAGCGGCGCGCAAAGACGCGCTTCATGTACGCTTCGATCGACTCTCCCTGGGCACCAAACTCGATGCCATACAGCGGCAAACGCCACAGGATAGGCGCGATGCTGCAGTCCACGAGCGAGAATTCATCGCTCAAGAAATACGAGCGTGCGCCAAACAGTTCGGCGCTTTGCAAAATGCTCTCACGCAGCATCTTGCGGGACTTGGAACTCAGCTTGCCGTCCATCGGATCAGCCTCTTCCGCAAGCGAGTACCAATCCGTCTCGATACGGAACAATGCCAGCCTGAATTGCGCGCGCGTGACCGGGTCCACCGGCATCAGCGGTGGATGCGGGAAGCGTTCATCGAGGTACTCGATGATCACGCGCGAGTCATACAATGTCAGGTCGCGGTCAACGAGCGTCGGTACTGTGTGATACGGGTTGAGATCCATCAGGTCTTCAGGCAGCTCCGGACCCGTGACGTTGACGATCTCGATATTTATGTTTTTTTCCGCCAGCACCAGGCGGGTGCGGTGGCTGTGAATATCCGTGGGACGCGAAAACAAGGTCATGACGGATCGTCTGTTTGGAATTGTTGCCATCTAATTAACGTCCTTCCAGATCTGCTTTTTCAGCATTACGGCGATGATCCAGAAAAAGATCAGGTACATAAGCACCCAGACGCCGAGCGTACGGCGCTCCGACCGGATCGGCTCCGCAATGTAGACGAGGAAGTTGACCGTATCGCGAACGAACTCATCGAAACCTTCGGCGTCCAGCGAGCCATCGGTAACCGCCTCGAAACCTTCAAAGTGTCGCGTGGTAACACCGTCTTCCGTATGTTCCGCGAACTCGGCGCGTTGGAAGCCCTGCAGCTCCCACAAGACGTGCGGCATGCTGGTGCCTGCCAGAACCGTGTTATCGACGCCTGTAGGGCTTTCGGACTGTACGTAAAAACCCTTCAGGAACGAGTAAATGTAGTCCGCGCCTTTTGCGCGTCCGATCAGAGACAGGTCGGGAGGCGCAACACCGAACCAGCGACCGGCTGCCGCCTCCGGCATCGAAACCTCGATCGCCTCGAAGGTCTTTTCAGCGTTGAACATCAGGTTTTCGATGAGCTGCTCCTCCGACAACTCGAGGTCCTTGCCGATCGTGTTGTAGCGGACATACTTCGCAGAGTGGCAGCCCGAACAGTAGTTCATGAAATTGCGCGCTCCGCGCTGCAGAGAGGCGATATTGCCGGGGTCGATGTTCGCGTGCTCCAGCGCGGCACCGCCTGCAGCGAAACTCTGCGCGGCAGCAAGCAACACGACGGCTCCTGCGAGCCGGGTGATCACGTTGAACTTACCCATGGTAGACCACCCTCTCAGGCACCGGCTTCGTCTTGTCGATCGTCGTGTAGTAAGGCATCAGCAGGAAGAACGCGAAATAAATGACAGTAAATATTCTTGCCATCAGTACGTAGACTCCCTCTGCGGGCTGTACACCCAGCCACCCGAGCGTCAGGAAGCTGATGACGAACACCGTAAGCGCCGACTTGTAGATCCAGCCACGGTAGCGAATCGACTTCACACGAGACCGGTCCAGCCAGGGGAGAAATACCGGCAGCACGACAGACAGGCCGAACAATATGAAACCCCATAACTTGTCCGGAACCGCGCGGAGAATTGCGTAAAAAGGCGTGAAATACCAGACCGGCGCAATATGCTCCGGCGTTGCTCTCAGATTGGCGGGCTCGAAGTTCGCGTGCTCGAGGAAATAGCCACCCATCTCCGGCGCGAAGAACACGACCGCGCTGAAGATCATCAGGAACACGAGGATCGCCACGAGATCCTTGCTGGTGTGGTACGGATGGAACGCCACGCCATCCAGCGGTACACCGTCAGGACCCTTATTTTTCTTGATCTCGATGCCGTCGGGGTTGTTCGAGCCGACTTCATGCAGCGCAACGATGTGGACGAACACGAGACCAACCAACGCCAGCGGCAGCGCAATGACGTGCAGCGCGAAGAACCGGTTCAGGGTAATGTCGGAAATCGAATAGTCGCCACGGATGAACTCGACGATGCCTTCACCAACGACCGGGATGGCGCCAAACAGGGAAATGATCACCTGCGCGCCCCAGTAGGACATCTGGCCCCAAGGCAGCAGGTACCCTGCAAAAGCTTCAGCCATCAGCACGAAGAAAATCAGCATCCCGATCAGCCAGATCAGTTCACGTGGCTTCTTATAAGAGCCATAGAGCATGGCGCGGAACATATGCAGGTAGACGACGATGAAAAAGAACGACGCGCCCGTCGAATGCAGGTATCGGATCAGCCAGCCCCACTCTACGTCGCGCATAATGTACTCGACCGACGCAAACGCTTCTTCCGCGGACGGCTTGTAATTCATCGTCAGGAAGATACCGGTAATCAACTGGATCGCCAGCACGACGAACGCAAGCACACCAAACACGTACCACCAATTAAAGCTCTTGGCTGCGTAATATTTGGTGACGTGGTACTCGAGCGTCGACGTCATCGGGAATCGATCGTCGATCCACTTGATCAGGCCGCCCAACATGCCCTCGGGTCGCTTGCCGACTTCTGCTTCAACTCTTGCCATTACGCTACTCCCGAATCCTGGCCGATCAGAATCAGGTCGTCACGGACGAACCGGTGTGGAGGTATCTTGAGATTGCTTGGCGCCGGTACGCCTTTGTAGACTCGCCCGGCGAGATCGAATTTCGACCCGTGACAGGGACAGAAAAAACCGCCGCCCCAGCCCTCGACCGGCCGCGGCTGGAAATCCTCCAGCGGCGCACAACCAAGATGCGTACAGGACCCTTCGACCACCAGCCACTCGGGCCGCAGCGATCTCGTTTCGTTTGCAGCATAGTCGGGCTGTTGGTCGACAACCTGGGAGTTCGGATCGCGCAGGTTGTCCAGGCCCTCGGCCAGGCTGCCCAGCATTGCATCGTTTCGACGCAGCACGAAAACCAGCTTGCCTCGCCACAGGACGCGAACCATTTCACCCGGCCCGATAGACCCCAGCGGCACCTCGACGGGTGCACCCAGAGCCTGCGCCCTCGCACTCGGCTTGAGCGACGCAAGAAATGGCACAGCGACAAAGCCGGCGCCAACGGCACCGGTCACAGCGGCTGCAACGGCTAGAAAATGACGGCGGTTACGGTCTATCCGATCGGCGTCGTCTTCGGTCATCAGGCACTCCCATACGCCCGGCTGAGAAAGGTAGGTTTACTGTCCCTTCGGTCAGCGCGCTTTTTCTTTGTTTCGATACTGGTAGATTTGCAGCAGGCCCGGTTTGCCGTCAGGATGACGAGTGCACTGGGACTTGGTGCGGAACCAATTGCGCATTATACACGGGCGTTGTTGAAATTGGCTAGGGACGCGATTCCTGAGAGCGGGACCGGGGAAACGGAGCGGTGGCGAGCATGAAGTCGGCGCTGCTGTTTCTATTGCAATCGATCGTCGCGGGCCTGGCGGTGGCGTTCGTCGTCGTCCTCGTGCGTCCGGAACTGCTGCCCTCGCTGCGTTCCGTGGAGACGAGCGCCCCCACGAGTTTCGCCGCCGCCGTCGAGGCGAGCGCCCCGTCCGTGGTCACGGTCGTCACACGCCGCCTGGTACAGGGAGACCCCGACTCGTCGGGCCGCAGCCGGTTTCGAGTCGATACGAGCTTTGCTTCGGCCGTGGCGATCGACCCGGACGGCTACCTGGTCACGAACTGGCATGTCGTCGTGGATGCCGCCGAGATACAGGTGCAGATCGGCAATGGCGGCTTCGTCGTGGCCGAAGTGGTCGGCCAGGACGCCGAAACCGATCTGGCGCTCCTGAGCATCGACGCCGGGTCCGTACCCGGGATCCGCCTCGGCAGCTCCCACCAGCTCCGGATCGGCGACGTGGTACTGGCGATCGGCAATCCTTACGGTCTTACGAAGTCCGTGACCCAGGGTATCGTGAGCGCCAAGGGCCGCGCAGCCCTGGAGCTCGCGACGTTCGAGGACTTCATCCAGACGGACGCGGCCATCAACGCCGGAAACTCCGGCGGCGCACTCGTGAATACGAATGGTCAACTGGTCGGGATCAACACCGCGATCCTTACGCAAGACATCGCCACCGAAGGTATCGGCTTTGCAATTCCCGTCGACCTCGTGCGCGGCGTGGTCGAGGAACTCAAGATGCACGGCCGCGTAATCCGCGGCTACCTGGGCCTCATGCCGGACGACCTGACAAGCGCCGAACGCGCGGAGATCGGCCTGGACAATAACCGTGGCATCCTGATCACGGAGGTCTTCCCGGGCGGTCCGGCCGAGCACGCCGGTCTTCGGGACAACGACATCCTGCTGTCGATAAACGGCGAGCCCATCATCCAGCGCCGGCAGGCACTCCTGATTGCCGCAAGCGCCAAGCCTGGCGACGAGATCGAAGTGCTGGCATGGCGCGAGGGGGAGCATTTCCGCGCCACGGTCGTTGCCACGGAACGCCCGCGGCAGCAGCCGTAAGGATTACTTCGGCACGCGCCGGATCGTCGCGCCCAGCTGCCGGAACTTCTCCTCGATGCGTTCGTAGCCGCGATCGACGTGATAAATTCGGTCTACGAGCGTTTCCCCTTCCGCAGCAAGGCCTGCCAGCACGAGGCTGGCGGAAGCCCGGAGATCGGTCGCCATGACCGGTGCCGCCGTCAAGCGGCCGACCCCGGTACAGATCGCCGTGTTTCCTTCGAGCTGGATGTCGGCGCCCATGCGCTGCAGTTCGAGCACATGCTGGAACCGATTCTCGAACACCGTTTCAGTGATCGTGCCGACACCCTCCGCAACAGCATTAAGCGTGCAGAACTGCGCCTGCATATCTGTGGGAAACGCCGGATAGGGAGCCGTGCGGAGATCGACCGAGCGTGGCCGCCGGCCGTGCATGTCGATCTCGATCCAGTCTTCGCCTGTCGAAATTTCGGCGCCGGCCTCGGCAAGCTTGATGAGCACCGCGTCCAGAGTCTCCGGCGCACTATCGAGCACCCTGACGCGCCCGCCGGTTACCGCCGCGGCGACGAGGTAGGTACCCGTCTCGATGCGGTCGGGCAACACGCTGTACTCGCCGCCGCCGAGCGCTGCCACGCCATTGACGTGAATCGTGCTGCTGCCGGCCCCCTCGATGCGGGCGCCGAGCGTGTTAAGAAAGTTCGCCAGGTCGATAACCTCCGGCTCCCGGGCCGCATTCTCGAGTACGGTCTCGCCATCCGCGAGGACGGCGGCCATCAACAGGTTCTCGGTGCCGGTTACCGTTACGGTGTCGAAGACGATATGCGTGCCCTTCAGCCGGTCCGCCCTCGCCTTAATGAAACCGTTTTCCACGACGACGTCGGCACCCAGCGCCTGCAGGCCGGCAACGTGGAGATTGACCGGTCGGGCGCCGATCGCACAGCCGCCGGGAAGCGATACGTCTGCCTCGCCGAACCGGGCGACCAGCGGACCAAGCACCAGGATCGATGCGCGCATCGTCTTTACGAGTTCGTACGGCGCCGTCCGCTCGGAAAGCTCGCGCGCGTCGACCTCGACATTGAGCCGGTCGTCGACGGTGACCTGCGCTCCCATGGTCTGCAGCAGGGAAATCGTTGTCGTAACGTCTTTCAGGTGCGGGACATTGCGGATCCTCACGGGCTCACTGGTGAGCAACGTGCCCGCAAGAATTGGCAACGCCGCGTTCTTGGCGCCCGATATCTGCACCTGGCCCGAAAGCCGCGTGCCACCCTCGATGAGGAGCTTGTCCAAGACTCCCTAAGCCCCGCCCGCCTGCTGCCATTCGTCCGGGGTCAAGGCCCGAATCGAGAGCGCGTGGATCTCGTTGCCGACGAGCGAACCGAGACAACGATAAACGAGCTGGTGCCGGGCCAGGGCCCGTTTGCCCTCGAACTCCTCGGCGACGACCAGCGCCTCGAAATGGTGGTTGTCGTCGCTCGCGACACGGACCGTGGGATTTTCGAAGCCCTCGGCGATCAGTTTCTCGATCTCGGCAGGTTCCATCGGACTCTTTACGGGTTACTTTTTCGGGGGCGCGCAGTTTAACCGTAAATCCGCAGGTATCCCAATGCGGCTGCCTGATTGTGTATGATAGCCGACCCGAGTGGGCGTGGAGCCAGGGGAAATTTGGTCCGCTTAAACCAACAATAAGGCCACTCGCCAGAACTAAAAACCCTATGCTTCTCAACATCGTCGAGGTTATTGGCGGCCTGGTACTCCTAATTTGGGGCGCTGACCGTTTCGTTCACGGTGCCGCGGCAGCGGCGCGAAACCTTGGCGTGGCGCCACTCCTGATCGGGCTGACAATCGTCGCGTTTGCGACGTCGGCCCCCGAGATACTGGTCTCGATAGTGGCCGCATCGCGCGGGGAACCCGATCTCGCCTTCGGCAATGCGATCGGCTCGAATATTGCCAACATCGGCCTCGTCCTGGGCACGATAGCGATTATTCGCCCAATCGAACTCCGGTCGGCAACCCTGCGTCGCGAGATGCCTGCGCTACTGGCCGTTTCGTTGCTTACGGTATCCCTGTTTCTCGATACCTTCCTGTCGCGCATTGACGGCTTCGTGATGCTCACGGGTCTCGTAATCGTGATGATATGGCTGGCCCGCCTCGGCATGCGCTCGGCGGCCACTGACCCGATGGCCGAGGACTACGACGCGGAGATTCCACAACACGTCAGCATGATCGCGGCAATCACGTGGCTGTTAGTGGGGCTCATTACGCTGTTGATTGGCGCCGAACTGCTGGTCGAGGGCGCGATCGAAATTGCGCGCACGCTCGGCGTCAGTGAGGTAGTCATTGGCATAACGCTGGTTGCTATCGGTACCAGCCTGCCGGAGCTCGCTGTATCGCTGGTCAGTGCCTTGAAGGGTGAGTTCGGACTCGCCATCGGTAACATCGTCGGGTCCAACATCTTCAATCTGCTGGCCGTCATCGGCATTGCCGCGGCGATAGAACCGTCCGCGCTCGCGCCTTCGGTATTGTCGCTGCATATCTTCGTGATGGTGGCCTTCACCCTGGTGCTGTTCGCAATGACCTACGATTACGACGGCAAGAGTGATTTGTCGCGCCTCGAGGGCATTGCCTTGTTGACGGCGTACATCGCCTATATGGGCTACGTTACGTCACAAAACCTGTAGCCGGGCCAGGTGCCGCTTTTGGCTGCGTTCAGGCGCAAAACGTTTAGAATACGTTGAAGGCCGAGCCGGCACACCGAGACTGCGAGAAAGCTGTGTCCGAAAACCTGAACAACGACGAGTTGGTTGCGCTCGCGCGCGAGGTGCTGGATATCGAATCCCGCGCTGTCAACGCGTTGCGTGCGCGGCTGGACGACGACTTCGCCACCGCCTGCAGGTTGATCAACGACACGCCGGGACGCGTAGTCGTAACAGGGATGGGAAAATCGGGCCATATATCATCCAAGATAGCCGCAACTCTCGCGAGCACCGGCACACCCGCCTTCTTCATGCACCCTGCCGAGGCCAGTCACGGCGACCTTGGAATGATCACTGAAAATGACCTGGTGCTGGCTATCTCGTACTCGGGAGAGACCGCGGAAGTCGTCACGATCCTGCCGCTCGTCAAGCGAATGGGTGCAAAACTCATCTCCATGACCGGCAACCCGAAGTCGACGCTTGCGCGTATCGCCAACGTTCACCTGAACGTGGCCGTATCGGAGGAGGCCTGCCCGCTGAATCTCGCGCCGACGGCGAGCACGACGGCGACGCTGGCGATGGGCGACGCGTTAGCGGTGGCGCTCCTGAAGAACCGGGGGTTCACCGCAGAAGACTTCGCCCGGTCGCATCCGAGCGGCAGCCTCGGCAAACGACTATTGCTGCGGGTCGGCGACGTCATGAGAACGGGCGAAGACATTCCGGCCGTCGGACCGGAGGTCAGGTTGCGCGACGGACTGATGGAGATGACGCAGAAAGGCCTCGGCATGACCGCCGTTGTGGACGATGGCGGCGGGATTCTCGGCATATTTACCGACGGCGACCTGCGCCGTGCGCTCGACGACGGCGCCGATGTGCACACGACGTCAATGGCAGAGGTCATGCACAGCAACTGCAAAACAACGACCGAGGGCGTCCTCGCGGCAGAGGCCGTGCACGTACTCGAGGAGAACAAGATAACCTCACTGCTTGTCGCCGACGACAGGGAACGACTGATCGGCGCACTCAACATTCACGACCTTTTTCGCGCAGGCATCATGTGAACTCGGCAGCAACCCATAATCGACTTGCGGAATTGCGTCTCGTTGCTTTTGACATCGACGGCGTCTTTACCGATGGGCGTTTTTACCTGTCCGACGACGGCATCGAGTCAAAGGCGTTCAATACGCAGGACGGCTTCGGCATCCGTCGGCTGATCGATGCCGGCTTCGAGGTTGCCGTTATAAGCGGACGCCGTTCGGCCGCGGTCGGGAAACGTATGGACGAACTCGGAGTCAAACACGTCATACTGGGCACCCGCGACAAGGGCGCGGCCTTCGACGAGCTAATTTCGAATCTCGGCGTGGAAGCAGCCGAATGCGCCTACGTGGGCGACGACATTCCCGATCTCTCGCTGCTGGAAAAAGTCGGCTACTCGATCGCCGTCGCCAATGCCGTCGGGGAGGTCCGCGATTTCTGCGATTACACGACAAAGGCGGCGGGCGGCTATGGCGCCGTGCGCGAGGTTTGCGATCTCGTCCTGGCGGCTGGGCCGGAGACCACGCGTTGAGTGCGCGTAACCTGCTGCTGTTCGGGATTCTGATCGCGGCAGCCATCGGTAGCTGGTACCTTGCGCGCGTGAGGGGGGACGAAGATGCGAACCAGCGCAGTGTCGACCCCGTACATCGTGGCTTCTACCTGAAGTCGGCACGGATCCTCGGAACGGGACCTAACGGCGATCTGGTCTACGAGATTCGTGCGAAGCATGCCGAGGAGCAGCTCGACGGCAGCATAGAGTTCACTGACGTTCGCTTCGACTACTCACCCGAAACGGATGTGCCGTGGACGGTCAATGCAGACACCGCGATCATCCTGCCGGTGCAGCCGCGCGTGCTGTTACGCGGTCACGTCAGGGCGACGAGTTCGCAGGGGTTTTCGGACAATGACACCGAAATCCGGACCCAGTACCTGGAACTCGATCCGGAACGCTATATCGCGGAAACCGACGAACGAGTCCAGATTCGAATCGGAGCACGCAGCCTGACGGCTACGGGCATGCTAGCATCACTCAACGACAATCGACTGGAATTGAAGTCGAACGTCAGCGGGAAATTCGTGCCCTAGCTCATGCGCAGAAATATCACCGTAAGACTTGCCGCCATTTTGTTTCTCTTGCCTGCCGCTGCGGCTGCGCAAATAAACGACCTGCGGTTGCCGATATCCCTCGATGCGGATTCCACCGCCTACGACGGCAAGAACTCCATGCTCATGTTCCGCGGCCTGCGCCTGTCCCAGGGCACCATCGGTATCGAAGCTGCCGAAGGTAAGGCGAGCAATCTCGACTTCGAAGACAGCATCTGGCAGTTCTCGGGTAACGTCATCATCGACGTCGAAAACGGCCACATCGAATGCGACGCAGCAGACCTGCAGTTCACCGAACATCAGCTGACGCTTGCCACTATCGTCGGCACCCCGGCAACCTTCGAACTCAAGCGGCCGGGCAGCGATGAAACAACCTACGCCGAGGCGGGGAAGCTGCGTTACGATCTCCTGGCGGGCACGATCGAGTTTTCGGAAGACGCGGTCATTACCGAAGGCGGAAACCAGATCGAGTCCAACTACCTGATTTACAACATTGTCGAACAGCGCATCAACGCGCAGGGCTCGCCGGAGGGCGACGGCAAAGTCAGGATCACATACACACCGAAAGACGCAGACCCCGAATCGGGCAACCAGGAAGACACCGAATCAATCGGTGATGTCGACGAGCCCGAGTCTCAGCCTGAGCCCGAGTCCGAGTCCGAGGACGGCGGTCCATGAGTATCCTCAGCGTTCAGGATATCTCGAAGAGTTACAAGCTCCGCAAGGTCGTCAAGACGCTCTCTATCGAAATAAAGAGCGGCGAGGTGGTCGGCCTGCTGGGCCCGAACGGCGCCGGCAAGACTACTGCCTTTTACATGATCGTCGGCCTTATCCCGGCCGAAGAAGGCACTATTCTCCTCGATGGTCACGACCTGACCGCATTACCCATGCACCGGCGTGCCCGCATGGGCCTGGGTTACCTGCCGCAGGAAGCGTCCATTTTCCGCAAACTGACGGTGGAACAGAATATTCTCGCAATCCTCGAAAATCGCAGCGATCTCGATCGTGCCGGCCGCGAGGAGGAGCTCGAGAAGCTGCTGGACGAACTCCACGTAGGACATGTGCGCTCGAGCCTCGGGATCAGCCTCTCCGGTGGCGAGCGCCGGCGCGTCGAGATCGCCCGCGCCCTCGCAGCTAACCCGCTGTTCGTGCTCCTCGACGAGCCCTTCGCCGGCGTGGACCCGATTTCGGTACTGGATATTCAACGTATAATCAAACACTTATGCGCTCGAGACATCGGCGTCCTGATTACCGACCATAATGTGAGAGAAACCCTCGGAATTTGCGGGAGAGCCTATATACTCAGTGATGGCAGTCTGATCGCTTCGGGTACACCGGAGGAGATTCTCGAAAACCAACATGTCCGGGAAGTCTATCTCGGACAGGAGTTCAAGCTCTGAGGCAATGCTAAAACCTTCGCTGCAGCTAAAACTCGGACAGACCCTCACCATGACGCCGCAATTGCAGCAGGCCATTCGCCTGTTGCAGTTGCCGGTTCTCGACCTGAATGCACAGATCCAGGATGCGCTCGAAGAGAACATCATGCTGGAGATGGAAGACCTGCCGGACGTTCCGAAGACGAGCGACGAGTCCACGGCCGAAATCCAGACGATCCAGGCCGAAGACCAGTGGCAGACCCGCGCTGACCGTCGCATCCAGGACGGAGGCTGGAACGGCGAAGGTCGGCCGATCAGCGAGTTTGCGGACGAATCCGGCCAGACGCTGCGCGAACACCTGCTTTGGCAGCTGGAGATGGGTCAGTTCTCGCCGCGGGAAGCGATGATCGGCGAGGCTGTCATCGATGCGATAAACGACGACGGCTATCTGACGATAGGGCTCAACGAGATTGAGGAAATCCTGGAACCCGAAACCAGCGTACGTCGCGAAGAGATCGAGGCCGCGCTTGCGAAGGTGCAGCGGTTCGATCCTGCGGGCATCGGCGCCCGCTCCTTGTCGGAATGCATTACGCTGCAGTTGAGACAGCTCGACACGGCGACGCCCGGTCTCGAACTCGCCATGGACCTCGCGGACCAGCATCTCGACCTCGTTGCAACGCGCGAATACGGCGAGCTGCGCCGCAGCCTGCGCACTTCGGAAGAGACCCTGCACGACGCGCTGGCGCTGATTCGCGGCTGCAATCCCCGTCCGGGGCAGTCGGTCAGCCCTGCCGCTGCCGAATACGTCATTCCTGACGTGTTCGTCCGCAAAGTGGATAATCGCTGGCAGGTCGAAATCAGTCCTACCGGCGTGCCGAAGCTCTCGGTAAACCAGCAGTACGCGAAATTGCTACGCGGCAGCGGAGACCATGCGGTGCTGCGTACCCAGCTGCAGGAGGCGCGCTGGCTGATTCGCAGCCTCGAGATCCGCAACGAGACCTTGCTCAAGGTAGCCACCTGCATCGTCAAGCGGCAAACCGATTTCCTGGAGCAGGGTGACGAGGCGATGAAGCCCATGGTGCTGCGGGACATTGCGGATGAGATCGGCATGCATGAATCGACCATCTCGCGTGTCACGACCAACAAGTACATGCACACGCCGCGCGGCGTCGTCGAATTCAAGTATTTCTTCTCGAGCCATCTCGCGACCGCAGACGGGGAAGATCAGTCTTCGACCTCCGTGCGCGCGAAGATACGCAAGCTCATCGGCGCGGAAAATCCGGCGAAACCACTGAGCGACAGCAAGATTGCAAGCCGGCTAGCGGACGAGGGGATAAAAGTTGCCAGGCGCACGGTCGCGAAGTACCGTGAGTCCATGAACATCGCGTCATCGAGTGAGCGTCGCCAGCGACCGGCGCGATAACAACACAAGGAAGTGAGTTCGTAATTACAAGCAGGAGAAAACTATGCAATTGAATGTCTCGGGCCACCACGTCGAAGTTACTGAAGCAATGAGAGGTTACGTAGAGTCCAAGATTGAACGCCTCGAGCGTCATTTCGACATAGTGTCAAACGTGCACTGTATTCTCACGGTGGAAAAGCTGCGGCATAAGGCGGAGGCGAAGGTTAACGTAAACGGCGGAACCATCTACGCCGATAACACGGAAGAAGACATGTATGCTGCTATCGATGGCCTCGTAGACAAACTGGATCGGCGTGTCAGGAAACACAAGGAGAAGCTTGTCGACCATCACGCCAGGGACGCCCACAAGAGGCGATTTTAAATGTCAGCCGCGCCGTCATAGCGCCGCGGCCTTATCACAAGAACAATAACAAGCCATGTTGCTCGAAGAAATTATCAATCCGGACGCTGTGCTCTGTAACGCGCAAGCGCGAAGCAAGAAGCACTGCCTCGAAATCCTGAGTGAACTGCTGGTTCGGTCGCAGCCGGATATTGCCGCAGACGACATATTCGAGCGTCTCATCGAACGTGAACGGCTCGGCTGTACTAGCCTGGAAGCCGGCGTTGCCTTTCCCCATTGCCGTGTTGAAGGTATCGACCGTTGCATCGCGGCCATGATCAAGCTGTCAGATCCGATAGATTTCGATGCCACGGACGGAGAGCCTGTCGACCTTGTTTTCGGGCTGATGGTGCCGAGGGAAGTAACTGACATGCATCACGCCGACATCGCCATGATCACCAACCTGCTCGGCAACGGGGAACTGAGAAGCAAGCTTCGAGAGGCGACGTCAAGCAGCGCTCTCTACAATACTCTCCTGGATGGTACTCGCGCCTCCGTCCCGGATCGATTGCAGACTGCCCACGGAAATTGACGGCCTGTCGGCCGCCACGGTTGCGACTATGACCGACACCATGCGCCTGATCATCGTAAGTGGGCTATCCGGCTCCGGAAAGACCGTCGCGCTTCACGCGCTCGAAGACCTCGGCTATTACTGCATCGACAATTTGCCGGCGGGACTACTCAAGGCGGTCGTGGACGAAATATCTGCCGGCAAGGGCCGGATCGGCCGCGGACTGGCTGTTGGCATCGATGCCCGCAATCGGCTTCAGGATCTCGAGTCGCTGCCCCACCTGATAGAGGAATTCCGGAAACAGCACATTCAGACGGACGTCCTCTTCGTGCTTGCCGACAACGAGGTCCTGCTCAAGCGCTACAGCGAGACGCGCCGGCGGCACCCGCTCGCGGAGCACGGCGCAGAATTGCGTAACGCCATTGAAGAGGAGCGAGAGGTTCTTTCGGAGGTTATTAATTCGGCCGACCTCATAATCGACACGTCCCGGACCAGTGTGTATGAGCTTGCCGACGTTATCCGGGAACGTGTTAACGGTCGTGCGCCTGCCGCGTTGTCGCTTCTCATAGAGTCATTCGGTTACAAACACGGCATCCCCGCGGACGCCGATTTCGTTTTTGACCTGCGGTGCCTGCCGAATCCCTACTGGGACCTGAATTTGAGGAACCTGACGGGACTGGATGAACAGGTCGTCCGGTTCCTCGACGAACAGGAATCGGTGGCGGCAATGCATGCGGATATCCTGGCCTTTCTCGAACGCTGGATCCCCGAATACCGGGCGTCCAACCGGGCCTTTCTTACGGTCGCGATCGGCTGCACCGGTGGCCAGCACCGGTCCGTCTACATGACCGAAAAACTTGCCGAATCGCTGCGCAGCTTCGACGACCACATCAGCACCCGCCATAAAGAGCTGTAAAGTTCGACCGCCCCGCCGCAACGCGCGGTACCGGGCGTTCCCGGGACGGGGCTCCCAGGCTGTTTTCGGTTAAACTCCTGCCGTAATCGGCGCCCCATTCCGGGGCCGGCAAATGAGTCGGGGCGGGATCCATGGAAGCGAGAGAGCACACCCAGGGCAACCTGCAACTGTTGCGCGAGCAGCTCGACAGCGGCCGTATGCGTTCCGCGCGGGTAATGGTCCATAGCCTGCATCCTGCTGAAATCGCACGTCTCCTGGAATCCCTTCCACTCCAGGAACGCGCCGTGCTCTGGGAGATGGTTTCGGCCGACGACGAGGGCGACGTCCTCGTCGAACTGAGCGACGAGGTCCGCGACGGCCTGATCGAAGGCATGCAGACCGAGGAACTCATCGCCGCAACCGCAGGCATGGACTTCGATGACCTCGCGGACCTCCTTGCGGACCTTCCGGAAGCCGTTACCCGGCAGGTGCTGCAGTCGCTGGACAAACTGGACCACGACCGGCTGCAGCAGGTCCTCGCATACGACGAGGACTGCGCCGGCGGTCTGATGAATATCGATATCGTGACCGTCCGTCCCGACGTCACGCTGGAGGTCGTGATGCGCTACTTGCGCGCCGTCGGCGACATGCCTGACGGAACCGACCTGCTGTTCGTGGTCAATCGCGATAATGAATACGTGGGTTCGCTGTTTCTTTCCCGTTTGCTGACGCATGACTCCGACACGCTGGTGTCCAGCATCATGTCGACCGACGTTCTGCCGATTCCCGCGCACACGCCTTCCAGGCAGGTCGTCTGGGAATTCGAGAATCGCGACCTGTTATCGGCTCCGGTCGTCGACGACGACTATCGCGTTGTCGGCCGTATCACCGTCGATGACGTGGTCGATGTGATTCGCGACGAAGCCGAGCACTCGTTGATGAGCGCCGCCGGTCTCGATGAAGAAGAAGACATGTTTGCGCCCGTGTTCAAGAGTGCGAGGCGCCGCGCGCTCTGGCTGGGAATCAACCTCGGCACGGCCTTTCTGGCCGCTTCGGTGGTCGACTTGTTCCAGACGACGATCGACAAAATCGTACTCCTGGCCGTCCTGATGCCCGTCGTGCCGAGCATGGGCGGCGTCGCCGGGACGCAGTCGCTCGTCATCATTACTCGAGCAATGGCGCTCGGCCAGGTCGACAAGACCAACGCCACGCGAATCCTCAAGAAGGAGCTCGCGGTCGGCCTGCTGAACGGTCTGGGATGGTCGATCGTCGTCGCCGCATTCACCTACCTGTGGTTCGGTGACTGGCGTATCGGCGGAGTCATTGCCGCGGCCATGCTCATCAACCTGTTCATGGCCGCTCTCTCGGGCTTCGGTATTCCTATGCTTCTCAAGCGGATGAAAATCGATCCGGCAATCGCCGGCGGAGTCGTCCTGACGACCGTGACCGACGTTGTCGGCTACATGACCTTCCTCGGGCTGGGCGCTGCGCTACTTCTGTAAGGCCCTGGCAGCGTGTCCGCGGACTGTGACTCAGGCATGCAGAATGTCGAGATCTTCTTCCACCCAGTGTGGCGCAAACAGCCGCGGCACCTCGTTGCCGGCGATGAAGTCCTGTAGCTGGTCCCGAACGCACATCGCGTCCCGATAGCCGAGTTCTATCAGCTCGCGCGTAAAGGCCTGTTCGAACATCAGGTAGCTCAGCAAACGGCCCTCGCCCCGACCGCGCCCGCTTATCCCCCAGAGCAGCGTGCGAAGCGCGACCGGCAACGCCTCACGATGTTTGCGGGCCAGTAAGCGAAGATCTTCGCTTGGCACGATGACCATCGTATCGATCGGGCGCATACGCGACAGCTTGGGACCGCGATGTTCGAGGGGCACCGTGTCGATAAGCTGATTGACCCGGCTCAAGCGTTCGAGATCGGAATAGAGGCCGTCCATGAACAGCGTGTCGAGCGTATAGCCGGCAATCTCGGCAAAACTCGGATACGGCACCGCGGTCTCGGGTTCGACCGTTCCGTCTGCAATCTCGTTACGCACGCCGATGACGAGGATGCGGTCGGCACCAAGATGCACGGCCGGGCTCAGCGGCGTCGCCTGGCGCATCGCGCCGTCGCCGAAGTACTCATTGCCGATACGCACCGGCGAAAATATCATGGGCACGGCAATGCTCGCCATCAGGTGATCGAGGTTGAGCCGGCTTTGCACACCGGTCCGGCGCGTGCGCGACCACTCCGCATGGCCGCTTGCGGCCTCGAAAAACGACGTCGACCTCGCCGAGCTGTAGCCTGCCGCCGTAACGCTGACGGCGTCAAGCCACCCCTGTTCGATGCCATGCTCGATTCGCGGGAATCGAACATTGCGGCTCAATAACGCACGCAGCGGCGAATTGTCGAGCAGGGATCTGGGCATGCGCACGAGGGTCCCACCCGTCACGAATGCGCCGAGCCATTGCAGACTGCTTTTCAGCATCGCCAGGTTGTCGGTCCGATAGACGTGGTGGCACCTGAAATTGCCCCAGACGCGCTCGAGTTCCGCAATCGCGACGCGGAAACGGCGCGCCTTGGCCGCCAGCACGACAGAATTGATGGCGCCGGCAGAGGTTCCGCTGATGATTCTGAACGGATTGACGGTTCCGCGCGGCACGAGTTCGGCGATCGCTTTCAGCACGCCCACCTGGAACGCGCCCCGCGCCCCGCCGCCGGGGAGCACCAATGCAGTCTTCTTGCGATTCGCCGGTGATTTCATGCTGACCTTGCTATCGCCAACGGTTTCGATGCCTTGCGCACCGTTCGACGTGACGTATCATAGTAGGTTCTGCAAATTTAACGAATCGGACCCAATCATGAATCGTTCTGTGTCCCGTTTTTTGTATCCGGCCATCGCGCTGTTGCTCGGTTCGCTGGCTGTCGCCGACGGCGGCGTCGAGATCGGCGCACCTGCACCCGAATTCGAGCTACCGGACCAGGAGGGGCAGCTGCACTCGCTCGAGGACTACAGGGACCACTGGGTTGTGCTTTATTTCTATCCGAAGGACGAGACGCCCGGCTGTACAACCGAAGCCTGTGAGTTTCGCGACAACATTTTCGCGTTTCGCAAGCTGAACGCGCAGATCCTCGGCGTAAGCCTCGACGACGTCGAGTCTCACAGGAAATTCGCCGAGAACCATGGTTTGCCGTTTCCCCTGCTGGCCGATTCGGAGGGCACGACGGCCGATGCCTATGGCGTCAAAACGAAGATGATGGGATGGACGGTTGCCAAGCGGCAGACATTCATCATCGATCCGCAGGGCAATGTCGCGCGGCACTACGAAAAGGTTGATCCGGACGAGCACGCCGCCGAAGTGCTCGCCGAACTCGAGGCGCTTGGCGCAGGCAACTAGTGCAGGGCCTTGATGCCGTCGTCGAGGCCCGAGATAGTCAGCGGGAACATGCGATCATCCATGATCTCACGAGTAAGCTTGATTGACGGCGTGAAATCCCAGCGTTCCCGGGGCTCCGGATTCAGCCAGATGGCTTTGTGGTAGGTGTTCAGCAGGCGCTTTATCCATACGGCACCCGGCTCCTCGTTCCAATGCTCCACGCTGCCCCCCGCATAGACGATTTCGTACGGGCTCATCGTGGCATCGCCGACGAAGATCAATTTATAGTCCGCACCATATTTGTGGGTGATATCGAGAAGGGGAACACGCTCGGAAAGACGTCGGCGATTGTCCTTCCACAACGATTCATAGACAAAATTGTGAAAGTAGAAATACTCGAGGTGCTTGAATTCGCTGCTTGCTGCAGAGAACAGCTCCTCGCAGGCGCGCACATGGTCGTCCATCGAGCCACCGATATCGAGGCACAGCAAGACCTTGACGGCGTTGTGTCGCTCCGGAACCATGCGGATGTCGAGCAGCCCTGCATTCCGCGCCGTCTTGTCGATCGTATCCTTGAGATCCAGTTGGTCGGCTGCGCCTTCCCGCGCGAACTTTCTCAGCCGTCGTAACGCCACCTTTATATTGCGGGTGCCGAGCTCGACCGAGTCGTCGAGATTCCGGTACTCGCGACGGTCCCAGACCTTCACAGCGCTGCGGTGCCGCGAGCCGTGCTGGCCGATGCGCACGCCTTCCGGGTTGTAACCGTGAGCGCCGAACGGAGAGGTACCCGCGGTCCCGATCCATTTGCTGCCGCCTTCGTGGCGCTCGTCCTGTTCCTCGAGCCGCTCGCGCAGCGCTTTCATCAACTCGTCGAAGCCGCCGAGCGATTCGATCCTCGCACGCTCCTCCTCCGACAACAGCAGTTCCGCCTGTTTGAGAAGCCAGTCGTCCGGAAGCTCTTCGAACAGGTCTCCGAGGCTGTCTTCGACGCCTTGGAAATAGGCGGCAAATATGCGATCGAAGCGGTCGAGTTGCGACTCGTCCTTGACCAGAGCCGCGCGCGCCAGATAGTAGAAATCATCGACATTGGTGCCGGCAACTCCACGCTTCATCGCCTCGAGGAGGGTCAGAAGCTCCGTGATGGACGTATTCATACCGCCTTCACGGAGCATGTAGAAAAACGGAATCAGCATCGCCGTTACTGCTGTCCGGC
>Ga0224509_10000117_pt1 | contig 20272 bp, 19 predicted proteins | sample SF_Jan12_sed_USG_5_FD_170158 | JGI IMG/M metagenome (GOLD analysis project Ga0224509, IMG submission 170158) | Sediment microbial communities from San Francisco Bay, California, United States - SF_Jan12_sed_USGS_24 | ecosystem: Environmental > Aquatic > Marine > Sediment | place: USA... | reverse complement strand
CCTCTGTGCTCTCCGTGTCTCTGTGGTTACTAAAAGCATAGATCGAGCTCTGGTATCTGCAGTATGAGGAGCTAAAGGAATAACCGTTTAACGGAATTTGCGAATTTGACGGAAATGCTTAGTTTCTCAACTGGTCTTCCGTCACCTGAGGAACATCACTATTGGAGCGAACAAATGAAGATCTTCTCCAAAGTATTTAATAAAACTAGGTACTTATTTATCTTCATTGCGGTCGTGCTCTTGAGCCATGCCCCTGTCCGAGCCCAGGAGCAACCCCTTACACCCAGACAGATCCTGGACAAGGTTGACGACCTCTTTCGAAGCAAGTCGAGCCAAGCGCTTGCAACCATGACTGTCACCACCGCCCACTGGAAACGATCATTATCTCTGGAGATGTGGAGCAAGGGTAAGGAGAAATCGCTTTTCCGCATACTCGCCCCCAAGAAAGAAAAGGGCACTGCCACTCTTCGTTCCGATAACGACATTTGGAACTACCTGCCCAAAGTAAAAAGGGTAATTAAACTGCCCTCATCCATGATGGCGGCGTCCTGGATGGGTTCACATTTTACCAACGATGATTTGGTCAAGGAGAGCCGCATGGCCGACGACTACACCTTCGAGATTACCTTTTCAGGTGAGATGCAAGGCCAGGAAATTGTCGAGGTTACCTGCTACCCAAAGCCGGATGCGGCTGTAGTTTGGGGCAAGGTGCTTGTTAGGGCCCTGCGGAAGGAATACTTACCTTTATCTATAAAGTACTACGATGAGGAACTTCTTCTGGCCCGGACCATGACCTTTTCCCAGGTGTCACAACTTGGTGGCCGGTTGCTTCCCGCTATGGTGGCGATGGTCCCAGAGGATAAGCCAGACGAATCTACTGTAATCCACTATAAAAAAATTGACTTCGACATCGATCTAAAAGACGACTTTTTCTCCTTGAGGACCTTACAAAAATAGAGGACGACTACGTGAACAGCCTGCAATACGGTTGGCGAAACCTCTGGCGTAACACCAGGCGAACCTGTATCACCCTAGCAGCAGTATGCTTGAGCACAGCTATCCTGATGGCAAGTTACGGGCTCATGGACGGCCTCATGCAACACGCCGTATCCAATGCCACGAATCTCGTGGTTGGCGAGGTCCAGGTCCACGCCCAGGGCTATCGGGCGGACCACTCAATCTACAAGGCCTTGAACGAGCCCGACCTCATTTTGCGGGCTGCAAAACAAAAAAACGTCGCCGCCGCACCCCGCCGTTACGGCTATGGACTCGTGGCCGTTGGAACCAAATCTGCTGGGGCACGGTTTTGGGGTGTGGAGCCAGCTTCGGAGCGGACCACCTTTGACCTTGCGCAACATCTGCAAGAGGGTCGCTTTTTATCAGAGACCACACAGCGTGGTGTGGTCCTGGGCCAGAAGTTAGCTCGGTCTCTGCAGGCTCAGATTGGCTATGAGATCGTGGTTGTGGTTCAGGCTGCCGATGGCTCTCTAGGCAACGATCTCTATACTGTGACGGGTATCCTGAAAGCTGTCGGAGATAGCATTGATCGCAACGCCGCTCTAATCCATGCGGCAGACTTTGTCGAACTCTTTGTTTCAGGAGAGCGGATTCATGAGGTAGCCCTCAATTCCAGAGGAATGGTATCCACCGAAGGACTAACGGCACTGCTCTCAATTGCAGCCCCTGAGGAAGAGATAAAGAGCTGGCGCCAACTTATGCCCGAGGTCTCGGATATGGTCAATCTCTTTGATGCGTTTATTTGGATCTTTGGGCTGATCTTTCTGTTGGCGGCTGGGATGGGTGTCATGAACACCATGCTCATGGCAACGTACGAACGAATCCGAGAATTTGGCATTCTCAAGGCTTTAGGGGCCACACCATGGGGCATCATCAGGGATGTTGCCGCTGAGGCTCTGGTGCTAGCTGCTTTGGGGACGGTTTTGGGAACAATCTTGGGCTTGGCAGGTTCCTACTATCTGCAGGAAGTCGGGCTTGATCTTAGCATCTTCGCCGGCACCTACTCGGTCGGCGGTGTAGCCTTTGACCCGATCTGGAGAGCGACCATCAGTCCCAAAATGGTTTTTATTCCGGTGGTGCTCATGCTGATCATTGCCTTGGTCGCCTCCCTCTACCCGGCGGCCCTGGCAGCACGGTTGGATCCGGTTAAGGCGATACATAGACCATAAAGGGAAATTCGAATACCGAAGCACGAAGCACGAAACAATATCAAATGACCAAAGCACGAAATTCAAAACGGAAAAGCAATAAATTAGGACTTTGTTTTGAACATTTGAAAATTTGAAATTTGGATTTGTTTCGAAACTGGGGACCCCCCCGCAGGGTGGGGAGTCCGCAGGACCAATTTCGGATTTACCTGACTTCATACATGTGTAGTGAGGGGCTGCTTAGACTATACCCTGCATAACAAGGAAAAGCCTATGATCCCCAGACTGGCTTGGCGTAGCATTTGGCGGAACAGGCGACGGACATTGATTACCGTTCTTTCCATCGGTTTTGGTCTAGCCTGCACAGTGTTTTTTATTGCCATTGGCGAGGGCGTGTATGCCCAGTTAATAGACCAAGTCGTTCGAATGCAAGCTGGTCACATCACCATGGAAAACCCAGGCTATCGCGATGCCCCTGCTGTCGATCTTTGGATCAAGGCCCCAGAATCTCTCCGGTTGCAAATTGAAAAATTACCCCAGGTTGAGCGGACTAAGCTGATTATTATGGGCCAAGGCATAGCCCGATCCGCTTCGGGCGACGTTAGCGCTACGTTGATGGGGATAGAACCCTCAGTAGAACTGGATACCTCGCCCTTAGTTCGCCACATCGTCGCCGGAAGATATTTGCATGACGATGATGGTCCGTGGGTTGTAATCGGTAGTGAGCTTGCCAAGCGGTTGAAGCTGGCAGTGGGCAAAAAGATGGTTATCACCACCAACGACGCAGCCGGCAATCTGGTGGATGAACTGTGCAGGGTCAGGGGGATCTTTGAGACAGGCTCGGTGGAAATTGACGGATATTTCATCCAGGCTCCAATAGATTTTGCTCGGCGCCTTTTCGTTCTTCCTGAGGAAAGTGCTACCCAGTTGGGTGTGGTCTTGAGAATTCCCGAAGCGCAGGACTTTATTTTGCGAGAGGCTAGGCTGATGGTGGCCGGGCAAGACATTGCAGTCCTTCCCTGGCAGGAAGTAATACCGGAAATCGCCTCCTACATAAAATTGGACAAAGGTTCAAACTTGATTTTCCAGGCAATCCTGATCTTTTTGATTCTCTTCACCATCTTCAATACCATTTTCATGTCTGTGCTGGAACGAGAACGGGAGTTTGCGGTTTTGTTGGCCTTGGGTACAAAACCCGTTCAACTAAGACTTCAGATTCTCATGGAGTCGGCCTGTTTGGGGCTCATTGGCTGCGCACTCGGTCTGCTCGTTGGTGGACTTGCGGCTTGGGCAGCACAAGTGTGGGGTATAGATCTGAGATCTCTCCTTGAAGAGGGCTTTACCATTTCAGGCTTTGCCATTAGCGCCAAGATGCATGCTCGGGTAACCACAGGACTGCTTTTGGGGACGGCAGGGCTTGTCTTTGGAGCCACATTGATCTTAAGTCTCATTCCAATGCGCCGCGCCACCCGTCTCTCAATAGTTGATCAACTGCGATAGGGGAAATTATGGCGACCATAGTTGACCTGCAAGAGGTGACCAAAGACTACGGGCAGGGACAGGCCCTCACCCACGCCTTGCGTGGGGTTAACCTGGTCATTGAAGCTGGAGAGTTCACGGCCATGGCCGGGCCCTCAGGCTCCGGCAAGAGCACCTTGCTTAACATAATGGGCGGCCTTGACCGTCCGACTTCGGGGCGAGTCGAAGTTGACGGTCGAGAAATCAGTGACCTCTCAAATACTGAATTGGGCCTGTTACGGCGAGATCGTCTTGGTTTCATTTTTCAGAGTTACAACCTCATTCCGGTGCTTACCGCTTTGGAGAATGCTGAGTACGTCCTTATGCTTCAGGGTGTCCCCATTGCTGAACGGAGAGCCCGGGTGAGGGAAGTGCTCGCGGAGGTGGGACTGGAAGGGTTGGAGAATCGCTTCCCACGGCAACTGAGTGGGGGCCAACAGCAACGGGTGGCCATTGCCCGGGCCATAGTTTCGGAACCGGCACTGGTGCTGGCAGATGAACCCACTGCCAATGTGGACTCCAAGACCGGTACCGCTCTCCTGGATCTCATGCACCGGCTGAATGAAGAAAAAGGAGTGACTTTTTTCTTCTCTACCCATGAAGAGGCTGTAATGAAGCGAGCTCGTCGGCTCCTGCAACTCGAAGACGGTGTCATCCTCAATGATGGAATCCAAACTAATAAATGGAATTAACCGTAGACCCACGCAGACAGACACAGACATTTTCCTCTGCCGACAGTGGCAGAGGAAAAAATGCAGTCCTGCGGACAATTACACTGGTAATCAGAGTTCGCTAATTTCGTCACAGATTGCTCCATCCAGGGTAACTCAAGGTCTAGAGATCGCTTTCAGCCTATCGCGAAGCGATCGCATCCTTTAGCCGAGCAGGTCGCTCGGCTAAAGAGTCTGCGTGGGTCTGCGGCTAATTGATCGCTTTGAGGTAGTGGGTATCTGGAAATGAGTCAACCGTTTTCCGCAAACCGCAAACTGCTGCTGGTTGCTGTTTTATTCCTGGTGACCGCGGCACTGAATCCTTGCTCGGCTTGGGCCCTGATGGGTGATACAGAGTCCAGTTTTGGCCTGGACGGCAGACTAAGCACCACCAATGCTCTGGTAGACAACTACGACTTCGAACCCTTTTTCGGGGATAAAAACACCGATCAGTTTTCCCAGAACCTTCTGCGACTCATAGCAGGGGGCAGGCCTACCGAGCAGCTCTCATATGAAGTCCACGGGATTCAGTCCTACACTTACTCCTCGGCCGGAGATGGAACGGAATCACCCATTTTTGGTACGAGTGGAGCGGACCGGCGATATAGAGCTTTGGACGCTACCTGGGATTGGCACGAGGGTGATAACAGTTTAGCCACCTTGTGGCTTGACCGGTTCAACACCAAGAGCGCTTTGCCCTGGGCTGACATCACCGTCGGTCGCCAAGCCGTAACCTTTGGTAAAGCCTACTTTTGGAATCCGCTCGACATATTCTTACCTTTCGACCCCAGACAGTTTGACCGCGATTACAAAGCTGGAGTTGATGCATTGCGAGTTGACATTCCATTAGGTTCCTTCACTGGCATTAATCTCATTACCGTTGCTGGCCGGGAACTCGACTCCTCAGGAGAATTCATTGATGATGGGACTTTGAATGCATCGTGGTACGGCTCAGCCTTGCTGGGCAGGGTGTTCACCACCTTGAAGGGCTGGGACTTGGCCCTCCAGGGCGGCAAGATCTACGGTGGCTACCAACTCGGTTCCGGTTTGGTGGGTGAGATTGGGCCCATTGAAGCCCGGGTCGAGGCTTCCTACTTCTGGGCTCGGGATAGCGCACCCCTTCCTGCCCCACTGGAAGGAGATCTGGTGGAAGACGCCTTTACTGCTGTGCTAGGTCTTGGCCATCGCTTTGACAACACGCTTACCGTGGAAATCGAGTACTTCTACAACGGTGCTGGTGAGTCCAATGACCTGGACGAGTCTTTTGTTAGATCCAGGAGCGGCTCCAGTCTTCAAATGAGCCGGCACTTAAGCGGTCTTCTTGTCAGCTATGAGTTTCTACCCATCATTACCGGTCAACTGACTGCACTTTACTCATGGGAAGATCCTTCCGGCCAGATTCAACCCATCTTGACCTGGTCGCCATCGGACAACACCGAAGTCCTCGTTGGAGCCAGCATCAATTTTGGTGACCGCCCTGAACAAAGTTCCACCGGACAGCCGCAGCTCCAGAGTGAGTTCGGCACCTTCCCTGACTTCTATTTCATGGAGTTTAAGCTCTATTTTTAGGGTCTGGTTGGCGATGCCATCCCGATGCGACCTTTCGAACACAGTGATCAATTGCGGGTGGGGATAAACCCCACCCCTACGTTCCCTCGGTTTCTGGTCCAAAATGTAGGGGCGGGGTTTACCCCCGCCCGAAAATTAAAAGGCCCTCCATAATTGAAGGGCCTTTTAATTCTACGCTATGCGCTTGGCGCTATGCGTTGTTATTTCTCCAGTGTCATCTGGATGTAACGGCAGGGACACTCTTTGGCGCAAAGACCGCACCCTTTGCAGAAATCCAAGTCGAATTCGTACAACCCCGTTTTCTCTGAAATCCTAACAGCGTTGTCCGGGCAGTACATAAAGCAATTGCCGCAGTTAAAGCAAAGTCCGCAGCTAAAACATCTCTCCGCTTCATCGATGATTGCTTCAAAATCCAGAGCAGGATAAAGCTCCTTGAAATGCTTCAGCCGCATATGGATGGGCAAGGCTTCTTTCTGAAACCGTCTCTTCTTGTTGTAGTAGTAAGTGTTCAAGTCCTTGGAATATATCACCGGCGGGCTTGACAGACGGCTTTCCACACCGCCGTCGATGTAGTCTTCAATGGCCGAAGCTGCCCGGGTGCCCTGGCCTATAGCAGCGGACACGGTCTCCAAGCCCAGAACGGCGTCGCCACCCGCAAAAACTCCATCGATGCTGGTCATCAGATTCTCATTGGCGGAAATCCACTTGTTGTCTCTTTTGTGAACTTCGATGCCGTCATAGTCAACCGCCTGACCCGTGGCCAGTATTACCGTATCAGCAGGAATAACTGATTCTGACCCCGGAATGGGAACCGGCCTGGCCCGGCCGCTGGCATCAGGTTCCTTTAACTCCATTTGCACGGAGAGGATGCCCACTACCTTGTCGTCATCCTGAATGATTTTCACCGGGTTGGTGTGATAGCGGAACATGACGCGCTCTTCCATGGCTTCATCGATCTCGGCCGTTATAGCAGGCATCTCCACTCTGGTGCGACGGTAGACCACACTCACATTGGCTCCCAGCCTTTTTGCAACCCGGGCGCAATCCATAGCCGTGTTGCCGCCGCCGATAACTACTACGTCTTTGCCAACATCCACATACTTACCGCTGTTCACATCTCTCAGAAACTCCACCCCGGAAAAAACGTTCCCGGCATCCTGACCAGGTATATCAATGGTCAGTCCTGTTTGGGCTCCAATCCCCACGAAGACCGCATCATGCGTTTGGATCAACTGATCCATGGGGATATTGACGCCGACCTTGATATTGCACTCCAGTTCAATGCCCAGCTTCCATATGTTTTCGAGCTCTTGCCGCAAGACATAATTTGGCAGTCGATATGAGGGAATACCGTAGCGCATCATGCCGCCGGGCTCACCATAGGCCTCGAATATCTTCACCTGAAATCCTCTTTTGGCCAGGTGAAAGGCGCAGGAAAGACCCGCCGGTCCGGAACCAATTACCGCCACCTTCTCTTTTCTATGGGCAATGAGCTTTTTGTGCTCCAGGTTCTCCTCCAAGCCGTAGTCGCCAACAGCGCGCTCTGCGCTGTTTATGGCCACAGGTGAGTCAAAGTCGCGGCGATTACACCCGTCCTCACAGGGATGCGGACAGACTCTACCGCAGATTGCCGGCAAAGGGTTGGTGCGGGTCAACACATGCCAGGCTGCTTCATAGTCCTTTTTCTCCGCCAGAGTCCTGAGAAAACCACGGATATCGTTTCCTGCAGGGCAGTCCTGGTTACAGGGCGGTGTTTGCATGATATTGACCGGCATCAAAGTCCGCCATGATCCGGTCTCATAAGGAACAACTTTGCGTAAATCCAGAGCTAGTCCTAAAGGTAGCTTTTCCATTACAGATTAAACCTTTCTATGTTCTGGTTGGCGATCTCTTGGATTACATCCACTTCTTTGGTTGGCACCCCTTTCTTGAAGAGATGCTTGAACCTTCCTTGCGGTTTCAAATATTCTTCAACCGGCACTTTTACCGGGATCTTCCTAACATTGGTCACCTTGCCGTCAATGATTTCATACACCGGGAAAAGCCCGGTGTCTTTGGCCAAGCGACATATCTCCACGGTAAGTTCCCCGTGATGCCCCCAACCCAACGGACAGGGTGCCAGAATGTGGATGTATTTGGGACCCTCAATGGTGAGCGCCTTCCTAATCTTCAGCTGCAGATCCCTGAAATCATCAACTGTGGCAGTGGCCACATAGGGGATGCCGTGGTCCGCCGCAAGCATCGGCATGTTTTTCTTGCGGGTTGTATTACCCGTGGGTGTTGTGGAGGTCCGGGCACCGTAGGGAGTAAAGCTCGAGCGCTGCACCCCGGTATTCATGTAGGCCTCGTTGTCGTAGCAGACGTAAAGAACGTTATGTCCCCGTTCAAACATGCCACTGATACTTTGAAAACCAATGTCGGCAGTACTGCCGTCTCCTCCCTGGGCGATAATGTTGACCGGCCCCTTCTTGAGCGCTTTATAGGCAGCGTCCACACCGGAGGCCACAGCCGATGCGTTCTCAAAAAGGCTGTGCAAAAATGGAATTCGCCAGGAAGGATCAGGATAGGGGCCGCTGAACACTTCGAGACAGCCGGTGGCCACACAGGCAATGGTGTTCTCACCCGCAGCATCTGCCACTAGTCGGGCGGCCAGCGCTTGACCACAGCCACCACAAGCCCTGTGCCCACTGGCAAACAAATCCTTCTTGTCAACGCCTTCGAGGTATTTGGATTGTTCTCTCATGGTTACATATCTTTCTCTGCTATGAGTTCTTCTTTTAAGCCCAAGAATTCAAATTCCACGGGCTCTTTCTCTACCTTTTCCACCATATAACGCAAGTCATCAATTGATATATTGCGACCACCCAAGCCGGCAACAAAACTGCTTATGTCGCGATCCTTTTTCTCCGCCCTGGGAAAAGACCAGCGAACATCGCTCGCCAGGATACCGCCTCTTCCCAAGGAAATGCACTTCTCCAGCACCACGATGTTCATTTTATCCTTCAAGGCCCGGTAAACCTCATGTCGCGGAAAGGGGCGGTAGGAGCATATTTGCAGAAGCCCAACCTTCTTGCCCTCTTCCTCGAGCTGGTCAATGAGCTCTTTTATGGTGCCCACCACCGAACCCATGGAAATGACCACCACATCGGCCTCTTCCAGTTTGTAGGCCTTGATGAAGCCGCCGCTCTCTCTGCCAAAAGTCTTGGCAAATTCAGAGCTTACTTCTTTTATGGTTTCCTCGGATTTTTCCAAGGCACGGTGCAAGATGTACCGGGTTTCCATATAGAAGCGAGGGTCGGCAAACAGGCCGATACCTCTCGGCCACCTGGGGTCGACAATGTGCCTGGGCTTAAAAGTAGGCAAAAAGTCATCCACTTCTTTTTGTTCGGGAATATCAACCGGTTCAAAGGCATGGGTAAGAATAAAGCCATCCATGCAAACCATCACCGGCAGAAACGTCCGTTCCGCAATCTTGAAGGCCTGGACGTGCAAGTCCGAAGCCTCCTGGTTGTCCTCGGCATGGAGTTGAATCCAGCCCGCGTCCCTAACCGCCATTGAATCCTGCTGGTCGTTCCAGATGCTGAGCGGCGCCGATATGGCGCGATTGGCACATGTCATAACGATTGGCAAGCGCATCCCGGCAATGCAGTAGATAACTTCGCTCATCAGCAACAGTCCCTGAGATGACGTTGCCGTATAGGCGCGGGCGCCCGCTGCACTGGCTCCTAAAACCACTGAGGCTGCAGAAAACTCGCTTTCCACATTGACAAATTCTGCATCCAGTTGCCCTGCACCAACTATTTCCGCCAGTTCTTCCACAATGTGGGTCTGCGGCGTGATGGGATAGGCAGATATTACATTGGGCCGGCATTGGGCTACCACATGGGCAACCGCATGAGATCCTTCAATTTGTTTAAGCATCTTTTCTCTTCTCCATGATTTCCACGGCCCTTTCGAGGGCAGCTATATTGTTTTCACCAACCCTGCCGGGAAACTTCTCCATTATGGCCTCCTGGGCCGCCCCTAAACTCACCAGACCGGTTATGGAACAAAAGGCTCCGATCATAATCGCATTGGGTATAGGCCTGCCTATGATCTCAAGGGCAATTTCAGTAGCAGGAATAGTTTCCACTCTTGCCGTGGTCTTCAAGTTCAGGTCCTCGGCTTTTTGCTCAGCATTGATCAGCACCAAACCATCAGGCTTGATGCCGTCCAAGACAGGTACTGCACCAATTAAATGATAGTCCTGGACGATTAGATAATCCGGAGTTCGTACCTCCTCCCGGGTCCGAATCTTTTTGTCGTCGATTCTGACAAAAGCCTGGACAGGCGCTCCTATGCGCTCTGCTCCGAAGGAAGGAAAAGCCTGGGCAAATTTGCCGTCTTTGAACGCTGCGATGGACAAAAGCTCCGCCGCTGCCACGTTTCCCTGTCCACCTCGACCATGAATCCGAATTTCAATCATGTCTCTCACCTTCTGATAGATTCGTGCTTTATTGCACGGAGGACTATAACATTTTTACCACTACTTTTCGAATCTTCTTTTATCTTCGTAAAATATTTCACAAAATATAACCTAAAACTTTATCCAGTTCAATCTGAAACCGAGCCCTGCCTGTGGAATAGGGAACCATGTAGATGGTTTTCCTGGCCGGCACCTTTCTTGCTGTAATCATCTGCCGATTTTGCTAATTTACTGGTATCTCATTAAGATCGCCTCCTGAGGAAAGCATGTTGGACGTAATTCTTTTCTGATTACAAGCATAGGGAGAAGAGATGCGGAGACTATTTACCAGGGCTCATGTGTGTTGTGCACTTGTGGTTTTGACTACCTTTCTGCTCTGTTCCATGGTCGCTGCCGCAGAAAAACCTTCAGTTGCAATTGAGCAGAAAGAGAATCTACAGCGTGAGGGAAAAGAGGAGATAGAAGAAAAACGCTCCGCTGATACTGAGCTTGAGGAGCAAGAACAGCAACCAATAGAGATTGAAGAAACTGATGATGAGGATGAAAAAACCGAAGGAACTCAGATATTTTCAAGGTTACCCGTAGAAAAGATCACCCTCGGTGGCTTCATAGACCTTGACTATGACTACTATGACGTCTCAGATGTCTCTGACAAAGACAGCGGTAGCAGTTCTGACCTGGGTCTGGGCTCGGTGGAACTTGAACTCAGGGTGTTTTTCAACAAATGGGTCAAATCCAAAATCGTGTTGACTGCCGATGATGTCGGCAAGGAAGGCGGGGACGATAACATAAAGTTGGATGAAGCCATCTTCACCATGAAATGTCCTCTGGTCCCCTTGTACTTCACTGGTGGGAAAACGGTCCTGCCTTTCGGCGTTTTTGAGGACCATCTGATCGTCGGCACCCTAATGGAAGAACTCTATGAGGTAGACACAGTAGGTGCCACCCTGGGTTTTACGCCGGATTTTTACGGGTTGGACCTCTCCATCACCGTCTATAAAGGCCAGGATATCATAGAGAATCTTAACGATTTCGACACACATGAGTTCAGTCCGGGTCGCCAAGAAAGTGATGATGTCAGCTCCTTTATTGCCAATGTCACCCTCGAGCCAGTAGAAGACATGCTTATTCTCAGTGTTTTCTACGACAGTGAGCCTGGCGATGGAAGACGCAACCAGACCATGGGGGGTGCTTTTACTTTGGATGTCTGGAAGCTCAGTTTGGACGCAGAATACGTCACCGCCCTAGCACGAGAAAAAGGGGACAACGGGGAAGAAAACAAGGATAGTGCCTGGGTTGTGGGTCTTGCTTTGCAGCCGATTGAGTCAGTTCCACTGGAGTTTGCCGTCCGGTATGAAGATTTTGATGATGATCAAAGCGGCGATCAGGATGAAGTACTGGACTACCGATACGTCGCCGGATTCAGCTATAAATTTCTTAAATGGGCCACCTTCTTCTTCGAGTATGATTACTGGAAATACGAGAGGGAAAGCGGCAGCGACGCCGCAGACCACGTAAACTCGCTACACTTCCGGATTGGTTTGGCGTTTTAGTAGCACTGTATGTCCCCCTTCTTTCAACCTCCCAAAACCAGCCTTAGATTCAGTAAAAAAAATTACCTCGTTTTAAAATCCCCCAACCCCCGTTACTAAAGGGGGGCATCAAATGGAACTATCTCACATGCAACAAGTCATCTTCCCCCTTTGACAAAGGGGGATCGAGGGGGATTTTCCTGCGCCTTCGTCTTGCCTAAAATCACCCCAGCATAGTTACTCCACGAGCAAAAATAAACTAGGCCACCCCGTTTACAGACGGGCTGGCTTTTCCAACTACTAATCTCGCCCTAATTATCCATTCAGAAACTTTCTTATTCTGAACAATCCTTACCAACTAGTAATGTTTTGGCAATCTTTTGGTAAGCCCCTCAGTTTTATTATCCAGAAAACCGACCACGAACTCTAAAAACAAAAAGGAGGTACAAACGAGCAAAGCGAGAGGAATTTTTGAACCATAAACATTTTTTAGGAGGGCAAGACAAATGAAACACTTACGACAAAAGACTAATGGAATGAAGAGACACATGCTTCTGTTGCCCGTTTTATTGGTAGCAGTGCTCGCTCTTATCATGGGCGCGGCTGCCCCGAATTGTTGGGCCGAGGACGATGGGGATGAGATCTCCTTCGAGGTAGCGGATGTTTACGCGGAGCTCAACAACACCGATGGAGACCTGGGCTTTCACGCACTCATCGATGGAGAACCCTGGAAGTACCTCAAAATCGAGGACCCCAGAGAGCGCATGATTCTCTGGGTTTCGTCCATGGGGCGTTTGCGGCGGCAGGGGTTGACCGAGCTCTTTTTCGAGAGTGCGGAGCCGAACTTCGAGGACCTGGCGCCCGAACAGTTCTTCCGTCGGTTCCCGGCAGGAAAATATGAAATCGAGAGCAGGACGCTTGAAGGGGACGAGCAGGAGAGCGAGGATCTTTTTTGGCACAGAATGCCGGCCCCGCCTGAGGGAATCTCTGTTTCTGGAGAGGCTATAGACCTTGATGAGGTAAACTGTGACGACGGCCCCATCCCGATGGTTGAGCCAGAAGAGAACGGCGACGTCATCATCAGTTGGGATGAGGTTAAAAAATCACATCCTGACATAGGTGTTCCGAATAAGAAGATCGAAGTTGAATTCTACCAGGTTGTCGTCGAGGAAGAGGAGTCAGGCCTTAAGCTTTCCTTCGACCTCCCGCCTGACCAGCTATCAGTGACGGTTCCTGGAGCTTTCATCGCTTTAGGCGAGGAGTTCAAGTTCGAGATATTGGTTAAAGAGGCAATAGGTGGAAACCAGACAGCCGTTGAGAGCTGCTTCGAGATCGAGTAGTGCTCCGACGCTCCTGAGTGAGATTCCTGGGACTCCTTTCGCCTCTCGCATCATTGCACTGATGCACCACCCAAATATCCGAGCCCTGGCTTCGGCCGGGGCTCGGTGTATTACTAAACCCGGATTAATCAATAAAATAATGAGAAAACTAATTAGCCAATTCTTTCTATTATTTTTCATAATTATCTTTTTCTATAATGTGACATACGCAAGTAAAGCAAGGCTTGAAGATATAGTCTGGGATAAAGTTGACGGAAATCTCATTGTGAGTTTTAAATTAAATGGTGTTTTTTCCTCGCAGTTGAACGAAGTTGTTCTGAATGGAACACCTGTCACCTTTACATTTTTTGTTACATTGTACCAGGTCCGAGATCTTTGGCTGGATAAGAAAATAGTTAACATAAAGATCGACCACATGATGAAGTACGATATTTTGCAGGAGAAATTCATTATAAAAAGATCCTGGAAAACTGATGAAGTATTGGTGACGGAGTCCTTTCCTGAAGCTCAGAAGCTGATGACTGAAATTAGCAACTTAAAGATCCTTCCATTTGACTGGTTGGAAAATGATGGCCGTTACCAAATCGGCATTAAGGCCGAACTCAGCAAAGCCAACTTACCCCTTAATGTGCGATCAGCATTCTTTTTCTCTCCTTCTTGGGGTTTTGAAACAGATTGGTATATACTAGACTTTAATCACTACCAAAAGGGGGGTTCATCGTTCTCTCAAATGAGGTAGTTCCCTATGCGCATCTTGTTGATTGAAGATGATCTGAAGCTGGCCGCATTCATATTGAAGGGATTCAAGGAGGCTGGCTTTGCTGTGGACCATTGTGATGATGGCGAGGATGGACTGCACATGGCCTTAAGTGAACCCTACGATGCCGCCATCGTTGACATAATGCTGCCCAAACTTGACGGTTTCTCTCTCATAGATGAACTGCGCAGGCGCAAAAAAACTACACCTGTAATTATTCTGAGTGCAAAACGCTCTGTAGAGGATCGGATCAAGGGGCTGCAGACAGGAAGCGACGATTATCTGGTTAAGCCCTTTTCTTTTGCTGAGCTCTTAGCGCGCGTGCAGGCACTGATCCGCAGAGCTAGTGGTGCGGCAGAGCCTTCCAGTCTCGTGGTTGGTGACCTTTCTATGGATCTTCTAACCCGCAAAGTTATACGGGGGGGAAAGAAGATCGATCTTCCACCCCTGGAGTTCTCTTTACTCGAGTACCTCATGCGCAATGCCGGGAATGTCGTCTCTAAGACCATGATTATGGAACATGTTTGGGATTATAACTTTGACCCGCAGACGAATGTGGTCGAAGTTCGCATATGCAAACTGCGGGATAAGATCGATGACGATTTTGACAATAAGATGATTCATACCGTATATGGAGCCGGGTATGTACTTGAAGAAGGTTCTTAGGCTGCCAGGCACTCTGGCATTCCGATTAACCCTCTGGTATGCGGGGATATTCACCATATCGACCCTCGTGGCCTTTCTGGCCCTTTACTTCGTAATCTCTACAGTGCTCAAAGAACGTAGGGACCAGGACCTTGTGGACGATGTGACAGAGTATTCCTCCATGCTCGCCACGGAAGGGATGGACAGGGTCAAGTCTGAAGTTGCTTGGGAGGTTTCGTCTGATGGGGCGGAACATATATTTTTGCGTTTGCTATCTATGGATGGCGAGGAACTTCTCACTACAGATATGTCAGCGTGGCAGGGTGTGGGCTCAGGCAGTCAGGCCCTGGAGAAGCTGAAAAAGGGTGCAAAACATGTTCTCGAAACCCTGGATCTCCCCGAACATGAGTTTCAAGTTCGCACCGTCTACAGCATCATTGGCCCTGACCTGGTTTTGCAAATAGGAGAGTCATTAGGGGACGACACTGAATTCTTGGAGATACATCGCAAGATATTTGTCCCACTCATGGCTGTCATGGTAATCATTGCCGCTTTCGTTGGTTGGCTTATGGCCAGACGTGCCTTGCGCGGTGTTGAAGAAGTCACTGAAACAGCAATAGAGATATCAGAAGGTGCTCTAGGCAAACGCGTTCCTCACAAAGTCAGAGGCGAAGAAATCGAGCGCCTTGCAACTACTTTCAACTACATGCTCGATCGCATCAATGTGTTGATTAAAGAAATGAGAGAGATGAGTGACAATATAGCCCACGACTTGAGAAGCCCGCTTGCCAGAATTCGTGGCGCCGCTGAAATGGCATTAACCACCTCCGCCAGCGACGAGCATAAAGCCTTTGCTGCCAACATGATCGAGGATTGTGATCGACTCATAGGAATAATTAACACCATGCTGGATATCGCAGAAGCAGAATCAGGAGCAGCCGAAATCACCTTGGAGGAGGTTGACATTGCCAGGGTAACAAGACGTGCGTGCGAGTTGTTTCAGGCTATAGCTGAGGAGAATTCTATAAGAATCGCTACCGAGTTACCTGACAGCTGTGTGGTCTACGGAGAAACTCGCAAGCTTCAGCGCATGGTTGCCAATCTCCTTGATAATGCCTTGAAGTACACTCCACCTGAAGGCACGGTCACGGTTTCGGTCAATGCGGATAATGGGCAGGTTGCCATTTCCATCAGTGATACGGGCGTCGGAATATCTGAAGATGATCTCCCCCATATATTCAAACGATTCTATAGGTGTGATATAAGTCGGGCACAGGGTGGCACCGGTCTTGGACTTAGCCTCGTTCGGGCAATCGTCCATTCCCACGGTGGTAGTGTCAATGCCACAAGTCACCTTGGTAAAGGAAGTACCTTCACGGTCACACTTACCCAGCCGTCTCTACCTAAGTTCCCGGATGGGCACTAACTAGTAGGAAACGTTGGTAGGTTTCATGAAGTTCGGTGATTGATTAAATGTAGGCATCAGTGTTATAAGATGACGATGCACTTAAGTATCTATCAGGAACTGGGAAGCGTTTAATTTTTTTGAGATAAATTCAAATTACCCATTAACTTTTTGCGGAGGAGATAATGCCGATTTACGAATATGAGTGTAAAGACTGTTCTCACAGCTTTGAAGTGCTCCTGGTGTCTACCAGTGATCCAGCCCCACAATGCCCCGAATGCCAGTGTACGGATGTGTCGAAACTGATGTCTTCATCCACCATGAGAAAGCGAGAAGAGTATACCGGTGCGGGGGGTATACTTGATCCTACCATCGGCCCGTCTTTTTCGGGCTCATAGAGTTGATAAAATCCTCCTGGTTTCGGGGACGCAAGTAAAAAAGTAAATGTCTATTCGTTGTGCTGATTAATGCGACGTTCCAAATCACCAGTATGACCGCAGTAAAAACTTCCCGTACTTAGGCTCCGGAGTATGTAAACCCAAAATGCCAACTTAGCCTCCGTAAACTAAAAAGGCTCAATCTATACAGATTGAGCCTTTTTTTATCGTGGCTCCCCGGGACGGACTCGAACCGCCGACTAAGTGGTTAACAGCCACCCGCTCTACCAACTGAGCTACCGAGGATCTGTTGGTATTAAAGCCGTATGTCTATAGCAAAGACCTTAGTTCCTGTCAACTTGAAATGGGTGTGGTCTTATTCCTCTGGCGCTATGCCACAGAGTTCAAGGAGTCTATCGTATTCTCTGTCTACTCTTTCCTGGATAAACGCGACATCCTCTTCAGTGAGATGGCGGAAGCGGCGTTGCAGTTTGAAGTACTCAGTCACAGGTTTGGGCTTCTTAACCTTCCGCGACAGCCTATACTTGCCGTCTATCACCTCGTAGAGGGGAAAGATCTTGGTCTGCACCACCAGGCGACCAGTCTGGACCGCATCCTCCACAGCGCACCGCCATCCGGTAGGACAGGGTGAAAAGACATGTAAGTAAGCCGGTCCTTTCACCAAAGAAGCCTTCTTCGCCTTGTTCATCAGATCCACATAATAGGCAGGGGAACCTGTAGCAACGTAGGGAATATCGTGCGCGGCGGCGATGGCCGGCATGTTTTTTTTCCAGGTCTGCTGGCCAATGCTCTTTTTCCCCGGTGGTGAGGTCGTGGTCCCGGCCCCGTAGGGAGTGCTGCTGGAACGCTGTATGCCGGTGTTCATGTAGGCTTCATTGTCCAAACAGACATAAACGAAGTTGTGACCTCGTTCCAACGCGCCGGAAAGAGCCTGGATGCCGATGTCAGCTGTACCACCATCCCCGGCGATGGCCAGAAAGGTGGTATTCTTGTCTTCAATTCTGCCTTTACGGATCATGGCTTTGTATGCAGCCTCGACTCCGCTGGCCACTGCCGCAGCATTCTCGAAAGCCACATGGAGCCACGGTACCCGCCAGGCACTCTGGGGATAAGCTGAGGAGATAATTTCCATACAGCCTGTAGCGCTCACCACGATTACATTGTTCCCCAGCGCCTTCATCACCTGGCGCAAGGCCAGGACCTCTCCGCATCCCTGACAGGCCCTGTGCCCCGGAGCCAGCGGCTCTTCCACCGGCAGCTTCTTGGGGGTGAATCGTTGAAAATCTTTCAAATCATCAGCTGCCCTGCTCATCATTCCCTCACATTGATTATGGTATAGTGGCCTCGGAGTCCGTCCGCGGCTGCCGCCTCCACTCCGTCGGCCATTTCCACAAAATTCTCTATGGTTACATCCCGGCCTGCTAGCCCTGCCACATAATTCCAGATGTAAGGCCGCTCAGGCTCATCATAAAGCGCAGCCTTGACTTCTATGGCAAGAGGTCCGCCAGCACCATTGAGGCAAAGAGCGCGGTCCATGACTGCAATCTGCTTGGCACCCTCAACCGCCGCCAAGAACTCTTCGAACGGGAAGGGCCTGAACAACCTTATCCGCACAAGCCCCACATCTTTTCCCTTGGCACGCATGTGGTCCACTGCGGTCATTGCCGTTTCGCTGAGGCTTCCCATGGTTACCAGCAATGTTTCCGCCCCATCGGTGCGATACGTCTCAACTGGCTTGTAGTAGCGGCCAAACAGATCGCCGAATTCCTGCCAAGCCTCGAGAATTACCTCCTTGGAACCTTTGATCGCTTCGTCCTGCGCTTTCTTGGCCTCGGTATAGACCTCGGGCATTCCTACTGGGCCGATGCTGACCGGATCCTCCGGATCCAATCGCATCTGCGGTTGGTAGGGTGGCAGATAACGATCAACTTCCTTTTGGTCGAGAATCTCGATGGGCTCAATCACGTGGGTCAAAGTAAAGCCATCCAGGTTGATGATAACAGGCAATAAAACTCGAGAATCCTCCGCCACCCGGAAGGCGTGAAGGGTCAAATCAAAAGCCTCCTGCCCGTTTTCCGCCACCGTTTGAATCCAGCCGGTATCACGGCTCATCATCATATCGGAATGGTCGTTCCAGATACTGATTGGACCAGAAAGCGACCTGTTGGCCACCGTCATAACAATTGGCAGCCTCAGGGCCGGTGCTATATAACAGATCTCCAACATTAGCGCTTGCCCTTGCGAGCTGGTGGCGGTGTAGGTTCTGGCTCCAGCCGCTGAGGAGCCGCAGCACGTACTCATTGCCGAGTGCTCCGATTCCACTGGAATAAACTCCGCATCAAGATGACCGTCAGCCACTAACTCGGCCAAATGCTCGACAATGTGGGTCTGAGGCGTGATTGGATAAGCGGCCACCACATCCACATTGGCCAGCTTCACCGCCTCACTCACGGCAATCGAAACCTCAATGCCCACCCGTTTAGCCATATCTATTCACTCTCCTCCACCATGCTGATCGCATCAGCAGGGCACTCGCGGGCACAGATCCCGCATCCCTTACAATAAAAGAGGTTCGGCTGATAAAAACCCAGTTCATTCTGGGTGTAGACCATATCGGGACAGAATATATAGCACTGCCCGCATTGGATGCATTTTTCGTAATCGGTTTCAGGACGTTCTGAGCGCCAGTCACCCGTTTTCAGCTCAGCAGAACTTCCAGGCTTCACAATGGCACATCCTAAAGCCAAATCTTTCCAGCTAACCATTCCCGTTTCTTTCGCCATTGTTCACTCCTTTACCACAGTCTCTTGGTAAGCCCGCTGAGATGCCTGGATGTTCTTCACCGCAATTCGGCCAAAGCGTTCTTGTAAAGGCCCTTCCAAGGCCGAAAGCGGCAACAAGTCGGTTGCCTTCAGCATTGCTCCCAGCAGGGTAGTGTTTGTAATGGGGATCCCCATGGTCTCCATGGCTATTCGGCTTGCATCTACTAATGCCAATTTGGCAGTGATTCCACTGCGCTCGCGAATTTCTTCCGCACTCTTAGTAGTATTAAGCACCACTACGCCATCTTCTTTCAATCCGGCAGCAACATTTACGATACCGAGGAGTGTGGGATCCAAAACCACCACAATATCGGGCTCGTAGATTTTCTCTCTGGTGCGGATAGGCTCATCGCTTACCCGCACATAAGCCATAACTGGCGCTCCCCGCCGTTCTGGGCCGAAGCTGGGAAAGGCCTGGGCGTATTTACCCTGTTCAATAGCCGCCAGGGCGGTCAACTCCGCTGAGGTCACCGCTCCCTGGCCGCCTCGCCCGTGAAATCTGATCTCGATCATGGCTGTGGCTCCACCTCAATAATAACCGGTAAAATCTCTTATGTGTAGGATCTTAGCAAAGGTCAGCGAAAGGTTTGTTTTCACAAGCAGAGATCAACTTATCAATAACCCTAGGTGCCAGGTGAGTCAAGAAGTTTCCGGCGTTACATGCAGTTCGCTCCGTTCTGCTAGCTTCAACAAGATTGTCTTCGCCCCTCCATGGCCCTCTTCAAGGTGACAGCATCAGTATATTTCAGATCTCCACCCATTGGAATTCCCTGGGCAATCTGGCTGACACAAACTCCCTGTTTTAGCAAAAGCCCGGTGATGTAAGTGGCTGTGGCTTCCCCCTCGGCGCTAGGGTTAATAGCAAGAATGACCTCATTAATGGACTCCTGCTGCAATCGTGCCAGTAATTCTTTAATCCTCAGGTTTTCAGGGCCAATTCCATCGA
>Ga0224509_10000116_pt1 | contig 20288 bp, 14 predicted proteins | sample SF_Jan12_sed_USG_5_FD_170158 | JGI IMG/M metagenome (GOLD analysis project Ga0224509, IMG submission 170158) | Sediment microbial communities from San Francisco Bay, California, United States - SF_Jan12_sed_USGS_24 | ecosystem: Environmental > Aquatic > Marine > Sediment | place: USA... | reverse complement strand
CGTCCTCGCGCGGATCACGAATACCGATCATCCATGGCCGGCCGCGGCGGTCCCCCAGGAGCCGTGAATCGCCGCCCGCGGTAACCACGCCATTCTCCACGCCGTGCTGTCGCAGGATGTCGACGCCTCGCTCGACGACGTAGCCTTTCGCTATGCCACCGAGGTTAATGCGCACACCCTGTTGCTCGAAACTCACCGTACCCTTTCCCGTGTCCAGGGTCACATAGCGAAAATTGATGTTTTGCCGCTCGGCCTCTGTCGTGGCCTCGTCCGGACGCTGCCGATCACGGAAGTCGTAGTGCTGGCCCACGCTATCGTAGGTGATGTCGAAGGCGCCGCGCGTCAATACGGAAATATCGAGCGAGCGGCGGATCAGCTGGAACAGTTCTTCCCCCGCGAACACGGGTTCGGCGGCGGCACGCCGGTTGATGTCTGAAATCCGGCTGGACTCGACGTAAGTACTCATCAGCGCGTTGATGCGATCAACCTCGGCGAAGACCTCCTCAATGATGGCTTTTCCCCGGGACTCGTCCGCGTGCCAGAAGTAGACGCTGACTTCCGTGCCCATCTTTGGCCGCGCATCGGTACGCCACTCGGCCCACGCCGCAGCCGAAACGAGAAAAAACACCGCCATTCCTAGGCTTGCACGCGCGCACGCATTAGACTTGCGTCCAGGGTTCTTCAAAAAGGAGCGGGACAGTGACTTCATTCCTGGTATTCCTCGCGATCATCGCCGCGATAGTGTTCTGGACGATAAGCATTTACAACCGGCTGATCAACGAACGCAACCGTGTCCGGAACGCGTTCGCGCAGATCGACGTTCAGCTGACGCGCCGCTACGACTTGATCCCCAACCTCGTCGAAGCCGTCAAGGGCTATATGAAGCATGAAAGAGAGACCCTGGAAGCCGTAATCAATGCCCGCAATGCTGCCCAGCAAAGCCTGCAGGCTGCCAAGGCCGACCCCGCAAACGCGGAAGCAATCAAGCAGCTCGGCGCCTCCGAGGGTGCCCTCGGCGCCGTGCTGGGCCGCCTTTTCGCACTTTCGGAAGCTTATCCCGACCTGAAGGCGAATGAAAACATGATGCAGTTCCAGGAAGAGCTGGCAAGCACTGAGAATAAGGTGGCTTTCGCGCGACAGGCGTTCAACGACTCCGTGCTCGGCTACAACAATACCGCCGAGAACTTCCCGAACAACATCATCGCCGGGATGTTCCGCTTCGAGCTGGCGAGTTTCCTCGAGATCGAGTCCGAGGAGAAACGCGACGTACCGGACGTCTCCTTTAGCTGACATCCCGCTGCCGGGCATTGAATTTTTTTGACGCGCAGGATCGGGCACGACGGGCCACGCAGTGGCTCGTCGTGGTCTACTTCATCGCGACTGCGCTTATCGTCCTCGGCGTAACGCTGGTGGTCGCTTTTGCGCTGTTCGGCACCTCCATGGAGGGTCAGCGCTATTCGCCCTGGGAAATCCTCGTGGCGAATCCGGGACCGTTGCTTTTGACAGCGGCAATCACCGCGCTGTTCATCATCGGCGCCAGCATCTACAAGACAACGGTCCTGTCTTCGGGGGGTGGCCGGGTCGCGCAACAGATGGGCGGTACGCTGGTCCCCGCAGACGTGGCGGATCCGCTGAGGCGGCGTTTGCGCAACGTCGTCGAGGAGATAGCCATCGCCTCGGGCGTCCCGGTGCCGGAAATCTACGTTCTCGAGGAGGAAAGCAGCATCAACGCTTTCGCCGCGGGCTACTCACCGGGCGATGCCGCGATCGCTGTCACCCGCGGCACACTGGAATTACTGAACCGCGACGAACTGCAGGGTGTCATCGCGCACGAATTCAGCCACATCCTGAACGGTGACATGCGCCTGAATATCCGCCTGATGGGTGTGTTGTTCGGCATACTGGTCCTCGGCCTTATGGGCCGCATGATCGTGCGCGGCGGCTATCACGGCCGGCTGATATCGAACCGCCGAGGCAAGGGCGCTCCGGTCGTGCTGCTAATCGGTCTCGGCGTGGCAATTCTGGGCTGGATCGGTGTGTTTTTCGCTCGTCTCATCAAGGCGGCGGTATCGCGCCAGCGCGAGTATCTGGCCGATGCATCGGCCGTGCAGTTCACGCGGCAGACGGACGGCATCGCAAACGCACTCAAGAAAATTGGCGGCTACAAAGAGGCCTCCCATATCAGGGCGGCGGACCCCGAGGAGATCAGCCACATGCTGTTCGGCAGCGGCGCTCGATTTACCGGCCTGTTTGCAACCCATCCTCCGCTGGGCGACAGGATCCGCGCACTCGACCCGTCCTTCCGCGAGTCGGACTACCCCGAGGTGGTGCCGATATCGATGCGCGACAGGCTGGCAGAAGACTCAACGAGCGCGATGGCGGCGGCGCCTGCGCAAGAACTCCCGCCGGCGGATCTGCCGGAGTCCGTCGCGGAATCGGCCGGCAATCCGGGCGCACAGGACGTGGCCTATGCCCGGCAGCTCAGGCAGGCGATACCGGCAACGCTCTACGATGCCGCGCACTCGGCGGAACTCGCCTACCTGCTCGTCATCGCACTGATCATCGATCGGGGACACGAGCACCGCGAACGGCAACTGCGGCTTGCCGAGGAGCAGCTCGGCGCCGAGCGCGCGCGGATCGTCGCCCGCCTGCACGACGAGGTGAGTTCGATGAGCTCCGACCATCGCCTGCCATTGCTCGAGATCACGTTTCCGGCGCTCAAGCTGCGGCCGCCCGCACAGCTCGAGTACCTGGTCGAACTGGCAAGCCGGCTTATCGACGTCGATGGCCGGGTCGATCTATACGAATACTGTTTCTACCGGGTATTGCGCATCAGCATCGGCCAGGCCGTGAATCCCGCGCGCTCTCCCGGTCCACGGAGCACGGCGCGGCGCGAGCTGCGCCACGCCGCGATCGATCTGCTTACCGTGGTTGCAGATTACGGCCACGAGGATGCCGCCAGCAGCGAGAAAGCATTCAACGCCGGCAAGGCCTATTTCGGCAAATGGGCCCGGGAGCACACTTATCAGTCCAAAGAGCACTACACGCTACGCGCACTCGAACGCAGCCTCGACCTTCTCACGACGCTGAATGGCAAGGGCCGGCAGCTGATTCTAAAGGCCGTGACCGCCGTCGCCGTCCATGACAACCGCGTCACGACCGCGGAAACCGGGCTGATACGCACGATTTGCGCATCGCTGGACATTCCCTTGCCGCCGCTGTTGGTCAGCCCGCGTAATATCGGTGAGTAACGGTCGGAATTGACGTATCATTAAGGCCTTGAGCGATTTGGGCACTCAAGGGAACGGGCGCTGGCGTGCCTTTTCCGACAGGGGAAAAAATCATGCGTAGTAGACAACTTCAGGCTTGCCTGGCAGTAGCGGTATTGCTGTTCGCGTTTCCGGCGGCTGCCGCCAGCAGAGAGGAACAGCGCGTCGCCGATTCAGCCGACGTACTCGACCAGCTCCTTCGTATCCCGGAGCAGAGAATTCCACCGGCAATGCTCGCGCGGGCTTACGCGGTTGCGGTCATACCGAGCGTTGTGCGGATCGGTTTCGGACTGGGCGCGCGACGTGGCAAGGGCATCCTCGTCGTGCGGCAGGACGATGGTTCCTGGAGCAATCCGGCTTTCATTACATTGACGGGCGGCAGCTTCGGATTCCAGGCCGGCGTGCAAAGGACGGATGTCGTCCTGGTCTTCAAGACCCACCGTGGCGTGGAAAACATCGCCAACGGCAAGCTGACCCTGGGTGCGGACGCTTCCATCGCGGCCGGTCCGGTGGGCCGCAGCGTGGAGGGTGCGACGGACATCCGCTTCCAGGCCGAGATCGTCTCTTACTCCCGGGCGCGCGGAATCTTCGCGGGCGTGTCGTTCGCCGGTTCCGGGGTCACCATGGATCGCAAGGCCAACGCAGCGTTCTACAGTTCGCCGAGCATGACGCCTGAACAGATCTTTTCCAGCTCACCGAATATCGCGCCCGACGCCGCAAACCGCTTCGTGCAGGTGTTGACGGCTCAGACGACCCGTCTCGCGCAGGCTCCGGGAATGGCAACCTCGGCCGCATCGGCGCCCGCAGCAGAATCTGAATCCAGCGTGCAGACGTTCGGTATGCCGGGTCCCGGGGAATCGGACGATACGATTGACTCGGGCGAGTCGTACTACGACCCTAACCTCTGAGCGCACCGCACTAGTCTTCGTTGCGGCGCTTTAGTTCCTCGCGGATCTCGTCGAGATCCCGCGCGGGTTCTTGCTCTGGCTCGGCCACGGCAATCGGTGCGTTGCTCGCGTCGGATGCCGGTGTTCTCAAAGGCTCGCTGTAGCCGTCGTCCACCGCATCCGCGGTTTCTGCAGCGGGCTCCGGAATGACGGCGATGGGGACGTTGCCGGTATCCGGTTGCTCTGTTTGCTGGCTGTCGTCGGGCGGCCGTTCACCGAACTGTGCAAGGTAGGCGGCCTCTTCGCGCCGTTTCTTGGCCTCCGTGGCGCGCCGCCGTGCTTCGGCCGCCGCCTCCTGCGTGCGTCGAAGTGCCTGCCGCTTGCGCTCGGACTGGGCCTCGAACTCGGCGCGTCGCTCCGCATCCTCTCTTGCGGCAACAACTTTGTTGGCCTCTCGGGCATTGACACACTCTGCATCGTAGCGTGTCTCCGAACGATTGCGGGAGCAACGGACCAGCGCCGCCTCCAGCATGAGCGGATTGTCCAGGAATTCCTGGACGGATCTCGGCGGCGGCGGTTTGGCGCAGCCCGCAATCAGGGCAATGCCGCTAATCAGGAATGTCAGACGCAATGTCATCATCAAAATCGGATAAATTGGCTAATTGGTATAGATTTCAGCACAGTACAGCGGCGATCATAGCACCGCTGTCAACGCCGATGAGCGGTGCGAGTTCGCAGTTTTTGCCGATGCTATAGTGACGCCCGTTATTGCAACGGGATACGTGTCACGTGTCAGATCAGAACCAGTTCCGGTTACTCGGTCAGCGCCGTTTCGCCCCGTTCTTCGCCACGCAGTTTCTCGGCGCACTCAACGACAACATCTTCCGTAACGGTCTCGTGATCCTTGTCACATTCCAGGGCGTGCTCGTGGCCGGAATGAACCATAGCGAACTCGCAAACGTTGCCGGTGCGCTATTCATCCTTCCGTTCTTCCTGTTTTCGGCCACCGCCGGACAGTTTGCCGACAAGTACGAGAAGTCTATGCTCATGCGCCGCATCAAGCTGCTCGAAATCACGCTGATGATTATTGCGGCGATCGCATTCACGTCAGGCAGCTATGTTGGTCTGCTGTTCGTCTTGTTTCTCATGGGTTGCCAGTCCACCTTGTTCGGCCCGGTGAAGTACGCTTATCTGCCGCAACAGCTCGAGACGCACGAACTCATCGGCGGCAACGCGCTGGTAGAAGCCGGCACCTACATTGCCATCATCCTCGGACTCATCGTGGGCGGCGCTACCGTCGCTGTAAACCCGGACTCGCAGACGATGATCGGCGGATGCCTGGTCGCCGTTGCGATCATCGGATACCTGGCAAGCCGGCGGATACCACAGACGCGGGCGGTGGACCCGGGTCTTACTATCAACTGGAACGCCTGGTCGGAGACCTGGCGGATAGTCGGTTTTGCGCGCGAAAAGCGCGACGTTTTTCTTTCCATTCTCGGCATCTCGTGGTTCTGGTTTTTTGGCTCGGCGATGACCTTGCAGCTGCCGGCCTACACGCTGGTGATTCTGAACGGCAATGAATCCATTACGACAGCTCTACTCGTTTCGTTTGCAATCGGAGTCGGCCTGGGTTCACTGCTGTGCGAACGCATGTCCGGTCATCGCATCGAACTCGGGTTGGTTCCATTCGGGTCGATCGGCCTCACCCTGTTCGCGATCGACCTGTACTTTGCGCAACCTGTCGCCGCCGTAATGCCGGTCACGAACATCGGCGAATTCATTGCCCGGCCGGGCAGCTTGCGGGTACTCGCCGACGTCTTGCTGCTCGGCGCATTCGGCGGCTTTTACAGCGTCCCACTTTACGCCCTCATTCAGCAAAGGTCAGAGCGCACGCACCTTTCACGGATCATCGCCGCAAATAACATCATCAACGCCCTGTTCATGGTTGTGGCGTCACTACTGTCGATTGCAGTGCTGGGAATGGGATTCTCCATACCCGAGCTGTTCATCGTACTGGCGCTGCTGAATGCGGTTGTAGCGATCTACATTTACACGCTATTGCCCGAATTCCTGATGCGGTTTCTCGCGTGGATTCTCGTCAACACGATCTACCGCGTGCGCCCGAGCGGCACAGAAAATATCCCGGAAAAAGGTCCTGCCGTCGTGGTGTGCAACCATGTCAGCTACATGGACCCGATACTTCTGCTCGCGTCGGTACGCCGGCCGATGCGTTTTGTCATGTACTACAAGATTTTCCAGCTGCCCCTGCTGCGCTTCCTGTTTCAGCACGCCAAGGCGATCCCCATCGCTTCAGCGAAAGAAGACGAGCAGCTGATGAATGAAGCGTTCGAGAAAGTGGACGCCGAATTGGAAGCAGGGAATATCGTGTGCATATTCCCCGAGGGTGGCATCACCAGCGACGGAGAGATCCACCGATTCCGCCCGGGCATCGAAAAAGTCATTGCGCGCCGTCCCGTGCCGGTCATACCGGTCGGACTGCAGAACCTCTGGGGCAGCTGGTTCAGCCGCAGCCAGGGTGGCAGCATTCGCATGGTTCCAGGCCGCCTTTTTGCCAGGGTACCGGTCATGATCGGTGAGCCCGTAATGCCCGGCGATGTCACTGCGGCAAATCTTGAAATCCTCGTGCGTACGCTGCGCGGCGACCGGCGCTAGCGCCTCGGTCATTCCGGGACGCTGGGTGCCGCCGTCGCAGCGGTTCCCCAGCGTGCCTCGGTTGTCATCCCGAGCCTGTCGCGCCACTCCTGGATCAGTTCATCCCGGTTACCGAAAAGGCCCGGGGTTTCGCTCGATTCGAATCGCAACCGTGCCAGCGAGACGGAACCGGCGCGTACGACCGGCAGGTGAATCTCGTTGCCCGCCGACGTTGAAGAGCTCACGACAACGCTGCCACGTTGCACGGGCCTGGGACCGAAGATCGCGTCCAGCCAGATGAGGCCATTGGTCGACGAACTCGCGCGGTGAATCCAGCGCGCGGTTCGAAAATAGATACGCGATCCCGCCGGGTTGAAAGTCACGTCCTCCACGTTATCCGGGAGACTGACGGACAGCGAACCTATGCGGCCCTCTTCGAGGTTGAATTGCTGGGCCAGGTTGTCCTGGTCTACGAGGACCAGGTGGTTGCCGCGTGGCGCCGCTCGCAACCATTTGATCGCGGACGCTCCCTGCCAGCGCTGTTGCAGACTCCAGACGCCGGACGCATCTCGCGACGCGACGCTCAAAACCCCGCTGTTGCTGCCAAGATAGAGCCTGCCGTCGTTCGCAAATGCGGCGCCGGCATGCGGCTCGCCGAGCGGAAACTCGACGATTTCGTCCCCGGTCTCGGTATCGAGCAGCACAACCCTGGTCGCGTTCACGGCGGCGAGCATCGATGCATCCGGCGAAAACTCCAGCGCCGCAATCGCCCCGCCCGGCATGTCGGTCATGTACGGCAGCGGCCTGCCGTCACCAAGGTCCCAAACGCGTACTGTGTCGTCGGCCCCTGCACTTGCCGCGAGCCGCCCGCCGGCACTTATTCGCAGCAGACGCACCGCCGTATCGTGACCCACGAAGCTGACCTCTTCTACCGCGGCGGCGAGAGACTCGGCGGATACGTCGGCGGGCAAGACGTGGATGTGGCCGCCGTTGTCGCCGATCACGAGGTTGCCGGCATCCGGGGTCGCCGCAACGACCGCGTCGCCCGCGGACGCCCACACCGCATGGCTGGAATCCGCATTCGTAGCAACGGGCGCGACCTCACCCGGCACCCGCCATAATCGGGCGGCACTATCCGGTCCTCCGGTCAACAGCACGCGCTCGTCTGCGCTGAAGGCCAGCAATTGGCTCGATGCACTGGAGCCGCCTGCGCCGAGCACCGGGCCCACCTGCCGCCCGTCTTCTGTTCGGTATACCTGGTAACCGCTGCGCGGTCTTCCGGCAACAACGCTGGACCCGGATGACGAGAATGCCAGGCGCCAGTAACCTTTGCCGCGTTCCTCGAGCATCGGCAGCGCCGGCTGGTCAACGCGCCAGAGCGAGGCGCCGGATTCGCCGTAGATCGCACCGAGTACATTGCCGCCGGCGTCGAGACTGATAGCGCTCGGCTGCAGCGGCAGATCGATCTGCGCGAGCATCTCGCCGCTTTGAAAATCCCAGATGCGAACAGCTCGATCGAAGTCCGCAACCGCAATGCGCCTGCCGCCGGAATCGAGCGCGACGAGCGCGGGCGAGCCGGCAATATCGAGGCGGCCCTGTACATCACCTGTTTCTAATGACCAAAGTTCCAATTGTGTGTCGGCGTCGCTACGGCTCTCCGCAAACAGGTGCAGGCCGTCTCTCGTAAGCCGCGAGTTCGAGCTTGCTCCACCGACTTTCATCGACCGGATTCTGTCCCCCGTCGCCGTATCCCAGACGTTCACCGTCTCCACGGTCGCGGTCACCAGGCGACGTGCCCCGTTGTCGAGCCCGACTATTTGCTCGTTCTGGCTCACCGCAACGGCGCGAATGGGTTTGGCGAACGCAAGATCCCATACGCGCGCACTGTCGCTCTGCAAGGCGCGGGCCACAGCGTATCTGCCCTCGGGGCCTATCCAGATGCTGTCGGTGTCGCGCTCGACCGGGTCCGCTATGTGCAATCCGCGCTGGAAATCCTCGACCAGGCCCTGCGAATTCAGCGTGAGGTTCCAGCCCACGAGATGTCCGGTAACGCCGAGTTCCTCGTCGCGAACCGAGAGACTCCAGGTGCCGTTAATAGGTTCGCCCACCAGGTCCCGCAGCTGGCTCGAAGGAATCCGGATATCCTCGCTGCTCGAGGCACGATCCATGCCGGTCTCTACTTCCACAGCACGGCCGGACGGCGCAATGACCTTGATGCGCAAATCCGCCAGGCGTGGATGACTGATATTGAGCGTCAGTCCCACGCGGCTGACCCTGCTCTCGCGATCCACGATTACGCGGCGTACCAGGGGCGAGACCTCGAGCGCCGTAATCGTCCATTCTCCGGAGGGCTGCAGTCCTTGCGGCGTCAGGGACCACTGCCGGACTTTCGATCCCCGGGTGGTTATCAGCAACTTGTTTCCGGGGTCGAAGATAACCCCCGCAGCCTCCTCCGCTGGCAGGCTAGCTATCAATAGCGGGTAATCGTCTCCTACCAGCATCGCCGCCCGATGACGCCTTTGCGGCGTGGACAGGAGCAGTGCCTCCAGCGCGGCGAGCAACGCCGAATCGCGCTGCTCGCTGCGCATTGCCAACAGCACCTGCCTGTCCCAGAACGCGGCGCGCAATTCGTCCGGCAGGCTACCTGCCTGAGGCAGCTCTGCGGCCAATGCCGCGAGGGCCTCGACGACGTCGACGTCGGTCGCTCGTGCGGCCCGCGACTGCAGGAAATTCCGGTACAGGTTGTCCGCGGTGCCGCTATGGCCCGGGAAGGAGCGCAGATTGCGCCACGCGGTCTCGGCCGATTCGAGCTCTACCGCCTCCGATGTCAGCGTCCCGACGTAGACCAATGGCAACCACTGCGTATAGACGAAGGGAATCGCAATCACCAGGAATATGGCGGCTAGTGCCATGAGCGGCGCCTTGAGTCGCACGTGCAGGTTTTCGTTGGCCCAGCGTGCGGTGAAAACCGCCTCATAGACACGATTCCGAACTTGTAACTCGCCCTCTTCGTCAACGCTGAGCAAACCAACCGCCATGAGACGGCGCTGCAGGCGTGAACCCAGGTCGGTGGCAACGGGAACTCCCTTGCGTAACCGGCCATAAAGATTCAGCAGCTCCTCGCTCTGCTTTCCATCTTGCACTACCTGTCGATGGATATGGCTTAGGTGAGGTTCGGTTCGCAGTGCCGCGCGACCCAGGAACTGCTGCCTGACGATTCGATCGACGTGCTCATCGATTTCATCTTCCATCTGCTCGCGCGATATTGCTCGCGCGAGTTTCTGCGTGAGATACGGCTGGCCCTTCGTCCAGTAATAGATACGGTCCAGCGCCTGCTGTGCTTGTTCGGCCGTCAGGTTCAGTTCGGTTGCAAAAAGCCGGAGGTTGTCCCGCGAAAAGTCGTCGAGCTGAATCGGCTGCGTGACGTTGAACGGCGACAGCTCGGGCTCATCGATCAGGCTTACCGGATCGCACTCACCAAGCAATACGAAGGTCAGTCGCGCGAACTCGGGGTCCGTTGCCCGCCCTTTATGCGCTGCGCGGATGCTGGCCAGCAATTCCGTGCCAATGGAATTCTCGCCGACGCGCTGGATCTCGTCGACGAAGATCACGATGCGCTCCTGGACGGAGCCCAGCACGATCTCGTTATAGAACTCGAGCAGCCGCTGACAGTTGCCGAGCACCGACTTGTCCTGCCACCAGGACTGCAGGTCATAACGAATTCGCAGCTGCCGCAGGATCCGGTAAGCAACGCTGTAATACCAGCGACCAGCGTCCGTTCCGGCATCACGCTCACCGATCTGGCCGAGGTCGAGCACGGCGACCTTGAATCCCTTGGCTTCAAGTCGTGCAGCGGTGGCTGCAACCAGGCTGGACTTGCCGCTGCGACAGGGAGCGATCACGTGAGCGTAGCGCCCTGCAAGGACCGCGTCGTAAAGCAGATCGTCGGCCTGACGTCGCACGTAGCCGGCGCGCACGGCATGCAGCGGCTGGCCGACGCTGAAAAACTCGCCAGTCGAGTCCCCGCGCGATCGCTCCTTGCGGGGTTTATGCCCGTCGGACTTGGTACTCACTATGGATCCCGTAATCCTGTACTGAGGTATTCTCTGCGATTCCCGTCACAACCCACAACCATGATGCTTGAGTCGGAGCTGCTTAAAAAGGATCTATTTGGCGAAGTTCGGCTCGAATCCGACGACTTCGGCCGGCGCATCGTGCGCGATGCGGCCTCGGCCGCCTTGCCGCTGCGCTGGCTTGCTAACGGTCTCATGCGCCGAGAGGCGCGGGTGCTCGCGGCACTGGACGGACTCGACGGTGTGCCCGGACTTATCCGGGTGGGCCGGGACAGCCTGGAACGGGAATACCTCGACGGCGCGCCGATGCATCATGCGAAGCCCCGGGACCCGGATTATTTCAGGCGCGCAATGCGACTATTGCGCCAACTGCACGCGCGCGGCGTCGTGCACAACGATCTTGCCAAGGAGCCCAATATCCTGGTTGTCGCGAACGGACTTCCGGCCTTCCTCGACTTCCAGCTGGCCTGGTACGCGCCCGGCCGCGGCAGGCTGTTCTGCATTCTCGCCTACGATGACCTGCGTCACCTGTTGAAGCACAAGCGTAGCTACTGCGCGGACGAGTTGACGCGGCGGGAACGGCGAATCCTGGCGAGGCCGTCATTACCGTCGCGACTATGGATGCGGATCGTCAAGCCTCCTTACCTTTTTCTGACGCGCAAGTTGCTCGGATGGGCAGACCGCGAGGGCGCCTCCGATCGCGGCGAGCGCCGATGATTCCTTCAACAGTTTGGGTATACTCGCGCCTTCTGCGTATTCAGGCACGACGTGAATGAGCTACTGCCACCGCCACAACCTTGTCGACCCCGGCAAAGCGGGTATCGAGCGCCGCTTCGGTATTCGCGTCACGTTACCGTCGACGGACACGTTCCGCACCGTGATCGGCGATGACTGGGAGCGGTTTCACTGGTATCCGACCAAGTCCGAGAGAGACAAGGTGTTCGAATCCATGGCCCGGCGTCATGGCTATTACCGCAAGTCGGACGCGCCGGCACAGGTACTCGAGAAAGTCGATCGTTGATCCGGAACCAGGGCCTGTTAGGACTTATGAGGTCACCGCAGCGGCGGCGGTGCCCCGATGACCAGGTAGAAGTTCGTCAGACCACCCTGGCCGATGCCGGCGGCGAAGAACATCGGCCCGACGTAGCTGTCGATGCCCACGAACAGGCTGCCGTGCAGCAACGTGGAATCGATCGACATCTCGGACCTGCTTTCCCAGACGTTGCCGGCTTCGAGCGAAGCGCCGACGTATACGGGTGCGTCGAACAACCCGCCGGGCGAATCGCCTATGCGGCGGTAGTACAGCAACTTCGCGACCGCCGCGTGTGGCCCGCTGATAGCACCGCGCTCGTAACCGGAAAGTCGGTGAAATCCACCGAGCCGAAACAGGTCCTGAACCGCACCGTCGAAGCTTAGCGTCGTCTGAAAATCGAGGCCGAAACCGACGGTTGACTTGCCGCGCGAACGCACCGCTTCTACGGACATGTCGATAATGTCGTAGCGATCGTCCCCGCCCAGTTCCCTGAGTGACTGCGTCCACTCGAGATCTGCGCGCACACCACTGGTCGGAAACCAGGGCTTGTCGAGAGAATCGAACCTCAGGAGTGCGCGAAGACCACCCGTTTCGAAGTCCGGATCCGGTACGACAGGGTCGCCGATCGTGACCCGCGCCTCGCCGCCGCCGCGGAACGCGCCCAGCCGAAATTCACCGGAATTACCGATTTCAGCGCCGATGTCGAAACCGCCGGTGAGTTCGGTAACGCGCAATCGCGCGACGATGTCCTGATCGGTAAATGCATTGAAATTCGACTGGTCGAAATCGATGTAGGGCGCCACGAAGAGACGGGAGTCCCAGCGCAGAGGCTGGTAGAACTCGGTCAGCAACCGCGGTTCGGTGCCGAGACGCAGGTCCGCACGCCACTCCCCGCCATAACGGTTGACGGCAGGACGGGTTAGTCGCGCGCGAAGATCAAAATTGGTCGCGCCCTCGAAGTCATCCTCCAGGGTGAATCCGAAGTTCAGGAAGCTCGGACCCCAGGACTTGGCGCGAGCGTCGAATACGACGCCCGTTTTGCCATCCTCTTCCACGAGGCGGTAACTGACTTTTTCGAAGACATCCAGTGCATGCAGCTGCGCGGCCTCCGCCGAGAGTTCGGTCGCATCGATCGGGTCCCCTGCGGCAACACCCAGCCGGGATTCGAAAACCCGCGCGGACAGCCGGCTGTCGTGTTCGACGCGCACGAACGCGAGACGCTCAGCGGTGGGCTCACGCTGCTCGCGCTCGCGTTGCCACGCGGCAAAGCCGGCCTCATCCGTCGCCAGACTCGCAAGCCGCGGCGCTGCCTCACGGGCCGCCTTCGCGCCCGGCTCTATCGCCTCCACGATAGCGCCGAAATTCGCCGACCCGAACGTCCCGAGTTTCGGCGTGATCAGCACGTCACCTTCACCAAGCTTCTCGATCTGCCGCAGGGTTTCCTTGCGGATGAGTATCGTCAGCATCTGCTCGGAGACCGTTATCGCCGACCGCAGCTCATCAAGCGTATACAGGGGAAACTCCACGTCCACGGCGATAACGACATCGACCCCCATGTCACGAACGATGTCGACAGGGAGATTGCCGACGAGGCCGCCGTCGACCAGCAGGTGACCGTCAATGCTGACCGGCGCGAGCACGCCCGGCACCGACATGCTTGCCCGAATCGCAAGCGCGAGGTCGCCGCTGTGCATGACGTACATCTCGCCCGTTTCGATGTCGGATGCGATCGCGCGGAAGGGGATCGGCAGATCATCGAAGTCGGAGACCTGCGATACCGGCAGGGTCAGGTTACGCAGTATGAGATCGAGCTTCTGGCCCTGAACCATGCCTAGCGGTAACTTGAATCGCCCGTGCTCGAGCCCGATGTCCAGGTCGACCGGAAAGTTCTTTGCGTCCTGCTTGCGCCGGAATCTCAGATCGCTGCGCTCGGGCTCATCGGACATCGCATCCGCCCAGTCCATCTCAGCGACCAGCTTCTCGAGCTCGTCGACGCTCATTCCGGATGCGTACAGGCCCCCGACAATCGCGCCCATGCTCGTCCCGGCGATCGCGTCGATGGGAATATGCATTCGTTCGAGTTCGCGCAACACGCCTATGTGGGCGGCTCCGCGCGCGCCGCCGCCGCCCAGCACGAGTCCTACTCGAAGCCGATCAGATGACGTAACATCGGTTGCCCGTTCCATATCCCCGGCATTCGCCACCGTCGCAAGCGACAAAGCGGTACAGAGGATCGCCAAACGCCGTAACGGCATTAATTGATTCATCGATTGAGACTCTCGTTGTTCGTTCCGATTCAACTGGCTGTGATTATAATGCTCGCGGAGTCCGGCGCCGTGCCCACGGTCGCCGCAAACGACATAGTCAGCGAGATCGTGGTTACGGGCCGGCGGCGTGGGCAATCCGGTTTAACCCACCCGGGCAATATCGAGCTGCTTGACGGCGCACTCATCGACAGCGTCTTTCACCAGCACGTCCATCAGCTCATGACCCGCGTTGCGGGCGTCTGGATCAGCCGCGGCAGCGGCCAGGAGCACATGACCGCGATCCGCTCTCCCGTGCTGACCGGACCCGGTTCCTGCAACATTTTCTCCCCGGTCAACCGCTCGAGGAAGACAGCCACGTCAGCGCAGGTGTGATTAGTGCGGTTTCGATCGCTGCAGATCGACATACCGGTGTCGCCGGCATCGACGTGGAGTGGAGCGACGTAGCCCTGACGGAGACCCAGTTCGGGCCGGCGGACGGTTCCGGTTTCCTGGTCGAAACCCGACCGGAAGGCCTGCACTATGACTTCCGGGTCGGCAGCGCCAGTTTGGCTGCGTAGATACAAAGCGACATCGGCGTCGGCGAAGACCTGACGCTCGGCCTCGGCCTGCGTGCGGAATACGTACACTACGACTACGACAATCGTATGCTCGACGGCAATACGCGTGACGATGGCACTCCCTGCGGCTTCGGCGGCTGCCTTTACGCCCGGCCCGCCGACAGGGACGTTGCGGATCGTGCCGACTATGCTTTCGGCAATTACCGTTATTTTCCCGGCCGGGGACGCGAGCTGTTTGTCGAGTTTCGCTACGTGTACTAGTGATTTTCCGCAATCCCCTTGGGACTGGCGAACAAATCCCTCATAATATGCGCCCCGCCGCTTCCCGAGCGGCCCGACAAAACCAGAACAAGCGGAGCGAACTATGGCCGACGCAGCACCGACACCGCCCGAGGGCGGTGCGAAGATCACCATTGACAACGGCAAACTGCAGGTCCCGGATAATCCGATCGTGCCCTTTATCGAGGGCGACGGCACGGGTCCCGACATCTGGCGCTCGACCGTACGCGTTCTGGATGCCGCGGTCGAAAAGGCGTACGGCGGCAAGCGCAAGATTCACTGGATGGAGATCTACGCGGGCCAGAAATCGTTCGACAATTTCGGCAGCTGGCTCCCGGACGAGACGATCACGGCCTGTCGCGACTACCTCGTCTCCATCAAGGGCCCGCTGACGACGCCGATCGGCGGCGGTATTCGCTCCCTGAACGTGGCACTGCGCCAGTTGCTCGATCTTTACGTCTGCCTGCGCCCGGTGCGCTGGTTCACGGGCGTACCGTCGCCCGTGCGCGATCCGGCCAGCGTCGACATGGTGATCTTCCGCGAGAATACGGAAGACATCTACGCGGGTATCGAATTCGAACGCGGCTCGGAGGCCAATGCGAAATTCCTCGACCTCCTCAAGGAAAATTTCCCGGCCGAGTACCAGAAGATTCGCTTCCCCGGGAGCTGCGGAGTCGGCCTGAAGCCGATATCGCAGGAAGGTACCGAACGTCTCGTCCGCGCGGCGCTCGAGTACTGCATCGCGAACGGCCGCAAGAGCCTGACCTTCGTGCACAAGGGCAACATCATGAAGTTCACGGAGGGTGCATTCCGCAACTGGGGCTACGAACTTGCCGAGAGAGACTTCGGCGACCATACCTACACCTGGGACCAGTGGGATCGCACCATGGTCGAGAAGGGACAGGAAGCCGCAAATGCCGAACAGGAGGCCGCGCTGGCCGCCGGAAAGGTCCTCGTGAAGGACGCGATTGCCGATATTACGCTGCAGCAGGTTCTTACCCGTCCGAAGGAGTTCGACGTTATTGCGACGATGAACCTGAACGGCGATTACCTGTCTGACGCGCTCGCCGCGCAGGTGGGCGGAATCGGCATCGCGCCGGGTGGCAACATCAACTACATGACCGGACATTCGGTTTTCGAGGCAACGCACGGCACTGCGCCGAAGTATGCGAACAAAGATGTCGTGAACCCGGGTTCGCTGATCCTCTCCGGCGAAATGATGCTGCGCTACATGGGTTGGATGGAAGCGGCTGACGTCCTCCTCGAAGCCATGGATACGACCATCGGCAAAAAGACGGTTACGTATGACTTCGCACGCTTGATGGAAGGCGCGAAGAAGGTCAAATGCAGCGAGTTTGGCGACGCCCTGATCTCCAACATGTAAGTCGTTAGGGATGGACGAGGAGGCGCACTCACCCGCCGCAGAGTCTGCGATAGCGCAACAACTCGTCGATGCGTTCCTGCGCTATAACGCGGATTTCGGCGAGCTGACGCAACGGGCGGCGCGTTGTTTCGAGGAGCGCGACTGGCAGCAGGGGCGTTCGAACGCCGTCGCGCGTATCGAGCTGTACGACCAGGCCGTTAACCGCGCGCTGGGCGAACTCGGCTCTACCGTCGAGGCATCCGAGAGCGGCAAGGCGTTCTGGATCGCCGTCAAGGAGCGCTATGCCGAACTCATTCGTGAGTACCCGGACAACGCCTTCTTCAAGACATTCTTCAGTTCAATCTCGCGACGCTTATTCAACACCGTCGGCGTCGATCCGCGGGTCGAGTTCATTGCGGCAGACGTGCTGCTGGACGAGAAACCGCTCGACGAAAAGGACGTGCGCACCTATCACAATCGCGGCGCGCTGCACTTCGTTATCGACCAGGTGCTTTCTGACTTCAGCCTCCGGGTACCGTACCGGGACCGCGAACGGACGATTCGCTTCGTGGCGGCCGAAATCGAGGGCTACTGCAAGGAAGGCAACGTGCACCAGGACCTGGAGATTCTCGAGCTACTGGTCCCGGTGTTCTATCGCGCGACGCGCGCGTTCATCGTCGGACGCATCGGCGGGGACGACTGGGTATCGCCATTGGTCATCGCCTTGCGTAATTCCGATGACGGCATCTTCGTCGATGCTGTAATACTTTCCGTCAATGACGTGAGTATGCTGTTCGGTTTCACACGCTCGTATTTTCACGTTGACCTCGAACACGTCGGCGCGACCGTGGGGTTTCTGCAGCGGCTGATGCCGCGGAAGCGGATGGACGAGATCTATACCGTGCTCGGACGCGCCAAACAGGGAAAGACCGAGCGTTATCGGCTGTTCTTCGAGCACTTGCGCAATTCGCACGATTTGTTGGTCAGGGCACAGGGCGTCAAGGGAATGGTCATGGAGGTATTCACCCTCCCCTCTTATGACGTCGTATTCAAAGTCATTCGGGACAGGTTCGACTACCCCAAGACCGGCAGCCGCGCGGACGTCATGGAAAAGTACAAACTCGTGTTCATGCGCGACCGTGCCGGACGCCTCGTCGATGCCCAGGAATTCAGGCAACTGCGGTTTCCTCGAGAGCGGTTCGAGCCCGAGCTATTGAGTGACCTCCTCGAAGAATGCGGATCCACCTGCCGCGTAGAAGACGGCGACTTTGTCATAGAGCATGCTTACATCGAGCGCCGCATGATACCGCTGAACCTGTACCTCGAAACCGCCACCGAGGAACAGGCCGCAGCCGCCGCGATCGAGTACGGTCAGGCGATCAAGGATCTCGCACTCAGCAACATCTTCGCCGGCGACCTGCTGTTGAAGAACTTCGGCGTTTCGCGCCATGGGCGGGTCATTTTCTACGACTACGACGAGCTATGCCTCGTTACCGACTGTAACTTCCGGCGCATGCCCGAACCGCGGGACGACATCGATGAGATGCGCCCCGGCGCCTGGTTCTACGTGGGGCCGCATGACATCTTCCCGGAACAGTTCATCGACTTTCTCGGCTTCAAGGCGCATGCGAAGCAGGCGTTCCTGGAGCATCACGGCGACCTGCTGACGCCCGAGTACTGGACAAACCTGAAGCATCGGCACGAGGCGGGCGAGATTTTCGAGGTCCTGCCCTACGTTGTTGACCAGCGCACGGAGCACCGCGGCCACACCATCGTGCCCATCGCGCGCGGCTGAACAGCCGGCGCACACCCGATCGGGTCAGGGCTACATTCAGCGCAAGCGGGCGGCAATGCCGTCCAGAGTATCGGCGAGTGCCACCCGGCGCCCGGCGGTAATCGCGCTGCCAGTATCCTCACCGAGCGTCGACGCGAGTTGCTCGAGCGTCCGGGCGAGCCCCCGATCGCGCGTCCCGGCGCCTAGCTGCTCATCGGCGCGATCCAGTGCCGTTGAGAGATCATTGATGTAGTTCGCTTCCAGTGCGTTGTCGCGCTTCAGTTGATCGAGATAGGCCCGCGCCACCACGGGCTCGGCCGGCCAGCTCACACGAAACTGCTGTTGCGGGTTGAAGACATCACCCTGGTTGGCGATTTCGGCCGCCGCAATCTCGTTTGCGGACAGGTGCTCGCTCGGCAGAAGTGCCAGAACATCGAGTCCGCGGACGATCTCCGTACCGTAGATGCGGCCACCGTACCAGTAGGCCGACCAGAAACCACCGAGAATCAGGTCTTCGGCATCGAGTGGCCCCCGATCAAAGAATGCGATCTCTACCGGCCTGGCCGAATCGGTGAAGTCGATCACCGAGATGCCGCCCTGGTACCAGGCCTGTACGAAGATGTCACGGCCAGGAACGGGAATGATCGAGCCGTTATGCGCAACGCAATTCTCCTGGTCGACCTGCGGCGCCGGCATTTTGTAGTAGCCGCGAGCCTCCAGCTGCCCGTCAACGATGTCGTAGATAGCATCCGCACCCCAGTCGAGGGGGTCGTAGGCACGGCAGCGCGGCCGCATGCCACCGCCCCACTCGTCCGTGTATATGACCTTGGTGCCGTCGTTGTTGAACGTCGCCGAGTGCCAGTAGGCGAAACCCTGATCGACGACCTCGTCGATACGCTGTGGCTTCAGCGGGTCGGAGATGTCGAACAAAATACCGTTACCGGAGCAAGCCCCGGCTGCAATCTTGCGCTCCGGAAACACCGTGATGTCGTGGCACTGGTCGGTCCGGTAGGTTTCCTGGGTGTCGTCGCCATGGTCGCCGCCGCGCCAGAGGCCGGCCAGTACGCCCGTTTCCGGGTCGGCGAAGACAGTCGGGCTATCGACGATGCGCGCCTTCGCCGGATCGTCGACCGGTATCTCGACGATATCGATACGAAACAACGCAGTACGGTCGTCGCCGGGCGACTCGTCGACGCAGCCTTCGAGTTCGTCCTCCTCGCGTACCGAAGATGTACCGGAGTTGTAGACAATAATCTTGCCGTCATCACCGGGCCCCGCCACAACGGAATGCGTGTGCGAGCCGCGGCACGTCTGCACGGCGCCGACCTGCATTGGCCGCGTCAGGTCGCTGATATCAAAAATGCGAATGCCGCGAAAGCGCTCCGCACTGACATCTTCGCTTATACCCTGGAGTCCGCAGTCTACCCGTCCGCGAGTCTCTTCTACCGACATGATGAGAAGATCACCGACGATGGAAACATCGCCCTGCCCGCCCGGACAGACAATAGAGCTCATCAATTCGGGCACACCGCCATCCTGCAGCCGGTACACATTGAAGCCGTGATAGCTGCCGGCCACAAGGACGTCGCTGGCGAACGCCATGTCGGTATTGGAGAAACTGAGCAGCGGGTAGCGCTCGTATTCCTCCTCGCCCTCCTCCTCGGTTTCCTTGCCGTCCTCGCCCGGCTCTTCCTCAGCCTCGGGGTCTTCCGGCTCGTCCGATTCCGCCTGTAGCCGCATCGGTGGCAGCGCGCCGGGGTTTTTCGGGTCGAAGAAACCCGCCGGCTTGGCGAGCGAGGCCACGAGTTCCATGTTCGAAATCGCCTGGCCAGCGTCGTCGAAGCCGGCAGCCAGCCCCGCTCGGGGATCGGAGGACAGGCCCACCAGCAGCACATTCATGCGCTCGATCTCGGTGCTCTGGCTGTTGGTGACGTCGGTCACGAACTCGAACAATACCGGATCGTAGGCCGCGCCCGGCTGCTCGAGCAGTTCCTCGACCATCGTAACTGCGCCCTCGTGGTGCGTGATCATCAACGTCAGGAACAGGCGGTCGAAATCGGTACCCGTTGATGCAGCGAGTTCTGCCATCTGCTCCGGTGTGGCCATGCCCGCCATCTTGTGCGAGATATGCATC
>Ga0224509_10000115_pt1 | contig 20296 bp, 17 predicted proteins | sample SF_Jan12_sed_USG_5_FD_170158 | JGI IMG/M metagenome (GOLD analysis project Ga0224509, IMG submission 170158) | Sediment microbial communities from San Francisco Bay, California, United States - SF_Jan12_sed_USGS_24 | ecosystem: Environmental > Aquatic > Marine > Sediment | place: USA... | reverse complement strand
GTGCACGTTGGGCATGCAGTAGAGCACCCGGGCGCCTTTGTCCCGGCAGGCCGCGCGGAGGTCCCCGGGGTCGAGGCCGTCGCGGTCGATAGCGAGCGGCCGCAGCTTCAGCCCGAAGAGCCGCGCCAGGTTCTTGATGCCGGGATAGGTCAGCGCCTCGACCATCAGCGTGTCGCCGGCCCGGGTCAGCGCCCCCAGCGCGATGGTCAGCGCCTGCTGGGCGCCGCTGGTGACGATCATGCGCTCCGGGTCGGCGGCGAAGCCGCGCCGGCCGATCCAGCGCGCCAGCACCTCGCGGTGGCGCGGCTGGCCCTGGCTGAAGCCGTAGTCGAGCAGGCCCTCGAGGTCGCTCTCGCGGCCCATCTCGGCGAGCGTGCGCCGCAGGGTCGCGCCCAGCGGAATCTCGACCGGCTCGTTGCGGCTGAGGTCGACCGTACCTTCGGTTGCGGCGGGCGCGACAGCTTCGTCGGCGCCCCGGCCGCGCACGAAGGTGCCGCGGCCCATCTGGCGCACCACCAGGCCCTGGGTCTCGGCCAGCGCGTAGGCGCGGTAGACCGTGCCGACCGTGACCTCCAGGCGCTCGGCCAGAATACGCATGGTCGGCAGGCGCTGGCCGGCTTCGAGCCGGCGCTCGCGGATGTCCTCGGCCAGACGCTCCGCGATGGCGCGGTAGAGCGGGCCACTTCGTTCCGTCAGGTCCGGCTGCCAGATTGTTTCCATAACAATAATTCAGTTGACTCAGGGCGTTACGGTGACATTAGTATCATGTACGGAACACAAGGCCAAATTGTTTTGGTAACAATATCATGACAAAGCTCAGCGTCAACCTCAACAAGGTCGCCCTGCTGCGCAACCAGCGCGACATCGGCTATCCCTCCGTGCTCGAGGCCGCGCGCCTGGCGATCCGCGGCGGCGCCCAGGGCATCACCGTGCATCCGCGCCCCGACGAGCGGCACATTCGAAGGAGCGACGTGCGCGAGCTCGCGGCGCTGCTGCGCGACGAGTACGGCGGCGAGATCGAGTACAACATCGAGGGCTATCCGAGCCCGGATTGGCTGGCCCTGGTCGGCGAGGTGCGCCCGGACCAGGCGACCCTGGTGCCCGACGCGCCCGAGGCCCACACCTCCGACCATGGCTGGGACATCCCGGCCCACGCCGGGTTCCTGACCGGGGTGGTCGGCGGGCTGAAGGCGCAGGGCGTGCGGGTCTCGCTCTTCGTCGACACGGACCCGGCCGTGGTGGCGCCCGCCAAGGCGACAGGCGCCGACCGGGTCGAGCTCTACACCGGTCCCTACGGCATGACCTTCGGCTCGCCCGCGGGCGAGGCCGAGTTCGCCAGGCTGGTCGCGACCGCCCGGGCCGTGCGCGCGGCGGGCCTCGGCCTCAACGCCGGCCACGACCTCAACCTCGACAACCTGCCCCGGTTGATCGAGGCGGCGCCCTGGATCGCCGAGACCTCGATCGGCCACGCGGTCACCGCCGACGCGCTCATCTGGGGCTTCGAGACCGCGGTCGCTAAGTACCTGGAGGCCCTGGCCCCCGCCGCGCTCACCACCGCCGCGGCCTTCTGAGCGCTCGCCCGCCACGGAATCGTGAGGGCGCGCAAACCCCGGCGCTCATTGTCGCCGTGCCGATCCTCACTACATCTTATACATGCACGGCCTATTGAGAACCCTGATGCGGCCGGACCGCGAAGAGGACCCGGAGCGGACCCTGGTCGCCCAGGCCGCCAACATTCTGCAGACCGGCGAGTTCCAGGTTTTGCAGCTGGCCTACCACGATTGGTACGGCCAGGACCTGCCGGAGGCCCTCAGCGACCGCTTGTTCCAAGGCTACATGCTGCGCGGCGACGTGCCGCATTGGGCGCGCGAATTTGCGCTGCGCATCCTCCGCCAGGACGAGATCGACCTGATCGATTCACGCGACCCGGCCTATCACCGCTACGACCATAACTATGTGACCCATGTTCCCAATGGCGTGCGGCACTTCACCTACGCCTGCTTGATCCTGAGCTCTGTCCTCGTGATGGGCCTTGTGGTCGGGCAGATCGCGGGCGTCAAGGCGACCTCGGTCCTGCCTCCCTATTTCGAGGAGGACGAACTGAACCGCGGTCCCTAGTGCGATGGTTCCGAAATCCGTCACATTCGATGTGACGGATTTCGGAAACTGAATCGCACTAGAATCAAACATTTAGTGTCCCTTTGAACGGGCAGTTCGATCGATCGAACTGCCCGTTCGGGACACTAGGCGCGGGCAGGCGGCTCTGGTAAAACCAGGCAGCCTAGGCAGCAGTGATAGGGCATTGCGGTCATGTTCGAATTCGCCGGCGCGTGGGAAATGCCGATCAATATCGTGTTCCTGGCGGCCACCGGGTTCATCGCCTGGCACGGCATCAGGTACCGCGACGCGGAGGGCAAGACGGACTTCGTGCGGATGCTGTTCGGCTGTATCGCCGCGACCTTCTTCTTCCTGGTGCTGTTCCAGGATGTCCTCGGCATCGTGCAGTTCGGCTGACGAGGGGCCTTCGGCCCGGTCAGGGCTTGTACATCCGCTGCTTGGCGTCCAGCTCCGGGATACGAAGGACCCGCTCTTCCTCCGGGAGCTGCAGCTGCTCGTAAAGATAGATGGCCCGGTCGCGCACGCTCGACACCCGGTCGGAGCCGTATAGGATCTTGTGGACCACGCCGGGGCCCTCGACGGTCTCGTTGTCGGTGTTGAGCGCCTGGACGTAGTCCTCGAGCGCCTGCTCGTAGCGTCCCAGCCGGTCGTGGACGATGCCCCGGTTGGCGTGGGCCGCGGCGAGCACGCCGAATCCGGTCCTGTCGTCGGGTTCGAGGGTCTTGGCCAGGTAGTCGATCAGGTAATCGAGCTCCGCGATGGCGTCGTCGTAGCGCTCGGTCTGGATGAACACCAGGGCCCGGCCCATCAGCGCGCCGCGGTGGTTTGGGGCTTCCTCGAGCGCCTTGTCGAAGTATTCGAGCGCCTGGTCGTAGAGCTCGTCGACCAGACGGTTGGAGCCGGCCTCGGTGTAGTAGTCGCCGGGTTCCCGCGCCACGTAGTCCTCGAGCACGTCCCAGAAGATGAAGGCGCCGACTGTGAGCAGCGCCATCAGAACGATGAAGCGGCGCACCACCCGCGGGTTCATGGCCGGGTCCCGAACAAGTGGTTCGTATAGAGCAGTGCGACGACGAAGCAGAGCAGGACCGCCGTGACCGTGGCGCGCTTCTTGAGGCGCCGGCCCTCCGCCTCGTCGGGTGTTCCCTGGCGCTGGGCGCGGCGCATGTAGAGCACCCAGATCAGCTGGCGGACCGGGAAGAACAAGGCGACGCCCAGGGCCGCCGCCCAGAACAGCATGTAGTCCCTGCTGAAGAGTGTCTCCATGGGCCTTCTATAGCGGCCGGACGCGCCCGCGCCAACACTTCCGAAGGACCCTTCCGGGCCAAAGAAAAAGGGGGAAGGCCAGGCCTTCCCCCAGAGAGTCCGGAATTGTGTGGTGAGGAGGGCTTACCTCCCCGCCCCGCCGGCGCCCGCCTGGGTGGCCGGGGTCTGCACCACGTCGCCGATGTCTTCCACCAGCGCCTCGACCTCTTTGTCGGGCACCGTCGACATCTCCATCTTGTAGGCCAGGAGCCACATCATGCCGACGCCGAGCAGCCAGAACAGGATCTGCCAGGCCCAGATCGACGGGATGCCGAAGGTCCAGCCCTCGACGCCCGCGTTCGGCGCGCCGAAGATGTCGTTGCCGATCACCGCGCCCGGGCCGATGCCGAAGAACATCCAGGCCAGGGTGACGATCCAGGCGACCGGGACTAGGCCCTTCTTGCCGGGCGACAGGGTGGCGTGCTCGCGCAGGAAGTTGTGGTACTTCATGCGGTGGGCCAGATCGTTCGAGTTCTGGGTCATCGCCGAGACCGGGATGCACACCGCCAGGTTCAGGATGATGCCCCAACCGGCCGAGTGGATGGTCCAGGGCCAGCGACCCCAGGGCAGCGAACCGCCGGTGAGCTGCTGGCCGATGGTCTCGGTGAAGATCACGCCGAGCAGACCGGCCGCCAGGCCCCAGGTCGCACCCTGACGGGTGATCCAGGGCACCCAGCAGATCGCCGCCAGCGACGGCCACATCTGGAAGCCCATGGCCACCGCCAGGCCACCGAGCAGCACCAGCGCGTCCTGCGAGTAGGTCGCCACCAGCAGGGCCGACAGCACGATGAAGGCCACGCCCAGACGCCCGAAGAGCTTCTGGGTGGTGTGGCTGGCGGTCGGGTTGAGGTAGCGCTTGTAGAGATCGCGGGTCAGCATGCCGCCGGCCGTCGACATGTAGGCCGCGCCGGTCGACTGCATCGCCGCCAGCGCACAGACCGCCAGGATTCCGACCAGCCAGGGCATGGTGTCCGCGATCTGGTTGAAGTAGTACGGAACCAGCGAGTCCGGCTTGGCCGAAATCGCGGCGCCGTCCAGGACGTTGGAAATCGCCAGTCCGGCCTCCGTCACCGCCGGGTTGGCGCCCAAGAGGTGCGCGCCCATGCCCTGGAACGCGGTGAAGAAGAACAGGATCAGGCCGATGCAGAACGACGAGGCCCAGACCTGCTGCGGCGCGAAGGGCTTGGGAGACTGGTTGCCGAAGGCCCACATGGTGAACGCCGGGGCCGACTGGATGCCCATCAGCGCGAACATGTAGGTCAGGCACATGATGCCGGTCCACAGCCCGCCGACCGGCGTCTCCTTGCCGAGGCCCGCCGTGAACTGGATCACGCCGGGAATGGCGAAGTAGGCGTTGTAGTCGCCACCACCGTAGCCTTGAGTCGTGCCCCACCTGCCGACGTCGGACTTGGCGAGCTCGGCGAAGCCGGCGTTCAAGGCGTCCCAGCCGCCGGCCAGGTTGAGCGCGATCAGCCCCGTGATCACGATGCCGAGTCCGAGCAGGATGCACTGCACGGTGTCCACGTAGGCCACCGCCCTGAGGCCGCCCGAGGCCACGTAGATGAGCACCACCAGCGACAGGACCCACATGCCGACCTCGGTCGAGATCAGGTCGTCGGTCAGCACGTTGAACAGGAAGCCCGAGGCGCCGAGCTGAACGCCGAGATACGGGATCGAGAACAGCAGCGCGACCAGCACCACCAGGATTCGGATGGCGTCGCCCTTGAAGTAGTCCGCCAGCATCTCGCCCGGCGTCACGTAGCCGAAGCGCTTGCCCAGCATCCACTGGCGCTTGAGGAACATCACGCCGGTGAAGGGAATGGTGATGGTGTAGAACGAGGCATAGGCGTACTGGAACCCGTCGCGATAGACGAGGCCCGGATGGCCCATGAACGTCCAGCCCGAGAACGACGTCGCCGTCGCCGCCAGGATGAAGACCCAGATCGACAGGCGCCTTCCGGCGATGAAGTAGTCCGAGGCCGTCTTCGCCGCCATCGCCGACTTGACGCCCCAGAAGATGCAGTAGGCCCAGTACAGCGCAACGAACACGAAGAGCCAGATAACCTTCGGTGCCATACGTAAAGTCCCCCTTCTTGAAGGCCCCGGCCCTGTTGGTGTTGATCTTTTGGGCCCTGGACCGGATTCGCTCCCGCCGGTGCGCCCGCAAGGCGATTCGGCGAAAACCTGAAAGTACTTACACAGATCCGAAGGTAACCTATTCGTTAACTCGGCACAGCGTCAATCGTGCGTTCGCCTGCCCAAGGAGTTTTGTCAATCTTTTGACGGAGGTTCACGAAAACGTGTAAAATCAGTCAAACACGTCTGAGCGGCGTTTTGAGCGGCGTTTCAGCGGCGTTGGGGAAGGATCGCCATGCCACGACAGGCCATGTTGGGCAACAGGGTGCGCCGGCTGCGCCATCGGCAGGGCCTGACCCAGGTCGCCATGGCCGGGCAACTGGGCATATCGCCAAGCTATCTGAACCTGATCGAGCACAACCAGCGCAGCCTGAACCGCCCGCTCCTGCTGAAGCTCTCGGAGTGCTTCGATATCGACCTTCAGGCCTTCTCGGGCAACGAGGAGGCCCGGCTGCTCGCGGACATCGCCGAGCTTTTCGGCGATCCGCTGTTCCGCGACATCGAGGTCGAGGCCGGCGAACTGAACGAATTGGTCGGCAGCGCGCCGGCGGCGTGCCAGGCGTTCCTCACGCTCTATCGGGCCTACCGGAACGCCCGGGAGGACCTTCGGGGCCTCAGTGCGCGCCTTGCCGAGGATCCCTATCTGGCCGCCTCCAGCCACCAGCTGCTGACCCTGCTGACCTCGATCCGCTCCTTTGCCGAGATCCTGCACGACAACGTCGACCTGGCGGCGCGCAAGCGCCAGCAGTTCGTCGGCATCCTGGTCGAGGAAAGCGAAAAGCTGACCGATCTCGTCAACCAGCTGTTCGAGTTCATCACCGGCGAAGGGTTTCAGGACCTGCGCGGCGCCGACTCCCCGGTCGACGAGGTCACCGACGCCCTGCATGCTCAGCACAACCATTTCCCCGATTTGGAGGACGCGGCCGACGCGGCGCGGCGCGAAATCGGGCTGCGCAAGGCCGGCGCCTTCGAGTCGCTCTCCGCCGCGCTGGCCGAGCGCCACGGCATCACCGTCGTTCTCGGCGCGGAGGACACCGGCGCGGAGGACACGGGCACGAAGCCGGCGGACGGCCTGAACGGCGAGCGGCCGTGCTTCGGCATCCCCGAGGCGCTGCCGGCCAGCAGCGCCACCTTCCGCGTCGCGCGGCAGATCGGGCTCTCGACCCTGGGGCCGCTGTTCGAGGCCCGGCTGGCCGAAACCCAGCTTTCGACGCAGGCGGCGCGTGACATGTACTGCCGTGCGCTGGCAAGCTACTTCGCGGGCGCCCTCTTGATGCCTTATGACGAATTCCTGGAGGCGGCATGCACCCTGCGTCACGACATCGAACTGCTCGGCCGGCGCTTCGGCGTCAGCTTCGAGCAGGTCTGTCACAGGCTGACCACCTTGCGGCGTCCCGGTGCGGAGGGCGTGCCGTTCCACTTCCTGCGGGTCGACATCGCCGGCAACGTCTCGAAGCGGTTCAGCGGCTCCGGCCTGCGCATTCCCCGCTACGGCGGCACCTGCCCACGCTGGAACGTGCATGGCGCCTTCATGAGGCCCGGCCGCATAGACCGGCAACTGGCGCGCCTGCCCGACGGCGCGACCTACTTCTGCATCGCGAAGACCGAGACCAAGCCCGGCGGCGGGTACCGGGCGCCGAGCAGCCACTATTCGATCGGCATCGGCTGCGAAGTGTCTTTCGCACCGCAGCTCGTTTATGCGGACGGCATGGACCTGGGGAAGCCCGAAATCGCCGTGCCGGTCGGCGTTCATTGCCGGCTGTGCGAACGACGCGACTGCGCGCAGCGCGCCTACCCGTCGTTCGTTCAATGACCGGACCGTGCATTGGGGGACCGCGAGGATGACCCGAAGTGTCCTGGTCGTGGAGGACGAGCCCAATATCGTCGATTCGCTCAGCTTCCTCATGAAACAGGCCGGCTACGGCGTGCAGGTCGCACGCGACGGGGACGCGGCGCTCCGGGTCATGGAGAGCCGGGTGCCCGATCTGGTCCTGCTCGACGTCATGCTGCCGCGGCGCGACGGCTACGACGTGTGCCGCGCGATACGCGCCAACCCGGCGTGGGACGGGGTCAAGATCATCATGCTGACCGCCAAGGGCCGGGAGCTGGATCGCCGCAAGGGCCTCGAGCTGGGGGCGGACGACTATGTGACCAAGCCGTTCTCGACCCGCGAGATCGTCGAGCGGGCGCGCAAGCTTCTGGAGGCCGCGGAGGAATGAGCGGCGCCGCGCCGGTCCTGGCCCTGCTTTACCCGGCCGGCCGTTCCGGGCGATCATACCGCCCGGATGCCTCAGGATGCCGGGCGCCGCGGGCCGAGGGTCCGCGCCCCCGGCGGGAGCCGTGAGAATGTATCGGCCGGGTCTCGTTGGCGAGCGTGCGATCGCCCTCTTTCTCCTCGCCTTTCTCGCCTTCAACCCGCCGCTGCTGTCGATCTTCAGCGCCGACGTCATTCTCTTCGGCGTGCCGCTGCTCTACTTCTATCTATTCTGTGTCTGGGCCGGGACTATCGCGTTGATCGGACTGCATGCGGTTTCGGGGACCCGGGCCGCGGGGGAAGAGCCGCCCGCTCCGCCCGGCGGCGGGGAGTTCGGGGGGCCCTGATCGTGCTGAGCGGCTGGTCCATACTGCTGACGTCCCTGGCCTATCTCTGCCTACTGTTCGCGATTGCCTACTATGTCGACAAGAGGGCCGACGCCGGGCGCAGCGTAATCGCCAACCCCTATATCTACGCCCTGTCGATCGCCGTCTACTGCACCTCGTGGACATTCTACGGCAGCGTCGGACGCGCAGCCTCGAGCGGCATCGATTTCCTGCCGATCTATCTCGGCCCGACCTTGACCTTCGTGGTCTGGTGGTTCGTGCTGCGCAAGATCATCCGCATCAGCAAGGCCCACCGCATCACCTCGATCGCCGACTTCATCTCCTCGCGCTACGGCAAGAGCACGCAGCTCGGCGTCCTCGTGACGGTGATCGCGGTGGTCGGCATCATGCCCTACATTTCCCTGCAGCTGAAAGCCGTCTCCACCAGCTTCAACGTGCTGCTGCAGTATCCGGAGGTGATCACGCCGCACCCCTCGGGCCGGGTTCCGGTCCTGCAGGACACCGCCTTTCTCGTCGCCTTGGTTATGGCGGCCTTCGCCATCCTCTTCGGCACCCGGCACATAGACGCCAGCGAACATCACGAAGGCATGGTTGCGGCGATCGCCTTCGAATCCCTGGTCAAGCTGATCGCGTTTCTGGCCGTGGGCCTGTTCGTCACCTTCGGGCTGTACGACGGCTTTGCGGACCTGTTCACTACAGCCAGGGCCACGCCGGAGGTCGCGAACCTGCTCACCTTGAGCGGCGCGAGCTACGGACAGTGGATGACGCTCACCCTGCTGTCCATGGCGGCGATCGTCTGCCTGCCACGGCAGTTCCAGGTGACCGTGGTGGAGAACGTGAACGAGGCCCACCTGGAGAAGGCGGTCTGGCTGTTCCCGCTGTACCTGCTGATCATCAACATCTTCGTCCTGCCGATCGCGCTCGGCGGACGCCTGGCCTTCCCGGGCGGCGGGGTCGACGCCGATACCTTCGTGCTTACCCTGCCGATGTTCGATCAGCAGGAATTCCTCGCGCTCTTCGCGTTCATCGGCGGCCTTTCCGCGGCCACCGGGATGGTGATCGTCGCCGCCATCGCCCTCAGCACCATGGTCAGCAACGACCTGGTCATGCCGGTGCTGTTGCGCCTGACCTGGCTCAGGCTGACCGAGCGGGGCGATCTTACCGTGCTGCTGCTGTTCATTCGCCGGGCCAGCATCATTCTGATTCTGCTGCTCGGCTATGCCTACTTCCACCTGATCGGAGAATCCGACGCCCTGGTGACGATCGGGCTGGTGTCCTTCGCCGCCGCCGCGCAGTTCGCGCCGGCCATCATCGGCGGCATTTTCTGGAAGGCCGGCACGCGCCGCGGCGCCGTGACCGGCTTGAGCCTCGGCTTCGCCGTCTGGGCCTACACGCTTCTTCTGCCGTCCTTTGCCCGCTCCGGCTGGCTGCCGATCGAGTTCATCGACGCCGGGCCGCTGGGCATGGGGCTGTTGAAGCCGCATGAGCTGTTCGGGCTGCAAGGCATGGACAGTCTGTCGCATGCCCTGTTCTGGAGCATGTTGGTCAATATCGGCGGCTACGTCGCGCTGTCTCTGAGGAGCCACCAGAGCGCCATCGAACGCATCCAGGCGGCGCTCTTCGTCGACGTGTTCCGGCAGTCGAGCGCACAAGGCGGGTCGCGCTTCTGGCGCGGATCCGCCACGGTTGCCGACCTGCGCGCCCTGATCGTCCGCTTCGTCGGCAAGAGCACGGCCGAACGTGCGCTGGGCGGCTACGCCCGCGCCCGCGGTCTGAACCTCGCCAAGCTGCGCCAGGCCGACGCCGACCTGGTGAACTTCACCGAACGCCTGCTGGCCGGTGCCATCGGCGCCGCCTCGGCGCGGGTCATGGTGGCTTCGGTGGCCAAGGGCGAGGTCGTCGGCATCGAGGAGGTCATGAAGATCCTCGAAGAGACCTCCCAGGTGATCGAATACAGCCACACCCTGGAGCAGAAATCGCGGGAACTGGAGGCGACCACCGCCGAGCTGCGGGCGGCCAACGAGCGGCTCAAGGAGCTCGACCGGCTGAAGGACGATTTCCTGTCGACGGTCAGCCACGAGCTGCGCACGCCGCTGACCTCGATCCGCTCGTTCAGCGAGATCCTGTTCGACAACCCGGACCTGGACACCGAGGAACGGAGCCGGTTCCTCACCATCATCGTCAAGGAGAGCGAGCGCCTCACCCGCCTGATCAACCAGATCCTCGACCTGGCCAAGATGGAGGCCGGCCGGATGGAGTGGGAGCTCGACGACATCGATCCGAGAGCGGTGATCGACGAAGCCCTGGCCGTCAGCAGCGGCTTGTTGGCCGAAAAGTCGGTCCGGCTGGAGGTCAAGCTCGACGGCCACCTGCCGAGGGTCCACGTGGACCGCGACCGCTTGATGCAGGTTATCGTCAACCTGCTGTCCAACGCGGTGAAGTTCTGCCACGAGGCCCATGGCCTCGTCGTCGTCTCGGCCGAGACGCGGGACGAGGGCCTCTACGTCAGCGTGGCCGACAACGGCCCCGGGGTCGCGCCCGAAAACCGCCGGATGATCTTCGAGAAGTTTCAGCAGGCGAACGAGGCGCTGACCGACCGGCCGGGCGGCAGCGGCCTGGGCCTGGCCATCTCGCGCCAGATCGTCGAGTACTTCGGCGGCCGCATCTGGGTCGAGAGCGTGCCCGGCCACGGCGCGAAATTCGCCTTCACGATCCCGCTCGAAAGAGCCCCCGTCGCGCAGAGCGCGGAGTGACCCATGGCGGACTCCGGCCTCATGCAACCGCGCACCCGGATCTTCTCGCATTTGGTTCGCGACTATATGCGCGGGTCGCCGGTGGTTCTGTCGGGCGATGCCACCGTGGCCGAATTACTGGGGCGCATGGCGGCGGCCAAGCAGACCAGCGCGCTGATCACCAACCCGGCGGGGCGGCTGGCGGGCATCGTCACCGAGCAGGACGTCACCCGGCGGATCGCGCTGCGCTGCGACGGCAGCGAAGCGGTCGGCAACATCATGAGCACGCCGGTGCGCACCATCGACGCCGACGACTATCTCTATTACGCCATCGCGCGCATGCGCCGCTTCGGCTGGCATCACATGCCGGTGACCGACCGCCGGGGCAGGCCGCTCGGTGTCATCAACCTGTCGGACGCGTTGGCGGTTGCCGGCGAGCAGGTGCTGCGCGAGATCGATCTGATCAGCCACCAGGACACGCTGGACGGCCTGCGCGAGATCAAGGCCGCCCAGGTCGACCTGGCCGACAGCCTGTTCCTGGACAATGTGCCGGCCCCGGAAATCCAGGCGGTGATCACGCACATCAACCGCGATATCCATCGCCGGCTCATCGAGACCCATGTGGAGGCCATGGCGCAGTCGGGCTGGGGCGAGCCGCCGGTACCCTTCTCGCTGATCATCATGGGCTCGGGCGGACGCGGCGAGAACTTCCTTTATCCGGACCAGGACAACGGCTTCATCCTCGAGGACTATCCGGACAAGGAGCACGGGCCGATCGACATCTTCTTCATCGAGCTGGCCGAGCGGATGACCCGCGACCTCGATGCCGTCGGCTTCCCGTACTGCGGGGGCTACGTGATGGCGACCAATCCGGTGTGGCGCAAGACCCGGACCCAGTGGCGCGACCAGATCAGGATGTGGGGCCGCAAGCGCAGCGTCATTGCGATTCAGCTCTCCGACATCTTTTTCGACTTCCAGGGCGCCTTCGGCGAGGTCTGGATGGCCGAGGAGCTGCGCCGCCACGTGACCAAGATGGCCAAGTCCAGCCCCGCGTTTCTCGACGAGCTTCGCCGCGAGGTGTCTCAAGCCGGCGTCGCCCTCGGCTGGTTCGGCCGCTTCCGCACGGACACGGAGAAGCCCGAGCACAAGGGCGAGATCAACTTGAAGCATGCCGGCACGCTGGCCCTGGTGAGCAATGTGCGGCTGCTGTGCCTGCGCGAGGGTATCGCGGTGACGACGACCTTGGGCCGGATCGCGGCGCTGCATGACGCCGGCGTGTTCGACAAGGACGAGCAGGACTATCTCAGCGGTGCCTTCCACCACATCACGCGCCTCTTGCTGCGCCAGCAGATTAACGACTTCAAGTCGGGCAATAAGGTGGGCAACCATGTTCACCCTGACGCCCTCTCGGAGCGCGAAAAGGACATCCTGGTGGATTCGCTGAAAGCCATAGAGACTCTGCGCAAGCGCGTGAGCAACGAGTTCGCGGGGGAGCTGTTCTGACCGGCCCCGGCCGCCGGTCGGAAAGGGAGGAGACAAGAAATGACGCATTCCGTGCTGGTGGTGGACGACGAGCCCCACATCCTCCATTCGCTGGAATTCCTGATGAAGCACGAGAACTACGACGTGCGTGTCGCCCGCGACGGCGAAGCCGCCCTGACGGCCATCGAGGAGAAGCGTCCGGACCTCATCCTGCTCGACGTGATGATGCCGAAGCGGGACGGTTACTCGGTCTGCCAGACGATCCGCGCCAACCCCGAGTGGCAGGACATCCGCGTCATCATGCTGACCGCCAAGGGCCGGGATATCGAGCGGGAGAAGGGTCTGGCCCTGGGCGCCGACGACTACATCACCAAGCCGTTTTCGACCCGCGACCTGCTGAAACTGGTCAGACACTACCTCGAGCCGGACGAGGACCCGGCTTGACGGATCGGCCGAGGGATCGCCGATGAGCTTGAGAGCCGTTCTTGTCGTCGTACTGGGAGGTCTTGCTGCGGCGGTGGGCGCTCTGCTGGCCGGCGGGGTGTGGCTGGCTGCCGACTCTGTTCCCGCCTCCGAAGCCGTTGGGCCGCAGCTGATCGCCTACGCCATCTTCTCGGCGCTGGCCGTCGCCGCGCTCTGCGCCCTGGCGTGGGTCGCGCTGCAACTCCGCCTGGTCAGGCCCTTGACCACGCTGACTCGGGAGATTCAAACGCTGACCCATTCGCGGGCCGGTCGCGCCATCGAGCTGCCGGAATCCCACTTCCTCGGCGGACTGCCCGACGCCGCCAACGAGCTGGCCCGCGAGCTCACCGGGGCCCGGCGCGCGGTCGTCAAGTCCGTGGCCTCCGCCACCGCCGACGTCGAGGAACAGAAAAACCGCCTCGCCGCGATCCTGCTGGACCTGAGCGAAGGCGTCATCGTCTGCGATCCGGCCCACAGGATACTGCTCTACAATCAGATGGCGGCGCGGATTCTCGGGTCCCCGGAAGCACTCGGCCTGGGCCGTCCCCTGTTCGAGCTGCTGGCCCGGGAACCTGTCATTCACACCTTGGAGCAGATCACCGAGCCGCTCGAGGCGGGCAGGGGCCGCGAGTCCAGCCGCGCGACGGTCCAGTTCGTCTGCGCCACCGCCGACTCCCAGATGCTGCTCCAGGGGCGCATGAGCCTGATCCTCGACGCCGCCGGCACCGCCACCGGCTACGTCCTCTCCCTCACCGACGTGAGCGAGGAGGTCAAGGACCTCGCCAAGCGCGACTCGATGCTGCGCTCGATCACCGAGGAGTGGCGGGCTCCGATCGCCAACCTGCGCATCGCGGGGGAGACCCTGCAGTCCAACCCGGACATGGACCAGGACCAACGGGCCAAGTTTCAGGACGTGATCGGCGCGGAGGCCGAGTCGCTCAGCGAGCGCCTCGAGTCCCTCGCCGACGCGTACCGCTCGCTGACCGCCGGCCACTGGCTCATGTCGGACGTCTATTCGGTCGATCTGCTCGGCTGCGTGATCGGCCGGCTGCGCGACCAGCTGGGCATCGACGCCACCATGATCGGCATGCCGCTGTGGCTGCGGGGCGACAGCCATTCCCTGGTGCTTGCCCTGGAGCACCTCGTCGGGCGCATTCACGAGTACGCGGCCGCCGAGCGCTTCGACGTCGAGGCCCTGCTCGGCGACAGGAACGTCTATATCGAGATTGTCTGGCCCGGCGCGCCGATCCCCTCCGACATCCTCGACTCCTGGCTCGACGTCCCGCTCGAGGGCGCGATCGGCGGCCATACGGTCAGGGAGATCATGGAGCACCATGGCAGCGAGCTGTGGAGCAGCGCGCAGCGCGCCGGCCATGCCTACCTGCGGATGCCACTGGCCGTGCCGGTCCGCCCCCAGTTCCAGCAGCCGCAGGAGGCGCTTCCGCCGCGCCCGGAGTTCTACGATTTCGACCTCTTCGGCGAGACCGGCGTCGACACGACCCTGGGCGCGACGCCGCTGCGCCAGCTGAACTACGTGGTCTTCGACACCGAGGCCACCGGGCTCAGGCCGTCGGCCGGCGACGAGACGATCTCGATAGGCGGGGTGCGCATCGCCAACGGGCGGATCCTCACCGGCGAAACCTTCGACCGGCTGATCAACCCCGGGCGCACCATCCCGAAGGCATCGATTCGCATTCACGGCATCACCGACGACATGGTGCGGGACAAGCCGCCCATCGAGGTGGTGCTGCCGCAGTTCAAGGCCTTCGCCGGGGACGCCGTCCTGGTCGCCCACAACGCCGCCTTCGACATGAAGTTCATCAAGCTCAAGGAGGCGGCCTGCGGCCTGGCCTTCGACAACCCCGTGCTCGACACCCTGCTGCTGTCCGTCTTTCTGCACGACCACGCGCCGGACCATACCCTGGACGGCATCGCCGAGCGCTTCGGCGTCGAGGTCGCCAACCGCCATTCGGCCCTGAGCGATGCGATGATCACCGCCGGAGTCTTCGTGCGCATGCTCGACCTGCTCGACTCGCAGGGCATCCGAACGCTGGACCAGGCCATCGAGGCGTCCAGCCGGATCGTGGAAATCCGCAAGCTGCAGGCCCAGTTCTGATAGGGATTTGCCGGATCAGGCCGATCGCCGCGCGGCGGCAGGGTCCGGGGGCCGCCGCCGCAGGCGGGCCAGCAACCGACCGTCCACCGCGGCGAGCCCGGCGAAGATCAGCGCCATGCCGGCGAAGGCGGTCCAGTCCGGCTGCTCGCCAAGCACCAGCACGCCGAGCAGCAGCGCGCTGACCGGGATCAGGAAGGTGACCAGCAGCAGGTTGGTCGCGCCCGCGCTGGCCAGGATGCGGAAGTAGATCTGGTAGGCGACCGCGGTGCTGAGCAGCGCGAGCCCGAGCATGGCGCCCCAGGTTTCGCCCGACAGGCTCAGGCTCCAGGGCCGCTCCACGACCAGGGCCAGCGGCAGGATCATGACCGTCGTCGCCGTCAGCATGCCGGCCGCGGCGACGGCCGGCGGCAGGTCCTTGAAGCGGCGCCCGAAGATCCCGGCGAAGGCATAGGAGAGGGCGGCGGCGAGCACGGCGATCTGTCCGAGGCCCGCGACGCCGAGGCCGGCGAGCGCCTCGGGCCCGATCAGCACGGCCACGCCCGAGAGCCCGAGCAGGACGCCCGCCAGGCGGCCCGGCGTGAGGCGCTCCTCGGCCGTCAGGAAGTGCGCCAGGATCACGGTGAACAAGGGGGTCGTGGCGTTGAGGATCGAGGCGAGGCCGCTGTCGATATGCACCTGGCCCCAGGCGATCAGGCTGAAGGGGATCAGGTTGTTCAAGGCGCCCATCACCAGGAACGCGCCCCAGAGGCTGGGCGCGTGTGGCATGCGCCCACCGCCCAGATAGACCAGCCCAATCAGCGCCGCCGCGGCCAGCCCGACCCGCCCCGTCACCACGGTGAGCGGCCCGAGCTCGTCGAGCGCGACCTCGACGAAGAAGAACGAGCCGCCCCACAGCACGGAGAGCACGAGCAGCAGCAGCCAGTCCCTGGAGCTCATGACCGGGTTCATCGTCGCGGCACTCCTCGCTCCCTTGGCGCCCTTGCAGCCTAGGCCGGCGGCCGGCCCCCAGGCTATCCGCTTCTTGCGGCCTTTGGTCCAAGAGATACGAGCCGACGTTAGCGTTCAATGCCGCCGTTGGCGCAACGAAACTCGATAATCGCTCTGGTCGGAAGGCCCGGACCAGGTAACGAACCGGCCACCTCCACCTCCACGACATCGAAAATTCCATGTGCCGCCAAGATTTTGCACGTGGTTGAGGAGATCTCGCCCCACCGGCTCACATCCTTGAGAGTAATTCGGATGCTCTCTGTTGAAACGCCTGGAGCCCCGGAAGTGGTCAAAATTGCAGTTCCCTCACTCCGCGTCGGCCCCCGGACCATTTCGGACAACGCGTCTAGCATCCCATCCCAGTCCGCTGCCGGTGAACAAGGTCCGATTCCCTCTCTATCAAGGTAGTCTTTCATGAGAAGGTTGTATTGCTCTGCAAAGTCACTTGCGAGCCGGTTCAATCGAAGGTGCTCGAGACTAACCAGTGCGTCGCTCGTCCCTTCAATCGGAACCCGTTCGATATCTCGATAGCAACGGGAGTGATTGAACTCGTTGATGCCTGGAAACATCAGTGAATACTCATAAACGCCATAGAATTTGAAGCGCGCCGCCTTCACATCGCTTCGGAAGACCTCTTCCGCATCTGCCGATTCGACCCATCTCAGTTCGTCAGGTGGGCTGGCACAGGTAGCCGTTGCGGCAACGCATGCTAAGAATAGGAACGGGCGCGCAATTCGACGCACGAGATGTCCGGAGCGATGTTGAGACGATGAAGGAATTGTCTGTCTCCCGATGCCCGTAAGTTCCGGGCGGCGCAAACGCAGGAGAGAGAACGTCACCATGAGAAAGGATATCCACATTCCCACAGGCACAACAGCACAATTCACGCGTCCCGCAAGATCCGGTGGAGGATCCCATCGACGAACCGGGCTCTTGCCAGCGCTACGTCCGTCCATTGAGGCCCCACCAGCGTAACGATGGGAAGCGGCACCTTGGATTCTCTAGCCGCTTTGCGTTAGAACCTTGCGCCCGGTGCGGCGACGTCCCAGAGGAAGACGACCATGGCCTCCTACCAGTACATCTACGTCATGAAGGATCTCGGCAAGACCTACCCGGGCGGCCGGCAGGTGCTCAAGGACATCTGGCTGTCGTTCCTGCCGGGCGCCAAGATCGGCGTGCTCGGCCTGAACGGCGCCGGCAAGTCGACCCTGCTGCGCATCATGGCCGGGCTGGAGACCGAGTTCGCCGGCGAGGCCTGGGCCGCCGAGGGCGCGCGGGTCGGCTTCCTGCCGCAGGAGCCCGAGCTCGACCCGGACAAGGACGTGGTCGGCAACGTGCTGGAGGGCCTGGCCGAGACCAAGGCGCTGGTCGAGCGTTTCGAGGCGGTGAGCGCGAAGTTCGCCGAGGTCGATCCCGACGAGATGGACGCGCTGATCGCCGAGCAGGCGGAACTGCAGGAGCAGATCGACGCCGCCGACGCCTGGGACCTGGACCGCCGGGTCGAGATCGCCATGGACGCGCTGCGCTGCCCGCCCGGCGACACGCCGGTTGGCACGCTGTCCGGCGGAGAGCGGCGGCGTGTCGCGCTGTGCCGCCTGCTGTTGCAGAAGCCGGACCTCTTGCTGCTCGACGAGCCGACCAACCACCTGGACGCCGAATCGGTCGCCTGGCTGGAGCGCCACCTGGAGGACTATCCGGGCACGGTGGTCTGCGTCACCCACGACCGCTACTTCCTCGACAACGTGGCCGGCTGGATCCTCGAGCTCGACCGCGGCCAGGGCATCCCCTTCGAGGGCAACTATTCGAGCTGGCTCGAGCAGAAGCAGAAGCGCCTCGCGCACGAGGAGAAGGCCTCGTCGGCTCGGCAGCGCACCCTGGCACGCGAGCTCGAATGGATCCGCCAGAGCCCGAGGGCCCGCCAGGCCAAGTCGAAGGCGCGCATTGCCGGCTACGAGCGCCTGCTGGCGGAAGACAGCGAGAGGGCGCCCGATGCGGGCCGGATCGTCGTTCCCGCCGGGCCGCGCCTGGGCGACCTGGTGATCGAGGCCGAGCACCTGCGCAAGGGCTTCGGCGATCGCCTGCTGATCGAGGACCTCGAGTTCAAGGTGCCGCGCGGCGCCATCGTCGGCATCATCGGCCCCAACGGCGCCGGCAAGACCACGCTGTTCCGCATGATCGTCGGACAGGAGCAGCCGGACGGCGGCGCGCTCAGGGTCGGCGAGACGGTCAAGCTCGGCTATGTCGACCAGTCGCGCGACACCCTGGCGGGCGACAAGACCGTGTGGGAGGAGATCAGCGGCGGCACGGACGTCATCGAGCTGGGCAAGCGGACCGTGCAGTCGCGCGCCTATGTCGCCGCCTTCAATTTCCGCGGCGCCGACCAGCAGAAGAAGGTCGGCCAGCTTTCGGGCGGCGAGCGCAACCGGGTGCACCTGGCCAAGATTCTGAAGTCGGGCGCCAACGTCCTGCTGCTCGACGAGCCGACCAACGACCTCGACGTCGACACCCTGAGGGCCCTGGAAGAGGCCCTGCTCGAGTTCGGCGGCTGTGCGCTGATCACCAGCCACGACCGCTGGTTTCTCGACCGCACGGCGACCCACATCCTGGCCTTCGAGGGCGACAGCCAGGAGGTTTGGTTCGAGGGCAACTACCAGGATTACGAGGCCGACCGGTGCCGCCGTCTGGGCGCCGAGGCGGACCAGCCGCACCGCATCAAGTATAAGCCCCTGACCCGGTGACCAATGGCCCGCTAGCCGGGCATCGTCGCGCGGTTACTGCGGCGTGGAGTTCGCCGCGCGGTCCTCGGATTTGACCTTCTCGCGCAGCTGGGCGATCAGTCCGTCGATACCTAAGTTCTTGACCACGGACCCGTATTCCTTGCGCAGGGTGAGCGCCATGCTCACGCCCTCGGCGATCACGTCCAGGATCCGGTACTCGTCGTCCCTCTTCGCGACCCGCCATTCCACCGTGGCCGTCGGGGCCTCTTCCCGGGATATCGTGGAGGTGACGAAATAGAGCCTGGGCTTTTCCTTGTGCTGGCGCACCTTGGTGACAGTGAACACCTGATCGGCGTACTTCGTGAACAGCGGCATGAAGCGCTGCAGGTTGACGTCCTCGAACACGTCGAGGAACTCCTCGCGCTGCGCCGGCGTGGCCCGGCGCCAGTTGATGCCCAGCACGAATTTGCTGATTCTCGGAACATCGAAGGACTTTTGCGCCAATTTTCTGAACTCTTGGAGCCTCTGATCCTCGCTGATCGCGGTGTCGTTCAGGGTTTCGATCGCGGTCTTGTTCAGCGCATCGAGGAACGCGCCGGCGTCCTCGGGGCCGGCCTGGGCGACCGATGCCGGAACGGCAAGCAGGCCGGCGAGCACGATCAGGACGAACCATTCAGGTCTTCGGCAGGGCTGCGGCATGACTCCGTTCAAGCCTTTCCTACTGCTCCGTTTCCGAAGCTGGTTCATCCCCGCTCTTATCGTATGGGCTGTCCGATTTTTCGTCTTCGATCAAGCCTTTTCTATGCTGGAGGTAGAGCGAGCGGATTCGCGCGTAGAAGTCGATCGAATCGCGCTTCAAGTCGTCGAGGGTGTCGATGTTGCGGGCACGCAGGTCCACGCCGCCCGCGATGCGCCGGCCGAGCAGGATTTCCTCATCCTCGTTCACATCGAAGGCGTCCAGCACATGGGGCCAGGGGTCCAGCAATGAATCGACCCCCAGGCCGATGCCGTCGCGCACCGACGACGGGCCGAACAGCGGCAGCACGATATAGGGCCCCGGCTCGGCCCCATAGAACCCCAGGGTCTGACCGAAATCCTCATGGTGGTATTCCATGCCCCAATGGTCCGCCGCGTCGATCAAGCCGCCCAGACCGATCGTGGAGTTGATGAAGAACCGCGCGATCGTTTCCGACGCCTCCTCGTCCTTGCCCTGCCACAGCTCGTTGAGGAAGATCACCGGCGCGTTCAGGTTGCGTGTGAAGTTGCGCACCGAATCCTGGACCACCTGGGGCAGCCAGAAACGATAGATCTCGGCCGCGGGCCGCAGAATGAACACGTCGAGCGTCTCGTTGAATGCGAACATGAAGCGATTGAGCGTCTCGAAGGGATCGAAATCCTCCTCGATGTCGTATTCGCCGTCGCTCGGGAACAGGTCCCCGAAGTCGTCGTCTTCATCCGTCGAATCGTCGCTTTGCGCCTGTGCCAACTGAATGCGCGGGCCGAAGGGCGCCGACGTCGCGCGTTCCTGAGGAAAGTTGAGCCCGTCCTGGCTGGACCGGCCGGCGCACGCAGTGAGGAGAACTAGCGCGATGGCCACAACAATAAGGCGATGCGTAGAATTCACGTGCTTCCGGCCCCTCAAT
>Ga0224509_10000113_pt1 | contig 20341 bp, 13 predicted proteins | sample SF_Jan12_sed_USG_5_FD_170158 | JGI IMG/M metagenome (GOLD analysis project Ga0224509, IMG submission 170158) | Sediment microbial communities from San Francisco Bay, California, United States - SF_Jan12_sed_USGS_24 | ecosystem: Environmental > Aquatic > Marine > Sediment | place: USA... | reverse complement strand
GCAGAGCAGGGAAATGACCAAAAGATACTGATCCTGGCCACGGAGACCTGCGCCTACCCAGGCGCCAACGCGGTGGGGCAGGCGCATATGTCCTACCCCGCCAACACCTACATTCTCAGGGTTCGAGCCCCGGTTCTCTTTCCAGAGAAGTTCTATCTGGACTGTTTTGCTAAAGGGATAGGCGGCATCATCATCATGTCCTGCGGCGAAGAGTGCCCTTATGAAGGCGCCTATCATGCCTTGGCGTCCAGAATCGACCGGGTCTACAAGATGATGAGAGAAAAGGAGCTCGACATAAGGAGACTTCGACTCACCGCCATTTGCACCGTGTGCACCCGAGCCTTCATAAATGAAGTTAAGATGATGAACGAAGTCATGGCTGAATTGGGACCACCTGGCTCAGAAAGGGCGGCATAAAAGATATCGTCAGTGGTCCGTAGTCCGTTGCAGGAGAAAGCATAGAGCATAGGGCATAGGGTGGAATTTCGGATTGCGGATTGCGGATTGCGGATTGCGAATTTGAAAAACAGAGGGCATGGAGCATAGTGAAGGAAACTAGGCACTAAGAACTAGGTACTAGGCACCGGTGGAAAAGGGCGGTGAGTTGTTAGAGTACAGTCGGTGAGATCGTGTTGGAAGGAAAGAAAGATGTCTCAAGAATCATTGAGTTTTGATGCTTTGGTGATCGGCGGTGGAATTGCGGGACTGCAAGCGGCGTTGGACCTGGCCGATCAGGATTTCAAGGTGGCCATAGTGGAGAAAGATTCTTCCATTGGCGGCAAGATGATCCGGCTCTCCAAAGTGTTCCCCACTTTGGATTGCTCCAGCTGCATCACAACGCCCAAAATGGCTGCCGCAGCGCACCACGAGAATATCACCATTTTCACCTATTGTGATTTGCAATCTCTGCAAAGAAATGGGGATACCATAGCCGCGGCAATACGGCAAAAGCCGAGATATGTGGATGAGCCCAAGTGCATCGGTTGCAGACAGTGTGAATATGAGTGTCCAGTGTATGTCTCAGATCCTGATCAGGGCGGGTTTTCAGCACGTAAAGCCATTTGCGTACCCTTCTCCAACGCCATTCCACAGATTGCGGTTCGGGAGGTGGAGAACTGCATCCTCTGCGGGAAGTGTGAAAAAGTTTGCCCCACTCAGGCGGTTAATTATTTCCAGGAGCCAGAAGATTTCATGATAAAGGTGAGGACGGCTATCCTCGCCACCGGTTTTGGCACAACCCCTGTCCAGGATAAGCACCAGTATGGGGAGGGGAAGATTCCAAACGTGATCACCGCTCTACAGATGGAAAGGCTCTTGGCGCCACACGGCCCGTACAATCGGGTTCTAAGGCCGTCGGATGGTATGGAGCCTGACTCCATCGCCTACATCCAGTGCGCCGGTTCCAGAGACAAGAGTATGGGAGTTTCTTACTGCTCGAGAGTTTGCTGCATGTACGCCATTAAACAAGGTATGTTGCTTTCGGGAGCCCTGCCCCTGGCTGATATCGCCGTCTACTACATGGACATCCGCGCCTTTGGTAAAGGATATGAGGAATTTTTTCAAAATGCCATGGCCATGGGAATCGAGTTTGTGAGGGGAAAGGTGGCCACATTAAGCGAAGGCGAGAATGGGGGAGTGGTGGTGCACTACGAGTCCCAGGAAGATGGTGGCGGCGTGACCCAAACGCAGCATGATCTGGTAGTTTTGTCCCTGGGGATAGTTCCTGATTGGAAGCCGGATGGTTATTGCCAGGTATCCACTGGGTCGGATGGTTTCATTAAGACGATTAAGCCCAAGATTGCTCCAAGCTTAACTGAAATGGAAGGAGTGTTTGTTGCCGGCGCGGCTGCAGGGCCGAAGGACATCGTGGACAGTATCGCCGAAGCTGGCGCGGCGGCCATGGAGGCGGCCAAGTACCTGACGGCTACCAACTCTCCACACAAAGCTGTGGCCTAAAAGTAGATTAACAAAACTAGTCGAGCTCGCACCTGCGGGGGTAAGTGAAAATAGACTGATACTGTATAGCACCGAAGCAAATGGAGTGTTGGAGAATTGGAGTACTGGAGTATTGAATGAAAAACAAAAACGAAAGCACTTTTAGGTTTTGGCATTACTCCATTGCTCCATTACTCCCGAAGCGACTTGATATAGAAGGAACCAAGCACCCTCACCGGGGTTAGATCAAAGCCACGTCCTCCGGACATGATTTTTTTCTGAGAGATGCACCGATGGTTGATACAGAGAAAGAGAGCGAGATGCAATCAGAACGGAAGGTAGGAGTTTACGTTTGCCGTTGCGGCGGAAACATTTCCGATCATGTGGATGTGGAGAGGGTATGCGAGCAGGCAAGTAAGATTCCGGGAGTGGTGGTTGCTCGGCAAGATATGTTTATGTGCTCCGACCCTGGGCAGGATCTTATTATTGAGGATTTGAAAAGCGGCACCATCGACCGGGTTGTGGTGGCTTCTTGCTCTCCTGACCTCCATGAAATGACCTTTCGAAATGCCATCTCTCGGGCGGGTTTTAGCCCTTACGTCTATGAACACGCCAACATCAGGGAGCAGGTAAGTTGGGTCCATCACGGAGACAAAGCCACCGATAAAGCAGCACGGCTGGTAGCAGCTGCCTCGGCTAAGGCAAAGCAGTTGCAGCCGCTTGACCCCATCCGGGTAGAAGCCAAAAGGCAGGCAGTGGTGATCGGAGGGGGAATTGCAGGCATGAGAGCCGCCAAAGACCTGGCGACTCGCGGGATTAAGGTAACCTTGCTCGAAAAGTCGCCTTTTCTGGGCGGGAGGGCTGCACAACTAGATCGAGTGGCCCCCACAGGGGAACTGGCCTCAGATATTGTTCTTGAACTCGCAGACGCGGTTTTGGCAGATCCGGCGATCACAGTCCACACCTGTGCACAGGTGACAGAGTCCGAGGGCTACGTCGGGAACTTCACGCTTGGTTTCAAAAGGCAGCCGCCGGAGTCCCAGGAAGATCGTGACCGCATCAAACAAATGGCTGAGTCCGGAAAGGGAATTGGAGAGGTTATACCTTTTGTAGGTGTCTGCCCGGCTCAAATACCCGAGACCAGCGAAGAACACACCGTCGAAGCTGGTGTTGTTGTGTTGGCAACAGGAATTAAACCCTATACGCCCCGCCATGGAGAATATGGATTCGGTGACTTCAAGGAAGTAATCACCCTGCCCGAACTCATAAAGATAATGGGCAAGAAAAAGGACACCACCACCTTTCTGGAATTAAACGGCAGGACAATCAGAAGCGTCGCGATGATCCACTGTGTGGGGAGTAGACAGATACCGGGGATCCACGAAGAGGATGAGACCGGCTATATGAACGAATATTGTTCTCGGACCTGCTGTACCGCCACACTCCAAGCTGCAAATATCATCCGTGAAACCTATCCTGGAACCCGGGTCTTCGACTTTTACCGCGACATCCGTACCTACGGTCGAGGCCAGGAAGAGCTTTACGAGCAGGCCGCAAAGAACAAAGTGCTCTTTCTACGTTTTGAGGCTGCAGAAGCTCCTGTGGTTACACAGAACGGCAGATCCAATGGTCACCCACTTTCCATCCTGGTGCAAGATACCCTTACTTTTGGCGAGGAAGTCGAGGTGCCGGTTGACCTGGTAGTACTTGCTGTAGGAACGGAGCCCAACAATGTCTCTGACCTGGCGGGAATGATGAAGCTTCCCGTGGGGGCCGACCGGTTTCTCCAAGAGGTCCATCCGAAGCTGCGGCCGGTTGAGTTGTCGGTTGCGGGGGTGCTGCTGGCAGGAACCTGCCAATCGCCCATGGACATGGGCGAAGCGTGCAATGGAGCCTCCAGCGCCGCAGTCAAGGCTTCTTCTTTACTGACTCGCGGTTATGTGGAACTAGATCCCTTTGTGGCAGAAGTGAATATGGATTTGTGCGCGGGTACGGGAAAATGTGTGGAAGCTTGTTTGCAGGAAGGAGCTCTGCGCATGGTGGAGATCGAGGAGGATGGCAAGAAGGTACAAAGGGCCGAGGTGAATCCTGCCCTCTGTACGGGATGTGGAGCATGTGTTGCTGTCTGTCCCGAGAACGCAATTAATGTCAAAGGTTGGACGCTGAAACAGTATGAGGCCATGGTGGATATGATAGTTTCTGGTGAGGTTGCGGCCTGATCAGAGGCAATGAGTGTTGGTGGCCCAGAGAGTATCGCGGCTGGAAAGCCGCTCCCACAGCAGTACCTGTTTAGCAGGGTGTAGAGCCTGCGATATGAGGATGACCAATGAGTGAAGTAGCAACTGAAAAAACTGAAAAAAAAGAAGCAATGAAAAAGCTCCGAGAGAGCAGGAAAGACATAATCAAGGCGACTTCAGCCAGGGTGAAGGAAAATAGAAAAGCAGTAAGGGCCATCAAAGAGCAACTTAGAGATGAGGCCAGGACGGTGCCTGAGATCGCCGAGGCCACAGGTCTCGCATCAGCTGAAGTGCTGTGGTTTGTAGCTACTCTGAAAAAATATGGCGAGGTCGTTGAAGGAGATAAGGACGGGGGCTATTTCCGCTACTACTTAGCGGCAGAGAGGGAGGAGCAAAGTTCTAGCGAGGTGGTCAGCTGACCGCAATTGACCTTCAGTATTTCCTTTGTGGGAGGGTGGAAAATGGCTTTGGTAGATCTAGACTTTCCAGAACAATTAGAGCGCTTTGGCGTGGATACCACCTTGGAATGTTTCAACTGTGGCACCTGCGCGGCAATCTGTCCGCTCATCCACGAGCATTTCCCCAGAAAGATCATTCGCTATGCTCAGCTAGGCGCCAAAGATCGAATACTGCAGGAGTCTGACGAACTCTGGCGCTGCCTCCACTGTGGGCTCTGCACCTATACATGTCCAAGAGAAGTCAATCCTGGAGAACTTATTTTAGGATTGAGGCGATACGTAGTCGCCAACTGGAGGGGGACTGCTAATGTTTAAGCCAAGGGATATCATTGAGCTCATCGCCGACAACGTCAGGAAAACCCGGAATCCCTTCGGGGTGCCCAACGTCTTGATGAATAGATGGTGGAAAGGCAAGGATCTCCGAACAGAGGGAGATGCCATGCTCTTTACCGGACTTATGTATCAGTCCGTACCGTACATAGAAATGACAACGAGACACCTCGAACGTTATGAGGACAGCGCTGTTGCAGACTATGTTAAGTATGGCAAGTACATGCCCAAGTTTCTGGTGGGATTGGGATTAGCTTTACTGAGTTCTAAAGAAGAGAAGAAGAAATCCAGCGATATGCTGCATAGCATTGCCAAAGTTCTCACCAGGTCCAAGGTTGATTTCTGCTATAAACCTGAACTCGATTACTACAGTGGCGTTTTACTTTATGATCTGGGTGATATCGACGGTTTCATGAGCCATGCTCGGTTTGTTGCTGACAGATTAAGAGAAGACGGTGTTAAGAAACTGATTACGGTGGATCCCCATACAACGTACGCTTTGAAGGTTCTCTACCCTAAATATGTGGGCGAGACTTTTGAAGTGAAGACCTACTTTGAGCTGGTAAATTTCCGGGGAGAGAATGGCACCAAGCAGGTCACCCTTCACGATCCCTGTATGTATGGCAGGTACCTGGAAATGTCGGATGTGCCAACGAAAGTATTGGAAAACCTTGGCATCGAATGCGTGCCGGTAAGGAATTCAGGCACGTTCACCAACTGCTGCGGCGGCCCGGCTGAGTCTATTTCTCCAAAGCTCTCAAGAGAGGTACTCGAGCGCAGGGTTAAAGAATTACAGTCCACTGGCGCACCCATCGTGGCAATGTGCCCCATATGTATGACACATCTTAAGAAGGGCGGCGTTGAGGTGGAAGATCTGTCAACCTTGATTGCACGCTGCGCTTGAAAGCGCAAGGCGCAAAGCGCATAGCGTCAAGATTCACCTGCGGCAATACCAGTATGACAACATAAGTCAAGTCCACACTCCAAGAGAGAGAAAGTCTTTGCTAACAAAAAACAGAAAGGAGAATGAAGATGGCGGAAACTGAAAAGATGGTCTACATCGTAACGCACGCGGGAGAGGACCCGGAAAGAGCGACCTTTCCATTCATGCTGGCGACTGCGGCCCAGGCCATGGAAGTCGAGGTCGTAGTGGCTTTGCAGGGAGTATCAGTCTTTCTCGCCAAGAAAGGCTACCTGGAGCACGTCGTAGCAGCCGGTTTGCCCGCACTCAAGGACTTGGTGAACAGTTACCTTGAGTCCGGAGGCAAGCTACTCATCTGTACGCCCTGCGTCAGAGATAGAAACATTGAAGAATCTGACTTGATCGAGGGATGCGAGTTGATTGCTGCAGCGAGACTTAACCAAGAGATTCTTAGTGCGAACGCAACTCTGGTTTACTAGGTAGGTCGGGAAAAGGTTTGCCTGGCGGTAATAGTTTCTCCCTCCCCTTCAAGAGACTGTGTCGCAATTTGTCATCCCGGCCAAGTCCGCCGCCGGCGGACTTGAGCCGGGATCCAGGAATAATTTAATTATATTGAACTTTCACTGGATTCCCCTTCGACTTCGCTCAGGGTGGTGAGCCTGTCGAACCACGGATCTCGTCCGGAATGACGGCTTCGGCGAATTGTGACAAATTTTCCAAGGGGAGAAGAGATTATTGCGGATCTATTTTTTTCAACTTTTGTCAATCCGCAAATCTGCAATCTAAAATCAAACTTCGCCCCCTTATTCTCTGGGCGAGGTGACTTCCCTCACATACTCGACAAAATAATCCGAGAAAATCCCACCAATTTTGTTGGTAGAAGCAAACTGCCATTTCTTCGGTAACTCAGACTTAGCTTCGCTTTTCCCAGTAAAATGCAAAAGCAGACCAATAGAGTTGCTCTTGCGTCCTTCCTTGTCACGAATATAAATGTCTAAGTGGAACATTTTTTCTCGTAGATGTAGCGAGGGAGGGGTTTTAACAAAAAGGTACCCAGCAAATTCTCCTCTCTCTTCTTCGTGTATAGGGGCGATGGAGTAGGTAAGAAAACTCATACCAGCTGGGGATATTTTAGCGACAATGTCTTTCATGTCACCGTCTTTATCCTCAGCTTTGATAAAGATTTTCCAGACCTCACCTGGCTTGACGTTCTGAGGTGCATAAGAATCCAAGATAACCGGCTTGTTTCCCGGGTCTATGGGGACGAGTTTCCATAGTTCACCACAGCCGAGTATGGTTGTTGTCAGCACCAAGACTACCAGGTATTTTTTCACGATTAACTCGTTTTTCTATTTGTCCTTCATCAAAAAAACTATATTTCCCCTCCCCTGGCGGCCTCTGGCTCGTAGAGCCGACGCCTCGGAGAGGAGGGGATAAAGGGGAGGAGGTTAATTGGATTCGCAAGCATGCACGAAACCTAAAATATTTCGATTCAAAGCGAGTTGGGTTCAGGCTTTTGCGTTATCTGAAAGGAATCTTCCAAAAACCTGCCGGTGCTTTCACTGAGTCTTGACCAAGTGTAAGCAACGGCTATATAAAGTGATCTCCATTCGCCCGGAAAGACTGAAGCTTTCATAAAGAGCCAACAGACCGCCATTGTTTATAAAACTAGTATAATTGCGGAAATGGCGCCGGCCGGCCAGACGCTCAATGAACCGACACATGGCAGCTGCAAGGTTGGCTGGTGGGGGGACTCGATAGTCCACCAATATGACATGAGGCGCCAGCCGCTGCATCTCCTTCAATAGTGGAAGACGCTGGCTTGCATCCATCTCGTGAAGGACCATGCAGGCAATGGCATAATCAAAAGAACCAGCCAAGAAATTTTCCAATTTCGCGCCATCGCCGAAGAGAATCTGCACATTATTGAAACCACGCGCCCGAGCTTGTCGGTCTGCAAAAGACCACATCCGCTTGGAGGTCTCAACCCCCACCAGTTCTGAGCCCACGTCAGCAAGGGAAAAAAGGAGTTCGCCTGTGCCGCAGCCGATATCGATGAGAGTACTGCCAGGCTTCACCTGGGAGCGCACCAATCGGTGAACTCGTCTCAGAAGTGGATCGACCAAGATATGGTATAGCCAACCCTCGTAGAAGTGATCTTTGCGTTTTTGGGGCATCCAAATTTCTACCACATTATTCTGCCGATGGTAAGTAACAACCAAACTCATCTCTCGCAAAAACGCAGCACTCCATGCCTGACCAGTCTGCCACCAAGCCGAAAAGCAGGGACATGGCAATTACAACTTGCGGATGATCGACACCTTATGATACGCAATCACAATGCAGACCGATTTGTGGTGGCTCTCCTAACGGGCAGGGATTGTGTATGCCGGTTTTCGACAAAAAAGACTTCCCTAAGGTACTGGCGCAGGTGGAACAAGGTAGCATAGCCTCTCTTTATTTACTTTACGGCGAAGATTACCTGGTGAAGTCAGCCCTGGCACAACTCACCGAAATTCTCGTTCCAGAATCCCAGCGGAGCACTAACCTTGAGATAGTTGACGGCAATCAAGCGGATTTTCGACAAATATTAGACAACGTCAACACCTTTGCGCTATTCGGAGGGCGGAAAGTGGTTGTGGTACAGGATTGTCGTGTTTTTTATTCTCGGGCCAACCTCCCTACTCTTTACCTCAAGAGTAAGGAGGCCCATGAGGCAGGAGATCTGGAAGTTGCTGCCCGATTGCTGCTGGAGGTGCTCGCCTACGCCGGATGGTCTCTCACCGATGTGGCAGATGGAGCCTGGCGAGAAATTCCCACCGACCTGTGGCAACAGACCACGGGCGTGGAGGGAGACCAGACGGAGGTGGCATGGCTGGAAGCGGTTGTAGGCCACGCTGGTAGTACTGGAATGGAGGTGCCAAAGCTGAGAGATGATGGTTCTTTGCTGGAGACGGCCCTAAAGGAAGGCTTCCCTGAAGAACAATGTTTACTCCTTACCACCGATACTGTGGACAAGCGGCGAAGCCTCTATCGCCTTATGGATGAGAAAGGGGTTGTGGTCGATTTTGGTGTGGCTTCAGGTAGTAGCCGTAAAGTTCGCTCCCAGCAAGAGACGGTCTTGAAAAACCTGGCGCAGGAAACCCTCTCCGCAGCGGGCAAGACAATTGAGCCCCAGGCGCTCGCTCTGCTCTTTGAGCGCACCGGATTTAATCTCTGGGCCCTCAAGACCCAGCTAGAAAAACTCATGTCGTTTGCGGGCGAGGCGACGCTGGTAACTCGCGAGCAGGTGGAGGGTTTGAGCGACCAGTTCCGGGAGGAACCTCTCTATGAATTGAATAACGCAGTGGCTGCTCGGGACTGCGAAACCGGTTTACTTGTGCTCAATCGACTCTTGGATCAAAACTATCACCCACTCCAGCTGCTTGCTTCCCTGGCCAATGAACTCCGACGCTTGCTCGTGGCGCGTGAATTTATAGACGAACATCTGGCGGGCAGCTTGGACCCTAATATCTCTTACGGTGGCTTCCAAAAAACCATCTTACCTGTGGTCAAAAAGAAAAGCGACAAAGAGTCTCCCGTAGCTACTCTGCACCCATTTGCCTTGCACAAGACAATGGTTCGCAGTACAACCTTTCAGACCGCAGAGTTGGTCGGTTCGCTGCAACATCTGTTCGCTGCTGATCTTACCTTGAAAAGTAGTGGGACCCCTGAGCGCGCAGTCATGGAAGGGTTGATCATGAGGCTGTGTAGTGGAGAAGGGAAGTAAGCAGTCCTTCGACAGGCTCAGGACAGGTAAGCGGTAAGCAGAGAGCAGCAGGAATAAAGCGAAAAACCTACCCTAGAGCGGGGAGGTTTTTCTTCTTGATATGAGTGCAGCGGGCTGGAAGGAAATGAACAAAACGTAGGATGGAAAAGAAAGCGAGAAATACGACGGACACTTGCTTTTTGTCTCCCCGTCACCGCGTCGCCGCATCACCGAGTCACTTATAGTCGTATTTCCTCATGCATAACTGCAAGACGTTGCAATGTTTCTTCGTTTACGCTTACGCCAAGCCCATGGCCTGCCAGCGGTTGGGCCACCCCACCAGGTCCGAACTCCACCGGCTCATTGACGATGTCATCTTGGAGTAGATAACTGGAATAAGAACCCTCCAGATAGAGGAGCTTCCGGCTTGAGGCAAGTTGTCGTCCGGCTGCAGACAGTATCCCGGTTTCCCCCACTTGACATCCCAGTTGTGCTGCGATTGCCTTCTTGCGGGCAATTTCGTAGAGACGATTTGCAGCGAGGATTCCCCCGCATTTTGACAATCTCAGGTTAAATACCTGGCAAGCATCCAGGGAGGCCAGGTTTTCTGCATCACGCTCAAGACACAATGATTCGTCAGCAATAATGGGGATCTCCACTTGTTGCGACAGGCGTTTTAGCCCCTGGATATCCTCTTTGGGCACCGGTTGCTCCACAGCGCTAATACCATAGGCCATCATTGCCGCAATTCGTTTTTGGGCTTCTTCAGAACTCCAGGCGCCGTTGGCGTCCACCCGGAGGTCTACCTCATGCCCCAGGATCTCACGTGCCAGAGACAAAACCTCTGTGTCCCTTTTGTTTCCCACCTTGATCTTCACAAAGGACATTTCCATGTCACGAATGAGGTGCAGGAGGCGGTGGAAACTGGGTGGGGACATCATGGGGATTACTGCACTGTAAATCAGGGGTTGATCTCCACCTCCTAACATCTGAGCTACGGATTGGCTCCAGGTCTTGCCGGCGGCATCAAGTATGGCGAGTTCCAGGGCGCAACACGCGGCTGGCGCTTGAGCTCGATTATCTTCGGAAAGCAGCTCTGCCAGAGCTTCTATCAAGTCGGGCGGCCCAGAAGGGTGGAATCCATTGAGCTGTGGAAGGAGATGGTCTTGCAGAAAGCGCAGACTGGATTCCATTACTTCGCCAGTCACATATTGTCTGGCAATGCCTTCGCCAAATCCAACCACACCCGAATCAGTAACCACCTTTACCACGAGGTTTTCGCTATGGGTGCGCTCAGCTAGGTAATGCTTAATAGGCATGCATAGCTGAATCTGCAAGAGATACAGATCTATCTTCTTCAACCACATGTATGGGTCTCGTTTCCTCGAAAATCGTGTCGCCGAGGACGGTGCGCACCTGCTTCCATTGATACCACTGGTGCGGCGCCATATAGATGTACTGCTCCAAAACTCGGAGGGCCCTATGGGAAATGGTTGTGGTCTGAGCATTCTGGGCTTCATCTACCAACGAATGTAATCTCAACTTGTAGCGATTTCGCTGCAGTCGACATACAAGCCCGAAGATGACGGGCGAATGGTGACGACGGTGAAAGAGATCTAAGGTTCGATCTAGCGGACTGGAGCAGCCAAGGAATTGGATTGACCTGTCTCGATAGGGGCGCCAGGCCTTAAATTCATCACATTCAGTGATAAGTATCTGGTTTGATTTCAAGGCCTGGAGGGCGTTGAAGATGACTTTTTCGCCCGCGTTGGCGTCCAATAGGGTTATGCCTACACTCGAGCCTCGCCGAACAAGGGCCTCTTTCAGCCGTGGTGTCTTGAAACGAACGACCATGGTAACCGGATATCCCTTGAGGGCCAGAAAAAGCGGCAAAAACTCAACGGCCCCAAAATGGCCGGTCACCAGGATGACTCCCTTACCTTGAGACAGTGGCTCATCTATAAGGTGTTGGCCCTCAAATTCTACTTGTTCTAGCAGGAAACGACACACCTTGCCGAAATGGGCAAACGCTATGAGCAATTTTTCGTGGTAATGAGCGAAAATGCCATGGAAAGTTCGGTGAATGATCAGATCCACTGGCTGTTTTTTGGGAAAACGACGAATGACAGCCGACAAGTTTCGTTTGATCTCTTCCTTTTCTGCACGGCTGAAAAAAAAGTAAATACGTCCCAATAGACCCAGATAAGCTCGCACTAAGGTTCTAGGCAGCCAGCGCATTGCTATGGTATTGAACCGCCATTGCAGAAAGCGACTGAGTCCGACCCTACCAACAGAGCGCCCCCGTGCTCTTTTCATACCATTCCCCCCCTTACTTATTTGAAAAGAGTTCTAAACTCGTCTGAGTTCAGCTCTGCACAGCTATATTTTCACTGCTCAGCGATGTTGTGCCATTATTCTCCTTGGTTCCTGTTTCCCCGTCGAGGACCTGACGAACAGCAGATACCAGTTCCTCCGGCTTGAAGGGCTTTTGCACCACATTTATTCCGGAGGCCATCATTTGCTGCAAACCATTTTTTCTGGAGCCGTAACCACTGCAAATGATCACTTTTATAGCAGGATCAAGTTTCTTGAGGCCTGTCAACGTGTCTTTGCCACCCAACTTCGGCATGAGTAGATCGAGCACAACCAGATCAATATCCGCCCCCCTGCTCTCGTAGATTTCTAAGGCTTCCAGGCCATCGCAGGCAAGGACAACCTGGTAGCCGTAACTACGCAAAATCTCATTTCCTAAATCACGCACCATGGGCTCATCATCCACCAGCAGGACTGTCTCTTCACCTGCCAAGCCGGGGCTCAACCGACGCAATGATTGCTGCCTGTCCTTATCCTTTGAAACCCTGAAAAGAAGATCAAAGACTGTGCCCTTGTCCTTATCACTCTCCACATATACGTAACCTCGGGAATTTTGGACTATGCCATAGACCATGGCCAATCCCAGGCCCGAGCCCTTTCCCACTTCTTTGGTGGTAAAAAATGGGTCGAAAATCTTGTCCAAGTCCCCTTGGGAGATGCCGATGCCGTTGTCAGCCACCCGAATCCGGACATATTGACCTGGTTCGGCCGCTAAATCCTTGTAAGGAGATGACGGTTTTCCGTCCAAATCCACCGCAGCGGAGGAAATGGTTATCTTCCCTCCGTTCGGCATGGCGTCACGAGCATTGAGACAGAGGTTAAGAACTGCTTGCTGCACCTGGGTGGAGTTTGCTGCTATGGGTGGTAAGCCCTGGTGCAAATCCAACTCCACCTGCAGATCTTTTCCCAGCGAACTTTCCAGCAACCTATTGGTCTCCCGAATGACACGATTAGGATAGACAACCTGCAAATCTTCGGGTTGGGTTCCGCGACTAAATGCCAGCAATTGCCTGACAAGATCAGCGGCCCGCAGGCTGGAAGTTTCAATGATGTCAATAAAACGCTTGGTTTCCGCCTGACCGCGGAGTCTATGTTTCAGCAGGCTGGCATAGCCGAGAACGCCAGTGAGTATATTGTTGAAATCGTGTGCGATTCCCCCGGCCATGGTGCCGATGCTCTCCATTTTCTGCTGGTGCAGGAGCTTGGTTTCCATTCGTTTCTTTTCAGTAATGTCCGTCACCATGGCAAAGCTGCCCTTGTAGCGCTCTCCGTCCATAATCGGAACACTGCTTATTATGGCTGAAACATGGTCTCCTTCTTTACAGATCATCTGGATTTCTTCTTGGGCCACCAGACCTCGCATGTTCTGCACCAGAAGTTTGAGCAGGATACGCTTCTTATCAGGGATTACCAGTTGGTTTATATTGCGGCCGAGCATCTCTTCGTAACCCAGAATGGCAGATAACCGTTGGTTGGCGAAGGTGATTATTCCGTTTTCATCCACCACCCAGATACCCTCGTGAGCGTTTTCTACCAACTCGCGGTACTGGCGTTCAGATTCTTCCAGTTTTCGGTAGAGATTAGCGTTGTGGATGGCTATGGCGATCTGGTTGGAGAAGCTTATAAGGAAGTCCTTTTCCGTCGAAATAACTTTACCGCTCGCTTTTTCCTGATCGCCGACCAGTACACCAAGAATCTTCCCCCTAACCTTCAGGGGCAGAGCTATAAAAGCCTCAGGCTTAAATTGTTTTATGAGAAGGTTATCTTTGTTGATTTTAGAGTTGGCCACATCATCCACTAACTCCGGCTTTCCGGTTCGGGCCACTCGGGCGATGATATTTGAGTCTTTTTGTAGTGGGACTGTGTAGGTCTCTGCTTCCTTGATGTTGGCAGCCGGGGCGCCCCCAGCGTGCGCCAGATATAATATTTCCTGTTCTTCGTCCACCAGGAATATTGCCGCCCTGTCCAGCACCGAAACATCTACGAGCCGCTGGAGAATCAGGGTCATCAGCTCTTCAATGTCTAAAGTTGAAAGAATGGCCGTGCTCGCCTCCTGCAGGCTGACCAGGCGGTCTAGCTGGGACTTGAGTTGGTTGTTTAGAGCATGAACCTCAGCATACTTGTCGCGGAGGAGCTCCTTGTCCTGTTCCAACTCTTCAATGGTGACCCTGGCCAGTCTCCAGGGGGCAATGAGCCGTAGCAGCAGCCGTTTAAGCGACGGCCGACGCTTCCAGCTCAGGTGATACTCACAGTAGTCGTCACCCTCAAAGTAGCACTTGCGCTCGTCCAACTGTAAAGGGGGCTCGTTCCAAACCACCGGAACTGCAGTGTAAACGCCACGGTTCATCAGGCAAAAGTCTTTTGTCAGCGGGATATCATTGAGCCAATCGAGCCGCACCACAGCCCCATCTTTCCTGAGTTCCACCAGTTGGACTTGTTTGTTGCGGTTGAATCTATCGTTGAGACTCTGGATACGTTTGAGGGTGCGAGCGTGGTTGCGGAAAGCAAAAAAGAGGATACGTTGGATATAACCGAGCCGCTTTTTGCCTACAGAATCGAAGCCGATGTCGAAGACCACATCGTCCTTGGCGAGAAGTTTTTTAACCCTGTCGTAAAGAAGGATGAGTATATTAGTCGATACCCAGTTATTGGGATCGGAGAGAAATCTCTTGATGTCCGCCACCCCTGCCAGTTCAGGGCTGAGATCCTTGAGTAGCGGTTCCACTAAGGAAGGATCGCGCTCCTCAACGTAGTCGATTACAGCCTTGGCATTGATGCAGCTATTGTGTTTTTCCATCGGCTTACTACCCGAAAAAAGAAAAAACCACACTGCCTCGAAAACCCACCCTTTTGGGCCCGAGCCTGTCAGGATCAGGGACGGGTTTTCTTAAACGTGTGGTTGATTGGTGTGGTGTAGGTGGTTGGCCAGTTAGCAGAAATACTCAGGACTAGTACATACTGACCTCCCCTACAGTTACCTTATATACATGTTATTGCGTTGAAATGTCAAGGAGAAAAACGTGTTGTTCGTGATCACCCCAGCGAAAATTGCGAGCTGTTTTGGAGTACTGAAGTATTGTAGGAATAGAAATTCCAAATCACAAATCTCAAATAACAAACAAATAACAATGACCAAAATTCCAAACCTGTTTTGGTTATTTGATATTGGAATTTGATATTTGTTTGTAATTTGGTGCTTGGAGTTTGGGATTTCATAGACTCCACCACTCCATTACTCCAGCAGATTTCCGCATGAGTGTAAGACGCCAAAAGCCCCCTCTGGGGGCAGGTCAGCGCTAGGACCTCTCCAGTTGTTTCAGTTGCTGGTCAAAGCGAGACGTGATCAGGTCCGCAAACTCTTTGCCCAGGTGGCTCTGATTGTTCATGAGTTCAAGGCGAATAGTTTGCCAAAGTTCAAATAATTCAGCAGTGGTGGAGCAGCCATGAATTTCCTCATATATGGCCTCCAGCCTCCGGCTGCGCAGACGATCTCTGTTGAATTCGTACATGTCTGTTATTAGTTGTATCTGCTCTTCTGAGAAGGCGTTTTCTTCCGCTAGCGCCATGAGTTCGTCAAACACACGTTCAATCGCTGAGAAGCTCCTTTGTTGTCGCATCTTTTTTTGCAGATTCTTGATGGCTTGCTCGATGAGTTTTTGCAATCGTTCATGGAAGGAATCGCTCAGAAGCTTTTGGTAGTCTTCCGTATGGTAAGTGTAGTTCTTGAGCTTTTTTAGCTCTCGGTGATAGAGGTTCTTGAGTGGCGAAATCTCTTGCTGGTCTTGCATTTGTTCCAGAAGCAGTTGTAGCTGCAGACGATCCTGGTAAAACGGTTTCGCCACTCCTTCATCGGAGTTGTAGAGCAAGATGATTCCCACCGAGGCTTTGGTAAGACGTGAAAGCAACCTTGAGTCCTCGAAAAGACGATCTGTAGGAAGGGTAGCCAACTCCTCGGCAATGGCCTGGTAACGCAGGTCAATAATGACGCTAAGATCGTGAAGATCGATCACCCTGGGTCTACCATTGCCAGGGCAGAATTGAGCCAAACCGCGAAAACCCAAAATAAGCAATTTTAGCCAATTCTCCGGTGTCAGGTGTTGAGCTACATATTCCAGGCCGTAGATGCGGATGGAATCACGGCTGGGGTTGAGCTGGTCCAGCAGGTACCGTCGGATTGTATCGGCCAAATCCATGACAGCCTTGTGGACCACCATGGCTTTGTGCAGATCTTCCTCAAACCTCTTCAACCCAGTGCTCTTCAAGCCTTTCTTGTGGTAGATGAAACTAACTGGCCTATCCAAAATTTTCATCTGAGTATCGACAAAATCAATATCAGGAAGTCCAACGAGTCGGAAGAGCCGTTCAATCGCTGCTGTATCCTTCCCCTTGAGGTGGTGACTGTGCTTATCTGCTAAACTACCCCATTCGGGGACCAGGGCCAGCTGACCTTGCACGCTGCCAGTGGTATCCATGTCTGTCAATAGGGACCGCCCTTTTTCCTCGAACTCCTCATCCAGGTAGGATTGCCAGGAAGTCTCGCCACGAATGACATCCAAGCCCACCTGGCGCAAGTCCAAAAAACGGTCGAGTAGATCCTCCACCATGATGCCTTCACGATAGGCCGCCGCCGCAAGCACCGAGTGGAGGAAAAACGCTTCAAAGAGCTGTTCATCACCGGATGAAGTCACCAGATCCAGGGCTGGCAAAGCCACTTCCCCCAGAAGCACATGACCCATCAGCCCGTGGACTTCCACCAGGGAATTGGTCAGGCTGCTCGTGTCTTCATCCATGCCGAGGCGCTGGAGCAGAGCTTGTCGTCGCAGGATTTCAGCTCCTGCCACTCCGTGGGTGTTGCTGTGAGAGAGAGATCTGTATTCTTCAAGATACAGGGGGAGTTTGCCGATTTCCTGGAAAATCAGGGCAGCGCTCAAAGCTTCCATTAGTTCCGGTCGGGTGCTGATTCGGGCAACGACCTCTTCAAGAATGTCAATCTGCACATTACTAATGCCAATGGCCTCGCCAGTCATGGCACCAAATTGCTGCTGGGCCAACTGGAGAAAGATTTCTGTATTTTGTAGTGCCTCGCGATTCTTGGTTACCAGGGCCTGGAACTTCTTGAGACAGCGAAGTACGTAAGCAGCAATTGTCTCCCCGGCGTGAGTTTTTTTCGTCGGTTTGATCCTATCAAGCTCCCAAAACTCGGTAAGAATACGACGGCCAATATTTGGGCAGTGTTCGTGGATGATCTCCAGGGTGTCAAAGACTCGTTGAGGCAGAAAAAGCTTCTGGGCAAAAAGTTCTTCGAGGCGAGAACAGCAGAGTCCGATTTCAGCTTTCTGCTGAGCCAACGCTTCAGTGTTCATCCCTGTTTCTAGTGTGAGCTGTTGCAGGTGTTGGTCGTAGCTGTGTAGTTCCCGGAAGAGTCGATCAGTCTCTCTTAGCTCGGAGATGGGAATCTCAGGAATCAAGCGGTCGCGAAAGGACTGGAGCATCGGTTCCATTTTTCTGAGGTTATCCATTACATCGATGAAGATGACCTCTGTGGTCTGATTTTGCGCGTTGTAGCGCAGTTGAATGCCGCTGGTAAAGATAAAGGCTGGTAGCCCTTGGGAGAGTGTCTTCCTCGTACTCGTCAGGTAGTTAAAATGGAGTTGCTCGGGTACCAGAGCTTCCAGTCTCTTCCTTACCTTCTCCAGTCTCTCTTGGCTGTCGTGACGTTCGTAGCTGAGAAGTGGGTTGAAGTTGATGACATTTCCCGGTGAGGCGCTGATGGTAATCCAGAGAAGGATAAATCCCGCTCGGGTACCAAGCATTGGAAATATGTGACCAGTGCCGTGGAACTGGCAGTTGAGTAGTTTCCGGAAAAAATATGGCCGACTGAAAGCTTCGCGCTCATAGAAGCGCTCCTTGAATTCGTTGGTAATACTGATGAGCTCTAATACTTGATCAATCTGTTCCAGCTTATGAGAACTGTAGTGGGCGAGGGCTTCCTTTTGAAATGGGCCCTTGTCTGCAATATCAGTCCAAGAACCTAAATATTCAAAGAGATTAAAGAGTTTGAGCATCTGGCGTACGGCCAAGTTCTGCGCCCCACCCAGGTCTGCGATCTTCTGGTCATGGAGGATTTCCCAATCCAGCAGCGGATCAGCGGCTATCCAGATGGCCTGATCATAGAGGCTGAAAAGCTCTTTTCCCTGTTCCTTGGTGAGTTTGTCGCGCAGTGAGGCGGCAATTTCTGACATGCTCAACAAACGAATTATTCTGAGCAAATCAGCCACCTCCTCCAAACTCTTGTGTTTGGCCTGGTCAGTGATTGACTTCAGGGTCTTTTCGGGGAGCTTACCAAAGGTGATTCGCCCCATAGTAGTGTGACCCACCACAATCAGGTAAATTTCCCTAAGGAGGGCCGGCGGGAAACCCAGAAGCGACAATTTCTCGATGTTCTCCAAGACCCTTGTACGAGGTCCTTCGATGGCGTCCGGGTTGAGGAGTCCTTCCAACCTGCCCAAGCGGTTGGTCTGCTTCATCAAATTTTTCAAATGGTTGAAGGCACGATATCTATTTTTCGGGGCCTCGAAGGGATTATGGAGCCGGTTTAGCTCGAGTTCTGACAATCGGTCGAATCGCTTCTCGCGGATTTCCGCCAGCATCTGCAGCACTGCAAAGACATAGTCGAAAGTGTTCTTGTAGTCCGCCACCAGGGCGAGAGAACATCCGGCCATGCCGCTAAGCCGCTCTTCCTGCTCTAGTTGCTCTAGGAGTAGCGAGGGTTCACGCTTGCGACCAACATAGATCTGGAGGTTGTCTGGAAGCTCTCCTTCGACGATGTAATTTCTCTCCCAGTTTTTCTTCAGTGACGGGGACAGCTTGGAATGGCAGGTACTTTTTGCAAAGAATGGTTTTAAAACCCTGTCCCATCTGGCCTCCAAATCAACGGGCTTGGCGCTGGAGATTTTCAAATCTAACCGAGGGAAACGGTCAATTTCCTCCACGGTAAGCTGCATCACATCCCGGTCGCCAACGATTTTTTTCAAGTCCTCACGGTAGACGAAAATTCCGCTTAAGTAATTGTAGAAATCTGAAAGATGGACCCGAAGGAGACTGCCGCTTTTGCCGCGGTATCTCTTTTTGGAACGAAACACATGGGTAAAAAGCAGGAAATTTCGCAAATCAGCCGGGTCCCGAAATTCCACCCAGACCTCTTCATTTGTACGGGGAAATTGCCTGCTGGCAATAATGCAGAGTTCGCAATCGGCTTCTAGGAGATCATAGATCTTGCCAGCCACGTAAGTACCGTACGTGGTGAAGGTCTTTTGAGTCAGCCTCGAGCCAGTCAATCCCTGAATGGACAAGGACAAGAGCAGATCATCCATATCTTGCGGGATAATAATGAGATCGAAAGGTCCGCTGGCTTCACGCAGCTTTTCTACGGAGTCGATAATGACAAATTTGTGCGCCGCCATTCTACCGGTGATCTCATGCACGATGAGAACGTTGGGAGCAGTGAGGAGGGCGACATTTAGCTTTTCTTTCTTGCGGCGATGAATTTGCTCGAGTAAGACTCGCTCGATCTCATCCACTTTGTCTTTGATGTCTTCCAAGGAGTGAGACAGCCAATTTATTGGAATGAGAAAGTAGCGCTTCCCGTGCCTACTGAACCGCATCAATAATCCCAGTTTTCGATAGATACTGTTGATACGGCGGTAGTTGTTCTTGAGGATCTCGGGGTCACCAAGATCCAAGCTTTCCAGAAAGTCAAGCTCACCGACTCCCAATTTATCCCGCTGCTCCACAATGCCAAGGCCGTAAGCGTTGCCGCCAAAGCGACTGGTAAGAAAAGGGGGATGGTCTTCAGCCACATACGTGCCCACGGGAATATCTTGAGGGTCGATTCCCAAGGAGTCGAAGTTCTCGGGCTGGACGATGCGGTAGGAGATATCGAAGGTATGAATACGATCGGGTAGCGGTAGGCCGGCTGGCAAGCTAGAAGATGGGGTTTCGCTCTTAGGGCTCATTTTTTAACCGGTTTAAAAAGCCAATTGTTTTAAGCAAGCGTTGAGTATCTCACTGGTTTAACACCGTAATCAAATCCGAAATCCGAATATCGAAATTGGTCCTCCGGACTCCCCACCCTTCGGGCGGGTCCCCAGTTTCGAAACAAATCCAAATTCTCAAAATCCGAATTACCGAAACCTAAGAGCTCTTCGAAATCAGGTGGCCTGGCTGAGTACCAGCTGCCCGGCACCCATTTCAAAATCTTGATTAACATCGTTTTGGTCATTGGAAAATTTGAATTTGTTTCGTGCTTCGTGCTTAGTATTTCGAATTTGAAGTCGGA
>Ga0224509_10000112_pt1 | contig 20361 bp, 18 predicted proteins | sample SF_Jan12_sed_USG_5_FD_170158 | JGI IMG/M metagenome (GOLD analysis project Ga0224509, IMG submission 170158) | Sediment microbial communities from San Francisco Bay, California, United States - SF_Jan12_sed_USGS_24 | ecosystem: Environmental > Aquatic > Marine > Sediment | place: USA... | reverse complement strand
AAGACTGTTTGCAAGCTCCGAAACCAGGTCGGCAATAGATCACTAAGCGGAAATCTGCACTGATTTCGACTGCTATTTCCCAAACAGCAGATCTGACTCGGTCGGCGCTGGGACTCCCGGAGATGAGCTCTTCGGACTCACACCCCTTCAGTTCGGGTCGGTGGCGGCTCGGTGCGTGCTGGTTGTGCCGTTCTGCTGAACATGGGGCGCAATCTTATTGCGTTGGGATACCCGGCAACGGTATGAACTCCGCTCAATCCCGACTTCAGGTCACTTAAGGGCAACGTAGAGTGGAGACCCAATTATCTTTCCATCCAGGTTAAGAAAAGTCTTGGCAACGAATTCGAGATTCTGTTGGACCGGACTTTCATGCCATTGAGGTTCGATCAGCCCTTCAAGATAGATATTGTCAGAAGGGTCGATGTCCGATTCAAGAGCAGCCGCAATACGAAAGGCCGTGGATGGTTTGATGTAAAAAGCTGTGGCGGTCTGAGACGCGTCGCTTCCAATAAGATAGCGATGTGATCCGACCAGAGCGATTGCGGTCCCGTTGGTGGTCTTTCCGCAGAAAATAATCGAGCGCGGTATCCACGATGACTCGTCCTCTGCATTGCTCGGTAGGTTTAGATCGCCCCATATCATTGGTAACTCCCCGCGGAAGTATGAGCGCGGTTGGTCAGCAGTGCCGATTTGCCCTTCCCTTTCCAGTGCGGCCAGCACTACTGAGAGTTTCTCGTCAAGTCCCTTTGCATCTGGCTCCCGAGTCGATGCAGTCGCGCTGAATACCTTGAGATCTATCTTGAGTTCGACGGCCAGTTGATCGAGTTTCTGCTTGGGAACCTGATCAAACAACATACTGATTTTCTGGGCAGACTTGTAGATATCGAAGCGCATGGGGGCGAACCTCGTCAGCTTAGGGCAAGAATGCACCGTCCTTTATATCAAACCAGATGAGATTTGGAGCCGCAGCTCAAGAATCTTCCTCATGGACTAGAGGCCATCAATCCGCCTGTAGGGCTCCTCACCGGAAGCATCGCGAACTTCCGGTATTGGCTATACCCGGCTGTTCCTCACCGGGGCCAGCCACGGGAGCAGTACCCCCAGCACCGGAAGTCAAAGCCCGGATGTTGGCCGAGGCCGCCAGCTTAGACAGAGTCAGCGACTGTGTTTCTGTCAAGGGTGTTCCGGGTTCCAACTTTGGCCTGAACGCACGAGTGCGTTGAGGATTGGGTGGTGTCCAGAATCTTTCGCACGTTTGGGGTGGCGGCCGTCCGGTCCAGCGCGGCCGCCCGGCAAGATCAGCGCACCCCCGCCCCCTATTTCTTCACCACCGGCTTGCCGTCCTTGAGCCACTTCTGGATGCCCTCGGTCACGTTGTAGACCTTGGTGTAGCCGCCCTGCTCGGCCAGCATGTTGGCGATCATGGACGAGCGGTGGCCCTGCCAGCAGATCACGATGACCTCTTCGTCCTGCTTGACCAGGCTCTGGAAGGCGGCCGGGAACTCCCGGTTGAACTGGCCGCGGGCATCGAACGCGGTCAGGCGCTCGCTGCCCGCGATCACGCCGGTCTGGTCCCATTCGTCCTGGCGCCTGAGGTCGACGATCCGCGTGCCCTTTTCGAGCAGGGCCTCGAGCGCGCCGTTGTCGACGTTCGTGAATTTCGGCGCGGCGACCGCCAGCAGCTCGATCTCGAACTTCAGCGTGGCGCCCGGCGGGATCACCCCGCCGGCGCCCTTCTGGCCATAGGCGAGCTCCGGGGGAATGACCAGCTCGCGCTTGCCGCCGACCTTCATGCCGGCGACGCCCATGTCCCAGCCGGCGATGACCTGGCCGCCGCCGAGCGTAAACGAGAAGGGCTCGCCGCGGTCGAGGCTGGAATCGAACTTGGTGCCGTCGGCAAGCCAGCCGGTGTAGTGCACCGTGACCCGCGAATGGCGCACCGCCTCGGCCCCGGTTCCCGGGGCCAGGTCCGTGGCCGCCAGCTTGGCGTCGGTCTGCGCGGCCAGGGCCGGGCCGGCGTGGCCCAGCAGGGCGGCCAGAAGGATCAGTGCGAAGTGCCTCGTCACGCGTCTCATCAATATCCCGTCCTCGATCGAGCGGCCGCTCCCCATGAGCCGGCCGGCGCGCACCCTACGCCCCGCCCCGCGGACTGGCAAGCGGAGGCCGGCCCGGTGCAGGGCAATCGCGCGAAGCCCGCATCTTCTTCCTCCCCCCTTGCGGGGGAGGATCGAGGAGGGGGGACAGGCGGCTTCGATCGGATCAACACCTCCGGACGCTTTGCGAGGGGCCTTGTCCACCCCCATCCAAACCTTCCCCCGTCGAGGGGGAAGGCTTTCTTGCCTTTCACCCGATTGCCCTGCGGCCCGGTGGAACGGGCCTGTCGGATTCGGCTTTCCGGCGTTCGGGAATAATACCAAGTCCTGAGGGCGGTGACTCATGGCCGCTCCTTCGAGACGCGTTCTTCGAACGCTCCTCAGGACGAGGAGATGTGTTTTATATCGATATTTTACCTCATGCTGAGGAGCAACCGCAGGTCGCGTCTCGAAGCACGAGGTGGCGGCTCAGAGGATGAGGGGCGGTGTCTCGAAGCATGGCAGCTGGGTGGTGAGTGCGGGGATTTGGCGTAAAGGCATAGGGGAGAGACGAGCGCCTGGCGGCCTCGCCCGCGCCACGTCACCCGCCGGCCGCCGGCCAAACCTGGACCGTGCCGACGAGTCTCGACAGCGCCGCGTCGCGCCGCCTGGCCGAGGATCTCGGCCCTAGCTGGCCAGCTTTCCGGCCTCGGGCGCAGTCGTCTCGGGGCCTTCGCTCTTGCTGTGGTCGCCGAGCTCCTCGAGCTGTTCCCTCAGTCTCTGCTGCCGCTTCGCCGCCGCGTCCGAGAGCTGCTCGATGTCCAAGTTCAGGTTTTCGATGAAGACGGTTTCCAGCTCCTTCGGCATGCCCTTGATCGACAGGCTGGCGCGCTCTCTGGTGCCCTCGAAGATTCGCATCTTCTCATCGAGGAAGTCGGTGGCGTCGAAGCCGAGGCCCGCGATGTGGTCGCCGTAGCGCTGCAGCCGGCTTTGCAGCAGGTGCACGTACTCGCCCAGCAGGAACTCGGTCGCGACGACGAAGGACCGCGGCGGCTTGGACGCCAGGGTGTTCAGGGCGTTGACGATATCGAACAGGCTGTCCGAGAAGCTCATCAACAGCTCGCGATACTCGACGTCTATCCGTTCGGCTTCCCGCAGGTTCTCGTCGAACTTGGAGGTCGACGACCACCAGATCGAGAGCAGGAAGCCCATGGTCACCGCGAACAGGCTGGTGATGACGATCTTCACCGCGTAGAGCGGGCCCGTCAGAATGTCCATGTTCTCGAAGAGGTAGACCGATCCCGCGAAGAGGATCGCGAAGATGACCAGCAGGGCGAACAGGGGATGGGCGATCGACCTCCGCTTGAGCTTCTTGCGGGCCTTGCTGATCCACGCGCCGTGAACCAGCTCGGTGTCGGGGACTCGCCCGACCTCGTTCAAGGCCAGGACGTCCTTGGCCGCGGACTCGGCGTCGCGGCGCTTGGATATGCTCTTTTCCACGTAACCGCTCATGGCAAGGCCCTCCTTGTGGTCGCGTCGGTCGGAAGGTTGGTTCGGCCTTGGCTCATTCCCCGCTATTTCTCGAAGTATTTGTACTCACCTTCCAAGACAACGGTTGTGCCGCTCGACGAAAGCGAGGTCTCGCTTCTGCCCAGTTTCATCAGGAAGTATTTCTCCGGCGTATCGATCGCCAGGAGTCGTCCCGCGGCCGCATTGTTCGCCGTGGGCAAGTCGACGTAGGCCGAGGCCACTGATGCGGCGCCCGGCTCCGTCAAGTCCGCCAGGTCGGCGATGTCGGTTATCTTGTCGTAGTCGAGCGCGGCCAGCTTTTCGGTGAAGGCGACCCCTTCGCTTGGCGCCTCGATCCTGATGACCACCGCCACCTCGTCGATCGTCTTCCAGGTGATGCCGAGGTCTTCCGCGCCCTCGACCCGGCCGGGGCCGGCCCGCACGAACCGAAAGACGCCGGTCTTTACGGGCTTGGCCGTCCGGGCGGCCGTCGTTTCCTCCTGCGCCGCGACGATGACGAGCAGACGGGCCGTCGCGACGTCGTCCTCGTGGTCCTCGACGCGAATGAGGAACTCATACGCGCCGGGCGCGGCGATCCTTTCGTTGATATAGGTCTGAAAATTCAGGGTTACGTCCTTGTGGAGGCGCAGTCTCTTCTCGATCCCGAACAGACGGTAATTGGCCTTGTCCAGGGTGGTCGCGAGATCGACCTCGTAGGAGCGTTCCGTGATGGAAAGCTCCTTGATCCGCTCCGCCGCCTCTACGCGGATACGAAGCCTTTCGAACTGCTCAAGCCGGCCTTCGCGCGGCAGGCTTATGTCGAATCCCTGGGCGGTGATTTCCGGGCCCGCGTGCGCCCCGGTCAAGGCGGCGCCGGAAGCGGCGAGTACGAATAGGGCGAATGCCAGGACTTGCAGGAGGTGTCGCATGGGCTCTGCACCGAGGTTTATGGGCACCCTCGGGCGCCGGAGGCCATGCTCGAACCTGGATGCGACGCCCAGGGGCTGCGCCAATGCACACTTTATCTTGGTAATCCTTTCCTCATACGGACGCCTTGTCCATGACCTGGATCAACGCTCCGAAATCGTTCCGTTCGGGCCGGTCACGCAAGCGGCCGTAGTCGCAGCTTGGTCGTGCACGGCGTGGCGCCGTCGATTATGATCGGGCGGCGGGACCGTCCTGGCGATTCCGGCCCGCCGGCGTTCCGGGAAGGAAGCGATGGCAGAGCGACAGTCACGTCGGCGGATCCTGATCCTGGGGGCGGCCGGGCGCGACTTTCACAACTTCAACGTCGTCTATAGGGACGACCCGGCGGTCGAGGTCGTCGCCTTCACCGCCGCCCAGATCCCGGGCATCGGCGGGCGCCGCTATCCCGCGGCCCTCGCGGGAGCCCTCTATCCGCGGGGCATCCCGATCGTGGAGGAGGCGGAGCTCGACGCGCTCTGTCGGCGGGAGCGCGTCCATGACGTGATCTTCGCCTACAGCGACGTGCCGCACGCCCATGTCATGCATCTGGCCTCGCGCGCGGTCGCCGCCGGCGCCGACTTCCGGCTGCTGGGGCCCGACAGCACCATGCTGCGCGCGTCCAGCCCGGTGATCGCGGTCACGGCGGTGCGCACCGGCTGCGGCAAGTCGCAGACGGCCCGCTGGCTGGCCGGGCGGCTGAGCGGGCGGGGCCTCGGCGTCGCCGCGCTGCGCCACCCCATGCCCTACGGCGACCTGATGCGCGAACGCGTGCAGCGCTTCGCGAGCCGGGCGGACCTCGACGCCGCCCAATGCACGGTCGAGGAGCGCGAGGAGTACGAGCCCTACATCGCGCTCGGCCAGGTCGTCTTCGCCGGCGTCGACTATGCGGCCATCCTCGCGGCGGCCGAGGCGCTGACCGATGTCATCCTGTGGGACGGCGGCAACAACGACTTCCCGTTCATCCGGCCGGATCTGAGCATCGTGCTCGCCGACGCGCTGCGGCCGGGCCAGGCGGACACCCATTACCCGGGCGAGGCGACGCTGCGCATGGCCGACGTCGTCGTGGTCAACAAGGTCAACGCGGCGCCGGAGGCGCAGGTCTCGCAGGTGATCGAGGAGGTGCGGGCGATCAACCCGCAGGCGCCGGTCGTCCGCGCCGCCTCCCTGGTCCGCCTGGAGGCGCCCGAGGCGGTCCGCGGCAAGCGCGTGCTGGTCGTGGAGGACGGCCCCAGCATTACCCACGGCGGCATGCCCCACGGCGCGGGCTTCGTCGCGGCAAGCGCCTGCGAGGGCGCGGCGGTCGTCGACCCCCGGCCCTACGCGGCGCCGGACCTCCAGGCCGTCTACGCGAACTATCCTCACATCGGTCCGGTGCTGCCGGCGGTCGGCTACGGCGCCGGGCAGGTGGCCGCCCTTGTCGAGACGATCAACCGGGCCGAGGTCGACCTCGTGGTCAGCGGCACGCCGGCGGACATCGCGGCGTTGCCCGGGCTCGACAAGCCGGTCGTGCGGGCCCGCTACGAATATGCGGACGCGGGCGAGCCGACCCTGGGCGGCATCGTCGACCGGTGGCTCGAAGACAGCGACATCGCGCGAGCGAACCCATGAGCAATTCCAAGACGGAGGCTTGCATGCATAGTATGAACGCGGTCCCGGCCGCGGCCCGCGGGCGTTAGGCCCATGCGGGTCGTGGCCGCATTGGGCGGCAACGCCCTGCTTCGCCGCGGACAGGCCCCGACCGCGGAGAACCAGCGCGCCAACGTGCGCCTGGCGGCCCAGGCGCTCGCCCCGATCGCCGAGGCGCACAATCTCGTCGTTACCCACGGCAACGGCCCCCAGGTGGGCCTGCTGGAGCTTCAGGGCGCGGCCTACAAGAAGGGCGAGACCTATCCGCTCGACGTGCTGGACGCCGAGACCGAGGGCATGATCGGCTACATGATCGAGCAGGAGCTGGCCAACGCGACGCCGCAATGGCAGAGCGTCGTCACGCTGCTGACCCAGGTCGTGGTGGACGCCGCCGACCCCGCCTTTCAGGCGCCCAGCAAGCCGATCGGTCCGGTCTATTCGAAACAGGAGGCCGAAGGGCTCGCCGCCGCGCAGGGCTGGGCCATTGCGGCCGACGGGGCAGGCTACCGGCGCGTGGTGGCCTCGCCGCAGCCCAGGGAAATCCTCGAGATTGCCGTGATCGATCTGCTCGTCGGCAAGGGTGTGATCGTGGTCTGTGCCGGCGGCGGCGGGATTCCGGTGGTCAAGCGCGCGGACGGCGGCCTGGTCGGGATCGAAGCGGTCATCGACAAGGACCGGGCAAGCGCGCTGCTGGCCTGCCAGCTCGATGCCGATGCGCTGCTCATGCTGACCGACGTCGAGGCGGTTTGGGACAAGTGGGGCGAGAGCGAGGCGCGGGCGATCCACCACGCCGCGCCGCAGGCGCTAGAGGCGACGGCTTTCGATGCCGGGTCCATGGGCCCGAAGGTGGAGGCGGCTTGCCGCTTCGCCGAGACCACCGGCGGGGTCGCCGGTATCGGCGCGCTCGGCGACGCGGCCGCGATCCTGCGCGGCGAGGCGGGCACGACGATCGCCATCGGCGCCAAGGGCATGAGCTTTCATCCGGCCGAAGGGACGGAGGGCTGAGCGGCCGCCGTTCCTGGGGCCGAGGCCGCCGGGACCGCAAACGCCCAGGCCGCAGCCTGGCCGTGCGCGTGCTGCGGGAGTCGCATATGATGGGGAAAGGGCCGGGATCCCGCCGCCCTCAATCCGCTGGCTTGCAAGGAGTCGGGCAATGACACAGGATCAGCATCACGCAACGTTGGGCGTCGTAAGCTTCGGGCTCGCCATTGGCCTCACCTGGGCCATCATGGTGTTCGTCCTCGGACTTCTGGCCGCGTTCTTCGGCTGGGGCGTGCCGATCGCCGGCGCCCTGGCGAGCCTCTACATCGGCTTCGGCCCGACCTTCGTCGGCAGCATCGCCGGCGCGGTCTGGGCCTTCGTCGACGGCCTCGTGACCGGCCTCCTGATTGCCTTCTTCTATAACCGCCTGCTGCTCACCCGCCGGCGCCACCTGGTGTGACCGGGCCGTTTCTGCGAAACTCGTAGGGGCGCTATGCGCCCGGCGTCCAGCCGTCGGGGGCCAGCTCGAAGCCGGCGAAGTCGAAGGCCGGCGCGACGGTGCCGCCGACCAGGGTCCAGGGGCCCAGCGGGCGGGCGGACTGCCAGGCCCGGGCCGGCACCACGGCCTGCGGGCATTGACCCGCGGCCAGGTCGGCGCCAAGGGTGAGACGTTCGATCTCGCGGCCCTCCTTGAAGATCTCAAGCGCCAGCGGCGCGCCGGCGTACCAGTGCCAAAGCTCGACCGCGTCGATGCGGTGCCAGCGGCTCGTCTCGCCCGCGGCCAGCAGATAGTAGATCGCGGTCGAGGCCCCGCGTCCGCCCTTCGCCCCGCGTCCGCCCTTCGCCCCGCGTCCGCCCTTCGCCCCGGGGTCGCGGAAGGTCTCGCGGTAGTGCCCGCCCTCCGGGTGCGGCGCGAGCCCGAGCCGGCGGATGACCTCCGCGGCGTCCATCGCCTAGGCCGGCTCCCTCGGCACCGTCTGCTGCATGGAGGGCCGCTTTGCGAAACCGTCGTACCAGGCCGCCAGTTGCGGGCGCGTGGCGCGCCAGCCGTCCTCGGCGAAGCGGAAGTCGAGGTAGCCGAGCGCGCAGCCCACCGCGATCTCGCCGATGGTGAGCGGGCCGTCCAAGCCATCGGCCTCGCGCTCCAGCTGGTCGAGCGCCTTGGCGATCTTGCCGCTCTGCAGCCGGACCCAGCCGTCCCAGCGCAGCGCCTCGGGCCGGCGCCGGGTCTCCAGCATCCTCAGGATCGCGGCGTCCAGGATGCCGTCGGCGAGCGCCTGCCGGCGCAACGCCCGCCAGCGTTCCGCGCCGGCCGGCGGGAAGAGCTTGGGGCCCTCCGCCAGGCTGTCCAGGTACTCGCAAATGACCGGCGAATCGTAGAGCCGTTCCCCGTCGTCGGTGATCAGCGCCGGCACCTTGCCGAGCGGGTTGTCCGCGCCGTGGTCGCTCTTCGGGTCCATGGTGTTGGTCGCCACGCGCTCGATGCGGCCGTCGAGGCCCAGCTCGATCGCGGTCACGCTGACCTTGCGCACGTAGGGGCTGGTGGTGGAGAAGCGCAGCTTCATGGGGGCGTCTCCCGGCCGGGTCAGCCCGGCGGCACGGTGGCCTGCATCGAGGGGCGCTGGCTGAAGGCCTCGTACCAGGCGGCGAGCGCCGGCCGGCCGTCGCGCCAGGCGTCCTCGGAAAAGCGCAGGTCGAGATAGCCGAGCGCGCAGCCCAGGGTGATCGTGCCCAAGGTGACCGGGCCGTCCAGCCCGCCGGCCGCGGCCCGGCTTTCCAGAGCGTCGAGGGCGCGGCCGATCTTGAGCGTCTGGCGCTGGAGCCAGCCGTCGAAGCGCTTGTCTTCCGGGCGCGCGCGGACCTCGACGACACGGGCCACGGCGGCATCCATGATGCCGTTGGCCAGGGCGTGCAGGTTGAGGACCTGCCAACGCCCGGGGCCCTCGGCCGGGACCAGCCGGGGGCCGTCGTGCAGCGAATCCAGGTAGTCGCAGATCGTCGGCGAGTCGCAGAGCACCATGCCCTCGTCGGTGACCAGCGCCGGCACCTTGCCGAGCGGGTTGTCCTCGGCGATGTCGGTTTCCGGGTTCCAGACGTCGGTCTCGATCCGCTCGATCCGGCCGTCCAGGCCGGTCTCCAGGGCGGCAACGGCGACCTTGCGGACGTAGGGGCTGGTCGGCGAGTAGCGCAGCTTCATCTCGGGACATCCTCCTGTTCCTGAGTGAAGCAAAGTAGCACCGTGGCCCGGGGCGCCGGAAGGGGCAGGTTTCACAACCCGGCCGGGAGGTGCTAGACTGCGGCCGCTATGTGGAGCGACGTCGTCGATCTGAAGGACTTCTACGACAGCCAGCTGGGCCAGGTGGCGCGGCACACGATCCGCCGCGCCTTGCGCACCCTCTGGCCGGACCTGCGCGGCCAGTCCCTGCTCGGCCTCGGCTTTGCGACACCCTACCTGAGGCAGTTCCAGGGCGAGGCCGAACGGGTCATCGCCTGCATGCCGGCCGGCCAGGGCGTGCTGCACTGGCCGCGGGAGGGACCCGGCGCCGTGACCCTGGCCGAGGAGACCTTCCTGCCGCTGCCCGACTATTCGGTCGACCGGGTGCTCCTGGTGCACGGTCTGGAGAGCAGCGAATACCTGCGCGACATGCTGCACGAGATCTGGCGGGTGCTGACCGGCGACGGCCGCCTGCTGGTGGTGGTGCCCAACCGCCGGGGCATCTGGGCGCGCTTCGACCGCACGCCCTTCGGCTGGGGCCACCCCTACAGCCGGACGCAGCTTTCGCGCGTCCTGCGCGACAACCAGTTCACGCCGATGGGCAGCGAGCGGGCGCTCTACATTCCGCCCACCCGCTGGCGCTGGCTGCTGCGTTCGGCGGTCGCCTGGGAGCGGCTGGGGCGGCGCTGGTTCCCGACCTTCTCGGGGGTGATCATGATCGAGGCCGGCAAGCAGCTCTACGCGGCCAGCCCCGCGCGCGAACGGCCGCGCCGCAGCCGTCCGGTCGTCGTGTCGATGCCCCATGTCGCGCGCCGGACCCCGGGCGACGAAGGCGCCTAGGCTCCCGTCGGAAGCCGTCCCGGACCGGCCGTCCGGTCCCGCGCCAAGGCTTTCCGTCAAACGGTTTTCTTTGATTTTGCCGCGGCCCCGGACTATCTCTACTCGCCCTTTGACCGGACGCCCACGTTCATGCCCGCCGCCAAGACAAGCCTCGACGACCTGCGCCGCGAGATCGACGAGATCGACGACGCGCTCCACGACCTCCTGATGCGCCGCACCGAGATCGTCGAGGATGTCCGCGCGGCCAAGGGCGAGGATACCGCCCACATCCGGCCCGGCCGCGAGGCCCGGATTCTGCGCCGGCTGATGGCGCGCCACCGCGGGCCCTTCCCCAAGCCGGTCGTCGCGCGCATGTGGCGCGACATCATCGCCGCGCTGACCGAACTGCAGGGCCCGCAGGCGGTGGCCGTCTACACGCCCGAGGGCGGTCCCGACCTGCGCAGCCGGGCGCGCGACCATTTCGGCTCCTTGACGCCGCTGACCGGCTATGAATCGGAGGTGGGCGTGCTGGGCGCGGTTACAGAAGGGCGGGCCACGGTCGGCGTCCTGCCGCTGCCGCAGAGCGACGACGACGATCCCTGGTGGCGCAGCCTGGCGAGCAACAGCCGGGAGACGCCGCGCATCGTCGCGCGCCTGCCCTTCGTATCCATGGAGCCCTCGCTCGGCGACGGGGTCGAGGGGCTGGCCGTGGCCATGGCGCCGCACGAGGAGAGCGGGCTGGACCGAAGCTTTCTCGTCGTGGAGACTGCCGAACAGGTGTCGCGCGACGCGCTGGTCGATCTGCTCGCCACGGCCGGCATCCCCGTGCTGGACGTCAAGCACTGGGAGGATCAGCCCGACCAGCGCCTGCACTTGATCGAGGTCGAGGGCTTCCTGGCCGACGACGACCGGCGTCTGGCCAGGCTCGTACAGGACGGCGAGCCGCTGAAGTCGTGGGTCGTCGGCGCCTACGCCGTGCCGCTTTCGGCCGAGGAACTCGCGCCTTAGGGCGAGCAGGAGACCATCTGATGCACCTCACGCCGCGACCCGGAATCCTCGAGATCACTCCCTATATCGGCGGCGAGGCCAAGCTGCCCGGCGCCAACCGGGTGATCCGCCTGGCCTCCAACGAGAACCCGCTGGGGACCGGCCCGCGCGCCGTCGCCGCCTACGCGGCCGAGCAGGACGAACTGCACCGCTATCCCGACGGCGGCGCCCGCGCCCTGCGCGAGGCCATCGGCGAGGCTCACGGCGTGGAACCGGACCGCGTGGTCTGCGGCAGCGGCATCGACGAGCTGATCGGCCTCCTGGTGCGCGCCTATGCCGGGCCGGGCGACGAGGTGCTGTACAGCGCGCACGGCTTCCTGATGTATGCGATCGCCGCCAAGGGGGCGGGCGCCGCGCCGGTCACCGCGCCGGAGCGCGATCTGACCGCCGACGTCGACGCGCTGCTCGAGGCGGTCACGCCCCGGACGCGCCTGCTGTTCCTGGCCAACCCGAACAACCCCACCGGCAGCTACCTGCCGGCGGACGAGGTGCGGCGGCTGCGCGAGGGCCTGCCGGACGGGGTCCTGCTGGTCCTCGACGCGGCCTACGCGGAATACGTCCGGCGCGACGATTACGAGGCGGGTGCCGATCTCGTCCGGGCCTTCGACAACGTGGTCATGACCCGCACCTTCTCGAAGATCCACGGCCTGGCCGCCCTGCGCCTCGGCTGGGCCTATTGCTCCGCCGAGGTGGCCGACGTGCTGAACCGCCTGCGCGGGCCCTTCAACGTGTCCTCGGCGGCACAGGCCGCCGGCGTGGCGGCGCTGAGCGACCGGGAGCACGTGGCCCGCTCGCAGGACAACAACGCGAGATGGCTCGAGTGGTTCAGCCAGGAGGCGCGGCGGCTCGGCCTGACGGTGCCGCCCAGCGTCGGCAACTTCGTCCTGGTGCGCTTCCCCGACCGGCCCGGCCGCGACGCCGCGGCGGCGGCGGAGCACCTCAAGGGACAGGGGATCCTGGTGCGCGGCATGGGCGCCTACGACCTCGGCGATTCGCTGCGCGTCACCATCGGCACCGAGCAGGACATGCGGGCCGTGGCCGAGGCGCTCGCGGGCTTCGTGGCATGAGCAAGGGCGCCGCCAAGCCGCCCTTCGCGCGCGTCGCGATTATCGGCATGGGCCTGATCGGCTCGTCCCTGGCGCGGGTGCTGAAGCGCAAGGCCCTGGCCGGTGCGGTCACCGGCTGCGCCCGCAGCGCGGCGACCCGGGACAAGGCCATGGAGCTGGGCCTGGCCGAGAGCATGCACGAGGACCCGGCCGAAGCCGTCCGGGGCGCCGACCTGGTCGTGATCTGCACGCCGCTCGGCACCTACGAGGACATCGCCCGGACGATCGCGCCAAACCTCGCGGCCGGCGCCATCGTGAGCGACGTCGGCTCGGTCAAGCAGGCGGTGATCCGCGACCTCGGCCCCTTCATCCCCGAAGGCGTGCACCTGGTGCCAGCTCATCCGGTCGCCGGGACCGAGCACTCGGGCCCCGAGGCCGGCTTCGCCGAGCTGTTCGAGGACCGCTGGTGCATCCTGACGCCGCCGCCCGGGACCGACGCCGGAGCAGTGGAAGCGGTCGCGGCGATGTGGCGCGCCTGCGGCAGCACGATCGAGATCATGGACCCGGCGCACCACGACAAGGTGCTGGCGATCACCTCGCACCTGCCGCACGTCATCTCCTACACGATCGTCGGCACGGCCGCCGACCTGGAGGAGAGCGTCCGCGCCGAGGTGATCAAGTTCTCGGCCGGCGGGTTCCGCGACTTCACCCGCATCGCCGGCTCGGACCCGATCATGTGGCGCGACGTCTTCCTCAACAACCGCGAGGCGGTGCTGGAGATGCTGCAGCGCTTCTCCGAGGACCTCACCGCGCTGCAGCGGGCGATCCGCTGGGGCGAGGGCGAGGTGCTGGAGGCCTGGTTCCGGCGCACGCGCGAGATCCGCAGTGGCGTGATCGAGGCCCATCAGGCCGGCACCTTCGACGCTAGAGAACCGGAGAAAGCCGCAACACCGGCGCCGGACCCAGGTACAGCCGGCCGCCCTGAAGAGTGATCGGCAGGGCGACCACCGGGCGACCCTCGCCGTCGGTGCCGTCGGCGAGCACGCGTAGCGCGATCTTGACGAGGCGCGCCCGGTCCGCCTTCAGAAGCCCCGCGGCCACCAGCCTGTCCAGGGTTCCCGGCAGCCCGCTCATGCGGGCGGCGATCTCGCCCTCCGGGCGCAGCCGCCGGTCCAGGCCGATCGCCCCCTCGCCTTCCAGCGCCAGCGGCCCCCATTCGAGATCCAGCCGGCCGATCTCCAGGCTGCCGCCGGCGTCGCGCCACTGCTCCAGCATCCGGCGCCGCTCGCCCGGCGGGATCTCGCCCTGCAGCGCCGCCGCGAAGGCGAGCCGCTGCAGGGCGGGGCCGAGCGGGCCCGCGCCGTCTTCCGGCAGGGTGATTCCGCCCGCCTCGCCGGTCAGGGTCAGCTCCTGCGGCCGGCCGCCGGCGGCGGGCCGTAGCGGTCCCAGACCGACGGCCGCGCGCTCGGCGGTAAGGACCTCGCCGGAGCGGCGAATCGTCAGGCCGGCGACCTCGGCCTTGGCGCGGTCGATTCGGCCGCTGCTCTGCAGATGGACCACGGCGGTCGCCCGCTCGCCCTCCGCCTCGACCGGAGCGGCCGCCTCGCTTCGCGTTTCGGTCAGCCTGTGCAGGCCGGAAAAATCGAGCTCGATGGTGAAGGGGTCCCAAAGCGCCGCCCGGCCGCTCACGCCGGGACCTTGCCAGCGCCAGCCGCGCGGCGACGCCACGCGCGGCTCCTCGATCTGCGCGGTCAGGCCGAACGGATAACCGCCGATCACGGGACCCCGGTAGGAAACCTCGTAGCCCCGGGCCCGCTGCTGCTCGCTCCAGGCGGCGATGCGCTCGGCCAGGCGGTCGGCCGACCAGAGCCAGTAGGCGCTGAGCGCACCGCCGGCCGCGAGGACGATCGCGATACAGGACAGGGCGAGGACGCGCGGGCGCATGGGCGGCCGTCAATCGCCAGCCTGCTGACCGGCTTCCTTCATGGCAAAGCTCGCAGCATCCCCGCTTGTGCCGCCCCACATTTCGAGCTGTGCCATCGGGCCGAAGATCTTCCGGCCGCCGACCTGCCTGCCGGCGGTCCATCCGACGAAGATGCCGTCGGGCCTGATCTCGCCCTTCACCGTTCCTGTGATCTTGGTGCTGCCCTTCTCCTGCCTGATCCTGCCTTTCGCCTCTCGTCCCTTGAAGGTCAGCGTCAGGGTCCAGTCGTTGTTCGAGCCGACCCACCGGCCGACCGGGACCGCGCCTTTGCCTTCGTCCTGCGCCACCACCGGGTTGATCAGGCAGGGGCTGTATTCGCCCACCTCGTCGAGCTGCGAGAAGAGGAAGCCGGCAGCATACCATGGCACGAAGACCATGGGCATCAGCACCATCCCCGTCGCGGCCAGGCCGAGGTCTGCCATATGTCCGGCGGTCGCGGTCTGGACGTCCGGCGCGGCCAGGCTGCCGTGAAAGCGCACGGGCTTCGACAGTCCCGGCGGCGCCAACGCCGGACGCGGGGCGGCGAGGGTGATGTCCAACTCCTCCTTGCCGAGATCGATCCTGCCCTTGCCGGCCAGGTGCACCTTCGGCGCGGTGACGATCAGGCTGTCGCTCTCGGCCACGCCCTCGGCCAGGTGGAAGTGGGCGATCACGCACCTGAGATCGGAGTACGACTTGCCCTTCGAGGCGGACAGAAACCAATGGAAGGTGTCCGGGGCGAGCAGCTCCAGGTTCGCGTGATTGAGCCGACCGTTTTCGAGGGCGAAGGCCATCTCGCCCGACAGGCTGGACGCGATCTCGCGCGCGCTGCTCCCCCGCGCGCCGAGCCGCGAGTCGATGGTGAGCTTCCCTTCGACCAGGGGCCGCTCGTCGCCGAAGCGCGAAAGGAAGTTGCCCAGGTCCATGTCGTCGCCCACGATGGTCAACCTGTGCGCCGGTGGATCCTCCGTGAAATCGGTGGCCAGGTCGACATTGACGTGCCCGCCCTCGTAGACGAAGACCGCGGGCTGCAGCGCGAGCATCGTGTCGTTCCAGACCAGGTGCGCGTCGATCCGCTGCATGCTCACGAGCGGATCGATGATTTCGTCCACCGCGATCGTCAGATCGAGCGACGCCCCCTCCAACGGCGACAGGTCGAGAGGCGTGTCCGGGAACAGCCATTTCGAATCGGTCCCGGCCGCGTCGCCGCTGCCGTTCGAAAGATCGACGCCGAATTCGCTCAGGTTCAGGCGCGACAGCGAGATCGCGCCGTTGACGACCGGCCGCTCGTCCAGATCGTGCAGTCTGAGGTCGACGAGCAGCTCGCCGCTGCCCAGGTTGCCGCTGCCCTCGAGAGAGGCAAAGCGGGCCAAGTGCGGGGCCAGGAGGCGGCCGTCGAAGCTCGCCGATTGCTGCCAGAAGGCGTTCTTGCCCTTGCCGTCCCAGTCGGGCTCAAAGGCCCGGCGGACCAGCTCCAGGCGCGCCAGGCGGGCCTCGAGAGACAGGTCGGCCTCGGCGAAGTGCTCGATGTCGTCGATCACGCCCGAAAGCCTCAGGCGGGCGTCGCCGTCTTTCAGGGTCGCCACCTCCAGCATCTCGATGCCCAGGCTGCCGTCGGCGTTCGACAGCTCGACGTGCCCCTTGACGCCGCCCAGGGGCTGCAGCGGCACGGTCAGGTAGGCATTGACGATCTCCGCCAGGTCCGCCCAGAAGTCTGCGGTCAGGTCGATCTGCTCCTGCCCCTTCACGTCGATGCGGCCCGCGGCCTTGATGCGCGGCTGCGACTCCGGGCCCTCGGTCAGCACGATGTCGTGCAGGCCGAAGTCTTCCCCGCCGCCGACCAGAACCGCCCGACCGGTCATTTCTCCCAGGCCCGGCATGAACCGACCGTCCAGCCATGGCCCCAGGGCCGCCGTTCCGGGCGCCGTAACGAGAAGCGGAAGGCGCAGGTCGCGGATTTCCGGCTCCTCGGCGAGGACCAGGGTCACGCCCGAGCGCTCGTCGGTCGGGCCGAGCCGCAGGGCGCTTCCCGAGTCGCCGTCGTATGCAAAGGCCCGGGGCGCCAGCCGGAGCTGCCGGCCGTCGCCGGTTACCTGGAAGGCGGTGCGCAGTGGGCCCGGGTCGGGCCAATCCATGCCCAAGAGCACCCGGGCCACCACGTCGCCCGATCCCTCGATTCTGGCGGCGAGGTCGACACCCAGGCGCTCGGCGAGCCCGCCGTCTGCGAATTCGCCGAGACCGGTCAGATCGACGCGACCCTCGCCGGTCAGCAGAAAGTGCTCCTTCTCTCCGATCCGAAAGCTGAGGTTGGCCATCTCGAGGCTGTTCCCCTCGCCGCTCAAGGTGCCCGAGGCGGTGACCGGCCCCAGGCTCTCGATCTCGCGCCCGGCAAGCGAGCTGAAGACCGCGGTATCGGGCGCCGACAGGGCGACGTCGAGCGCCAGGCTGTCGAGCTCGACCTCGTCTTCCTTGGCATCCAGCTCGGCGCTACCCGAACCGGCCAGTGACCACCCCCCTTCGGCAGCGATCTCGAAGTCGAGGTCGTCTGCCCGCCAGGACTGGCCGTCGGCCAGGAGACGCGCCTCCAGGGACACGTCGAGGGCCGGAAGCTCGGTCTCCAGGAACCGGTCCAGCACCACATGGGCCTTCGGCAGCCGGGCCGTCAGGTCCAGCGACGCGCCCCGCAGCTCGAGGGCGTCGGCGATTTCTCCCGAAATTTCGATAGAGCGTCCCTCGGGGCCGCTGAACTCGGCGATCAGCCCGCCGAGACGCAGGGCCTCGATGTCGCCAGTGATGGCGCCGGCCGCGGACATCCGCCCCGCAGGCCAGGGCCAGCCTTGCATCATGGTCTCCAATGCCTGAACGTCGGGCACCTCGAGGCGTGCCTGAAGGTCGAGTCCCCGGGCGGCAAGGGGGGCCTCGACCTGGCCTTCCAGGGTCGCCTCGAAGGCCGGATGCAGGATTGCCAGCTTCGCCTGGTAGGGCACCGCGGGGTCCCGCGCGGCGGCCAGCGAGCCGAATTCGCCCTGGAGTTTGAAGGGCAGGCCGTCGATCGCGATATCGCCGTTCAGCAAGATCCGCCCGCCGGCGCCGCCGGTTTCCTCCAGGCTGACCTCCTGCAGCTCCAGGAACAGGGGCGGCGCGCCAAGCGCGCCTCGCCGCAGGATGCGAATTCCGCTCAGCTGCACCGTCTCGAAGAAAAGCACCGGACGCTCCTCGATGGCGCGTACCCGCTCGCGCCAGGACGTGCCGCCGTCCGTCTCGTCCCGCTCCGGCGGCGCGAGTTCGATGTCCATCGACTCGACGACCAGCCGATTGAGCAGCACCGTGCCGTGCAGGAGCGCACCGAGGTCGACGCGAAGCTCGACGACGCCCAGCCGCCCCTCGACCGGCGCGCCGAGCGGCCGTCCATCCGGTCCCATCCCGATCCAGATGTCCCTGGCGGTCAGGGTCGGCTGCCGGGCGAGATCCAGGGAGAAGGGCCCCCGGAACTCGACCGGCGAGTCGAGCAGGGCGCTGACCACGCGTGTGGCTAGCCAGCGGTGCTGCGCGTCGCTCAGCGAAAAGAACACGGCGACCGCCAGCCCTGCGAGCAGAACGGGCAGGGCGATCGCGAACGCCACTATCTTGACCAGGCGCCTCATCCGAGGACCTCTCCCTCACCGCTGCGGCGGCCGGCATACTCGGCCGATCCGATGTTCCCCAGATCACGGACGCACAAGTTCGACCCCGGACACAGCTTGCACCGTGCTCATCGGCCTCTCGTTCGGACAAGTATCCCGCAGACCCCTGTAGTTTGCCACCATAACCTAAGGCCACCACCGAATGTACTACGACAGGAGGATTGTCTCGGCTCCACGCCCAGCACTGGAAGAAAAAAGGTGTCAGAAACCTTTTTCTGCATATAACATATTGAGAATCCTACAGAATTCATTGAAGAAAATTCCTGTAAAAAAGGATCCTGACACCTTTTTCCTGTCCGGCGCCTCGGCGTTAATTCGCGAGGCCGGTTCGTGCTACCCTTCACCGTGACGCGACGAGGGCGTCCGGGGACCGTCGGGGGCGGATGATGTGTGCCGATTACGTCCATGGGTATTCCGACAGGGAAGGACGGCGTCTGGGCGACCAGGCGACGACACTCGCCGGCTTGCTGCACGCCGACGTCCGCTTTCCGGCGGGAAGCACGGTCCTCGAGGCCGGATGTGGGGTCGGCGCGCAGACCGTCGTGCTCGCCGCCAACAGCCCCGGCGCGCGCTTCACGGCCATCGACCGCTCCGAGGACTCCCTGAAGGCGGCGCGGGACGCGGTCGCCGAGCGGGGCTTCGCCAACGTCACCTTCCGGCAGGGCGATATCTTCGATCTCCCCTTCGCACCCGCAAGCTTCGACCACGTATTCGTCTGCTTCGTGCTGGAGCATTTGGCCGAACCGCAGAAAGCCCTGTTGCGCCTGAAAGACGCTCTCAAGCCCAGTGGGACCCTCACCGTCATCGAAGGCGATCACGGATCGACGTTCTTTTCACCCGACGACGAGGCGGCGCGGCAGACCGTGCGCTGCCTGATCGAGGTCCAGGCGCGCCTGGGCGGGGACGCCCTCATCGGGCGGCGCCTCTATCCCCTGATGCGCGCGGCGGGGCTGGGCGACGTCGCGGTCTCGCCGCGCTTCGTCTACGTCGACGCCAGCCGCCCCGAGCTGGAAGAGGGCTTCACCCGGCGGACCTTCGCCGCCATGGTCGAGGGCGTGCGCGCGCAGGCCCTGGAGATGGGCCTGATCGACGCGGCGACCTGGGAGCGGGGGATCCGGGGCCTTCGCGCCGCGACCGGACCCGAGGGCACCTTCTGCTACACCTTCTTCAAGGGCGTGGGCTTCAAGGGCGTGGGCCGGAAATAGCCGTCGCTATCGACGGCCTTCGGTATCGGCTCGAGCGGCGCCGCGGGCCGCGTCGACTTCGGCCGGGAAATCCTCGACCAGGGCATTGACACGCGAGGGGAACTCCCAGACCGGGAAGCCGCCCGCCTCGGCGACCAGGCAGCGCCGCAGGTTGGGAAGGAGGGCTTCCAGCCGTTCGGCGACACCCTCCTCAAGCGCCAGGCCGAGGATGCGGAGCAGTCGCCGGAGAGCCCCCACAGGGTGGTTCGGACCGGACGACCCGAGCGTCACCAACGTTGGCCACGGGCATCTTGCCGTCCAAGATTGGGTGGCTCATGGCCTGCAGTCCGGGGGAAGCGGAGGGAAAATGTCGGAACGTCAGCTCATGCCCGGCCAAGAGACCAACAGGTGCGGCGGTGTTCACGGGGAAAGGTAGCCAAGAAGAGACATTCGCGATCCCCAGGGGGTCGATCCCCAGACCAACCCCCTGAAGCCGTGATCAATCGTGCGGCGTAAGCTCAGCGCCTTTAGGTGTAGTCTCTAAGAGCCTTCAATCGAGAACGCTTTTGTAAGGCTCTCGATGCGGAAACTTCTCGATCATTTCGTTATGCATGCGGGCAATATCGTCAAACGGCACCCAGGCCCAGAGCATTGCCCCCATGACACCATGCTCCTCCTTCGGATCCTTGAAAACATCGAAAAAGTCCTTGCCCGGCAGCCCGCCGTGACTGGCCGCAATGTGGCGCTTGTACTGGCCCGCCCGGATCGCTCCCAGGTTCTTTCCGGAGTAGTGGAACATGTACTTGCGGCGAGTATCGGTGCCCGACATCAAATAGCTGCTCTGCTCAAGGCCGTCGATGACGCGGTCCTTCGGCACTCCATCCAGCGCACCGCCGATCCTCGCAGCAGTGGTGTACATGTCAGTGACATGCAGCATCTGGGCGCTGATCTGGTTCGGCTCGATGACCCCTGGCCACCAGGCCACCGCGGGCACGTGCACGCCGCCTTCGAGCACGTCGCCCTTGCCACCGCGAAGCGCGGTGTACGAATACTCGGGGAAGAAATCGAGCATGGGGCCGTTGTCACTCATCCACACGACTAAGGTGTTCTCGGCAATACCCAGCTCCTTCAGCGTCTCGATAATCCTCCCGACATAGTGGTCATGCTCCATCATCTGGTCGCCGTTGTGGGTCCCCACCGGTGACTTGCCCTCCCAGTCGGGATGGGAGGTGAACTGGCTGACCAGATTC
>Ga0224509_10000111_pt1 | contig 20392 bp, 13 predicted proteins | sample SF_Jan12_sed_USG_5_FD_170158 | JGI IMG/M metagenome (GOLD analysis project Ga0224509, IMG submission 170158) | Sediment microbial communities from San Francisco Bay, California, United States - SF_Jan12_sed_USGS_24 | ecosystem: Environmental > Aquatic > Marine > Sediment | place: USA... | reverse complement strand
CTTGCGCAACATCTGCTGGGTTGACTTGCAGGTGGTTACCTGCGCAATCGGCAGCTCCTTCTTCTTTTTCTCTTTTACCTCTGTTACTTCTTCTGCCATGTTGTTCTCCTTAGAAAATGTTGATAATTTTACTCCCTGGACTTGAGAGCCAAAGTTCCGTAGATGTTCGGAAAGGTCTAATTCTTAAAAGCAGTAATCATACCAGAAACGGAAACTTTAAAAGCTATGTAATATTAAATGGTTGCAGATAAGATGTAAATTTAGCCCAGGGAAGAATATGCCATTTTGGAATGACACTATTCCAATTTGGAAGGATGGACTCTCAAGTTTTTTTTATTTCTTGACTTAGGTCAATGGTGCTACCAATCTGATCTGTTATTGTTACAATTAATCTAATCGGAGAGTGAAAAACTGGCTTCAAGGTTTAGATGATGAAACTATGGGCAAGGAATTAGAAAAGGAGGAGGAGGATGTTTTGTTATCAGTGTGAGCAAACGGCTAAAGGTGAAGGGTGCAGCAAGATAGGGGTTTGTGGCAAGGAACCCGAGGTCGCTGCCCTTCAGGATCTCTTGGTATACGGTCTTATCGGCTTGTCCCAGTATGCAGTAGAGGGGCGGAAGGTGGGTGTTAACGAGAGGGATATTAATGTCTTCACAGCTCAGGCCGCTTTTTCCACCCTGACCAATGTGGATTTCGACCCAGATAGGTTCGTGGCTCTGATCAATGAGGCCGTAGAAAAGCGGGAGCAGCTCAAGGATAAAGTCAAGGCAGCCGGCGGCAAGGTGGATTTCCCTGAGGGGCCAGCATCTTTTACCCCTGCCTCTACCTTAGATGACCTCATTCAACAGGGTGAGGCTGTCGGCATACAATCATATCCCAGTGCCAATCCAGATATCCTTTCCCTCAAACACATCTTGTTGTTCGGCGTCAAAGGTGTCTGCGCCTATGCGGACCACGCCCAGATTCTCGGGCAGGAAGATGATGCAGTATATGGTTTCGTCCACGAGGGTCTGGCCGCCATCTCGAGGGAGGACTTGGGTCTCGAGGATTGGATTGGCCTGGTCCTAAAGTGCGGTGAGGTCAACCTGAGGACCATGGAATTGCTGGATGCGGGGAACACCGGCACCTACGGCCATCCGGTGCCCACCAAGGTTCCTCTGGGTGCGAAGAAAGGCAAGGCCATCCTGGTCTCGGGCCACGACCTGAAGGATCTTGAAGAGATTCTCAAGCAAACCGAGGGCAAGGGTATCAACGTTTACAGTCACGGTGAGATGCTTCCCTGTCATGGTTACCCCGAGTTAAAGAAATATGGGCATTTTTACGGTCATTACGGCACGGCCTGGCAAAATCAGGGTAAAGATTTTTCCCAATTTCCCGGTGCCATCTTGATGACCACCAATTGCATTCAGAGGCCAAAAGAGCTTTACAAGAGCAACATCTTTACCTGCGGTCTGGTGGGTTGGCCTGGAATAGCCCATATAGCCGACCGCAATTTTCAGCCGGTCATCGATCGAGCTCTTGCTCTACCGGGCTTCCAAGAAGATGTAAATGGACGCGAGGTCATGGTTGGTTTTGCCAGAAACACCGTCCTTGGCGTGGCCGATAAGGTCATCGAGGCGGTAAAGGGCAAAGCCATCCGTCACTTTTTTGTGGTGGCGGGCTGCGATGGAGCCAAGCCCGGGCGGAACTACTACACCGAGTTTGTGGAGAAGGTTCCCGAGGACACCGTGGTTTTGACCTTCGCCTGCGGGAAGTTTCGCTTCTTCGACCAAGATCTGGGGGACATCGGTGGAATCCCGAGATTACTGGACATAGGCCAGTGCAATGATGCTCATTCGGCAATCCAGATTGCCGTGGCTCTTGCCAACGCTTTTGAAGTAGGTGTCAACGACCTGCCACTGTCCATTATTTGTTCCTGGTATGAACAAAAGGCTGTGGCAATCCTCCTGTCCTTGCTCCATCTTGGAATCAAGGACATTCGCCTTGGACCTTCACTGCCGGCATTTGTCTCGGGCAATGTATTGGATGTCCTGGTGAAGAACTTCGACATCAAGCCCATCAGCACTCCGGATGAAGATCTGAAGGCGATTTTGGGATGATTAAGGTAAAAATTCCCCTAAGTCCCCCTTTACAAAAGGGGGATTTTAAAACTCTCAATTTGGAGAGTGATAGTCATGAAAGCCCCCCTTTAATAAAGGGGGGTTGGGGGGATTTAACAAGGGGAACGAAAAATGCCTCTTAAAGTTCACGTTGATCAGGATGAATGCATCGGTTGAGGAAGCTGCGAAGGTATCTGCCCTGAAGTATTCCAACTCAATGAGGAAACAGGCAAGTCAGAAGTAATCAAACCGGAAGGAGGCCCCGAGGATCTTATTGAAGAGGCCATTGATTCATGTCCGGTGGAAGCTATTGACTGGCAGGAGTGAGTCTTCTGAAACCTCAGGTGGATTAGTATAAGGATGCCTATGGAAATTCTTAAATTTTGCCTCATATTCTGCTGAGAAGCGATCTAGGAATATACGCTCTCACTTCACCCTAATAACGACTTTCCGGCTTCGGCCAATCTATTTTCTCTATCCGCCCTGTACCGCTAGATCGCATAGTTTATTTGCTTTTGATTCCCAAATAAATAAAAAGTTTTTCCGAAAGTACACTGTGCCCGAATTGAAAGAAAAAGACAGGTTTTCAGCAAACAAAACCTTATCGATATGATAGGCATGAGTTCTAGGGTCAACGGTTTGAGCAGATTAAAGCAAGTATCTGTCATCTGATCCATACAATCGAACATGGAGGGAACCCATGGCCAAGAGAAACCTCTTGTCATCTCTCCGCTTTCTTCGACCTCGAGACGGGTGTGAAAAGGAAGCCATAGCCGGTGGTTGGGCCGAGGTCCGCTGTGGCGAGCGGGAGTGGGAGGATTTTTACCGGCGAAGGTGGCAGTATGACAAAAAAGTGCGTTCCACCCACGGGGTCAATTGCACCGGATCCTGCTCGTGGGATGTGTACGTCAAGGACGGGATCATCGTCTGGGAAACCCAGAGGGGTGATTATCCCAGTTGCGGACCCGATCTCCCCGATCACGAGCCCCGGGGTTGCCCCCGAGGTGCCACCTTTTCCTGGTACACCTACAGCCCCGTTCGGCTGAAGTATCCTTATATTCGCTCCGTTTTATTGGAGATGTGGCGGGAGTCCCTTACGTCCCAACCGGACCCTGTACTCGCCTGGCAGAGCGTTGTTGAGGACGAGGAGAAAAGGAAAAAATACCAACAGGCGCGGGGCAAAGGTGGGCTCGTCCGAGTTACCTGGGACGAGGCAGCCACGCTCATCGCCGCTTCAACCGTTCACACAATCAAGAAATATGGACCTGAAAGGGTTTTCGGTTTTACCCCCATCCCAGCCATGTCAATGGTCTGTTATGCCTCCGGCGCTCGGTTTCTCTCGCTTATCGGCGCTCCCCTTATTAGTTTCTACGATTGGTACTGTGACCTGCCTCCTGCCTCGCCTCAAATCTGGGGCGAACAAACCGATGTTCCAGAGAGCGCGGACTGGTACGAGTCCACCTACATGATCGTTTGGGGTAGCAATTTGCCCATGACCCGTACCCCTGACGCCCACTTCTTTACTGAGGCACGTTACCGGGGCGCCAAAGTTGCGGCGGTGGCACCTGATTACGCTGAATATGTGAAGTTCGCTGACACCTGGCTTCCGGCCAAGGCGGGCACCGATTCCGCCCTTGCCATGGCCATGACCTTTGTGATTTTCAAAGAGTTCTATCTTGACCGACAGTCTGAGTATTTCACCTCATATGCAAAGGCCTTCACCGATCTACCCTTTGCTGTGGTTCTCAAACCCCAAGAAGACCAACACGTTTCGGAACGGTTCTTGAGAGCTTCAGATCTAGGTGTTGACCAGAATAACTCTGATTGGAAAACGCTTTACTACGACGCCAAAAGCAAGAGCTTCGTTGTTCCCAACGGCAGTATTGGTTTTCGCTGGAATGAGGAGGGACGCTGGAATCTTCACCAGTTGGATTCAGAGAGTGGCGAACCGGTAGATCCTCTTTTAAACTTTGCGAATGAAAATGACGGTTGGGTTTCCCTTAGATTTCCGTTTTTTGATTTTCATGGTGCCGAGATAAAAATTGGCAAAGTCCCGGTGAAAAAGATCACTGGGGACGGCGAGGAAATCCTGGTCACAACGGTCTTTGATCTTATGGCAGCCAATCTTGGTGTGGACAGAGGCCAGGGAGGCGAAGTTGCAGAAGACTATGACGATCCTAAACCATACACTCCCGCTTGGCAGGAAGGGATAACCGGAGTTCCCAAAGATGATGTGATTCGGGTGGCCCGGGAATTTGCCGAAAATGCCGAAAAAACCAAGGGAAAATCGATGATTTTCCTCGGTGCCGGCACAAATCATTGGTACCACAATGATATGACCTATCGGGCCATCCTGAACCTCACCACCCTCTGCGGTTGTCAGGGGGTGAACGGCGGAGGTTGGGCCCACTATGTTGGTCAGGAGAAACTTCGCCCCCAAGCATCCTGGGCTGCCATTGCTTTTGGGCTGGATTGGCGGAGGCCTCCCCGACAACAAAATGGAACCTCGTTCTATTATTTTGCCACGGACCAGTTCCGTTACGAGACTTTCGACGCCAAGCAGATCGGTTCGCCCTTGGCCGAGACTGTGGTGGACAAACACCTGGCTGATTATAATGTCATTGCCGCCAGACTCGGCTGGCTGCCCTCCTATCCACAGTTCAATCGAAACCCGTTGGATCTCTGCAAGGAAGCAATGGAGAGTGGAGCTAATTCTGATGAGGAGATCATCTCCTATGCGGTGGACAAATTAAAGAAGGGTGAAGTTAAGTTCGCCCTCGAGGATCCGGACAGTCCAGAAAATTGGCCTCGAATTCTTTTTCTTTGGCGGGCAAACCTTCTGGGCGCCAGCGGCAAGGGGCACGAATATTTCCTCAAACATCTCTTGGGAACCGACAATGCGGTTCTCAACAAAGAGGGTGAGAAAAAGCCGGAGGAGATACAATGGAGAGATCCGGCTCCCGAAGGCAAGCTGGATCTCCTGGTCACCCTGGAACTCCGAATGTCCACCAGTGCCATGTACTCGGATGTGGCTCTGCCGGCAGCCTCCTGGTATGAGATGCACGATCTCAGTACCACAGATCTGCATTCCTTTATCCATCCTTTCAACCCTGCCATTGATCCTCCCTGGGAGACCAGGACCAACTGGGATCAGTTCAAGGCCATTGCTGAGAAGTTTTCTGAACTCGCTGCAAACCATCTTGGTGAACAGAAGGATTTGGTGGCTACCCCACTACTCCACGATTCACCCGGTGAAATTGCCCAACCGACCGTCAGGGATTGGAAAAAAGGAGAAGTGGAGCCCATACCGGGTAAGACCATGCCTAATCTCTCTGTGGTCACCAGAGATTACCCTAATACTTACAAAATGATGACAGCCCTGGGGCCTTTGGTTGCCAATGTGGGCATAGGCTCTAAGGGGATTACCTGGAAGTCAGATGAAGAATACGAGGAACTAAAAGAAAAGCTCGGAACGGTCGCAGGTTCCGGAATGACGCAGGGAATGCCGGAGTTAAAAACTGGCAAGCAAGTGGCTGAAGCAATCCTGTTGCTGGCCCCAGAGACCAATGGACGCACTGCGGTGAAAGCATGGGGCGGCTTAGAAAAGAAGACAGGGCTTAGCCTTGCCCATCTGAGTAAGGATAGAGAGGGAGAGAAGATGAGCTTCGCGGATCTGGATGGACGACCGCGCAAGATTATCACCAGCCCCATCTGGAGTGGTATCGAGTCTGAGGACCGAATGTACTCTCCCTTCGTCATTAATATAGAGGAGAAAGTTCCATTCCGCACCCTCACGGGGCGGGCTCAATTCTACCAGGACCACGAGTGGATGCTGGCTTTTGGTGAGGGTCTGCCGTTATTCAGACCACCTCTGGACATGCAAAATCTTGGCTCCACAGATTTGGATCGCAGTGCGGGCAAGGAAATTGTTTTGAACTACCTCACACCCCATTCGAAATGGTCAATTCACAGTACCTATTCCGACACCCTAATAATGCTGACCCTGTTTCGGGGAGGTGAGGCGATCTGGATTAATGACGAGGATGCAGCTTCCATTGGGGTTGAAGACAATGAGTGGCTGGAGTGCTTTAATGTCAATGGGGTGGTGATGGCCAAGGCGGTGGTAAGTCACCGAATCCCCCGAGGCAAGGCGTTTATGTACCACGCCCAGGAGAGAATGATCAACACTCCGGGCTCAAAGCTTTCTGGGAAGCGAGGCGGGACCCACAATAGTGTTACCCGCATCTTGGTGAAGCCGACTCAGATGATCGGTGGGTATGCCCAACTGAGCTATGGTTTCAACTATTATGGCCCAACTGGTGCCCAACGAGATGAGGTGATCGTGGTCCGAAAGGCTGGAAAGGTGGAATGGTATGAAGATTAAAGCGCAAATTGCCATGGTTTTGAATCTGGACAAGTGTCTCGGCTGCCATACTTGCAGCATTCCCTGCAAGAACGTCTGGACCAACCGAGCAGGCGCTGAGTACATCTGGTTTAACAATGTGGAGACCAAGCCGGGAATTGGCTATCCGAAGAAGTGGGAGGACCAGGCCCTTTACAAAGGCGGTTGGGAGATGGGGTGAAAGCTCCGTCTCCGTGCCGGCGGTCCGCCGAGCAAGCTGTTGAAGATCTTTCACAACCCTGATCTCCCAGCCATTGATGAGTATTACGAACCCTGGACCTACAACTATGAAAAGTTAATTTCCACTCCTCAGAAGAAGCATCAGCCGTCGACCCGACCGAAATCTCTGATCACCGGCAAGCCCATTCGGCTGAAGTGGGGCCCCAACTGGGAGGACGATCTTGCCGGGGTGAGCACCACCGGCTCTGGTGATGTGAATTTCAAAAACCTGGATTACCAGATTTACCTCCAGTTCAAAAAGGTCTTCATGTTTTATCTTCCACGTCTCTGTGAACACTGTCTGAACCCGGCTTGTGTGGCCTCCTGCCCTTCCGGTGCTCTCTACAAGCGAGATGAGGACGGTATCGTACTGGTGGATCAGGAGAGGTGCCGTGGCTGGCGCTACTGTGTTTCAGGTTGTCCATACAAAAAGGTCTACTTCAACTGGCAAACCGGGAGATCAGAGAAGTGTTTGTTCTGCTACCCAAGAGTGGAAGCAGGTTTGACCAGCCTCTGCGCTGAGACCTGCGTTGGTAAGATCCGTTATGTTGGCGTCATCCTCTACGATGCTGACAAGATTGCCACCGCTGCTTCCATGAAGGAGGAGCATAAACTTTATCCCGCCCAAACTGAGTTGTTCCTTGATCCAAATGATCCGGAGGTGGTGGCTGAAGCAATCTCTCAGGGTGTGCCGCAAAGCTACGTTGAAGCGGCTCAGGCTTCTCCAGTATACAAACTAGCGGCGGAATGGGGGCTGGCCTTCCCTCTCCACCCGGAGTTCAGGACGCTTCCCATGGTCTGGTATGTGCCTCCCCTGAGTCCACTGGTGCAGTTCTTAGAAGAGTCGGAGGAAGCTGTTCACAATCCTGAGGCGATGAGGATTCCATTGACCTATCTGGCCAATCTCCTGACCGCTGGGGATGAGGAGCCAATTCGTCTTGCGCTTCGGAGGCTCATGGCGCTCCGCAGCTACATGCGCTCAAAGCGGCTGGAGGGCGAGGCGGATAGTGGTGTGCTGGAGAAGGCAGGTATGACTGAGGAGATGGCTGAAGGAATGTATCGATTACTTGCGATTGCTAAATATGGGGATCGCTTTGTCATTCCCACGGTTAAGAAGGAGAAGGAATTTGATCTCTATCAGGAGCAAGGTGCTGCGGGTTTTGGTCCGCATGGCGCATAGCTAATGTAGGTCGGATCGTTCCCGCCTTAGTCCCGCTGTAGCGGGATTGATCCGACAAAAGGAAGGAGCTTCCGTAACTCAATGCCGTGTAGCAAGCGCTTGGCTCGACGAAATCCCCCTCGGTCCCCCTTTACGAAAGGGGGAAGATTTTTAAGTGATTTCATTAAGTTCTCCCCTTTAACAAAGGGGGGATAGGGGGGATTTGAAAGACCCAGTGTTCTCCTTGACTTTACTAATCAAACTGTTAAGGGCTAGCTTGATCACGAAAAACCTTATTTGAGCGCTTATGGGGTTAATCCCCGCCCGAAGAGCAATAGATTTCTTCAACATTGAATAGAGTGAGCTAGACAAATGACAAATGAAAAGCGTTATCTCCGGAAATTGCTATCGATACTACTTCAATATCCGGATGATGAATTTATACTGTCACTTGAGGAGTTGAAGGAAGCGGTGGCACAGATTCCTCAAGTGGAGCAACGGGAGAGGTGTGTAAGTTTCTTAGACTACCTGGGCAATAACTCGCTGATCCGTCTACAGGAGGAATACACCTCAACTTTTGACCTGAACCCCGAGACATGTCTTAACCTCACATACCACCGCTGGGGTGACGCTAGAGAGCGGGGAAGCGCTCTGGTTGATTTCCACCAACTGTACGATACTACTGGCTATGAATGCGCTACCGGAGAACTGCCGGATTATCTTCCGCTGATCCTCGAGTTTCTGTCCATAAATCGCCAGGAAAAGCAGGTATCGTTTCTTGGACAATACTCGGATCAGGTTGAAGTCATTGGGTCCCGCCTTCAAGAGGCCGGTAGCCCTCACGGTGGTATCTTCGAAATTGTCGTTGATATTTTCAGGGAACTACAAGCAAACGGAGTTTGATAATATGAGCGTGCTAAATACTCTGGCATTTGTGGTTTTTCCGTATCTGGCTCTTACCACCTTTGTGGTTGGCCACCTGTATCGCTACCTGACGAATCCTTACGATTGGAACTCAAAGTCAAGTGAACTTCTTGACAAAGAAGGCTTGAAGATAGGGATCACCATTTTCCACTGGGGAATTATTTTTGCCCTCCTGGGGCACGGAGCCGGACTTCTGATTCCCCAGAGGTACTGGGATGCGCTGGGTATCAATAGTCAGGCTCATACCCTGTTTGCTACCTATAGCGGGTTTGTTGTTGGGGCTGCGGCTCTTTTGGGCCTCGCTCTTTTAATCTATCGACGAATCAGCAAAGACCGAATTCTCGCCACCACAACCCTGAACGATTTTGTCACCCTGGGCTTGTTGTTCTTTGTTGTCGCCACGGGATTTGCCAATGTTGTTAGCGGGTTGTTCGATCACTTCGACATTCTTAACACTATTGCCCCATGGCTTCGTGGAATCTTGACCCTAACTCCAGATGCGAGCCTGATGCTCAAGGTGCCGTTGAGGTTCAAGATTCACATTCTCGCTGTGCTGACCTTACTCGGGTTTTCTCCATTCAGTCGGCTGGTGCATATATGGAGTGTGCCGCTGACCTATCTTTTCCGCAGATTAATCGTATTTCGAAGGAGAGAAGTAAGCTTGTAAAGCAGGATTAAAGGTGTCAGGTGCCATTTAGTTATCAGGTGTCAGGTTTCAGGTGTCAGGGAAGAAAAACAAAAAAACTGAAACGTGTTGGAGCGAAGCGGAAATCCCGTCTGAAGCGAAGCGGCAGCGGAGAACACTGAAACCTGAAACCTTATTGGCAAGGAGGTGAGGTGTTATGAGTGATGAAGCTGTCTGCTATGCTCAATCAAGCCGCGGTGCGGCTCTTACCTGGACTACCTTGGCATTTTTTGCCGGCTTTGCCGGGGTCTCCGCTTTCGGTCCTATCGTTGCCAACCTAAAACAATCTATGGAGTTAAACCCGTTGCTCGTGGGGTTTCTCGCGGCAAGCCCCGCACTCACCGGCTCTCTGTTAAGGATACCCTTCGGCGCCATGGTAGATCGCGTCGGTGGAAAGAAACCCATTTTAATACTTCTCAGTCTGGCCGTGGCGGGTATTGCGGCCATCACGCTGTTGTTCACCGTTTTTTCCCCGCCCCAGCCCTCTCATTATCCCTTGTTCCTCATGGCGGGAATGCTTTGCGGCTGCGGCATTGCGGTTTTTTCCGTGGGCATTCCCACGGTGTCCTACTGGTATCCGCAGAAAAAACAGGGCACTGCCCTTGCCATCTATGCCGGACTGGGAAACATGGCCCCGGGAATGTTTGCTATGGCCCTTCCCTTTCTGGTGGTCTCTTTGGGATTTGCCATTTCTTATGTTCTATGGCTCGGCATGCTCTTGAGCCTGCTTATTGTTTTCTTGGTGTACATGAAAGATGCGCCCTATTTTCAATACAAGGAGATGGGAATCCAGATTGACGAGGATGCCCTGTTCATTGCCTGTGGGGAAGAGTTGATTCCATCGGGAAATGTAATGGAGTCTCTTAAAAGAGCGGGCTCCAACTGGCGTACCTGGATTTTGACCATGTTTTATTTTGTCACATTTGGTGGCTTTATCGCCCTCACTGTTTGGTTCCCAACCTATTGGAGAGAGTATTTTGGCACCAGTCTTGTTCTGGCAGGCTTCCTCACGGCCTTGTATTCCCTGTCCGCTTCCATACTCAGGGTCTTTGGGGGATTTACCTCAGACAGGATTGGTGGCGAAAAGACCGTGTTCCTTTCCTTCGTGGTGGTTGCCGTTGGTGCGTTTCTTATGATCGTGGCATCCAGGTCTATGGCAATGGCCGTTTCAGGAGTAATACTCCTGGCACTCGGAATGGGTTTTGCCAATGCTGCTGTTTTCAAACTGGTTCCCAAGTACACGCCCGAGACGGTTGGTGGTGCTGCCGGCATTGTAGGGGGTCTGGGAGCCTTCGGCGGCTTTGTGATTCCGCCTGTAATGGGACTGTTTGTCAAGTTGTCTGGCGCCTCGGGTTATTCCCTTGGTTTTTCAGTATTTTTTGGTCTTTCACTGCTTTCCTTAGTGCTATTTGCCATTTTGAACCGTTATGCACCCGTCGAGCCTGCCGCAGAGGCCGCCACCTGAACGGTCAAGGCCCTTCCCAGTAGATCGCAGTAGGCAATCGACAGTGCTTTGATTTAAGGCAAAGATGGGGATTCTAGTCCTGGCCTTATTCTTTGATACTGGTTAGTCTTGTATTAGTGTTTAGAGCTGCAGACTCAAGATTCGCTGGAGTGTTGGACTATTGGAGCAATGGTAGAGATAAGAAAGGGTGTTCCGCTTGAAATGATAGTCGAATCCCTCAATGTCGGTCTCCCCAAAAAGGAGATATTCGATGGCAAACCAATAACAACAGGAATTTGCAAAAAGCCAGTTTCAGGTCAGGTGACCCTTGGAGCACTTGGTTTTGAAGGTGATGGTGTCGGTGATACAAAAAACCACGGCGGCCCTGACAAGGCCATTTGCGTGTACAGCTTAGATCATTATCCTTTTTGGGAGAAGACTTTAGGAATTAAGGTGCCTGCCGCTGCCTTCGGTGAAAACTTGTCTGTATCTAACCTGAAGGAAGATGATGTCTGTATCGGTGATATTTTCTTGCTCGGTACAGCTGCCGTTCAGATCAGCCAGCCTCGCCAACCCTGCAAGACTCTTGCGGCCCGCTATGGCAGAAATGATTTGGCAAAGCTCGTTGTCAATTCGGGGTTTACCGGTTTTTACTTCAGGGTACTACAAGAGGGTATTGTGGAAATGGGAACCCCTTTGGTTCTTATGGAAAAAGATCCCCAGGAGATATCTGTGGCTTTTGCGAATCGAATTTTTCATCATGATAGGAAAAACAGTGAGGGCATAGAGAGCGTGTTAGCCATCCCTGCCCTCTCTGAGTCCTGGCAGCGTTCTCTTCGAAAAATGAGAGAAAAGTGTAGTTGATTTATTAACCCGGATATTTCACGAATTGGTGTAGCGAGATCGTGGAGAAGGGTGTGCCACCGGGCAACCGCAGGGGATTGGATCCGAGGCGTACTTGAACAGTACGTCGCAGGGTCCGATGCCCGAGGACGCCCGGAAGGACTCTCATATCCGCGGTAGCAGTCACGCCGGGGCGTGATGAAATATCCGGGTTAAGCTTGCCTTCGTCGTTCTAGCCGCATCATTAGACAAGAAAGGAGTTACCTGATGGAGACAAAAAGCCTGGAAGGGTTGTACCAGCAAATCATAGAAGGAGCTCAGGATGCCATCGTCTTTGCAGACCCGGATGGTATTATCCGTCTGTGGAATTCTGGTGCTGAAGCTATATTTGGCTACTCCGCTGAAGAGGCGTTGGGCCAGACCCTGGATCTGATTGTTCCTGAAAAGATGCGGGAGAGGCATTGGGAGGGTTACCGGAAGGTCATGGAAACCGGAGTTACCAAGTACGGCAGTGACGTACTGGCGGTTCCAGCGCTGAAGAATGACAACAGTCGCCTTTCTGTGGAATTTACCATTGTTCTTCTGAAGGATGATAATGGTAAACCACAAGGCACAGCGGCTATAATGCGTGATATGACTGAACGTTGGCAGAAGGAAAAGGAACTGAAGAAAAGGTTAGCTGAACTGGAGGAACGAGAAAAGAAGATTTAGGATTTAGGATTGCGGAATGAAAGGTTTCAGATTCTCTGTTTTTTTCCTGACACCCGACACCTGACACCTGAAACCTTAGTCATTGGGATGTGAGATATGAATTTTGATAGGGGATGAACAATGCCGATACCTGGAAATCTACTGACAACCGCTATGGCAGTAATGCCTCATAAGGATGTGGACCGGGCCCTGGAGATGGCCCTGTCACTGGATGTTCCCTTCTGGCCGCAACTGCCCCACGTTAACTACTTTGAGGACATGTATGTCCAGGCATCTGAGCACTTCCCCGGAATTCTCCTGGATTTGGAAAAACGTACCCTAAGATTTTCAATGGAAAAATTCGTAGCTGAATTTGAAGGAGCCATGGCTCACTTCGATGAGCCGGAATACTTCGACATCAGCGAGCAATATTCGGTGGTGTACCATCGGTTTTTGAAAATGGATTTCTCTGAAAGACCGGCAATCCGGGGCCAGATGGAAGGGCCCATCAGTTTCGGCTTCAATGTGGTGGATCAGGATGACCGCCCTATCATTTTTAACGATACCGTTCGACCTTTCCTGATGGAATTTATGGCCAAACGGGTAAATGCACAACTGCACCGTCTCGAACAATTGAACTCCAATGCCTTCATGTTTATTGACGAGCCCGGCCTGCAATTCCTGTTCAGCGCCATGGCAGGGTACGGGGATTTGGCGGCTCGAGGAGACATGGAAGACTTCTTTGCCATGATCGACAGACCCCGCGGTATCCACCTCTGCGGCAATCCTGATTGGGATTTTCTCCTGGGACTGGACATGGACATCCTGTCACTGGATGTCTACAGCAACGGCGAGGTCTTCAGTCAATACGCAACGTCAATTCGTAAATTCTTGGATCGGGGCGGCAGGCTGGTGTGGGGTATTGTGCCTGCCAATACTGAGCCATTTGAGGAAGAGACTCTAGATAGCCTGGAAAAAAAACTCGCCGAAATCTGGGCTGCCCTGGACAAAAAGGGTATTGATCGGGACTTTCTCCTTTCCCGCAGTATGCTCTCCCCTGCCACCTGCTGCCTGGTAAATCCTGACGGTGAGAAGACAGTGGAAAAGGCTTTCGAGGTAACTAGGAATCTTTCTCTGCAATTACGGGAAAAATTGGATCTTAACTGACAACACCTCATCAGCCGTTTACAGACAGTTTACAAGCCTAACATTTTCTTAAAGATCTTTGTGATATAGAAGTACTGATTTGAGAATTTTTTTGGTGACAATACACTTGACAATTCAATGCTCATTTGTTCAGATTAATAATCTTAATCTACTCTATATAAGTCGCATTGCCACTCAGGCTAATTGACGATTCTACCCATACTGTTGCAAGAACCTAGGCGGAGGCCCTGGTCCACGAGTTTGGCATCAGTTTTCGTCCACGCAGAAACTCCTAGACCAGGGAAACAAACCCAATAATCCTGCTGCAGGGACGCAACCATGAAAAAGTTTATCAAGCCCGCCATTTTCATTGTCATAGGAATAATCATCGCCTTTCCGCTCTTTAGCCTCACCTACTACACCATGGTCCGTACCACTACGCCCCAGTTCTGTGCCACCTGCCATGAGATCCAGTTTGCCTATAACACCTGGAAGACCTCAACCCACGTGAACAACGAGCAGGGTTTCGTGGCCGACTGCATGGACTGCCATCTGCCGGCTCCGCATGATACCCTTCAATTCTTCTACGCTAAGACCTTTCACGGCGCCAAGGACATTCTCGTCCATTTCTTTCAGAAAGAGTATGATCACGACAAGCAACGGCAGAAGGCATACGCCTCTTTCACGAACGACCAGTGCCAAAAATGCCATCGTAATCTCCTATACATCCCTAATAAACGCGGTGCCATGTTGGCTCACCGTGACGTGGTCTATGCCAGACCCGGCTACGAGAAACGGTGTGTGGACTGTCACAGGAATTTGGTTCACAACCCCAAACCGTATTACAACTACAAGCAGTATGCTGACACTTACCGGGGTTTAGGTCTCTAGCAAGTGCCTAAAGTGTTTAAAGTGAACTAAAATGTCTAAAATTAGAGAAACAAGGAGGGAGAAAGGGGGTGAAGAAGTGAGAAAGTACTTGATTACTTCGGCTCTGGTCATAGGGCTGGCCAGCCTTCTCGTGGTGGTTAGCATGATGACCCTGGCTTACGCTCAGAATCAACCCAAGGCGAAGGAGTTTAGGATAGAGCGCAGCATGCCCAAAGAGGCTGTCGCCTGCATCGAGTGCCACAAGATGGAGCATCCCGGTATCTTTAGCGACTGGGCCAACAGCAGGCATGCGAGTGCCAATGTTACTTGCTACGACTGCCACAAGGCTGAATCTTTTGATCCGGATGTGAGCAAGGAACATTACAAGCAATACGAGCGACGTGATTTGAAATACGGCACCAAGGAATACAAGGTACCGGTAGCAGCAGTGGTCACGCCCAAGGATTGTTCTCGCTGTCATCCTGATGAGGCCAAGCAGTATGCTCGGAGCAAGCATGCCAACACCCACAAAATCATCTGGCAGATCGATCCCTGGCTCAAGCTTGGGATGAACAGTGACCTCGAGCGGGCCACCGGCTGTTTCCACTGCCACGGTACTGTCCTCAAGAAAACCAAGGACGGTAGCTTGGATCCAATGACCTGGCCCAACGTTGGCGTGGGCCGGATTAATCTGGACGGTAGCCTGGGAAGCTGCACCAGTTGCCATACCCGTCACCGCTTTTCGGTGATGGAGGCCAGAAAGCCCGAAGCCTGCGGTCAATGTCACCTGGGACCGGATCATCCTCAGATAGAGATTTTCATGGAATCCAAACATGGTGACATCTATACGGCATTCGGTGACGAGTACAACTGGAATGCGGCCCCGGGAACCTGGAGCGCTGGGGTGGACTTCCGGGGACCAACCTGTGCCGTGTGTCATATGTCAGGTGCAGGAACGGTGCTCACCAGTCACGACGTCACAGAAAGGCTGGCCTGGGAGTCTCAGGCTCCTCTGTCAGTGCGGCCCGAAAACTTCAAACCATTTCCAGCCAAGGTCAACCATGAGACTGAGCGGGGCAAGATGAAAGAGGTGTGCAAGCAGTGTCACGGCAAGGTCTGGGTGGATGACCACTTTGTCAAGTATGACAAGGTGAACGAGGCCTATAACGACATCTATTTCAAACCGGCGAAGAAAATGCTGGACGATCTCTACGCCAAAGGATTGCTGGACAAGAGCAAGTTCTTTGATGAGGAACTTGAGGTTGAATTCTATGAACTGTGGCACCATGAGGGGCGTCGGGCTCGATTCGGCGCTGCTATGATGGCCCCCGACTACACCTGGTGGCACGGTTTCTACGAGTGCAAGAAACGGTTTGTCAGTTTCACTGAAGGTGGGAACGATCTGATCAAACACAACAAAAAAGCCTACAAGGCTATAGACTTTCCCGCTGCCACGGGCAACACCACCAGGCCTGCTCAGGTGTTCGGAACGGGTAAGTAGGAACCTGTAACAGGATTTGTAACCCCGCAGAAAAACGAAAGCCCCGCTCTCCGGCAACGGAGGCGGGGTTTTTTTGATTGTAGATTGCGGATTAAAAATGGAAGTCCTCAAACCGCAATCCGAAATCCCAATGACTAAGGTTTCAGTGTTCAGGTTTCAGTTCTTTCGCTTTATTTCCCTGACACCTGAATCCCTGACACCTGAAACCTCTAATTCCTGAATCCGCAAACCGAAATTCCTTCCTTCTTTGGCACGATTTGTGCTCCTAATACGAGCAATTCTCTTCCTGAGTTAGCAGGGAACGAGCATCAAAATGTTGGGTTTGAGCAAAGTTATCCTCGGTCCATATCCGGGGTTACGAGAAGACACCTCTGTGCTCTGTGCAAGGGCAAAAGCTTGAGATGAAACTCCGAACAGTTCTATTAGTTTTGGCTTTATTGGCTTTCCTTTCCGCATCTGTGGGTGGCTACCTATACTACTCATCCCTGAAGGAATCTGCATTTAGAGAAGCTGAAAGACGGGGCAGTTCGCATGCGGAAGAGAAAGGCAGGTATATAGCTTCGACTCTTTCTCAAAATCAAATGTCGGTGAAGGCCTTGGCGGGGCTGGATGAGCTGCAAAAGGCTCTGCTGGTAGAAAGTGAGGGAAATCTCGCGAGGGTAAATTCCGAGCTGGACCATTTCCATGAGTCTTTGAAGGTAAGCGTTTGTTACTTAATGGACAGGAACGGAAAGACCATAGCTTCATCTAATCGCAGCGCACCTGACAGCTTTGTAGGCAAGAACTACGGTTTTCGACCATATTTCCAGCAGGCTATCCAGGGCACTCCTGCTGTTCACATGGCCCTGGGGGTGACTTCTAAGAAGCGCGGAGTATATTACAGCCACCCGGTTTATGGTGGGAGGGAAAACACCCCCCTCGGTGTTGTTGTAATCAAGGCATCTGTTGAGTCCATGGAGCGAGAGTTTAGTGAAGAACGCGAAGGCCTGGCCCTACTCACTGATCCTCACGGGGTCATATTCGTTTCGAGTCGTGAAGATTGGCTCTATCACGTGCTGTGGAAGGTTTCCTCTAAAACGATCTCTCAAATTGCAGAGTCGAGGCGATTCGGCGAGGGGCCGTGGCCATGGACCGGCCTGAAGATGGGGAAGCGAAATCATGCTGTGGATGAGGCAGGAAATGAACATCTCATCTATGAGGCCAAGGTCGACAATTATCCAGGCTGGAAAGTTGTCTACCTCGTCAGTCTAGAGACAATTGATAAGAGTGTTATCGATCCGCTGATCAAGACCAGTGGATCGATAATATTGATCCTATGTTTTCTTATCGGCTCATCGGTGTTTTTCCTTTATAGGCAAGCGAGTCTTGACATTATCCAGCGTAGAAAGACCGAGCAGGCGCTGAGAGAGTCGGAAAGGCAATACAGAAATCTTGTAGATAACGCTCTGGTCGGAGTCTATAAGACCGACCTCGAGGGCAATATTCTCTATGTCAATGAAGCATTAATAAAAATGATGGAATTTGAATCGCTTGAAGATATGAAATCTGTAGGGGTTCTTGCGAGGTACAGTAATTTCGAAGACAGAGACATCTTTATCAAAACCCTGAAACGAACAGGAAAAATCAATAACTTCGAGGTGGACCTCTTAACGAAAAGCGGTAGTGTGAAGAATGTGATCTTAACCGGCGCGCTGGAAGCAGATGCAATAGCTGGAATGATTTTGGACATAACCGAACGCAAGCAGGCGGTGGAGGAACGAATTCGTCTGGCAACTGCCGTGGATCAGGCTGCGGAAAGCGTTATTATCTCGGACAAACGAGGAACCATTCAATACGTCAATCCTGCTTTCGAAGGACTAAGCGGTTTTACGAAGGAGGATATTGTCGGGCGGAATTTCCGTGTTCTTAAAAGTGACACACACGATGAGGATTTTTACAGGGAGATGTGGGGAATAATCAGTAGCGGCAAGGGGTGGGCTGGTCAGATAGGCAATAGGATGAAGGATGGATCGCTTCGCCAGTTTGAGACCACAATTTCGCCCATCCGAGATGACTCGGGAGCCATTGTAAACTTTGTCTCCGTCAATCGCGACGTGACCCAGGAAGTGGCTCTGGAGGCCCAACTGCTGCAGGCGCAAAAGATGGAGGCAGTGGGCACTTTGGCCGGTGGCATTGCCCACGATTTCAATAATTTGCTTCAGGTCATCCAGGGCTATACTGAGGTGCTTCTCCATGGTCTGAATGAAGATCCGTCCAACTATGAAGCACTCCAAAAGATTCACCATTCAGCCAAGAGGGGTGCTGAACTTACCAGGCAGTTACTTACTTTCAGTCGAAAAGTGCAGAGCGAAAGGCGGCCGCTCGACCTGAACCAAGAGGTGGAGCAGGTCAAGAATCTTTTGGAGCGAACCATTCCAAAAATGATAGAGATAGAGCTTCACTTGGATAAGACCCCGGCAATTGTCAGTGCCGATCCTATTCAAGTGGAACAGGCGCTTATGAACCTGGCGGTGAATGCTATGGACGCCATGTCCGATGGGGGTAAAATCATCATCGAGACCGAAAGAGCCACCTTCGATGAGGAATTTTGCAAGACACACTTGGGAGCAAGACCAGGCGAGTATGTGTTGTTGACCATCTCAGACACCGGCCATGGCATGAACAAAGAGATCCGCGAGCATGTTTTCGAGCCATTCTACACAACGAAGGAAGTCGGTAAGGGAACAGGTTTGGGATTGGCCATGGTCTACGGCATAGTCAAGACCCACGAGGGATATATTTTATGCTATAGCGAGCTCGACTCTGGCACCACGTTCAAGATTTACTTACCTGCCCTGGTACAGAGTGGGCACTGGAGAGAAGCAGGCGAAGAAGATGACCAACTCAAAGGGGGTGATGAGACCATCTTGCTGGTTGATGACGAGAAGTATATCAGAGAGCTAGGAGTGGAGTTACTGACTGATGTTGGCTACGAGGTTTTTACGGCTACCGATGGAGAAGGCGCCTTACAGCTTTACCGGAAGGAGCAACAAAGAATTGATCTCGTTATTCTAGACCTGGTGATTCCTGGAATGGGTGGCAAGAAATGTTATGAGGAAATTCTCAAAATAAACCCACAGGCGAAGATTCTTATCGTAAGCGGCTACTCCGTCAATGGTCCCGGGAAAGAAGCCATGGAAGCCGGGGCCAAGGGGTTTGTGGGTAAACCTTTCGATGTCAGCCATATGCTCACGACAGTTCGCGATATCTTAGATGAAGATTAAGGAATTACGGAATTGAGGAATTACGGAATTTAGGAATTGAAGATTTCTCTGCACAGTGTTCAGGTTTCAGATTCTCTGATTCTTTTTCCTGACACCTGAAACCTGACACCTGAAACCTTTCATTCCCCATTCCCCAATCCGAAATCCGCAATCCGAAATCGTCCCTCCTGTTATTCCCACGTTGCAAATAGGGATTATCTGTTATAATTTAGACACGAGCACCATGCTGAATTATGATTTGGTCCGGCATCCCAAATGTTTAAGGTGAGATTAGAGCATGAATGAAGAGATTCCAAAGTCAGGTTGCGACGCTGTTGGCTTGCAACCGCAAACAACTGAAGCGTGCTGAGGCCCCGAAACCTTCCCCGGTGGGGAAGTGGTGGATGAAAAGGCTACCTGGTTCAGGGGTTGGAGACAGACTCCTATGGGTAAAGTTGCCGGTATTTCAACGCACATGGGGTTGAAAGACAAGCTAGGCGGCTGTCGAGTCAGATGGGGCATCAGGAGAATGCACTACACGGTTCCGGCCGGATTATACGCTGTTGGCGAGCCCGGTTCTGACTCTCCGGTTCTAGTTACTGCAAATTACAAGCTGAGTTTTGATCTGCTTCGTCGTGAGCTTTCGGGGAGGAACCTTTGGTTGTTGGTGTTGGAAACCTTTGGCATCAACGTTTGGTGCGCTGCCGGGAAGAGGACTTTTGGAACCTCTGAGCTTGTCAATCGCATCCACAAGGTTCAGTTGGAGAGAGTCGTCAGCCACAGAGCCATAATCCTGCCCCAGCTTGGAGCCCCTGGAGTGGCGGCACATGAAGTGAAAAAGGCAACCGGGTTTCGGGTCCGGTATGGACCGGTGAGGGCTGGTGATTTGCCCCAATACCTCGACAATGGCCTGAAGGCTACCGAGGAGACCAGGCGGATATCTTTTTCACTCTGGGATCGTCTGGTCTTGACTCCAGTGGAGTTGGTGACTGCTTGGAAAGCGTCACTTGTGGCACTGCTTCTTATATTTTTGCTAAGCGGCTTGGGGCGGAATGGATTCAGTTTCGCTGGAGCCCTATCACGGGGCTTTACACCAGGGCTGACTTATCTGGGAGCGCTCCTGATGGGGGCAGTCGTTACGCCGGTTTTCCTCCCATGGATTCCTGGC